>OMJG01000054.1_pt1 | contig 76212 bp, 72 predicted proteins | sample 1646431 | NCBI WGS metagenome assembly OMJG01 (sample SAMN03771674, study PRJEB25209) | food metagenome | isolation source: Cotija cheese | place: Mexico:Jalisco,Michoacan | collected 2011-12-12 | reverse complement strand
CGTACGTACGGTGGTGTGGGAGGTCGATAGTGTGAACTATCTCCTACCCGATTAGTAAATTTTAGGAGTATGAAGCATTTTGTGTTGATTTTAACGGCTTACTTCTTTTTGAATGAATATGGAGGTTCTTTAATAATGGAAGAATACAATTTGATCGCAACCTGTGCTTCGGGGATCGAAGCATTAGTTGGTAATGAGTTGCGTCACTTAGGATATGAAACACAGATCGAAAACGGTCGAGCCAGGTTTAAGGGTACGTTTGAAGATATCTTTTGGACCAACATGTGGTTACGAACTGCAGATCGAATCAAAATCGTTTTGGCGGAATTTGAAGCTAAAACTTTTGATGATCTTTTTGAACAAACAAAGGCGATCACCTGGGATCAATTCTTACCAATGGATGCTGAATTCCCGGTAAATGCCAAATCACAAAAGTCAACCTTGCATCATGTACCAAGCATTCAGTCGATCGTTAAAAAAGCAGTCGTTAAACAAATGTCAGCTGCTTACCACCGGCGCACTAAATTTCCTGAAAGTGGGGCTAAGTTTCAAATCGAAGCAGTCCTGAATAAGGATCATGTGATGTTGTTACTAGATACAACAGGCGATAGTTTGTTTAAGCGCGGTTACCGGGTCGAAAAAGGAGCAGCACCATTAAAAGAAAACATGGCTGCGGCTTTGATATTATTAGCTCGCTGGTATCCAGAAATGCCATTTGTTGATCCTGTCTGCGGTTCGGGTACTTTACCGATCGAAGCAGCATTGATCGGACGTAATATCGCTCCCGGGTCTTGGCGTAGTTTTGCCTGTGAGTCTTGGCCATTATTCCCCCAGGAGATTGCTGAAAAATTAAGAGTCAAAGCCAAAGCCGCTCAAAATAAAGAGCAGCAGTTAGGCATTCATGGTTACGATATCGACGAACAGATGATTTCGATCTCACGGTTAAATGCTAACAAAGCAGGTGTCTTGCATGATATTGAATTTAAGCAACTGGCCGTTAAGGATTTTAAAACCACAGCTAAAAATGGCGTGATAGTAGCAAACCCGCCATATGGAGTACGACTGAGTGACCAAAAAGAAGCCGCAAAACTCTATCAGCAAATGGGCGAGTTATATCGTCCACTGAAAACTTGGAGTAAGTATATATTATCCAGTGATTTGAATTTTGAAAAAGAATATGGGCAAAAAGCCACTAAGCGACGTAAACTTTATAATGGAGCTTTGAGGACAGATCTTTTTCAATATTGGGGGAAAAAAGACAGAAGTATCACTACTGAATAGCAGTTTTAAAAGGCAAGGTGAATTCAAAGGATGGACAAGAAATATTGTTATCAACCTGATGTTGCGACAAGCGTGATTTGTTGGTCATTTACGTTTATGATTTTTTTGTTAAGCATGTTATTATGGTTAGAAATCACTGTACTGCAGTCATGGACTATTGTTACTTTTATTATCTTTATTGTAGTTTTTGCGTTGCAGGTTGGTTCTCGACAAATAAAGTTAGGACCAGACAGATTATTGCTTAATAAAGTGATCAAAACTAATAACGAAAGTATTTCTTACGCAGATATTTCGGCTGTTGCAACAGCAGGACACAGACTGCTGGTTAAAACTAAGCACAATGAATATGAATTATTAATGAAAAAAAGCAATGTTCAAGAAGTTGCCCAACTGCTCAGAAATAAGATTGCTGTAGTGTAACTGAGAAAGAAACTATCGTCATCAAAAAGTGGAGGCTGGTTGTAATGAAAGATATTGAGATCGCACAACAGGCTGAGTTATGGCCAATAAATAAGGTTGCTCAAGATGCGGGGATCCCTTTGGAAAAAATTGAACCATATGGACACTTCAAAGCTAAGATCGACCTGCCATTAAATGTTAAACGAGTGCCAAAGCGGTCAGGCAAGTTGATCTTGGTCACTGCTGTAAGTCCAACTCCAGCTGGTGAAGGTAAATCAACCATAACTATTGGCCTAGGAGATGCTTTGAAAGCTGCTGGTAAAAAAACAATGATCGCGTTGCGTGAACCATCAATGGGACCTGTAATGGGGGCCAAAGGAGGAGCTACTGGGGGAGGTTTTGCTCAAGTACTCCCGATGGAAGATATAAATTTGCATTTTACGGGAGATATGCATGCTTTAACTAGTGCTAATAATACCTTGGCAGCGTTGATAGATAACCACATTTACCAAGGAAATGAACTAAACATTGATCCACGACGTGTTGTCTGGAAGCGAGCTTTAGATATCAATGATCGAGCTTTAAGAAATATCGTGATCAGTCTTGGCGGTACTACTTCAGGGATCGTGCGCCAAGATGGTTTTGATATTACGGTGGCTTCAGAACTTATGGCAGTTTTGTGTTTGGCGACAGACATAGAGGATCTCAAAGAGCGGATCGCAAAGATCTTAGTCGGCTATACATATGACGGTCAGGCAGTTACAGTTGGGGACCTTCAAGTCCAAGGAGCGATCACAACTATTTTGAAAGATGCACTTAAACCAAATCTGGTCCAAACGCTTGAACATACACCGACTTTGGTCCATGGTGGACCGTTTGCTAATATTGCTCATGGTTGTAACAGTGTTTTGGCGACTAAAACGGCTTTGGAATTAGCTGATTACACGGTCACCGAAGCAGGTTTTGGTTCAGATCTGGGTGCAGAAAAATTTCTTGACATCAAGACTCCGGTTTTAGGGAAAACGCCTGATACTATAGTGATAGTGGCTACGGTACGTGCACTAAAAATGAATGGTGGACTCTCAAAAAATGAATTGAATGAAGAAAACATTGCAGCTTTAAAAGCAGGTTATAGTAATTTGGCTCGTCATATTCATTCTATGCAACGTTATGGTGTGCCAGTGGTGGTTGCGATCAACCGCTTTGTGACCGATACTGATCAAGAATTAGATTGTTTGCAAGAACTATGCCGTACGCAAGGAGTAGTTGCACAATTGGCTAATGTGTGGGAACAAGGGGGCGCAGGTGCACAAAAATTGGCACAGGCGGTTATTGCTAGTTGTGACGAGAAGAGTGAGTTTACGCCGTTATATTCACAGAAAATGACTTTGGCTGAAAAAATCACCACGATCGTTACTCAAATTTATGGCGGCAGTGATGTTGTTTATGCTCCAAAAGCCCGCAAGCAGTTAAAAGAGTTTGCAAAACACGGCTGGGATCAATTGCCGGTATGTATGGCAAAAACACAATATTCATTTAGTGATGACCCCAAGCTTTTAGGCGCACCTCAAGGTTTTTCGATCCATGTTCGTGAATTTGTGCCTAAATTGGGTGCAGGTTTTATCGTAGCCTTAACGGGGAACGTCTTAACAATGCCGGGTTTACCGGCTAAACCAGCTGCTGATCAAATAAATATCGATTATTTAGGGAAGATCTCAGGTCTCTTTTAGTCTGTGTTGGACATAAGGTTTTGTATAACCATTAGGGAGTGAGCAGGCAAATATTAGGTTGATATTTGTTTGTTTTAATTCATATTAGAAATAAAGGACGTCGATTTTATGCCGATTTATGTATTATTAGTTTTTGCTGTTGTCCTACTTGATCAGTCGGTCAAGTTTTTTGTACTAGGTCATATTCCCTTGAATCATAGTGAGGTTTTAGTTAATAATGTTTTTTCACTGGCTCATATACGAAATTACGGAGCGGCGTGGAGTATGTTACAGGGCCAGCAATGGTTTTTTACACTGATTTCGATCATTGCGATCGTAGTAGTGATCTATTATTTCATTAAATTATGGAAGAACTGGGGTTACGCCTTAGGGTTAACATTGATCCTTGGCGGCACTATTGGTAATTTTGTTGATCGGTTACGTCTGGGTTATGTGATCGACATGTTTGAATTGGATTTCATTAACTTTCCGATTTTTAATGTTGCTGATTGTGCTTTAACTGTTGGGGTGATCATAATTTTGATCGTCATGTTAAGGGATGATTCGTTATGAAAAAGTTTAATGTTACAAAGCAAAAGGGTCGCTTAGACCAGGTTTTAAGTGCTGCTTTTCCGGAATTTTCACGTTCTATGATCAAGAAACTGTTACTCGATGGCAAGATTTTAGTTAATGGCCAACAGGAAAAACCGCGTTATCAGGTCAAAGATGGAGATCAAGTTACTATCAACGAACCTGAAGTTCACAAACTCGATTTAGTGGCACAAGATATTCCCTTAGATATCGTCTATGAAGATGATGATGTTTTAGTAGTCAATAAACCTGCAGGAATGGTTGTTCATCCTGCTCCTGGACACCCAGATCAAACTTTAGTCAATGCTTTGCTTTACCACTGTCCGTTGTCTAAGATCAATGGAACATTACGTCCCGGAATAGTTCACCGGATCGACCGGGATACGTCAGGGTTGTTAATGGTTGCTAAAAATGATCATGCTCACCATAGTTTGGCACAACAATTAAAGGATAAAACGACCAGTCGTTATTATATAGCTTTGGTTCATGGGATCATCAAAGAAGATCATGGGACTGTCAATGCCCCATTGGCACGAAGCCCTAAAGATCGTAAAAAGCAGGCTGTTGTTGCTGGAGGTCGTCGAGCAGTGACGCATTTTGAGGTATTACGAAGATATCAGAATTATACTTTGGTAAAATGTCGGTTAGAGACGGGAAGGACCCATCAAATCAGAGTTCATTTGAAATATATCGGGCATCCTGTCGCTGGTGATCCAGTATATGGCCCTAAAAAAACTTTAGCTGGTCCAGGACAATTTTTACATGCTGCAGAACTTGGATTTACTCATCCTGTAACCAAGAAAAGATTAGACTTTAAGGCACCTTTACCGAATTATTTTAAAAAAACTATCGATGACCTTGACAAGCAGAGCAGTAATTAGTAGAATAATTAACAGTTAAGTTCCTTTTAAAACTTAGTCCAGAGAGGCTAGTAAGGGCAGCATTGAAGAAAAGTTAGCAATGCCATTTTTTGGCAAGCTCGACTGTAACCTCAAAAGGCTGCGGTCGGGCTTTTTTAATAAGTTCTTAACTGCACAACTCAGATTTTGTTTTGTTTGGGCCAAAAATTTTAATTCAAAGGAGAACTTTCGATGTCAAAGCAAATTTTTGATGAAATTGCAATGAAAAGGGCACTGACCAGGATCACTTATGAAATTATCGAAAACAACAAGGGTGTCGATAATTTAGTTTTAGTGGGGATCAAGACGCGTGGGGTATTTTTAGCACGTCGCATTGCTCAGCGTTTGAAAGAACTTGAAAATTTTGAAGTTGGAGTAAATGAACTGGATATTTCACTTTATCGTGATGATATTAGCAGTCATCGCCCCGGCGCTGCTAAACAGGTTGCTGAATTCAAAAATGATGTGACCGATAAAAATGTTGTTTTAGTTGATGACGTTTTGTTCACGGGTAGGACTATTCGGGCAGCTCTTGATGCCATTATGGATCAAGGACGGCCACGAAAGATTAGGTTGGCAGTTTTAGTTGATCGGGGACACAGACAGTTACCGATCAGAGCAGATTTTGTCGGAAAAAATATTCCAACTTCTTGGGATGAAAAAGTAGCAGTCTATATGACAGAAGTCGATAATAAAGATGATATCGAGCTGATCTGATTTGTTGAAGCTGCTTTTTAAAAAATAATTATTATTGTAATGAACCATTTAAATGACTCCAGTGAGGGCACAACGGTTTGAGTTGCAGGTTGCAAGTAAGTCTACCAGACTAGTTATTTGCAGCAGTGTATTTGCCTAGGTCATTTAAACGATGACCTAGGCTTTTTTTGTGGAAATTTAACAAAAGCTGCTTTAGTTTTAGTGAATTCCACGCTCTAAAACAAATTTTGTTAATTTTCATAATTGTTTTTGATAATGAAGGGAAGAGATCACAAGTGTCAGATAATAATAACAATGAATTTCGTAATGAAGAGGCTATTTTGGATATCAAAGATAAACCGAAGTTTGGTCAATGGTTAGTCTTGTCGATCCAGCATCTTTTTACAATGTTTGGTGCCACCGTTTTAGTACCATTATTGATCGGCATTAATCCAAGTATTGCGTTATTTGCTTCAGGTGTTGGGACATTGGTTTACATATTATGTACAAAGGCCAAGATACCAGCATACTTAGGCTCAAGTTTTGCTTTTGTTGTTACAATGCAGGCCTTGATGCATCAGTATGGTTATCCTGCAGTGGGCCAAGGTGCGATTGTTTCTGGCTTAGTATATGTAGTTGTGGCCTGTCTGATCTCCAAGTTTGGTTCGGCTTGGATGGATCAAGTTTTACCACCGGTAGTGGTCGGACCGATCATTATCGTTATTGGACTTTCCTTAGCAACCACCGCAGCCAATGATGCAATGTTAAATAATTCGCATTATGACATTAAGTTTTTTGGGGTTGCGATGTTTACCTTATTGATCACGATCATTTTTAATATGTTTCTCAAAGGGTTTTCCAGCATGATCCCCGTTTTATTAGGGATAATTTGCGGCTACTTATTGGCGTTGACAGTGGGTATCGTGGACCTTGAGCCTGTTAAAGCAGCCAAATGGTTCAGTTTGCCCGCATTTAATGTGATGTTTTTGAATTATGATTTTAAATTTTATCCAGCAGCCATCATCGGAATGGCACCGATCGCTTTTGTTACGATGACAGAACATATGGGACATATCATGGTTTTAAATAAACTGACCAAAAGGAACTTTCTAAAAGATCCTGGTTTGCACAGAACACTGCTAGGTGATGGATTATCTACGATCATTGCAGGTTTTGTTGGTGGTCCTCCAACAACATCATATGGTGAAAATATTGGGGTTTTGGCAATGTCCAAAGTTCATAGTGTTTGGGTACTGGGTGGAGCGGCTTTCTTCGCTGTTGTCTTTAGCTTTTGCGGTAAAGTTTCCGCGCTGATCCAAACCATACCTGGGCCGGTGATCGGCGGGATATCATTCCTTTTATTTGGGATGATCGCATCTAATGGCTTACGGATCCTAGTTGATTCGAGGGTAGACTATGAAAAAAAGCGGAATCTGATCATTACTTCTGTGATCTTAGTGATCGGGATCGGTGGAACATATCTCCAACTTGGTAATTTTCAACTAACCAGTATTGCACTTTCAACTGTTTTTGGAATCGTATTAAATCTGCTCTTACCCGCGAATGCTGCAAGTGAAGAAAATTAAACGATTTAAAAGTTAAGTAAGTAACTGTTAAATAATTGTTGTCCAATAAATTCCAAAAATGTAAGGAGATAATTCTATATGACACAATTGATGTCCCAAATATTATTACCACACTTTGTGACTGTTGAAGACTTGAATTCAAAACAAGTTTATAACCTACTTGAGCGTGCAGCGTATTTCAAAAATGGTGGGCGCAAAGAAAACTTCAAACGTCAAATCAACGTTGCAAATTTATTTTTTGAGAATTCTACCAGGACCAAGCTGAGTTTTACGATGGCAGAAAAAAAGCTGGGCTTAAATGTTTTTCCTTTCGCGGCGGAGACCAGCTCCGTTCAGAAAGGAGAGTCTTTGTACGATACCTTATTGACTATGTCCGCTATCGGAATTGATTTAGCAGTGATCAGGCATCCGCAAAATAATTATTATCAGCACATACTTGAACAGCCTGGCTCGAAACTAAATGTTGGTCTGCTTAATGCCGGAGATGGCTCTGGTCAGCATCCTTCGCAGTGCTTGTTGGATTTAATGACAATTCATGAGGAATTTGGTCATTTTAACAAACTTAAGATCGCGATCGTAGGTGATTTGAAAAATTCACGCGTGGCGCGTAGCAACATGCAATTATTAAAAAAGTTAGGTGCCGACATTTATTTTTCTGGTCCTAGCGAATGGTTTACGTCTGAGTTTAATGAATATGGTCAATATTTGCCGCTTGATGAACTGATTCCTAAAATTGATGTTTTGATGCTCTTAAGAGTTCAACATGAAAGACATGAGGAAACAGAGGCCGAAAAAAATTTCAGTGAGATCAAATATCATCAGCAATTTGGTTTAACGGTCGCTCGTTACCAGAAAATGAAGTCAAGTGCGATCGTGATGCATCCTGGACCGATCAATCGCGGGGTCGAAATGGCATCTGAATTAGTTGAGGCTCCCCGCTCAAGATTTGTTAGGCAAATGACTAACGGTGTCTATATGCGCATGGCAATGCTTGAAGCTGTGATCAATGGCAGACATATCGGAGGTTGAGGCAATGGAAAAAATCGTTATTAAGAATGGAACAGTGTTGGTCGATGAACGTTTTCTTAGGACGGATGTTCTAGTAGAAAATGGCCGGATCACTGCGATAGGACAAGACCTTTCAGGACAAAAAGAAATCGATGCCGCAAATATGATAGTAGTTCCAGGACTAATTGATGCACATGTTCATTTAAGAGAACCGGGGCAAACTGCTAAAGAGGATATTGCCTCAGGAACTAGAGCAGCAGCACATGGCGGTTATACCACAGTTTGTGCGATGGCTAATGTTTCACCAGTCCCTAATTGTGCCGCGGAAATGAAAAAAATGTGCCTTTTAAATGCACAACATGGTCAAGTCAGGGTTTTACAGTATGCGCCTGTAACTGAAAATTTAATTGGTGAGCGTTTGACCGATTTTAGTAAATTACAAAAAGCCGGTGCCTTCGCGGTAAGTAACGATGGACATGGGATCCAATCTAGTTTGACGACATATCAGGCTTTTAAAAAGGCTACTGCTGCTCACATGATGATCGCTGTCCATGCACAAGATGATGAGCTTTTTGACCATGGCGTGATCAACCAAGGTCCAAGTGCACGAGCATTAAACTTGCGGGGGATCCCAGCGGTCAGTGAGACTTCTCAGGTGGCAAGGGATCTGGCTTTAGCTCAGCAAACTGGGGCCCATTATCATGTTTGCCACGTGTCAACTAAAGAAACAGTGGAATTGATCCGTGCGGCAAAGTCACAGGGAGTTAATGTAACTTGTGAGGTAACACCGCATCACTTGTTATTAAGTGAAGAGGATATCTTAAGCGACGATTCAAATTACAAAATGAATCCTCCTTTACGGTCCAAGGAAGATCAACAGGCGTTGATCGCAGGCTTGTTAGATGGGACGATCGATATTATCGCCACTGACCATGCGCCTCACACTAAAAAAGATAAAGCTGGCGGATTTGCCCAAGCCGCTTTTGGGATCACTGGCAGTGAGACGGCTTTTTCCATGCTCTATACTAAATTAGTGAAAACAAGGCGGTTGACTTTAGAAAAATTGGTACACGCCATGAGTATCACGCCAGCAGACATTTTAAAGATCGATGATGCTGGGAAGATCCTTCCGGGTATGCGAGCTGATTTGGCAATTTTTGATTTGCAAAAAAAGCATGAGTTAATAACGGATAATTTCCTTTCCAAGGCTGTCAATAGTCCTTTTGCAGGGCAAAGTGTGTGGGGTGAAACGGTGTCCACATTGGTCAAAGAAAAAATTATCTATCAACGGTAAGCAAAAAAATATGTGAGAAGGGTGAAAGGCAAAATGAAACGTTATTTAGTTTTAGAAGATGGCACGGTCTCCCAGGGACAAGCATTTGGAGCAGCACGAGTTTCTGTAGGCGAGTTGGTTTTTACAACTGGTATGACAGGTTACCAAGAAGCGATCACGGATGATTCATATGCTGGACAATTGCTGGTATTTACTAATCCCTTATTAGGAAATTATGGCGTTTCTTTGGTGGATAGTGAGGATTTGAATTCATCATGTGCGGGAGTTGTTTGTCGTCAGCTGGCTCGAGTAGTTGATAGTTGGCGTTCGAGTGAAACCTTGGATCATTTTATGCAACGCCAAGGAATTCCAGGCATCAGCGGGATAGACACTCGTGCATTGACAAAGAAATTGAGAAATGCAGGTACGATGCAAGCTGAATTAGTAGATGGATTACCAGCAACAGCGAACGTAGTAGATAATTTAGTTCGCTCTGAAAAAAAGAGCTGCTGTTTCGTGATAATCAAAAAGCACCGTTCATGATCCCGGGAAGTGGGTTTAACGTCGTCTTAGTTGATTTTGGTGCCAAGCAGAGTATTTTACGAGAATTGATCAAAAGGCACTGTAATATCGTTGTTGTCCCCGAAACAGCTAATGCTGAGGAAATTTTGCGCTTTGAACCGGATGGGGTTTTGCTTTCAAATGGCCCTGGCGATCCGCAAGATCATCCAAATGCGATCAAGATGATCCAAGAGATACAGTCAAAGACCGTCATTTTTGGGATATGTCTAGGACACCAATTATTTGCACTGGCAAATGGTGCCAAAACATACAAAATGAAGTTTGGACATCGTGGTTTTAATCATCCTGTGATAGAGATAGCGAGTCAAAGATCGATGTTTACCTCACAGAATCATGGCTATGCGGTTGCTGCAGATTCGATCGACCATTCAGTCCTAACGGAAACTTACGTTGAATTAAACGACCAAACGGTTGAAGGATTGCGACATAAAAAGTATCCTGCAGCTTCAGTTCAATTTCATCCAGATGCAAGCCCCGGTCCACATGATGCTATAGATGTTTTTGATGATTTTATTGCAATGATCACATCGCAACAGGAGGAAAAAATTGCCAAAAAGAAATGATATCTCTAAAATTATAGTTCTTGGTTCTGGTCCGATAGTAATTGGTCAAGCTGCCGAATTTGACTATTCGGGGACTCAAGCATGTTTGGCTTTGCGAGAGGAAGGATATCAAGTAGTTTTAGTTAACTCTAATCCCGCAACTATTATGACTGACCATGAAATTGCTGATCAAGTTTATCTTGAACCTTTGACTGTAGAAACAGTTACCAAGATAATCAGGCAGGAAGCTCCAGATGCTTTGTTACCGACATTAGGAGGACAAGTAGCGCTGAATTTGGCCGTTTCGTTATTTGAACAAGGTATTTTGCAAGAAATGAATGTTGAATTGTTAGGTACAGGGCTTTCTTCCATTGAGCAAGCAGAAGATCGTGAAAAATTCAAACAACTAATGCAAGACTTGGGTGAACCAGTTCCAGCTTCCAAAACAGTGCAGCACGTCAATGAAGCTCTGGATTTTGCGAATGAAGTCGGTTATCCAGTGATCGTCCGGCCCGCGTTTACTATGGGAGGAACTGGAGGCGGGATCTGCCATGATCAAACTGAGTTATCAGAAATAGTAGCCAATGGTTTAAAATTATCGCCTAGCAGTCAGTGTTTGATAGAACAGTCGATCGCTGGTTTTCGCGAAATCGAATTTGAGGTAATGCGCGATGCAGCTGACAATGCATTAGTCGTTTGTTCGATGGAAAATTTTGACCCGGTGGGTGTTCATACGGGTGATTCGATTGTTTTTGCTCCCACACAAACGCTTAGTGATAGCGAATATCAGATGTTAAGAGACTGTGCCCTAAAATTGATTCGTGCTTTACGTATCGAAGGCGGCTGTAACGTGCAATTAGCTCTTTCGCCACAGAGTATGCAATATTATGTCATTGAAGTTAATCCCCGAGTCTCACGTTCATCGTCATTAGCTTCCAAAGCAACGGGTTATCCGATCGCTAAAATGGCTGCAAAAATTGCTGTTGGATTAAACTTGACGGAGATCAAGAATCCTGTTACTAAAACCACTTATGCTGAGTTTGAGCCAGCCTTAGATTACGTTGTTGTTAAAATACCGCGTTGGCCATTTGATAAATTTACTCAGGCTGATCATTCGATCGGTACTCAAATGAAGGCAACTGGCGAAGTGATGGCAATCGGCAGAAATTTGGAAGAAGCTTTATCAAAAGCAGTTCAGTCTTTGGAAATCGAGCCGCAAGATCTGTATTGGCCCAAAATCAGCCAGGTAGATGATGAAGTGCTAGCTAAATTCTTAGTACATGCTACGGATGAGAGATTGTTTTATATCGCCGAAGCTTTGCGCAGAAATTGTTCGTTAGCTGATGTTGCAGCTTTTACTAAAATAAATAAATACTTCCTAGATGTTGTGCTACATTTGATTGAACTTGAAAAAAAGGTAAGCAGCGGGCTTTTGACGCCGATTACTTGAAAGAAGCAAAATACTATGGGCTTAGTGATATGACTATAGCTCGTTTATGGCAAAGTGATCAGCAAACAGTGAGAGAATTTCGTTTGGAAAAACAAGTTTTACCTGCTTATAAGATGGTCGATACTTGTGCAGCTGAATTTTCTTCAGATACACCATATTTTTATAGTACGTATGGCGAAGAAAATGAAAGTCGAAAAACTAAAAAACAGTCGGTTTTAGTCATTGGTTCGGGGCCGATCAGGATCGGCCAAGGAGTCGAATTTGATTATGCAACGGTCCATTGTGTAAAAGCATTGCGAAAAGCGGGTTATGAGGCAATTGTTATGAACTCGAATCCAGAAACAGTCTCAACTGATTTTTCCGTGTCTGATAAACTTTATTTTGAACCCTTAAATTTAGAAAAAGTTTTGGATGTCGTTGAACTCGAACAGCCATTAGGAGTCATCTTACAGTTTGGAGGGCAAACCGCGATCAATTTGGCTGAGCCGCTTGCCGCTAATGGTGTAAAGATATTGGGGACTAGTTTAGCATCTTTAAATCAGGCTGAAGACCGTGACGAGTTCGATCAGTTGATTAAAAAACTACAACTAAATCAACCTCGGGGTAAGATCGCTTATTCGAAAGACGAAGCAGTAACTGGTGCGTCAGAGATCGGTTATCCAGTGTTGGTTCGCCCCAGCTATGTACTGGGCGGACGTGCAATGCAGATAGTTACCACTGAAGAAGAGTTGTTAAAGTATTTAAAAGAAAATACTTCTCTAGTTGGTCAGCATCCAATATTGATCGATCAATATTTAGAGGGACGAGAATGTGAAGTTGACGCATTATGCGATGGTTCTGCAGTATTATTGCCGGGAATTATGGAACATATCGAACGTGCGGGTGTGCATTCAGGTGATTCGATGGCCGTTTATCCTCCGCAACATCTGAGTGCCAATGTCAAGCAGCAGATCGTTGATATCACAGAAAAACTGGCCCGTGAATTAAAGTGTATCGGTATTATGAATGTTCAGTTTATCGTTGTGCGAGAAAAAGTCTACGTTCTAGAAGTTAATCCGCGGGCAAGCCGTACAGTTCCATTCTTAAGTAAAGTTACGGGCTTAGAAATGGCGCAGATCGCGACGCGAAGTATTTTGGGAGAGTCCCTGAAGAAACAAGGTTTGCAGACAGGATTACAAGCAGAACCACTGACCAAGTATGTAAAAGCACCGGTTTTTTCATTTAATAAATTAAATGATAGTGATAGTTTGCTTGGCCCGGAAATGAAGTCTACGGGTGAAGTGATGGGAAGTGATACCCAGTATGCCAATGCTTTGCTAAAAGCTTTTGTCGGTGCAGGACTATTGTTGCCTCCGAATGGGAATATTTTATTAACGGTTAGCGATGAAGATAAACAAGAAGTTGTTAGTCTCGCTCGTCGTTTTGCTAGGATTGGATATCGAATTTATGCAACATCCGGAACTGCAGACCTTTTAAGACAAACCGGTACTTATCCAATGGAAATTGCCAAGATCAAGGAAGAGCCCGAGCAAAAGAAAGATGGAATTTTGGAAGTGATCTCAGCTGGAAAAGTTGATTTGGTAGTCAATACTATAGGTGAGGATGTAGCTAAGAATTCAGATGGTTTTTTGATCAGGAAAACTGCCTTGGCACACAATGTGCTTTTATTAACATCTTTGGATACAGTCCAAGCCTTGCTTGTTGCTTTAGAAGGACAGTATTTAACCACGGCTCCTTTATAAAAGTAAAATTAGAGTTAACGTTGCTAAGATGTGTTAAAAAAAGGAGAGCTTATGAGCACAAATCGGTTACAAGTAGAATTACCCGGGCTTTCTTTAAGAAATCCTATTATGCCGGCTAGTGGCAGCTTTGGTTTTGGGGATGTTAAGGCTGCTAGGTTAAACGATTTAAACAGATTAGGTGCAGTTGTTTTAAAGACGACAACCAAAATGGCAAAAAAAGGCAATCCTCAGCCACAGATCGTTTCTTTTAAAGAGGGGATCATGAATTCAGTCGGTTTGACAAATCCAGGAGTAGATAAAGTAGTTGAACATAAGTTACCGCAACTTCGAACACATTATCCGAATTTACCGATCATTGCCAGTTTAGCTGGTGCAAGTATTTCAGACTATTGTGTGGTGGCGGAGAAACTAGACAATTCTGAACTGGTTGACGCTTTAGAAGTAAATGTTTCTTGCCCTAATGTTGCTGCCGGCGGGATGCAGTTCGGTGTTGATCCCCTGGTCATTCAAAAGCTGACTAGTGAGATCAAAAAGAGGGTTGCAGTTCCTGTTTATGTTAAACTAACGCCAAATGTGACTGATATCATCGAGTGTGCTCAAGCTGCCAAGGACGGCGGGGCAGAGGGCTTGACAATGATCAATACTCTTTACGGTTTGAGGATCGACCCTCAAACTAGAAAACCAGTTCTAGGTAATAAATTTGGCGGTTGGTCTGGTCCAAGTTTAAAGCCCACAGCTATTCGGATGATTTATCAGGTTGCCCATCAAGTTGATCTGCCTATCATTGGTGTTGGGGGTATTTCAAATGCACAAGATGTGATCGAAATGTACCTAGCAGGTGCAAGCGCAGTGCAGATCGGTAGTGCACAGTTTAATGATCCCGCAGCTTGTTGGCATGTTCTAGACGAACTTGAACCTGAAATGGATCGGCTAAATATTGAATCACTGTCAAAATTAATAAATGAAGTAAAAGAGGGATTTCAAGATGAGAGATGATAGACCAATAATTGCACTCGATTTTCCAGACAAAGCCAGTGTAGATAACTTTTTAACACAATTTCCGAAAAAAGAAAAGTTGTTTGTGAAAATTGGGATGGAACTGTTTTATAGATGTGGTCCAGATCTGATCAAGGAAATGACTGCACGCGGCTATGATGTCTTTCTTGACTTGAAGTGTCATGATATTCCACATACGGTCGAAGCGGCAATGAAAAGTATTTCAAAGTTAAATGTTACTTTAACTACTATTCACGCAAGTGGCGGTCTTCAAATGATGAAGGCTGCAAAGAGCGGGTTAGCGCAAAGTTCTGCAAACGCCAAAATTTTGGCCATCACTCAATTAACTTCAACTTCGGAAGAAATGCTTCAGCAAGAGCAGCTTGTCAAGGCAAGTATGGAGCAAAGTGTGGAAAATTATGCCAAACTGGCAGCACAAGCTGGACTTGATGGTGTTGTCTGCTCTGCTTTCGAGGCTCACCAAATCAAAGAAGTTACTGGTCTAGATTTTTTGACTGTCACTCCTGGAATTCGCTTAGAAAATGATGCGTATGACGATCAAAAAAGGGTGGTTTCTCCTGGTCAAGCAGCGCAGTGTGGGGCATCTATGATAGTGGTCGGAAGAAGCATTACTCAGGCAAAAGATCCATATCAAACATACCGTGACATAAAAAAATCTTGGAAAGAAGGAATTTAATTGAGAAAAATTGCTGAAGCGCTACTTGACATTGAAGCTGTAAAGTTATCACCTGCAGCTCCATTTACATGGGCAAGTGGGATCAAAAGCCCCATTTATTGTGATAACCGACTAACCATCAGCTATCCTGCTATCAGAAAAGAAATCGCTAATGGGATAGCAGATCTGATCAGACAAAATTATCCGTCTGCGGAAGTGATCGCAGGAACAGCAACTGCTGGTATCCCACATGCTGCTTGGGTTGCAGATATACTTGAATTACCGTTGATTTACGTGCGTTCAAAGCCTAAGGATCATGGTAAAGGGAAACAAACAGAGGGTGTTTTACGAGAAAACCAAAAAGTTGTTTTGATCGATGATTTATTGTCGACTGGAGGCAGTGTACTCAAAGCAGCAACTGCCTTAGAAAATGAAAACGCGGTTGTTTTGGGTGTTGTAGGGATATTTAGTTATGAGCTGAGAGATCTGCAAGAAAATTTTGCGAAAAGAAATTTGACTTTCCATACGTTAACCAACTTTTCTGAACTTATCGAAGCAGCCCAACAAAAAAGTTCATTCACCCAGGCTGAAGTTGACTCGATGTTTGAATGGAAAAAATCACCCAAAAATTGGAAGTAACGGCATAATAAAATAAAAAGATATACCTGTTTTAAAGCTTTGTCTGACAGAGCTTTTTAAAACAGGTGTTTTTAGTAAGATATTTGAAATGTGAAAGTAATTGACTTTTTAGACCTGATTGCGAGACTTTAGATATTTCTTGATCCACGCCAGTCAACAATGAAACCGATATTTGCGAAAAAATCATTTAAAGTGTAAACTTATTGTATGTATCAGATTATCTTTATTTTTACTGGTTATTTCGTGCTAATAAAATGCCGACTCAGTTTTCAAGGATACATTTTTATTAATGTTAGGTTATTATTTTCTTGCTATACTTATAATCAAGGAATAGATATTTTTGCCAGATCAGCAAGGTAAAAATAAGATAATTGTGGGACAACCACTTTTACCTTAAAAACTACACAACCTTTATTTAAAAAAAGTAATTTTTCCGGAGATTTATGGTCTTGGTTTTAAATTAAGTGCGAGCGGGTGTTGTTTACGAAAAATGTTTTAGTTATGCGAGAGAAAACAAAAAGGGGGTCGTATTTATGAAAACACAGCATGAAAGTATTTTTTCATCTAAAACGTTAACTTATTTTCTTCAATTAGCGGAAACTATGAGTTATACTCAAGCTGCTCAAATTTTGGGTATTACCCAACCAGCACTGACTCAACAGATCAAAAAGCTCGAAAAAAATGTTGGGGCACCATTGTTTTACTCGGTTGGGAAAAAATTACATCTTTCTGATGCAGGCTATACAATGTTAGATGCAACTCACCAAATCTATGAAACTTTGAACAAGGCTACCGATGAAATTCAACAATCCACTAGTCCGGATATTGGTGAGATCAACATTGGGATTTTGGCTTCTATTGATACAGGTGTCTTTTTTGATTTTGTGTCTGATTTTTATCAAAGACATCAAAATATTAAATTAACTGTTTATTCTTTGACTCGTAAAGAGATCTGGGAAGGGTTGGAAAATAATCAATTAGATATAGCAATCATGTATCTTCCAGATGAAAATATTAAAAATTGGAAAACATATGAAGCAAAGAAAATATTTACAGAGAGTTTGGTATTCGTTCATCAAAGCGAAAAACTGAAGAAAAGAAGAAAAATCAAGTTAAGAGATACTTTGGCTTGTCCATGGGTCGGATATCCAACTGATTTCTATGTAAATACGCAATTGCGGGAAGCTTACAGAGATGATAACTTGGATTCACCTGAATTTGCGGCACGCTTTACCCAGCCAAACCAATTACTCAAATTTTCAAAGAAGACTGGAAATTATACTGCATTACCAGCGTCTTTCATCACAGCACATGAAAAAGAAACTGGCGGACTGTACACTGCAACGTTTGATCCGGTGATCAGTTTTGAAATGTCCTATGTTTATCGTAAGGGCAAGTCTGAAATTCCTCGGATCGCAAACTTTTTTAAAGAGTTTGAACAATATCTAGTTGAAAAAGACTACATTTCTCGCTTGACAGATTCTACTCTTGAGCAATAAGCTAAGTATATGAATATTTAATTACCCGGTGTTTTAGTTTGTAGTGAGACTAACAAGACTGGTCATTATAAGGAGATATGAATTAACATGAAAGAATTAGTTTTTGGACACAAAAATCCAGATACCGACGCTATCGTCGCTGCTAAAGCATATTCATTTTTGTTAAATCAGCTAGGATCGGATACTGAAGCTGTTGCTTTAGGCGAACCCAATGATGAAACAAAATTTGTACTTAATCATTTTTCAGAACCATATCCTCGTATTATTTCAGAAGCTGGTGCAGAGACGAAAGAAGTCGTATTGGTTGATCATAATGAAGCACAGCAGAGTGTAGACGACATTTCTGATTTAACAGTAACGCATGTGATCGACCATCACAGGATCGCTAACTTTGCAACAGCGGCTCCGCTATATTATCATGCAGAACCAGTTGGCTGTTGCAGTACGATCATCTTTAAGGAATTCAAACAACGGGGAGTTGAAATTCCGCAAAATTTAGCTGGTTTAATGTTATCTGCCATTATTTCAGACACATTATTATTCAAGTCACCAACAACAACTGATGTTGATGTTGCGGTTGGGAAAAAATTAGCCGAAATTGCTGGAGTTGATTATGAAGAGTATGGCTTAGCAATGCTGAAGGCTGGAACTAATTTGGCAACTAAAACTGCAGAGGAGTTAGTTACTTCTGATGCTAAATCCTTTGAAATGGGGGGCAAAACCGTTCGTGTGGATCAGGTAAATACAGTTGATCTTGCTGAGGTATTTGCGCGTGAAGATGAATTGCGTTCAGCTATTGAGGCTCAAAATAAAGATAATGGTTATGATCTTTTCTTATTAATGGTCACAAATATCTTAGATTCCAATACTCGCTTATTAGCGATTGGAGCAGGCCAGGATATTGTTGAAACTGCCTTTGGCCATGGCTTAGAGAACGATAAAATGGACCTTCCTGGCGTCGTTTCACGTAAAAAACAGGTTGTACCGCCGTTGGAAAAAGCTTTCGAATAAAAGATAAATAATATTCTTAAGAGAAAATAGTCTCCTAATATTTGTCAGTAATGGCAATTGGGAGTCTTTTTTTTGCATAGCATAATAATAAGTTACTTTAACTATGGCTTCAAAATCAAAATCAGAAACAAGTGAAAGGTAATCATTATAAATACTTTCAATTACGTATATAAAAACATATAATAAAGATTGAAAACATTATTTTGAGGTGATCAAGTTGAGTCAGGAAAAAAGAATTAAACTTATCAAACAATTATTGGAAGAGCGGCAGGAGCTATCAACTAAAGATATTATGAATGAATTTGGTATTTCACAGGACACAGCACGTAGGGATATTGTCCTTTTGAATAAACGAGGAGAGGTTCGTCGAACTCACGGAGGGATCTTGCCCCTTGATTTTGGCAGAAGTGTCCCTAATTATGAAAGTCGGTTAGCACATTTCACCAAGTCTAAAACCCAAATTGCACTTGAAGCTTTAAATTATTTTAAACCACACCATGTTTACTTTGTTGATTCCTCTACTATTTTATTAAAAACTTGTCAGAACCTAAATATTCCCTTAACAGTGGTCACTCACTCGTTAGACAATTGTATTGCTTTAGCACAAAATAATAAAGTTACTGTTAAAAGTTTGAGTGGGACTTTAGATCATGACAATCGTTTTTTCTATTCTCATTTAGCCATAGAAGAGCTACAAGATATTATGTTCGATACAGCTTTTATAGCTGCTTCTGGGATCGATGAAAATGGTGTTTATCTGTTAGATCAAGATGATGCTGAAATTGTTGGTATGGCGGCTAAGCGTGCGCGTAAGGTTATTTTGGTCGCAGAGCACCAGAAGTTTGTAAATAAATCGTATTACAGAATCTGTTCTTTAGACCAAATCTCATTATTCATTACTGATAAAATTCCAACCAAAGAACAGCGTGAATTATTTTCCCCAGAAACTGAGATCAAGATAGTAAACGGTGATAATAAATAACAATTATTTTGTAAATTTTTATAATTATGATAGCATTACCTGCTTCGTAGTTGGTATAATAATGTCAATTTGATGAAAGGGGCGTGAGAAAATGGTTTTAAAACATAAATTTAATCAAGAAGTAAAACAAGTTGCAATTTCAGATATTCGCCAATTTGACATTGATGTCAGTAATATTCCGGACATCATTAAGTTAACTTTAGGTGAACCGGACTTTAATACGCCTGAACATATTAAACAAGCTGCAGTTGATGCAATAAATGACGATCAGTCTCACTATACGCCTAATCCTGGGATTCCAACTTTGCGTCAAGCAGCGGCAGATTATTACAATTCAAAATATCATTTAAACTATGAACCGGAGCAGGTCATTACAACTATTGGAGCCACCGAGGGGATCGCAGCAGCTTTACAAACCATTTTAAACCCAGATGATGTGGTTCTTGTCCCAACACCTGTTTTCCCGATCTATATTCCAATTACTCAAATCAATCACGGCAAATGCATAACTATAGATACTAATGCTGATGGGTTTCTTTTAACTCCAGAAAGGTTAAAAGAAACTATTAAAAACAATCAAGAACGTAATATTAAAGCGCTAGTCTTGGTTTATCCAAGTAACCCAACTGGAGTAAATTACTCGAGAGAACAATTACGAGAATTGGCTGAAGTGATCAAAGAAAGCGGTATGTGGGTTTTGTGCGATGAGATCTATGCGGAATTGACTTATGGAAAAACACATACCAGTTTAGCTGAGTTTTTACCTGACCAAGTATTGCTTGTTACAGGTTTATCCAAGTCCCATGCAATGACTGGGTGGAGAGCGGGCTTTCTTATGGGTCCAAATGATTTCATCGAACAAGCGATCAAGGCGCATCAGTACTTAGTAACAGCACCAACAAACAATGTTCAGTTTGCTGCACTTGAAGCTTTAACTAATGGACAAGAAGACAGTAAACAGATGAAGAATGAATATATCAAAAGACGGGATTTCTTTTGTCAAGAACTTGAACAATGCGGTTTTGAGGTTGCGAGTCCGGATGGAGCGTTTTACTTATTCGCTAAGATCCCTACCAAATTTGGAACAGATTCATGGAAATTTGTAAGGGACTTGGCACAAAAAGCACAAGTTGCTTTGATCCCAGGTGCATCATTTGGACCTGGCGGAGAAGGGTATGTGCGTGTCAGTTATGCCGCATCCATGGATAAATTAAAAGCTGCTGCTAGCAGGATCAAGGATTATGTCAAAAATAATTAGTTTAAGGTGCAACGGAGGCAAAATATTTTGAATTCTAATGAAAAAACTAGACCTATTGGAGTTTTTGACTCGGGGGTCGGTGGTATCAGCGTTTTAAAAGAATTATACAAATTAATGCCAAACGAAACATATTTGTTTTATGGTGATTCGAAAAATGCTCCGTACGGAGTTAAAGATAAAGAAGAAGTTTTTAGGCTGAGCCATGATATTGTTGAAAAGTTTATTCAGCTTAATGTAAAGGCGATAGTAATTGCTTGTAATACTGCAACTAGTGCGGCCATTGATCGTTTAAGAAAAGAATTTTCAGAAGTTATTTTTGTTGGGCTGGAACCGTCTGTTAAACCAGCTATTCAGCATAAAAGTAATTCTGAGGTTGTAGTTATGGCAACCAAATTAACTTTACGAGAAAAAAAGTTTGCTGAGCTGATCTCGCAGTATGAAGACCAGGCAAATATCATTCGGTTACCTGCGTCTGATTTAGTAGAGTTCATCGAACATGGTGATACAAATAGTTCCGCATTATATAAATATTTAAATGGACTATTGGAACCTTATAAGGGAAATGTTGATTCAATTGTTTTAGGCTGCACTCATTTTCCGTTTGCACGGGCTGCTATCCAAAAAATTGTTGGTCCTAACGTTTTCATCACAGATGGTGCTTTTGGAGCGGCAGCTCACTTAAAAAGCCAATTAGATAAATACGCGCTGCGAAATGATTGCTCAAAAAAAGGAAAGGTCCAATTCTTTAATAGCAATCCAGATCCGCGCGAAATTCAGTTAAGTAAAAAACTCTTTCTTGCTCAATGATACTTATTTAGTGATCGGTAGGGATAAATGTTATGTTACAACTTAGATTGGCAACGTTAAATGATTTACCAGCGGTTATGGAAATTTTTGATCAAGCACGTTTATTTTTAAAACAAAATAGTATACCGCAATGGCAAGATGGTACACCGAACAAGAACACTTTTTTTGAAGATATCAAACAAGAAGACCTGTTTTTATTTGTAAACGAAACAGAAATTTTAGGGATCGCAGCTCTAAAGTTAGGACCGGATCCTTTTTACGATGTGATAAAGCAAGGAGAATGGCTTTCTGATGCTCAATATTATACTATCCATCGTTTTGCGATGAGTTCTAAATATCGTGGAGAGCATTTAAGTGAACCTTTTTTTAAAGAATTGTTTGAAATAATAGTAAAAAGGGGAATCTACCATGTACGTATCGACACTCATCCACAAAATGCCGGTATGCAACATGTGATCAGCAAGCTGGGATTTCAATACTGCGGAATTGTTGAAGTTAAGCAAGAACAAAGTGACCCAATAAGAAAAGCTTATGAATTAAAGATTAAACAGGAGTAGATAATTGACTGATAAAAAATATCAAACATTTATTTTTGATTTAGACGATACGTTGCTCGACTTTAAATCAGCTGAACAACAAGCATTACAATTGTTATTTTCTGATTTAAAGTTGAAATTAGATGAACCAGCTAAGCAAGCATTTAGCAATTTTAATCAAAGTTTATGGAAGAAATTGGAAAAAAAAGCAAATTACTCGTGAGCAGCTTTTTGAAGAAAGATTTCATACTTTTTTCAAAAACTACTATCAGTTGGAAATCAATGGTAACAGTTGTTCTGACCAATATTTGTCATATTTAGCTTATGGTCATGAAGAAGTGGATGGGGCCATAGAACTTTTGACGGACCTATTTTCAGCCAAAAAGTAGTTATATTTAGCAACTAACGGTGTGTTTAAGGTACAAATTCAACGCCTTAAAGAGGCTAAAATGGCTGAATTTTTCGAACAGGTTTTTGTTTCCGAGAAAATAGGCAGTGAAAAACCAGATCCTGAATTTTTTAAGTATTTTTTTAGTCATTCTAACGCTGACCCTGCTCAGACGCTGATCGTCGGTGATTCCCTAAGTTCAGATATCTTGGGAGGTATCAATGCAGGAATCGATACCATGTGGTTTAATCCAGAAAGGACTACCAACTTCTCACAGATAAGCCCAAGTTATCAAATTGATTCTTTAAGTGAAGTAAAGAAGTTTGCTTAGAAGTTCAAGTTGTACAAATTACCTAAATCTTGTATGTACTATTATGTAGTTAAAGTTTTATTGACCTTGATTCAGCAAAAAAAGAATGAAAAATATGTTGTGGTGATCATATGAAAACTTGGAACTTTTGGCTGAAGAGTTTATAATTAAATTGAAGTTAAATCATTAGGTCAAGCTTAACTCTGTGCAAACTTGAATATAGTTAACAGGGAGGTGCAACTATGATCGAGAGTATTCGCTTAAAAAGAAAAGAGGAATCACCGGTTTCTATCGGAGATGTAGTTCAGTATCATGGTGGAACATTTGTAATAATCAATATCTTAGGGATCGATGTCAAATCGTTTCGTGAGAATGATAATAACATTTTTTATTATTGCCTCGGACAACTTTACGGTTCTCCAGATCTGGCTGCAAATTATTTGACCACCGAAAATGAATTAAATTTCTCACCTGATCAATATTACAATATTCCTCAGGTAGGGGATATTTTCTTTGATAATACAATTGGTATCTGGATCAGGATCCTTGAAATCCGCAAGGTCAACTTTAACGATGAAGGTATGCAAGTTCAGTTCAAGTTTTCACCTGTTAAAGAGTGGTCAAGCGAAAAAATTGAAAAAGCATTTACCGCATCAAGAGCACGACATATGAAATTAGTCAAAAATGATTCTGTTGGTTTATAAAAAAAGTCTTCATCTATTCGGCACATACTGCCATTGATAGATGAAGACTTTTTGTAAGTTACACTCTGTTATTTATTTCAATTTTTCTATTTCTTCTTTTTCAGGAGTGACATATATAGTTTTTTGACCTTCATAAATGACAAAGCCAGGTTTTGCTCCGTTAGGTTTACGGATATTCTTTACTGGAACATAGTCAACCGCTACGTTAGCCGAGGATCTGCCTTTAGAAAAGTAGGCTGCAATTTGTGCTGCTTGAGTAAGTGTTTCATCGCTTGGTGAACTACTATGCACAATAACGTGTGAACCAGGAATATTCTTAACGTGAAGCCAAAAATCGCTTTTTTTTGCGATTTTCATGGTCAAATGATCATTTTGTTTGTTGTTTTTACCAACAGAAATTCTAGTTCCATCATTACTGGTAAATTCAGCTGGCTTGCTCAAACTTTTGCGTCTCTTGTTTTTTGCCGCCGGGCTATTTTTTTGCGATTTCAAATAACCTTGTTCCTGTAACTCGACTTTGATCTCTGGAAGGTCGCTTGGATCTGCCAGTTCAATAGTGCTAGCCAGTGATTCAAGATAATTGATTTCTGACTTTGTGTGCCGAATCTGTTCACCTAAATATTTCACAGCATTTTTGAGCTTCTGATAACGTTTAAAATACTTCTGTGCATTTTGTGAAGGGCTTAGTTGATTTGACAAATTGATTTTTTCAGGTTGCTCATTATTATAGTAGTTAGGCAACGTGACGGAGGTCATTCCTCTCTTGACCTTATATAAATAAGTGGTCAGCAGTTCACCTTTGATACGGTAAAAATCAGCATTTTCTGTTGCTTTAAGCTCTTTTTCTTGCTTTTTTAACTTTCTTTCATTTTTACGCAGATTATTTTTGACAACTTTGATCAGATCAGCACCTTGTTGCTTGACTCGGTCGTGTTGGGCTTTTTCTTGGTAAAATTTATCCAATAACTCACTTAAAGTTTCCCAGGTTGATTGAACTTCCATTTGACCAGAGAAAAAGCTGAAATCAATTTTATCATTATGTGTGATAATAACTGGAGTAGGATTTTCAGTTTTTTCGAGGAAAGATTTGTATGCCTCGTTGACAGTTTTATACTCGGCTGAATGTAATGTATCGGCTAAGAGTAAGCCTGACAATTTTGAGAACCCTTGATAAGCTTTCATTAACTCGGAAGCTAGAACATCTCTATTGGGGAATTGCTTATTTAACTCTGAAAAGAAGTCCTGTTCAGAAAAAGGATCTGTTTTTTCTTGCTTTGGTGGAGTTCGATAAGTCGAACCAGGCAGTAGAGTTCTATAACGATCTTGTTGTACCGGGACATGCTTGATCGCGTCTAAAACTTTATTTTCTTGAGAATCAATCAAAATCACATTACTGTGTCTTCCCATGATTTCGATACTTAACAGTAGAGTGATTTGATCTCCAAGTTCGTTTCTACGGGTAAAACTTAAATAGATAACACGATCAGTTTGTAATTGCCAAATATCCTGAATTTTTGCGCCATCAAGATATTTGCGCAACATCATGGTAAAATTCGTAGGAGTTTGGGGGTTCTCATAAGGTATCTTTGTGATCTGTATCCGTGCATAATTAGGGTTTGCTGATAACAACAAAGGATAATTATGGCGGTTAGCCCTAATTGTTAAAATCACTTCATTGGAATAGGGCTGCGATATTTTTGCCACACGACCGCCAACTAGTGTATTTTTTAATTCATTAACCATCGCATGTGCGAATAAACCATCGAAAGCCATTATTGAACACTCCTTTTTATTGTTTACAGTAGTTACATTTTAACCTTTATTTATCTTTTGAGCAAAAGCTATTTGTAGTTTTTCTTTCTGTAATATGTTAAATCCTATACTATACGAAACTTAAACTTGTTTGTTTTTGAGTTAAGTTGTAATATACAATTATAGTTCATTTTATGGAGGTGAAACATTGAAAGCAAGTTTAGACGTCTTGTTAGATGTTCAAAAAAATTATAAGCAGTTATTAAAAAAGATGACTCGCATACATACTTTGACAATTGCAGAATGGCAACTACTTCAAAATGTGTTGGACGGTAATGATACTCAAACAGAACTTGTCAAAAAGACTAAATTAGATGTTTCGACCCTTAGTCGTCAGTTGAGCAAATTGGTTGAAAAGAATTTATTATCTATTAAAAAAATGGGTAAAAAGCCAATGGCTAGAAAAAAATATCTTTATCAAATAACTGATCAAGGTAGAACTGCTCTAAATGAGATGAATGCTGATTTTGAAAAAATGAGTAGTGAATTATTTTCTCAGTGGACAAACGAGGAACAAAATTTACTAAAAATCTTGTTAAATCGTCTCAATACAAGTTTTGAAAGGATCGAAAGCTAGCTAAGGTACCATGAGTATGTTACGATTAAAATCGCAATTATTTTTTAATTAATTTAAGTAAACAATGATCAAAGTAGGTGTAATTTTATGAAAATAGCTGTTGTTACTGATAGTACGGCTTATCTTTCACCAAAACAAATAGAAAAATATAATATTCATGTGATCCCGATACCAGTTATAATTGACGGAAAAACATATCAGGAAGATGTCGACATCACAACCGATCAATTTTTTGAAAAGTTGAGGTCTTCAGAGTCTTTTCCAAGTACATCACAACCTCCGATCGGTGAGTTGGTAGAGATGTACGAAAATCTTGGGGAACAGGGTTATGATACTGTGATCAGTATCCATTTAGCGGCAACAATTTCTGGTCTATATAATACTTTGAAGACAGTTGTTGCTCCACAAGTCAAAAATGTCAATGTTATTCCATTTGATTCGCAGATCACGGTTATGCTAATGGGAAATATGGTGGTCGAGGCTGCTCGAATGGCACAACGTGGCGAAACAAGTCAGCGGATCATTGATCGTTTAGAGCACTTAAGAAAAACAGTCGATGAATATTTTGTCGTCGATGATTTACAAAATTTGGTTCGTGGCGGGCGTTTATCTAATGCATCTGCTTTTATTGGCAGCGTCTTAAAAATCAAGCCGATTCTAACTTTTGATGAGCAGTCAGATAAAATTTTAGCCTTTGATAAAGTTCGTTCTTCTAAACGAGCATTGAAGCGTGTCGAAAGTTTATTTGATGAGAAACTAAAAAATATCGACTATCCTGTAAGAATGATCATTATTCACGCCAACGATAAAGAAGCAGCTTTAAACTGGAAACAAAAACTAGCAAAACAATACCCTGATTATCCAATTGATATTAGTTATTTTGGACCGGTCATTGGGACTCATTTGGGGGAAAAGGCACTCGCTTTAGCATGGATGGAAGATATAGATCAGTAAAAGAGGTAATCTAGAATTTATGATAGATTTAGGACTGAAAGCCAGCACATCAGCTAGTCAAATTAAGGACCGCTTACAGTACCATCCGGATGTTTTTGAGTTTTTTACTGATGAAAATGATTTTACGGCAGAAGGATTGAAACGCTTGGCATATGATATTGAATGGGTCAAAAGTGAAGCAACGGATAAGATCGTGCTTCATCACCCAATGAAATATCGTGGAACTGCAACTGAAATTATCGCGCCAGAACGTAGGTGCCCGAGTTTGTATGCTTTTGTTGAACAATCAGCTTTAGATTTATTACAATTAGCGGATGATCACGAAGTCCAAGTCTTGATTCATGGCGCTTATGCCCGGCAAACACAGCATTTCATTGAGATGTATGCTTCTTTTGCGGAAGCTGAAGCGGCGGCTTTTGCCCGTCTAGACCATTTTCAAGAGCTGGGCGGTCGCCATGTTATGTTTGAAAACTCTATCTCACAACTTTTCGCTTATGGCTTACCAGCAGATGAAGAAAAAATTAAAGAGCATCATTATCGCTTGGCCTTTGATACGTCACACTGTTTCATTAAAGTAAAGGGTAATAATAATGCTTTGATGACTTCTCTCAATAATTTAAAAGATCAGATCGTTCATTATCATTTGGTAGATTCTTTAGGTCAAAAGCATGATAGTTTGCCTGTTGGACAAGGAAATATTAATTGGCAAGAAGTTGTTCCGTTACTGAATCCACAGGCCACTAATATTTTTGAAATACAATTAGCAAATGAAGATGATGCTGCTGAACAGGTAGCAAGTTACCAGTATCTAAAGGAATTGGAATTTTAGTTAAATTTAAATTAAGAACAATTTATCTGCTTTCACTTAACTCTTTTACTTGTCTATAATACTGTTATTGACAGTATTTGAGAAGAGGGGAGCACTATGATCAATCGAGTTCTCAATGTTTGTACTGGAATCATCGGGGTCTTATACATCTTAGTAGATATTGTTTTTCACTTAACTGTTTGGGGCTTAATAAAGTTTAAGAGGATCTCGTACCCGCTAGCTTTCAGACTCGCCGATAACAAGAGCTTATTTTTCAGTATTATCTTGATTTTGACATTTATCATGTCCTTATTAAGTTTAATTGCATTGATCAGTAATCTTATTTTATTTGTTCGGGCAGATTTCATCTTGAGAGTTGTTCTTACTACGAGTGGTTTCTTTTTGCCTTTTGTTCATGGGGAAGCTACCTTGAGCCTGTGCTTCGAGGTTTTCTTTATTAGCTTGTTTTTGATTTATTTATATAAAATAAGTCATCGTAAACAAGATATTTCTGATTCTGAGTTTGAGAATTACAAACAAATGTAAAAGGAGAAATATGAATACAATAAAATCAATTATGAGTTGGTTGGTGCCCATTTTGATCGGTCTATTGGCTGCAGCATTGATCAAGACTTTTTTATTTACTCCGGTAAAAGTTGACGGTTCATCAATGTATCCGAACTTGCAGTCAACTGAACACGTGATGTTGCTTAAACAAGCAGACATCAAGCGTGATTCAGTAGTCGTCTTTAATGCATATGGTGTAGATCACCAGAATCCGGAAATGACCAAGAAAATGATGTATGTCAAAAGGGTCATCGGTCTGCCTGGCGATAAGATCGAATATAAAGACAATGGTGATTTATATGTTAACGGCAAATTTCAATCACAGAGTTATATCACCAAGGCACAGCAAAAACAAGGAACATTGCAGTTAGCAGACAGTTTAAACCCAGCAGCGGATGTGCACTTGGGAACAGGTCAGACATTTACAGTACCACAGGGAAAATATTTTATGCTGGGTGACAATCGACATGAATCTAATGATAGCCGTTATTATGGTTTTGTTCCTAAAGATAAGATACTAGGAGTTGTTAAAGTTACTGTTTGGAATAACAAACGTAACGTAATAAATTCTTTTGCAACAAATTAAAATATCAAGGTTCACTGAAGGTCTGGTAAAAAATTACCAGACTTTTTTTATAAAGAACAAAATTAACAGCGTTGTGCAATAAATAAACTTTGGGGCAAGCTGGGGCGGTTTTTCTTTTTGACCCTACTTTTGATAATGTATATTATGTAAACTAGAATAAAGAGAAAAAATGACTGACCCCCCTCAGATTTACTGATTTCAAATAACCAACAATGTCTCCAAAACGCTAATTTAAACAACAAAAATAGTAAAATTACTAAATAAAGTCTGTAAAAACTACAGCTTTTTAATTTTCTTGAAAAATTAGTAAACAAGTTATTAATGCTGGTAATTAAATTTATATCATTAATTTGTTATAGCTGATTTTTAGTCAAAAAAATAAGGACAGCTTTTGCAATATCTTAACTGTAAAAGCTGTCTAAATGCTAATTATTGATCGCAACGCAGATGTTTATTTTTGCTGCTTAAACATAGCTGGGTTGAATGCCCAAATCAATTAAATCTTCTTTGGATACTGAATAACGGATAGCTGATTCATCACCATTTTCAACTTTTTGAACCCATTTAGGTTCCCACAAAGATTCGTGGCCTAATGCGACCATATCGAACGATTTACAGGCTTTTTCGGCTTCCTGGGGAGTTTTTACGCTACCAACAACTATTAACGGGAATGCACCAGCTACACGATCTCTGTTGACTTCATTCACGATCTGACTGGAATTTTGATCACGAAGCGATGTCCGCCAAACGTCGCCTTGTGAAACATGCAGATAATCGATTTTAGTTTCTTTTAACCTATCTATAAACTCAAGTGTATCTTCTAAAGTTATTCCTGGTTTTTCAATTTCTTCTGGTGAAATCCGATAGCCGAGCAAAAATGGCTTCTCAGCATATTGCTTGATTACCTGTGTAGCTTCTTCGATGACGGCAAGTGGAAAACGCATTCTCTTTTCTAATGAACCGCCCCACTTATCTGTCCGTCTATTGGAGTGTGGTGAAAATTGGAGTGTGGTGAAAAGAATTGCTGCAGCAAATAAGTATTTGCGCCATGCAACTCAACTCCGTCAAAGCTGGCTTCAATTGCCCTTTTTGTAGCTGCACCAAAATCTTTGATCGTTTGTATGATTTCATCTTCTGAAAGTGCACGCGGTTTTTGTGAATCTGCTCGCAGTGCGGGAATGTCACTGGCACTAACCGGTTGCTTTCCTCTTAAAATCGCACTGCTTGACATCCTTCCAGCGCAAAATATTTGTACGATCGCTTTTGTACCGTTTCGTTGTATGCTGCGAGCTAATTTATTTAAACCAGGTAAAAATCTATTGTCGGCAATGCTTAGTTCACCCTCAAAGCCCTTACCAAGCGAATTCACATTGGCAACAGCAGTAATGAACATACCCGCCCCGCCGGTATGCTGTGCGTAATATGCTGTTTCATCACTAGTAACAGTACCGTCTTCAAATGACATGCGTTCAGTCATCGGCGGGATCACGATCCGGTTTTTTAACTTGATGTCTTTATTTCTAAAAGTATATGGTTGTAAAAATGTATATTCGGCCATCTGATAACCTCCCTGTCTCATATGATACATAGTACAGTTATCGTTTTAGTTAAAGCAAAAGGCCTTTAAACCTGTGACCTATCTTGTGCTAGCATATAATCGATCGCAACCACTAATCCGACAACTAAGATCTCGTTATTCAACGAATCTTCACTGTCTTGTTGCTCTAAAATGGTTATCTCGTATGCATCACCCCAAGATAATATTTTTTTATGGATAGTTGCAATTTCTTCATTCTTGTTTAAAATAGAAAAATTCATTTCGAAAAGATCGCCTTTAACAGTAATGTTTTGCGGGCTAAATGTATAATGTGGTCTTAGTAAGGAAAGTTCTTTTTTTATTTCAACTGTTGGGTTGTTGCATGATTCAATGATAAATTTAGGTAAAAAGGCAAGAACTTTTTTAGTGATCTGTGCTACTATATTATGCTGTGCGTCTTGAATTTCAAAAGTTTTAGGAGCATTAAATAGACTACCTTTAATGTAATAATGGATTTGGTTGTCAGTGTCTCGCACGGTGAATTTCTCAGCAGCGCTAAAAACTTTTTGTTTAACATATAGTTGTTTCATTTTGATTTCTCCTAAGAATAATAGTTGATTAACTACCTTTAAGTTTAGCACGCAACTCTTTTCAAAAATACTATTATTTAGTTTGCTATACACAAAAAGCTGGGAATATAACATTCCCAGCTTAATTCTTATTTAAATTTCTGTTGAGTCTGAATTATCTTCAACTTTATTTTGTACCCAGACTGGAGTTCCCTGGGTTTCAACATCTAAAACAAATGAACCATTTGAATAACGATCATTGCTTGGATGCTCGAATGGATCAACGGTAATAACTTGATCCTTGTTAGTTGTAATATACAATTTACTATTAGGTTGTAATAACGTCGTCAGCTGAACACGATGAGGATTTTTCTTGAGTTCACGTAAAATTTGAACACCACGTCGTGCCCTTGTTGTTTGGGGAACTTCAGCAACTTTCATTCGTTTGAATGAACCACGTTGTGTGATAAGAGCTAAATCGTCTGTTTCATGAACAAGTGTCACACTAGTCAGGCGATCTTCTCTGAGATCCATAGCTTTAACACCTGCTGCCTTTGTTCCGCTTGTTGGAACTTCATCTAGTGTATAACGAAGTCCATAGCCGCCATAGGAAGCGCAAAGAACTTGCAATGCAGGGTCATCATTTTTTTGATAGGAGATCAAAATTATCTCATCGGACGCAGTCTTTAATTTCATAAACTTGCTGGCACGTGATTTGTAGGATCTTCCGGGTTTTAAATCAGCGAGTTCAGTTTGCTTAATAAAGCCCTCTTTAGTTGCAAAAACAAACTTGCCGCCCTGTTTTAAATCTTTAAAACAATATGCAGAAATGACATACTCATCATTTGCCAGACCGACAGTTTGCGAAAGATGCTCTCCTGTATCTTTCCAGCGAGCTTCTGTTACATCATGAATAGGCCGATAGATGACGTTTCCTTTATTGGTAAACATGAACAGATGATCTAACGTATTGACGGTCGCTGAAAAAATCACTCGGTCTTCATCTTTTAGCCCGTTTTCAGAAGGACCAGAAGCCTTAAACGACCGAAGGGACGAACGCTTGACATAACCATCACGTGAAACTAAGGCTTTCACATCTTCTGCTGCTACCATAACTTCAGTTTCAATGGTCAATGATTCTATCTCTACTTGGATCTCGGTTAACCTTGGAGTTGAATATTTTTTATCAACAGCTTTTAATTCTTTTTTGATCACCTTATCCAATTCTTGTGGATCAGCCAAAATTTTCTGATATTTTGCAATTTGCTTTTCTAATTCTTGTGCTTCTTTTTCTAGCGCAGTCACATCGGTATTTGTTAAACGATATAACTGCAAAGAAACAATTGCTTCTGCTTGATTTTCACTAAAGTCATATTTCGTGATCAAATTTTGCTTGGCATCACGTTTATTTTGAGACGAACGGATCGTTTTAATAACGTTGTCTAAAATAGAGAGAGCTTTGATCAGACCAGCAACGATATGTTCGCGCTCTTGGGCTTTATTTAGGTCAAATTGAGTCCGTTTAGTAGTAACGTCACGTTGGTGATCGATGTATGCTGAAAGGATCGCTTTCAAACCAACATGTTCAGGACGCTTTTTATTGATCGCGACCATGTTGAAATTGTAGGAGATCTGTAAATCGGTGTTTTTAAAAAGATAATTTAAAATACCTGTCGCATTTGCACTTTTCTTAAGCTCGATCACGATCCTCAAACCCTCACGATCTGTTTCGTCACGAACTTCGGCGATTCCTTCAACTTTTTTCAAAAGACGTAATTCATCGATCCGTTTGACTAATATCGCCTTATTAACTTCATATGGGATCTCTGTTACGACGATTTGTTGTTTTCCGCCGCGTAATTCTTCAATTTCAGTCCGAGAGCGTAAAATCGTTTTTCCTCGCCCAGTTTTGTAGGCTTGTTTGATCCCGTCTATTCCCTGTAAAATGCCGCCAGTTGGAAAGTCAGGACCTTTTACAAATTTCATTAGATCATCTAACGTAGCATTTGGATGATCTAATAGGTAAATTGTAGCTTCAATTGTTTCTCCCAAATTATGAGTTGGGATCTCAGTTGCATACCCAGCGGAAATACCCGTAGCTCCGTTGACTAATAAATTAGGAAAACGGGCTGGCAAAACAGTTGGTTCATACTCTGTATCATCAAAATTTAAGACCATTTCAACGGTCTTTTTGTCAATGTCTTTTAGCATGTCACCAGCAATTTCAGATAAGCGCGCCTCGGTATAACGCATAGCAGCAGGTGGGTCACCGTCCATTGAACCATTGTTACCATGCATTTGAATCAGTGGTTCACGTAGTTTCCAATCCTGACTGAGGCGGACCATCGCTTCATAGATCGATGAATCACCATGCGGATGAAAATTACCCATCACGTTTCCGACCGACTTAGCTGATTTTCTAAATGCTTTATCAAAGGTATTGCCATCTTGGTCCATTGCAAACAGGATTCGCCGCTGAACAGGTTTTAAACCATCACGGATATCAGGTAAAGCACGTTCTTGGATAATATACTTAGAATAGCGTCCGAATCTTTCCCCCATGACAGCTTCAAGTGATAATTCCTGAATATTGTTATGTTCTGTAGTCGCCACGTACTTTCACCCCTCTACTTGTTATTTTTGGTTTGAGCTAATTTATCATCAAATAGTGTTTCACTTGTTTCTTCATTCGTAAGCTTTTCACCATGAGCACCTTCTACGGCAACCGTATCTAATAAACTGCCGTCTTCTTCCAGTGAAAATTTCACGTTTTTTTCGATCCATTTACGACGCGGCTCAACTTTATCGCCCATTAATGTTGTGACACGTTTCTCAGCCAAGGCGCCATCATCGATCTTCACACGAACCAAAGTCCTTGTTTCTGGATCCATAGTCGTTTCCCATAATTGGTCAGCGTTCATTTCTCCTAAACCTTTGAAACGTTGGAGTGAATATCCTTTGCCCATTTCTTGGCTGACTTTTTTTAGTTCCTCATCAGTCCAAGCATATTCAATGACCTGTTTTTTCTTAACTGTCTTTTGTAATTTATACAAAGGCGGCAAAGCAATATAAACCCGTCCAGCATCGATCATTGGTCGCATATATTTATAAAAGAAAGTTAACAGCAAGATTTGAATATGAGCTCCGTCGGTATCTGCATCAGTCATGATCACGATTTTGTCATAATTAGCATCTTCCAGGTTAAATTCTGCCCCGACTCCAGCACCGATCGTATAGATCATGGTGTTGGTCTCTTCGTTTTTGACAATATCTTGGAGTTTAGCCCGTTCTGTATTAAGTACTTTACCTCTTAAGGGCAAGATCGCTTGAAATTTGCGATCTCTACCCTGCTTCGCTGAACCACCGGCAGAATCACCTTCGACTAAAAATAGTTCATTTTTCTTAGCATTTTTCGATTGAGCTGGTGTTAGTTTACCTGAAAGAAGCTGGTCTTTTTTACGTCGCTTCTTTCCATTACGACTTTCGTCACGGGCTTTACGAGCTGCTTCACGTGCCTCTCTAGCGCGCAACGATTTTCTCACTAGGTCTTGTGCGAATTCTCCGTTTTCCATCAGATAGTAATTGAGTTGTTCAGCCACGATACCATCGACGATGGTTCGCGCTTCTGGAGTACCTAATTTTTCTTTGGTCTGTCCCTCGAATTGAAGCAACTCCTCAGGTACTCTTACCGAGATCACTGCGGACAATCCTTCACGGACATCGCTGCCTTCCATATTTTTATCTTTATCTTTTAGTAATCCAACACTGCGGGCATAGTCATTAAAAGCTTTGGTCCAAGCAGAACGCAGACCGGCTTCATGAGTCCCCCCATCCTTGGTGCGAACGTTATTAACAAACGACAACACGTTTTCGGAGTACCCATCGTTATATTGTGCAGCTACTTCCACTTCCATACCTTGTTTGGAACCATCAAAGTACATAACGTCACCGATAGTTTCTTTATCTTCATTCAAATAAGAAACAAATTCCTTGATTCCTTCTTCATATAAAAAGATATCTTGCTGGTCGTTACGTTCATCGGTCAATGTGATCTGGACACCTTTTAACAAATAGGCTGATTCTCTCAAACGTTCAGCTAAAACGTCATAGTGATAATGCGTTGTGGAAAAAATTGTCTGATCAGGCTTAAAGGTTACTTTGGTTCCGCTCGGTCGCTTAGTTTTGCCGATTTTACGTAAAGTACCGATTGGTTGACCACCATCTTTAAAATCTTCCTCATATTCGATCCCATCGCGGACCGTATTGACAGTTAAACTGGAAGACAAGGCATTGACGACTGATGCACCAACACCATGCAATCCACCTGAAGTTTTATAACCGCCTTGTCCGAACTTACCTCCGGCATGCAAAACGGTAAAAATCACCTCAACAGTTGGGATACCAGTAGAATGCATCCCAACAGGCATGCCTCGGCCATAATCACATACGGTGATCGACTCATCAGCATGAATCGTCACATCAATTTTTTTACCATACCCTGATAGTGCTTCATCCACCGCATTATCTACGATCTCATAAACTAAGTGGTGTAAACCATGGGTATCAGTAGATCCGATATACATCCCAGGCCGCTTTCTAACTGCTTCCAGCCCTTTTAAGACTTGAATCGAATCATCATTATATTTAGGTTTTGTCATTGAACTTTCAAATCCCTTCCGGTTAAACAAGTAAGATCATTACTTACGATGATCTGACAAACTTTTTCTATCATAACCCATATATAGCTATTCTGTAAAGTAACACTCTTGCTATACAGCCCGAAACGGCGGTCTTTAACAGCAAGGAACATTGTCTAAGTATAAAATAAATTAAGCTCATTTGGGTAATTTTTCTTATAAAAACGGGGTATAATTTAAATTGCTCCAAGCACAATAAACTGCTAGAATTAAAAGGCAAGATAAAGGAGGCAAAAAATGTGGATCTAAATATTATTTGGATGCTCCTAATTGGCTATTTACTTGGTTCTATACCATCCGGTGTCTGGATCGGCAAGATTTTCTTTAATAAAGATATTCGTAATTACGGTAGTGGTAATATGGGAACGACTAATACTTTTCGGGTTTTAGGCAAAAAAGCTGGGGTAGTCGTTTTGTTGATCGACATGCTGAAGGGTTCTGCAACTGCTTTGCTCCCTATGTTATTCCAGTCAAATGCGAATGCCTTATTGATCGGGCTAGCAGCAATCTTTGGTCACGCCTTTCCAATTTTTGCTAAATTCAAGGGAGGCAAAACAGTTGCGACTAGTGTCGGTGTTTTGCTGGTCTATAATTGGCAGTTTTTCTTATTGGCTTGGGCGATTTTCTTGATAACCATTTATTTGACAAGTATGGTCAGTGTCGCCAGCATGATCGGCTTTTCATTGATCACGCTTAGCTCTTTGTTTTATCAAGATTGGATCTTAACTACTGTTGCATTTGTTTTGACTATCTTCGTTTTTGTCAGACATTGGGGGAACATTTCCCGGATCCGTCAAGGCAAAGAAAATATGGTTCCTTTTGGTTTAGGTTATCGGGCTCGCCAGAAACGTGAAAAAGATAATAAATAAAAAGATAAGTTGTGTAGTCACTCGAAAACTTGAGTAGGACTCCAACTTATCTTTTTTGTTAAAAGAGCGAAACTGAAAAGCCGGCCTTAAACTCCTGGTGGGATGCCAATTTATTAATGGCAAACTTGTGGGTCAACTCACCATCGGCATCTTGCGGGTCAGCTAAGCCCCACCATGGTTCGATACAAACAAATTGACCATCTTTAGGATAGGCAGACCAGATACCAACATACTTGGCATCCTTAGTATCAACTTGAATACCATGCTTTTGCTTTGTATCTTGTAAAGTAATTTTTGTCGGTTCTTGTTGCAAGTTGTAGATCAATGCATCGTTTTTAAATAATTCACGGCTGACTGCCAACCGGTTTTCGTTAACATCAAATTCATGCATTGGGTCGGTCAAACTATTTGCCAAAGGAATTTTCTTTCTGGTTTTAGCGGGAGCAAATCTTAATTCGTAGTCTGTATATTTTTCGTTTGGCATCAACGGAGCCTTAAAGGCTGGGTGAGCTCCCAGTGCAAAGAAGAGCTCCTGCTCATCAGCTGGGTTATAAACAGAATAATCCAGCGTTAATGTAGTGTCTTTAACCGAGTAAGTCAAATGCAAACGAAAATCAAAAGGATACTTTTCCTTAGTTGCTGCATTTTGTGTCAGCTCGAAAGTAGCATGTTGGTCATCGCACTCCACCACAGCAAAATCTTGGTCGCGGGCAAATCCATGTTGTGTCATATGATATTCTTGACCATTAAAATGATAACTATCATTTTTTAGTTTCCCTTCGATCGGAAATAATACTGGCGAATGACGTCCCCAATATTTTGCATCACCAGACCACATATAATCGATCCCGGTGCCCTTAGCGATCAAACTACTTAATTCAGCGCCATGTTCATTGATCACTGCGCGAATTTTATCATTTTCAATAATTACTGCCATCTTGAAACCCTCCCGAAATTAGTTAATGATCTCTTTATAAAATATAATGTGCTAAGTCTTTGTCTGCGGCGATCTTGCCGATTTTTTGTTCTACGTAAGCTTCAGTGATCGTTATTTCACCCATTTGCATATCTGGTCCCTCATATAACAAATCTTGTAAGAGCCGCTCTAAAATAGTGTGTAAACGACGAGCTCCGATATTATCCGTATCGCGGTTGACTGCAAAGGCAATGTTGGCAATTTTACGGATAGCTTCGATCGTGAAAGTAACAGAAATATTATCAGTATTGATCAATGCAATATATTGCTTAACCAAAGCATTATCTGGCTCGGTCAAAATCTTGACAAAATCTTCTGCACTTAAATCATTCAACTCTACTCGGATCGGGAAGCGGCCTTGGAGTTCTGCAATCAGGTCACTAGGTTTGCTGTCTTGGAATGCACCAGAAGCGATAAACAAAATATGATCAGTATTGATGAAACCATACTTAGTTTTGATTGCCGAGCCTTCAACGATCGGCAAGATGTCACGTTGAACCCCTTCGCGAGAAACCTCCCCAGAGTTTTGTTTGGATTGGGAAGTGATCTTATCAATTTCATCGATAAAAATAATCCCAGTATTTTCTGCGCGTTTGATTGCAGCATCAGCAAGATCAGCAACATTGACCAATTTTTCAGATTCTTCTTGAACTAAAACTTCTCGGGCATCAGTAACACTCATCGTCCGAGTGACTTTCCTTTTTGGTACAAGGGAACTTAAAGCATCATTGAGATCGATCCCCATTTGATTGAGCATGTCAGAAGAATTGTTATTGTTTTGCGAAGGGTCATCGATTTTAATGGTAACTTCCTCATTTTCTAACTGACCACGTTTAAGCTTTTCACTAACACTTAAACGCTCATTTCTGACCTGATCGTTGACCTCGCCTTCTTCATCTTCTTGGCTGGCAAGGCCTTGAGGCATTTTACCGCTTTGCAAGTCACGCATCATTTGCATAAAGTTTTCTTGCTGATTTTGTTGTGTTTGTTTTCGTTGTGCGGGAACTAGAAGCTTGACTAATCTTTTGTCTGCATTAGCAACCGCCTCACTTCTGACTTCTGCATACAATCTATCTTGTTCCATTTTATAAGCAGATTCAACTAGGTCACGGACCATCGATTCAACATCACGACCCACATAACCGACCTCTGTAAATTTGGTTGCTTCAACTTTAACAAAAGGCGCATTGACGATTTTAGCCAGCCGGCGGGCGATTTCTGTTTTTCCGACACCGGTCGGTCCGATCATCAATAGATTTTTAGGCGTCACTTCTTCTTGCATTTCTTCTGGAAGCTGCATTCGGCGATAGCGATTACGTAAAGCAACTGCGATTGCCTTTTTTGCTTCGTCTTGGCCGATCACATAGCGATCAAGTTCTTTAACGATTTGTTTTGGTGTTTTATCCATTGGATCCATAAAATTAAGCGGTGAAGTTCTTGAATTGCAACTTCACCTTCACTCCTTTCAGACTTTCAGGTTAGTTTAGAGTACTTCTGTGATGACGTTGTGGTTTGTGAAAATATCGATATCTCCTGCAATATGGAGAGAACTTTTAGCGATTTCTTCGGCACTCATCTCTGGGGCGTGGTTAGTTAACGCGATTGCAGCGGATAAAGCATAGTTTCCACCCGAACCGATCGCTAAAACATCATTATCAGGTTCGATCACTTCTCCAGAACCAGACACCAACAATAAATTATCTTTGTCCATTACGACTAATAAAGCTTCGAGTTTTTGCAACTGCTGGTCACCGCGCCATTCTTGGGCTAGTTCCACAGCTGCACGTTGCAAATTACCACTATACTGGTTAAGCTTCTTTTCAAAACGGTCTTGTAGATTAAAGGCATCAGAAACCGTGCCGGCAAAACCGACTGCTACTTTATTATCATAGATCTTTCTGATCTTATGTGCAGTTCCTTTCATAATGACTTTTTCTCCCATGGTGACTTGCCCATCACCAGCCATTGCTGTATGTCCATTATGCCGAACGGCGCAGATTGTTGTCATGAAATAATTTCCTCCTGTAAAAAAGATGATCACGCCCGCGGGAAAAATTTGCGGTAGTTCTCTTGCAGATTTTCCGTGGTAACGTGGGTATATATTTGTGTGGTTGAAAGACTGCTGTGACCCAGTAACTCTTGTACGGCCCGCAAATCAGCACCATTACTCATTAAATGAGTAGCGAACGTATGTCGCAGCTCATGAGGATGGATCGTTGTTTGTAAAGAGCTTTTCTTAACTATCTGATTCAAAACGTAGGTAATACCAGCAGCCGTGATCGGATCACCATAATGGTTAATAAATACAAAATCATGCTCTTTTTGGTATTTTTCCATTACCGGTGTGCGGACTTTTGCAAAGTATTTTTTTAAAGCATTTTCGCAATATTGACCAAAGGGCACATAGCGGTCTTTCCCGCCCTTACCATGTAAAAGCATTGCTCGGTTATCAAAATCAACGACTTGCACCGTTAAACTTGTACACTCGGAAACACGCATTCCTGTTGCATACAATGTTTCTAACAAAGCATTATTCCTCATATCCTTGTTAGAATTACCTGTTGTAGCCTCAAACAAGGCATTCATTTCTTTTTCATAGAAAAAGTGTGGTAAAGCCCGCGAATGACGTTTTAGCTGAACATAGATAAACGGATTACTATTCACATAATCATTTTTCAGTAAAAAACGATAAAATGACCGTAGTCCCGAGATCATTCGTGAAACACTATTTTCTTTATATTCTTGCTCATAAAGATAACTCATATAAACATGAACATCGTTTTCCGTGATCGCTGCAAAAGATGATCCTCCGCCGTTTTCTGTTAAAAAATTGCAAAAATCAGCGATGTCATCTGTATACGCTTTAACGGTTTTTGCGGAATATTGACGTTCATATTTCAGATAATCCTGATATTCTATGATCCACTTACGTTCCATCGTGCCACCTTCAAATCAATGTTTAATTGTATTTTCCTATAATGGTCAAAAATAGTCAAGAATTCTGGAGACTTATTCGACATTTCTTAATTTTTTCACAAGGTATCTTGTAGCCAGATCATTTTCACTAAAAAAAGACCCAATTAACATCGGACTTATCTTGATGAGTGAAGTCATTGGGATCTTTTTGTTAGTTACTTTTGTAGTTCTTCTTCATAGTCGCCATTTGGACATTTGACTTGCGCACCTTTTTTCGATTTTTTATAAACCAAGAAATGGTCGCATTTTGGACATTTTCGTCCAACTGGTTGGTCCCAAGAAATGAAGTCACAATCGGGGTAACGTGAACAACCATAGAAAATTCGGTTTTTCTTAGATTTTCTTTCAACCACATCACCCTTACCACACTTCGGACAAGTTACACCAATTTTCTTGACAATGGCTTTAGTATTCCGACAGTCAGGAAAACGGCTGCAAGCATAAAATTTACCATAACGTCCCATTTTGATCAGCATTGGTGCGCCACAGACGTCGCAGTTAAACCCAGCAGGTTCATCTTTGATCTTAACTTTTTCAAGTTTCTGCTCAGCACTGGCGACTTCCTTGGCGAACGGACGGTAAAATTGATCGATCACTTGGACCCATTCTTGTTTACCTTCTTCGATTTGATCCAATTCATCTTCCAAATCTGCGGTAAATGATACGTCCAAAATGTCTGGAAAACAATCCGTGATCATGGAATTGACGATCTCACCTAATTCGGTTGGTTCAAACTTACGTGCTGTGAGTTTAACATAGTACCTTTTTTGAATCGTGCTTAAAGTTGGTGCATAAGTTGAAGGACGACCGACACCGTTTTCTTCTAGGGTTTTGATCAAAGTTGCTTCGGAATAACGGGCCGGTGGCAAAGTAAAATGCTGACTCGGGTCATTTTTTACTAAAGTGACTTCGTCGCCTTCATTTAGTTCAGGTAAAATATTGTCTTTCCGTTTGGATTCGGAATAAACCTTAGTGTATCCAGGAAATTTCATCTTCGAACCATTTGCCCTGAAAGTCACGCCATTTTGAACTAAGTCAGCACGGACGGTATCAACTATTGCAGGTGTCATCTGACTGGCAACAAAACGTGACCAGATCAATGAATATAACTTCATTTGATCCTTAGATAAATATTTTTCCAGAGAGTCCGGTGTTCGCATTACCGAGGAAGGCCGGATAGCTTCATGGGCATCTTGAGCATTTTCAGAAAGCTTACCGGCTCGCGGCTTGGAAGCTGCATATTCACCGCCGTACGTTTCAGTGATAAATTTTGCTGCTTCATGCTTAGCTACCGTAGAGATCCGGGTTGAATCGGTCCGCATATAAGTGATCAAACCGACTGAACCACCGCGGCCAATGTTGATCCCTTCATATAATTGTTGGGCGATCATCATTGTTCTTTGCGTTCTGAATTTTAATGTGTTGTTTGCCGTTTGTTGCATCGTCGAGGTTGTAAACGGCAATGCAGGGAATCGTTTACGTTCTTTTTTGACAACTGCAGCTACTTTAAATGGGTCATCTTTGGAGATTTTTTTCAGGACTTTTTGAACTGCATCATTATTATTTAAAGCTGTTTTTTTACCAGCAAGTCCATAAAAGCTGGCATCAAATTTACTTCGTCCTTTTTGAAATTGCGAGTCGATGTTCCAATACTCTTCTGGAACAAATTCTTTGATTTCTTTTTCTCTTTGAATGATCAAGTTTAACGCAATCGACTGTACTCGACCCGCAGAGAGCCCTTTTTTGACCTTCGACCATAATAACGGAGAAATCGAATATCCAACCAAACGGTCTAAGATCCGGCGAGCCTGTTGTGCGTCAACAAGAGACATATCGATCGCCCGGGGATTCTTAAATGCATTTTTTACTGCATCTTTGGTGATCTCGTTAAAGACAACACGATTTTTGTCTTTAGGATCTAATCCTAGCAAGTAGGAAAGATGCCAAGCAATTGCTTCTCCTTCACGGTCGGGATCGGCCGCAAGATAAACGTGCGCGGCTTTTTTAGCCTCCTTGCGCAGTTCCTTAATCACATCGCCTTTGCCGCGGATCGAAATATAATGAGGTTCATAATCATTTTCAACATCGATACCCATCTTACTTTTTGGCAAATCACGGATATGTCCTAAACTTGCCATAACTTTATAGCGTGATCCCAAATATTTTTCGATTGTTTTGGCTTTTGACGGAGATTCAACGATCACTAAATTTTTTTTTGTTTTCCTAGTGCTTCTTTTCTTTTTTGTCTTAGTTTTTGGCTGTGTGGAGGTTGGCAAAACGTCCCACTCCTTTGTTTGAATTGTATTTTAATTATAACTATTGCATGTTTAAATTGAGTAATCAAAATCGATAACAATGTTATGCCTTTCAAGTTTGGTTTGTCAAGGAGTTTAAAAAATCTTCAAGAATATCAGTACTATTTAAGACCGGTTTAGCCCCTGCCTGGATCAATTCATTGGTTCCGACTGATAAGTTGCTGTTGATCGGACCTGGGACTGCTAAAATGTTTCTATTTTCTTGTAAAGCAATATTAGCTGTGATCAAGCTGCCGCTATGATGTTTAGCTTCCACTACCAATAGACTTTGACATAAACCGGCAATGATACGGTTACGAAGTGGAAAATGGTACGGCAATGGTTTTTGCCCCAATTCATATTCGGTTAAGACAAGACCTCGGCGTGCCATTAAGGTTTGTAATTCGTAGTTTTTCCTTGGATAAACTTGATCCAGGCCAGTCCCGAGCACAGCGATCGTATCCGAATTGGCATTTAAAACAAGTCGGTGGGCCAAACTGTCGACCCCGCGAGCAGCTCCGCTAACGACCGTGATCTGGTGTGTGCAAATATCAGGTATTAGCTTTTTTAACACGACTGTTGCATACTTCGTCATATTTCTAGCACCAACGATTGCCAGAATAGGTCTTTTAAGCAGTTCTAATCTCCCTTGATAAAACAAAATATTAGGTGGTTCAAATGTTTCTTTTAGTTGCGCTGGATACTCAGGATCAAGAATTGTAAGTATCCCGCCATGGTGCTGATTGATGATCATTTTCTGCGTAGTAGCTTGAGAGTGAAAATCAGTTAAAAATTGCTGTAGATCAATTTTAAGACCAGAAAGCAACTCAGCAAGTTCAATGAGCTGTGGTTGTCGTTTATTTTTTTGCATAAAAGAATAAATTTTATTTTCACCCTTGACTCCGATCCCTGAACACAAATGGATCCGTAATAAAAAAGATCGATCATCCATAAAAACGCCGCCTTTGCTTTTTTATGTAAATACGCAAAAGGCGACGATTTTATTTAATTAATTTTGACTTTATTGGTTCAAAAGTTTGGCGGTGAATGGGTGTGATACCATATTTTTTGAGTCCAGCTAAGTGTTGTTTGGTCCCATAACCGGCATTTTTTTCAAAACCGTAGCCTGGATAGAGTTGCGCATACTCCGTCATCAACTGGTCACGGGTGACTTTGGCAACTATGCTGGCCGCTGCGATGGAAGCTGAGCGTGCATCACCTTTGATCAATTTGCGCTGGGGAATTTTTGTATGCAAGACCATGGCATCGATCAAGAGCTGGTCAGGTTGAGGGTCTAACTGTAAAACTGCTTGTTCCATCGCAAATCTTGCTGCTTCATAAATATTGATCTCATCGATTTTTTGATTATCAGCGACCCCGATCCCAATACTAAGCGCTTGTTCTTTGATCAGCGGAGCTAACTGTGCTCTTTTTTTAATGCTTAATTGTTTAGAATCATTAACTTCGTATAGTGCAAAATCATGCGGTAAGATCACTGCTGCTGCGACAACAGGTCCTGCTAATGGTCCTCTTCCAACTTCATCGATCCCTGCGACTAAATTGTTGCCATCTTGCCAAGCTTCTTTTTCTAAAAGCAGTCTTTTTTCAAAGGAAGCTTTTTTTTTAGCTTGCTTGGCCTGTTTATTTTCAAAGCTTTTCAATAGTTGCCTAACACCTTGCCGTTCGTCATTACGCAACTCATCCATTATTTCAGGTGTTAACGTTTCTGGGTGATTTTCAGATTTTTTTAAAAAAGTTTTGATTTGTACAATGTTCTTTTTCTTATTGTTTTCATTACTCATTAGGGTCCGCTTTCTTTGAATCAGATGCAATAGTTTGTGGTACCGTATCTAAAGTATATCGACCTAGTTTTTGATTACGAATATCTTGAATCAGTCGTTGCGCGCCTCGCTCATAATCATCGCGGAAACCAGCTTTTTTGGTAATGGCCAGCAACGTATCCACATCCGAGGCAGACATTTCATTTTCTGTCAGACTATAACGTTTTTGTAAATATGGGGCTCCATTTTCCTTAAAAAATTCTATCGCATATAAAGCAATATCGTCGTCATGAAATAATTGATCCTTGATCGCACCGGTCAGTGCCAACTTTTGACCTACCAGGGGATCCTCAAATTTAGGCCATAAGATACCTGGTGTATCAAGTAACTGTAAGTTTTTACCGGCTTTGAGCCACTGTTGTTTTTTCGTGACCCCCGGTTTATCACCAACGGAAGCTACATTCTTTTTCACCATATGGTTTAAGAGAGTTGACTTGCCGACATTTGGGATACCAATGCACATCACACTGATCTTTTTTGACTGGATCCCTTTCTCCGCACGTTTAGCTAATTTGTCGGCTAGAACAGTATTGATTTTCTTTTCAATAACTTTCAGAGATCCGTTAGTACTGTTGACGGCTACAGCGGGTTGACCAGATGTTTCATAATAATTTAACCATTTTTTTGTTTGCTTTGGGTCAGCAAGATCCATTTTTGTTAAAACAATAATGGCTGGTTTATTTTCCAAAATACTTTTTAATTCAGGATTTCGCGATGATTCTGGTAAACGTGCATCTACCAATTCTAACACGATGTCGACGGTTTTGAGATTTTCTTTTGCCTGTCGTAAGGCTTTTGCCATATGACCCGGATACCATTGAATGATTGCCATACTTTTCCTCCTTTTTTATCCCGCCTATTGAAACCGATATGTTAATAATAGAGATAAAAACTTTCATCTTGTTATTATACACGGGACTATCTATTTAACCAAATTCGTGAGGAACTATTATGCACAACGTTTAACTTGAAATTTTGTCAAAAAAAACAAGTAATAACTCTCAAAAACGAAGAGTATTACTTGTTAATTATCATTTATTGCGCCGCTTTGATCGCTGCATCATAAGCATGATCTGAATGAACGACTAATTGAGCAATTGCTTCTTGAATGCTATTAATTGTTTGCTTATCAGCAGTACCGCTCGGATCTAGATGATGTTCTCTTTGGAATTTTTGTACAGTTGCCTTTGTTTCTGTACTATAATACCCGTCTGTCCGGCCCGGATCATAATCTAGAGCCGTTAAGAAGTTTTGTAGACGAGCAACTTCTTTGGAAACGTCATTTTCTTTATAAGTTTTATTTGTGCTGATCATCGCTTGATAAGCGACCTTAGGATAATCAGCCTTGATTGTCGGCTGCAATCCTTTTTCATGGATCCAAGAGCCATTTGGTGTCAACCACTTGGCAATCGTTAATTTAAGTTCAGTTTTATCTTTGAATGGCATCACATTTTGTACAGTACCCTTACCAAACGATTTAGTTCCGATAAGTTTATCCCCAGCGGATTGGTTCAAAGCTGCGGAGAAGATCTCAGCTGCACTGGCCGAACCACCGTTGATCATCACTACTGTTTTTTCATGAACCTTGAAACCATCGTCATATTTTTTACCTGCTTTATAAACTTCAGGCCTGCTACCGCGTTGCTTGACTTGCATGATCGTTTGCCCATTTTTCAAGAACATGGATGACATTTTAAGAGCCTGGTCCATCAAACCTCCTGGATTATCCCGCATGTCGATCACGAATGATTTTGCGCCTTTTTTTCTGAGTTGTTTGATCGTTTGTTTCATTTCTTTTGCAGTATTATTGGAGAAAGTTGTTACCTGGATATAACCAACCTTTTTATCTTTACCAGCAAGTTTTCCATTAACTGTTTTAACAGGAATAGTATCTCGTTTAAATGATTTTTCAAAAACCGAATCTCCCCGTTTGATCTGGAGCTTGACAGAAGTCCCTTTTTTGCCGCGAATCAGGGAGACTGCCTTATTCAAGGAGTATCCATTCAATGACTTACCATCTATTTTTAAGATAATATCCTTGGCCTTTAAGCCTCCCTTTTGAGCTGGCGTCCCAAAAATCGGGGACACGATCTGGATTTGATCGCCAGATTTACGAACTTCTGCACCGATTCCAGTGAAACTAGAAGAAATAGTTTCATTTAATGACTGTGTTTCAGATTTTGTCATGTATTCTGAAAATTGGTCTCCTAAAACGTTGACCATGCCAGTTATTGCACCATTCTCAAGCTTTTTTCTGCTGATACCTTTGTAATAGTAGCTGTCGAGTGCTTTATAGACAGCATTGATTTTTCCCATAGATTCGCTAGTTTGTTCAGCAGCCTGTAAACGTGAATTCATAAATGCAAAAACCCCGCCACCACCGAGTAAAAGTGCTGCGATTCCTGTGATAATGAGTGTAGTTAGGCTAAAAGATTTCTTTTTATTTGAAGATTTTTTGAACTGCTTATTTTTTTCATCCAAAAATCGGGCCTTCTTTCATATATTCTATTGTATTTTTTCTAAATACTGCTGCCAAGCGTCATCAAAGATTGTCATGGAAGGCAAATAATTACCGTTCATTTCCAAATACTGTGAAAGTTTTTGATAGTTTGTTTGCTGTTTTGGAAATGATTGATCATAAAATGCATTATTGGCAAATTGAACGACCTCATCATAGTCATCGGGATCCCGTAAAGTCATTAAAAATTGGTAAAATGTCATTTCATTGTCCATTATTTTTCCTCCTCTCCGAGTGGAATCAATACTCTAAACCGAATATCATCATTTTTAAGATCCAAGGACTGCCCCTTGACCCGAATACCTTGTTTAGTTTTTACACGGTTTAAGTTCAAAGTGATCTCGGATTTTTTAGGAGAGATTTGAACTGCGCGTCCAGTTTTAAAATGATTCTTCACATAAGTTAAAATAAATTGTTTAGGAGCGTTTAACGAACCAATTGCAACTGATTTTATTTTCAACAAAATATTGCCATCCTTATTAAGAGTTGGAACAGCATATAGCGTGAATGAGACCTTTTCGCCCAAAACCTTGGTAGTTCCGATCAAAATGGCTGACTGATTTAAAATAAACTTATATTTAATATTATTACTATTTTTTTGCTGATGGTTTAAGTAATAATTAAGTACACTGCCTAACTGTTTTTTGTCCATTTTGACATGAATGGAAGTCATCTGATTCGTGGCGGGTTGGACTTTGGCTTCCTGCTGCACTTTTGTACTTGGTGTATATACTTCAACCGCTACAAATGCGACGCTGGCAATGATCATTGCTAATAGAACGGTAAAAGCGATTTTCCATGGGTTTCTGTGTTTTTTATTTGCAACACTACGTTTCTTTTGGGTACTTTTTTTCATTATTGTGTCTCCTTAAACCAAGTTTCTTTATGTTTAAGCATAGTTTTGTACAGCTTTTTAGTCATCAATTGATATCCATCATCATTAGGGTGGAAATGATCTTCTGCGGACAAATAATCATTTTTTTCTTTCGGATCTGATAATAGTTTTTCCAAATTTTTATCATCTGCTTGACTAAGATCGGCATTAGTTGATTTTTTTAAGTTTACTTTTGACTTGCCATAATATTGTCCTTCAGACAATTGCCGCTCGACATCGACAAAATAAGTCGAGTCTAATTGTTTGACTTGTTCAGCCGCTACCTTATTCCATTGTGAGGTATATTTTTGTAAAGCGGTTATTCCTGGAAAATAGACATAAAAAGGGTCATAAACAGAAAATAGGAAAATCGGCGCCTTGCTGTTCGTCGCACGAATATCTTTTAACAAAGCCGTCATGTTCAAACGATAACTGCCCTTTGCTCTTTGCATGCTGTCATTAAAATGGTTGGAAGATATGGTTTGAAAATTATTTTGCAAGACATGCATCAGATCATTTCCACCCGCTGTGACCGTGATCACATCTGCTTTTTTCAGCTGCTGTTTGATTTCAGCTTGAGAATCTTGTCTTTGCTTGATTTGAGTAGTTGTATCTCCGGTTTTGCCAAAATTAAAATCAGTTACACTTTTAGCATCATTTTTAAGTAATTTTTGTTTGAGCAGATAAACATAGCCTCCCCGTTCTTGGGTATCGCCGACACCATAGGTCAATGAATCGCCCAAACCAACTACAGTTAAATCAGTTAGTTTTGTTTCTTTGTGCTTTTTAGCTTCTGTGTGAGCAGTTTGTTCTGGCTGCGATGACTGATCCAGATGTGGACGAGCCAGAAAATAAAAAATTCCAAAGAAAATACAGCTAAGAGCCAACAAAGTTATTAAAAATTTGCTGATCTCAGTTATTTTTTTCATTTATCCCACCCTTATTCAAATAGATTCACGTGCATTTATCATAGCATGATAATTTTAAATTTTATATTCTCTAAACACTATTTTGCAGAATTTATAATTAACTTATTGTTTAACATTAATTGCAAGCTGTTATGAGGAGTTTAATGTTCCAAAAACAAAAAACACCTTTCACCACTTTGAAGAAAGTGAAATAGTGTTTATTAACAGCTTAAACTATTTTTAAACCGCAACTGGAGCTTTGATAGCGGGCCATGATTCATAATTGGTGACCTTAATGTCTGCCATCGTAAAATCTTCAATATGTTTCTTTTCTGGATTTAGCCACAATTGCGGTGCGTCTTTTGGTTCTCGCTGGAGCTGCTCTTTGACTTGTTCCAAATGATTGACATAAATATGAGCATCACCTAAAGTATGAACGAACTCACCAACTTCTAGGCCGGTTTCTCGTGCGATCAGGCTTGTCAGTAAGGCATAACTGGCAATATTAAATGGAACTCCTAAGAAAACATCACCACTTCTTTGATACAATTGACAACTTAATTTACCATTAGATACGTAAAATTGAAAAAGAGTATGGCAAGGTGGTAAAGCGGCTGAGGGCACATCTTCAGGATTCCAGGCGGTTACGATCATCCGGCGTGAGTTAGGGTTATTTTTGATAGTTTCGATCACGTTTTGGATCTGATCGATCGTTTCATGAGAACGAGTCTGCCAGCGTCGCCATTGGGCACCATAGACGTCTCCTAAATCACCATATTTTTTTGCGAAATTATCATCATCAATAATTTTTTGACAGAAAAGTTTCTTTTGTTCCTGATATTCTTGATTAAATTTAGGATCTCGTTGTGCACGTAATCCGAAATCCGCCATGTCAGGGCCATTATATTCAGGACTGTTGACCCATTTCTCAAAGGCCCATTCATCCCAAATATGATTTTTATGTTTTAATAAAAATTGGATATTAGTGTCGCCATTTAAAAACCACAACAATTCGCTTTTGATCAAGCCAAAGGGGACCTTCTTCGTTGTTAATAATGGGAATCCTTGACTAAGGTCAAAGCGCATTTGATAGCCAAATAAACTCTTTGTCCCCGTCCCGGTCCGATCTCCCTTATAGTGACCATGATCTAAAATATCTCTGATCAATTGTAAATATGGTTCCTCTAACTTAGTCATAACTTTCCTCCAATATTTATTTAGCAGTCTGTAACAAAGTTAATCGACATATTGTCCAAGCTCTTCCCAGCGTGCCATTTTTTCTTCCGATTCTTTTTCTAAGGTCGTCAGTTGTTGCTGTAAATCACCTAACTGCAAATAGTCATCTCCGCTGATCGTCGCCATCTGTTCTTTAACATCTTTTGTCTTTTGTTCGATTTGATCGATTTCTTGTTCCAAATTATCAAACTCGATTTGTTCGGCGTAAGTTAATTTAGTTTTGACTTTAGGTTTTTGAACTGCTGCTTCCGATTTATGAGATGCAGGCAACACTTTCTTAGATGTTACTCTAGTACTTTGTTTTTCTTGTTTCAAGTAATCCGTAAACTGCCCGCTATAATGCTCAATCTTGGCATCACCATCGAAAATCAGCAAACGATCTGCGACTTTATCCAAAAAATAACGGTCATGTGAAACAGTGACGACAGTTCCAGCAAATGTCTCTAAATAATTTTCAAGAATTGTCAAGGTCCCCACATCTAAATCGTTGGTCGGTTCGTCCAAGAATAAAACATTAGGCTGCATCATCAGTAGTTTCAGCAAGTATAGCCGCCGTTTTTCTCCCCCAGATAATTTTCTGATCAATGTTCCATGCATAAAACGTGGGAAAAGAAATTGTTCTAGCAACTGGGTCGTACTGATCCGTTCACCTTCAGTATTAACTACATTTTGGGCTACTTCATTCAAGTAGTTAATAACACGTTTGTCTTCAGGGATCGTCTCAGTCTGTTGCCGATAATAAGCAGCTTTGACAGTTTCACCGATTATTAGTTCCCCAGAGTCAAGCGAAAGCTGTCCAGCTAGAATATTTAGAAAACTCGACTTGCCTGCACCATTTTTTCCGGTAATACCGATGCGATCTCCAGCATTGATCATCGTGCTGAAGTCTTGAATTATTTGATGTTCTCCCAATTTAAGTGAAGCTTCTTTTAATTCAATAACCTTTTTTCCTAAACGTTGCTGTCCTAAATTGATATCGATGTTTTGGTCGACTTGAACTTTGTTGCTCACTTTGTCCGCTAATTTTTCAAAACGGTTGATCCTAGCTTGCTGTTTAGTTGAACGAGCTTTAGCACCAGTTTTCATCCATGCTAATTCTTTTTTGTATAATTGCTGGTCTTTATGCTCTTTTTGCAGTGCTTTTTCTTGTCTTTCAGCCTTTTGTCGGACAGAATCTTCATAGTTGCCTTGATAAGTGTAAAGTTTACCAAAAGACAACTCATAGATTTGATTGGCAACGTGATCTAGAAAATATCGATCATGTGTCACTATCAAAAGAGCACCCTGATAGTTTTTAAGATAATCTTCCAGCCAATCAATAGAATCAAAATCCAGATGGTTTGTTGGTTCGTCTAAAATCAATAAATCAGGGCTTTGAATTAAAATTTGGGCTAAACCGACCCGTTTTTTTTGGCCTCCTGACAGATTTGCGATTTTTTGGTCTAGTTCATCCAAATGCAGCTGAGTCAAAATAGTTTTAACATCATTTTCTGCAGTCCACGCATCTGCCTCGTTCATGCGTTCTTCAGCTTGTGAGAAACGGGTCACTGCATCTTTACGTTCAGGATGCTGTTCAAGCTCACGCAAAGCTTCTTCATAAGCACGAATGATTTTAAAAACTGCAGCGCTCCCCTGAAATACAGCTTCCATAACTGTTTTATCAGCAGCCAATTCAGGATCTTGCCGTAGATAGCCGATCTCATAATCGTTAGCATGAATCAACTCTCCTGAATCCGCCGGATCAGCTCCGCTAATTGCATTAAGCAAAGTTGTTTTACCTGAACCATTTGTACCGATCAAACCAATTCGATCGTGCTCGTTAATAATGAAGTTCAAGTCTTCAAATAAAGTTTTTTCACCATACGTTTTTGTTAAATGTTCTACCCGTAGTGTTTGCAAAATTTTCACTCTTTCATGCAAATGTCATTAAATATCTCTTTTTATAAAATCCTACATTACTGTTTTTGTATAATGCAATAAAGCCTCTTTTTTGTTAGGCAATTTTCCATTTAAAACAAGCTGTTCTATGGAATTAATAGTTTTTCCAATTTGAGGGCCAGGCTTAAATTCCAAGTTTTTTATCAAGTCTGTCCCGGTTAATTGAAGTTCTTTTTTACTTTTAATTGGCAAAGAATTGTACCAGTCGGATAATGTTGCTTCAGGCAATGCATTATTTTCGTACTTTGCTACCTGATTTGCAACTAACAACAATGGCAACCCTGTTTGGTAGAGGACCTGTGGATTTAGAACTGGAAAATGATTCAAGGCTTTTTGCGCTTTAACAACATCAGCGATTATTTCATTGGAACTTTTCCATTCCCGTAACATTTGTCCAGTTTCTTCAGGTTTTAGTCCAAAGAAATGGCCGATCAAAACCCACACCGCAATTTCGGAGTGCAAATTCAAGTTGGAAAGTTGGGCAATCTTTTTTAAACCTTCTTCGTGTTCCTTAAAAGACAGACAGTATTGAAACATTTGAGTCTTAAGAAATTCATTTAACCCTTTTTGTGGATCTTTGCCGAGCATTAATTTGATCCATTCCACATGGATCCGTTCGACTGCTATTTTCGTTAACAACGGTGCGTTTTCTTTGATTGCTAAACGTGTCTGGTTATCTAAAGTAAAGCCTAACTGGCTTACGAAACGAACGGCACGCATCATCCGTAAAGCATCTTCATGGAATCTGGCAGCCGGTTGACCAACTGCCTTAATAGTTTTTGCTTTGAGATCATTTAAGCCGCCAAAAAGATCAATAATATTGCCTTGTGGATCCATGGCAAGCGCATTGATCGTTAAATCGCGCCTTTTTAGATCCTCTTTTAAAGAACGCACAAAGGTTACACTGTCGGGACGCCTAAAATCTTGATATCCGCTTTCGGTTCGAAAAGTAGTGACTTCATACCCCTGTCCGTGTCCGTGGTCCAAGATCATGACTGTCCCATGCTTGATACCTGTATCGACTGTTCTTTTGAAAATATTTTTAACTTCAGCGGGGTACGCACTTGTGGCAATGTCAACATCATTGATACTTGTTTCTAATAGGGTGTCACGGACACTCCCACCGACGAAATATGCTTCATAACCATGTTTTTGTAATTGCTCCAATATGGGGCGTGCATCGATAAAATTTTGAGGTAAATTAATTACTTTCATAGGACGTTTTCCAAACCTACTCTCAAGCCTGATATTGTCTGGATCTTTTCAATTGCAAGCGCGACCCCAGTCATGAAAGATGCTCGATCAAATGAATCTTGTCGGATCGTTAAAGCTTCTCCTGGACCGCCGAATAATACTTGTTCATGAGCCACATATCCAGGCAGACGCACAGCATGCAGCCTAATACCATCATATTCGCCACCACGAACACCTTTGAGAATTTCCTTTTCATTAGGTGCTCCTTGATGATGTGACTGCCGTACTTCCGATATTTTCTTGGCTGTATTGAGCGCCGTACCTGAGGGAGCATCTACTTTTTGATCATGATGCATTTCGATAATTTCAACATCTGGTAAATATTTAGCTGCTTGTTGGGCGAATTCCATTAATAATACGGCTGAAATGCCAAAATTCGGCACTATCAAGCCCGAAATATCACTTGCTTGAGCAATTCCCTGTAATTTGGTAATTTGGTCATCAGATAGTCCTGTCGTACCGATCAAAGGATGAATCTTTTTAACTAAAGCCGCTTTGGCATTTTCGTAAACAACTGCAGGTGAAGTAAAGTCTACCCAAATATCTGCGCATCTATCTGGGATCGCAGTAAGTTGAGAATAAACTGGAACTTCGATACCGCCTGTGACTAATGAACTATCCGCTGAATGTGGATCATAAACACCGACTAATTCAAAATCCTTATGTTCTAAAATCATTGTTACTGTTTGCTGGCCCATTTTTCCTTTATATCCAGCAACTAAGATTCTAATCACTGACACCATCCCCTTGCAAAGTCTTGTTCCCATTTTAGCAAAGATATCATTAATTTGGTACCCTAGGTTAAGGAGCAAAAATTCTAGCCGTATTAAAAAGAAATGTATTAAAAAATGTCGGGAAGCAGGCTGATCATTGTTTATTTTTGCTTATTTTGTTAAAGTAAAAGTAACTGATTACTTTAACCTTTAAAGGAGAATAAAAATGAGTTTTCCATACGAAAAACGTTTTAAACGCTATCTGCAAAATGATAAATTGGTTGTTAAAACGACTGAAAACGATGTTTGTCATGATGTTAACGATCTGTTCATATATTTGCGTAATTTTAATGAAAATTATCGCAGGTCTGGTGATTTATCTCTTTTAGAAGAGTCTGATGTTATTGAATACATGATAATGTTGCAAACGAAAAGAAAAATCAAAAATACAACATACAATAAAGTATTGACCCATTTAAACACTTACTTTAAATTTTTATTTAAAAATAAGTTATCGTCCTCCTTACCGACAGTCACCTTACAAGGCCTTAAACGATCGCCAAAGCAAATAGAAGATGTTTATGGGTGGCAAGTTGAGCTTCCTGGCTATTTAAGCTCGCATACTATTTCCAATTATACGAAAATGGTTTTACTTTTATTGGCCCATTTTTATACGATTTCAGAAATAGTATCTCCTGATTTTTATCATGTCTTACAACGTGAGGATTGGCAAAAGTACGAAAAAGATTTTATTGTTCAATTCCAAAACGAGGAATCTGACAAACAGCAAATGCAAAACTGCCATGATTTATTTCTAAAAACACGTCTTGATTTATCTGCGCCCCGTTTATCTCTGGCAGGACTACATAAAGTATTGAAAAAAGACCAGCCCCACTGCTCATTACCGCTAGTTCCTCGTCGATTACGACAGGCTGCGATTGCAGCTTACCTGAACGAACATCAAAATCTGACTGACGGTCAATTGTGCGGGAGCTTGCACCTTGATTTAGCATCTTTAAATTATTATCGGACTATGTCTCGACAACATATTTTATAATCGAAAACGGCTGTTGGTTCAGTGAAAAAGACCAACAGCCGTTTTTGGCTAACTTATTCTTGAATTTCATCCCAAAATTGGTTCATATCTGGGTCGTTTGGATAAAGTGTTAAATATGCTTTCGCACAGTTGATGGCTTGTTGTCTATGACCGGCATTTCGGAAAAATACTGCTGCATCAGACAAAAAATCCGGGGCAGTATTGAGTTCAGCATAAGCTGCTTCATAGTCATTGATGGCATCCGAATAATTATCTAAAGCAGCAAAAGAACGTCCTTGATTCCATAGCAATCTAGCATCGGACTGATCTTGCTTTTGATAAGTTTGAATCAAATCTAAGTTTTCTTGATGACGCCCTAAGCGCACTAACAAATTACTCAAATCGATGACAAGCGTTAGGTTATCAGGATCTTGGTCTAAGGCCGTACGGAGATAATTCTCTGCATCTTCATCTTGGCCCAACTTTTGAGCCACTCGGCTGGCATCTTGGTAAAGAGCGATATTATACTGATCGACACTTAAACCATCCTGTAATGTGATCAAAGCATCTCCAAACTGCCCCTTATTTTCATAGATCTTTGCAATATAAGGATAAATAGTGGCATAATCCGGATCAGTTTCTTTTAGCTTATTAAAGTTGCGTAAAGCATCGTCTTCATGGTGTAATTGATACTGAGTCACAGCTAATTGGAAGCGTGTATCAGGATCAAGATCTTTTTCATGAATTTGTTCTAAATAGCCTAACGCTTGTTCAAATTTACCTATTTCTGCGTAAGAAACTCCCAATCTGCCAACAATATTGACTTTAGAATAAGATTGAATCCCCTGTTTGATCAAACTCAAATAATAATTTGCTGCTTTACGGTATTCTTTGATACTAAAATACAGTTCAGCAAGAGCAAATTGGATAACCTCTTCATCAGGGGCTATTTGAGAAGCAGTTAATAGTTTTTGCTCGCTAACTTCAAAAAGCCCCTGTGTTTGGTAAAGATCTGCTTCCACCAACAAGGCTTCCAAGTATGCTGGCGACGTTGCTTTGATCTCACTTAAATAATTTAATGCTTGATCATCTTGTCCTTCGCTAATAGCAATGTCTGCCAAAGCTGGTCGCAATTCATCTTCGTTTGGATACCTTTCTAAAAGAAGGTGATATGTTCTTTTAGACATTGAGCTAAAGCCAAGTGAATATAATTCCTCTGCTAAACTAAAGAGGGTATCGTCATCATCTTTGCGCAGTGCCCAAGCAAACTTTTTCTTTGCTTCCTCTATCTGACCCAGCTCTAAATTAGCAAGCGTTTCTTCAGAATAACTCATTTCATTGCTCCTTTGTTTTGGTGATTTATCATCAGTATAATAGCATATTTTTTATTAAACGGAGGTTAAAAACATTTACTCTAATTAAAAAGGACCAGGATAAGAAAATTCTTACCTGATCCGTTCAATGCAGTTGTCCTTATTTAACAACATCCTTCAGAGCTTTGCCTGGCTTAAATGCAGGGACTTTGCTTGCAGGAATTTGAATTTCTGCACCTGTTTGTGGGTTCCGGCCTTTACGAGCAGCGCGTTCGCGTACTTCGAAGTTACCAAAACCAATAAGTTGAACTTTTTCGCCGTCCTTCAAGAAGTCTTGAATTGAACCGAAAACAGCGTCAACTGCAACAGTTGCGTCCTTCTTTGTCAAACCTGTTTTTTCTGCAACAGTTTCGATCAATTGTGCTTTGTTTGCCATGTGTTTCACCTCCTGAACTAGATCTCAGATATAAAAGATTTTTATATCTATTCTAAGTAATTGGCTATTCACCAAAAACATGAAACAATGACTAACAAAATCATTGCTCAAATAATAAGATAGCACATAAAGCCTAATATAACAAGGTTTTTAGTTTTATTTTGCATTTTTTTTGGCAAAAAGAGACATATATTAAAATATTCTAATGAAAAGCCTTACTTTGCCTATTTTCTACGTCTTTCGATTATTCTGATGGGAGTTCCAGTAAAATCAAAAGCATCTCGAATTTGATTTTCTAAAAAGCGCTCATATGAGAAGTGCATTAATTCTGGATCATTGACAAACAGCACAAAGGTTGGTGGTTGTACCGCAACCTGTGTACCATAATAAACCCGTAGCCGTTTGCCATTTTCTGTTGGCGTTGGATTATGAGCCATTGCATCCATCAAGACATCATTTAAGACAGAAGATGAAACTCTTTGCTTATGATTGTTATAAACTCGTTGAACCAGCTGTGGTAAAGTATTTAGTCGTTGATGTGTCTTTGCAGAAACAAAAACCAGCGGTGCATAACTCAAATATTGAAATTCCGCTCTTACCGCCGCTTCAAATTGCTGCATGGAATGATTACCTTTTTTCAAAGTGTCCCATTTATTAACGACAATAATAACGCCACGTCCAGCTTCGTGCGCGTAGCCGGCCACATGCTTATCTTGTTCACGGATGCCTTCTTCAGCGTTTAAAACAACACAAACTACATCACTTCTATCAATAGCACGCATAGCGCGCAAGACTGAATACTTTTCAGTGTTTTCGTAAACTTTGCCGCGTTTACGGATTCCTGCTGTATCGATCATCGTATATTCTGTCCCATTTTCAGTTGAAAACTTAGTATCAATGGCATCACGAGTCGTTCCCTCAATTCCAGATACAATGACTCTATTTTCACCTAAAATAGAATTAACTAATGATGATTTACCAACATTAGGGCGCCCAATAAAACTGAATTTAATGGTCGAATCTTCATCATTTTCAGTTTTAGCCGGAAACGATGCACAGATCTTATCCAATAGGTCACCAGTCCCGATACCATGTGTCCCAGAAACAGGGATCGGATCCCCTAGTCCCAATGAATAAAAGTCATAGATCTGTGACCTTGCTTCGGGATTGTCAACCTTATTTACAGCTAAAATTACAGGCTTGTCCGATTGATAGAGGATCTGAGCAACCTCTTCATCTGCATCGGTAACACCTTCTTGTACGCTAACGATTGCAACTATAACATCAGCTTCGTCGATAGCGATTTTTGCTTGTTCTGTGATCTGTGTTATCAAAGGTTCATTGCTGATTTCGATACCACCGGTATCAATAATATCAAAGTTTTGGCCGAGCCATTCACTATGGGCATAAATTCGGTCCCTAGTGACGCCGGGAGTGTCCTCAACTATCGAAATACGTTCTCCGGCTATACGATTAAAAATAGTTGACTTACCTACGTTAGGGCGACCAACAAAAGCAACCACTGGATTAGCCATGATCATCCACCTCTTTCTTAAATTATTTTTTTCAAAACTAACAATTAAAAAACCAGTCCAAGAACAAAATACGAGGACTGGTTTCGATTATCGATTTAGATTTGATTTATTTCTTTAAATCGTCACCAATAATATCTCCTAATGTGAATCCTGTTTCTTCATCAGGAAAATTGTTGGAATCATTCTTTTGTGGGTGATGCTTTTCTTCTTTAGGTTCAGCAACCGGCTTATCTTGCAAAGCTTTGATAGACAATGCCAAACGATGATTTTCACCATCAACACTCAGAACTTTAGCCTTAACAGTTTCACCAGAAGTCAAAACTTCATTTGGTGTAGCAATATGCTTGTGTGAAATTTGTGAAATGTGAACTAAACCTTCAACACCAGGAAATACTTCAACAAATGCACCGAAGCTTGTTAAACGCTTAACTGTACCTTCAATGATGTCGCCTTCAGCAACTTTTTCATTGATATTATCCCATGGCTGTGGCAATGTCTGCTTGATAGACAATGAGATCCGATCTCTGTCTGAATCGACAGAAAGAACTTTAACTTTGACATCCTGGCCAACTTTAAGCACATCAGATGGTTTACCAACACGTTCGTAAGAAATTTCCGAAACATGAACCAAACCATCAACACCACCTAAGTCAACGAAAGCACCGAAGTTTGTCAAACGAGCAACTTTACCTTCAACAACGTCACCAGCAGCTAATTTACTCATGATTTCTTGACGTTTTGCTTCACGTTGTGCACGTGCAATTTCTTTATGAGAAAGAATCAAACGATTTTCGCTAGGTTCAATTTCAACGATCTTAAGCTCAAGTTCTTGTCCCTTAAATTGACTTAAATCTTCCACGAAGTGATCAGACACCATGGATGCCGGAATAAAGCCACGAACACCTGCATCAACAACTAAGCCACCTTTAACAACTTGTGTGACAGGAGCAGTGATATTTTCACCAGATTCAAATTTTTGTTCAATTTCATCCCAAACCTTACGTGCTTCAAGTCTACGTTGGGACAACAAGAAACTGCCGCCTTCTTTATCAGAGCCAATTTTTGAGATTACGACCAAGTCAAGGTTGTCACCAACTTTAACTTTATCTTCGATTTCTTCTTCTTTGATACTCAATTCACGCGCAGGCACAACACCTTCAACACCTGTGCCCTCAATACCGACAATAACTTGTTTTGAATCGTCTAATGCCAAAACTTCACCTTTAACGACACCACCGATCTTAACAGGCTTTACACTGTTTAAAGCTTCTAATAAATCCTTGTTTTCTGATTCACTCATGGACTAAGTCCTCCTTAACGACTAACTCTAAGATACATCTTAACTGATTTTACTTAAAATTTCCAGTTAATTTTATTTTTTTCCTTCTCATGGATAAATTTAAGTATTTTTTCCACGACTTGTGTGATATTCAAGGACGTCGTATCCAATAAAATAGCATCACTTGCTTGAGTCAATGGTGATATTTCACGATGTGAGTCTTTATAATCACGTGCTTTTATTTCGTCCTCTAAGGTTTGCATAGAAGTTTCTATACCCTTAGAGATATTTTCCTTGTAACGACGCACTGCCCGTTCATGAACACTGGCCACTAAAAAGATTTTAACTTCAGCTTGAGGCAAGACTGTTGTTCCAATATCTCTTCCGTCCATGACGATGGCACCTGCTGAAGCAATTTCTTGTTGCCGCTTCGTCATTTTTTCTCGGACACTAGGCTGTGCTGAAACCAAGGAAACTTGATTGGTTATTTCTGGAAAACGGATCTGTTTCGTTATGTCTTCTCCGTTGACAATTACTAATTGTTCCGGATCGGCAGGAATAAACTTTAGATCAAACTGTGTCAGCATTTTTTTTAAAGCGACATCATCATCTAATTGTACTCCTTGCTTTAAAGCAGCATACGTAACAGCACGATACATTGCACCTGTATCACAATAAATATAATCTAATTTTTTTGCTACGAGTTTAGCAACGGTACTTTTTCCTGCCGAAGCAGGCCCATCAATTGCAATCTGCATCTTTGTTGACATTATTCTCCTCCGCACTTTTCAAACTAATTATGTATTATGAATTGCCAATGAACTTGAATTGTAGTGATAATTAGTTTTTAAATTATAAAATCCGTTAGCATATTAAAAATATAAATCTAAACAAATAAATAGAGGCCGGTTCATTGAAAACGACCTCTCACTTATATTACTTGATTCGGATCCGTTGTCCCGGATTGATCGTGGAACCCGAAGTCAACCCCGGATTAAGTTGGATCAATTCGTTAACTGAAAGACCATTATTTGCTGCAACACGGTACAAGCCTTGACCTGCATCAACGGTCACATATGAACCATCTTCAGATGATTGCGCCGAACTGCTGCTTTGAGCCTCCGAATCAGAAGACTGTTGTTCAGCAGACTCAGAGATTGCTGAAGAAGTCTCTTGAGCTGCAGAAGATTCAGCCGGGGCATTTTCTTTAACACTGCTGGATTGGGCTAAAGTTTTTGAACCCTTTTCAGCTACAGTCTTTTTATTTGTTTTCTTTTTTGCAGTTTTTGTTTTTTTCTTTGATGAAGAAATTACCTCAACTTGATCATCACTATTTAAAGTTTTATTAGACGAAGTTTTTTGTGAAATGAAATAAAGTGCGATAGTTCCAATAATGATAATCAAAAAAATAACCAACAAAGAACTAGTCAAAACAGTATTACTTTTATTGTTACGCCGTGTTACCGACCGTGAATAATTACCGCTGCTGTCTTTTTCCTCTTCAAAGGTACTTTCCCAAGGTTTTTTTGTATGTTGATCACTTTTTTTGCTCATAGATCACACCCCCTTAAACTGACTCATAAATATTTTACCATAGTTATTTTTTTTTAAAAAGAAATGGGTCGGTAAAAATGATATTAAACAGAAAATAATAAAGCTTTAAACTAAATTAAGAGCCATACATTACTATTGCAGATATTTCTAATAATTATTGAATAATTTTTTTAAAATAGTCTGATAACTTTTCGGACTATCATTTTTCTGATGTTTAATAGGCGATGGCTGAGAACCAAAAAGCAGTCGCAGATCAAGCGACTGCTCCGCTAATTGGCAACACTTATTGTCATGTTTGACATGTTGATCTTCATCAAAATAATTTAGAATAAAATTGCGTTTACAGTTTTCCAAATTTACATATGTTAACATTTGTTGGATCGCCTGTAATTTTTCAGTACGGCGTTGCGCGAAAATATGACTCATTTGCGTAAAATCGATCCCCATTTGTTGATAGCGCAAAACTAACTCAGCACTTTCATTTTCCCGGCTCATTTTTTCTAGCAGTTCGGGAAATTTCTGATAAGTTTCTAATTCATCGGCATTTGGCAAAGAACTGAATGCTAACCTTCTTTGCAAAAACTGGTCATTTTCACTAAATAAGATAATTGCAATACTTTGTTTGCCGTCACGCCCCGCTCTGCCGATCTCTTGCACATAACTTTCGAGATCTTGTGGCATATGATAATGAATCACGAAGCGAATATCACTTTTATTAATTCCCATTCCGAATGCTGAAGTTGCACAGATCAGGTCTAAGCGTCCGCTTAAAAATTGCTGCTGAACTGCATAGCGTTCACTAAAAGACAGTCCAGCATGATATGAACCGACCCTCAAACCAGTCTTATTTTTTAGTAATTCACAGACTTTATCACATTGTTTTTTACTGGAAAAATAAACTAGACCTGGTGCACGTAATTTTTGGACTAATTTGATCAAGTGCTGATTTTTGTCATTCTCGTTGATGGTTTTTTCAGCCGCTAAAAAAATATTAGGACGATCAACTGAGTGTTTGACCACTTGAGCATTAGCGGGGAGTCTTAGTAGTGTGACAATATCTTTTAAGACTCTATTAGTTGCTGTGGCTGTAACGGCTAAAGTTAGCGGGTCCCCTAATCGATGTCTGATTTTGCCTAGTTGCAAATAATCTGGACGGAAATCGGGCCCCCAAGCAGAAATACAATGGGCTTCATCGATTACCAGTAGACCAATCTTAATATGGTCAAAAGCCTTGATCACATCTTCATTACGCAACATTTCAGGAGCTAAATAAATAAATGAGTATTGTCCCAGACTCTTCAATACTTGCTGTTTTTCTTGAAATTTTAAATTAGAATTAATAGCAACAACTCTCTTTTCGCCATTTAGTCGCAACTGCTCAACTTGATCTTGCATCAACGACAACAAGGGAGAAACGACCAGAACAGTTTGCTGGGTATATTTACCAAAAAATTGATAACATAACGATTTACCCGTTCCAGTAGGCAAAACTGCGACCGTAGATCTGGCTTTAAGCAAGTTAGTGATCACGTCTTTTTGTCCCGGTTTAAAAGTTGAAAAGCCAAAAGTTTCTTTCAAATACGCATATAGTTCTTTATTTGTACTCAATTGTTTTGTGACTCCTCTTGATAGCAAACAATCTATATTTAAAAAATGATATCTGATCTTGAAATTGACCAACTAATTTGTACTGCCATTGATCGATATCTGACGGTAATAAATCAGTGAGCTCCTTTTCTTCTGTGGAATTTAGAAATAATGAGTAAGGAAAGTTTTTTTCTATGATCGCGGCATTCAACAAATGTTCGCAAATCGTGCTTTCTTTTAGCTGTGTTTGTTGCGCCATGTCTGCAATACTTACCCCGTTCAAAGCCTGCTTTAATGCAGCGCGGCTTTTGTCAAATAAGGAGTTTTTAATTTTGAAATGTTCAATTATGCTGCATAATGGTGACCTAACCTTGATCAAGTGTAAGGCGAAACGGCTAGACAAATCTAGAAAAATGGTTTCGATCTCAAGTTGTGATAATCCACTCTGCTTAGCAAGTTGTTCCGTAGTAGCAGGGACAGTATTATGGCCTGCAAATTGGGAACAAAAAATCCATGCAGTAAGTGGTTTCTCTTGTTGCAAAAAATTTGTTAATTCTTTGAGCAGATTTTCTTGTAAGAAGTTCATGCTATAATGTTTGAGCCATTTTTTAATCACAACTTGACATTCAAAATTATCTACAGCAACGTAATAGCGTGAATTACCCCAACTAGCTTCTGAAGCGACTTGAACAAGCAGTCGGATCATCCATATAAGATCAGGTATCCTGTACACATTAAAAAGTTCCGGGCAAGTTAAAGTTTGACGCTTTTTTAAGACATCCTTCTTTGCAAGACCTAGTTCAGTCAAAATGACTGTGCCATTATTATTGCGATTTAAGTATTTCTTTTTGCATAAAAGATCTATCTGCCGGTCGAAATGGACTGTATCTAATTGCGGACAAACGTTAATATGATCTAAGATCTGATAACGCATTCCCCAAAAAAGAGCTGAATTTGACAAACGTTTAGTCAGTATCTGTCGAATAACAGCTGGGCGTCTGGCTTGTTTTGCAGAGAAAAAGATCAACCATTCTTCAGCTTTTAATTCTGCCATAAGAGTGCCTCCGATAATTAACCTTTTTATTTTTTAGCGACCATTTTTTTAAGCGCCGTGATCTCCTGATTCGTTAATTTGCGAAAATCGCCAGAAGTTAAACCATCTAGATTTAAGAAACCATAAGTTTCCCGCTTCAATTTTTCGACAGGGTGTCCAACGCTCTTAAGCATCCTTTTGACCTGATGATATCTCCCTTCATGTATGGTCAACGAAACGAGCGCAGTATTTTTTTTCTTGTCGACCGACATCAACTTAGTTTTAGCTGGCGAGCTCTTATGTGTCTTGTCTAGTAAAACACCGTGTCTCAAACGCTCCAACTCATTACTTTCGGGAATACCTTTCACCTTAGCAACATATGTTTTGTTGACATGATATCTAGGATGCATCAATTTATTAGCCAGATCACCGTCATTAGTCATCAAAACTAGCCCAGAAGTGTCATAATCTAATCTGCCGACTGGATAGATCCGTTGTGGAATATCTTGAAAGAAGTCGGTGACTACTTTTCTATTTTTGTCATCTTTAGCTGCTGAGATCACTCCCCGTGGCTTATAGAGAATAAAGTACACTTTTTGGTCACTTTGTTCTAGTAAATGACCGTCAACTTCAACAGCATCTTCTCCGCTAACTTTTACACCTAATTCAGTCACAGTTTTCCCGTTCACACGAACGCGGCCCTCTATGATCATTTTTTCGCTCGCTCTTCTTGAGGCTACACCTGCGTTAGCCATTACTTTTTGTAATCTTTCAGTCATTGTCTTCTTCCCTTTTTCTTGACTCGTCAGAGGCGACGGTCTTTTCAAACAGCCCCATTAAATTGTCGACATTAAAAGCTTTCTCAGGGTCTCCCTGCTTAATTTCAGGTAGTTGCTCTAAACTAGTCAACCCAAAATAGTTTAAAAACTCTTCTGTTGTTCCATATAAAATTGGTCTTCCAGGTGCCTGAGACCTTTCACGTTCCTCTACCAGATCAAAAGCGGTCAATTTTTGCAGCATTCCGCTCGATTGTACCCCGCGGATCTCATCGATCTCAGTTCGCGTAATTGGCTGCTTATACGCAACGATCGCCAATGTTTCAAGTGCCTGAGTCGATAATGTTGTCATCGTAGGTGATTCAAAATAATTTTTGACCAGCGACGCAAAAGCTTTCTTTGTCGTTAACTTGAAATGATCGCCCGTTTGATAGAGTTGAAAACTGCAGGATTTATCACTTGTATATTTTTCTTGCAGTTTATTTAATTGTTCTAAGACAGCGGGTTTCATAATACCACAGAGTTGAGCAAGCTCAGCAACTGTGATTCCTTCATTACCGCTAACAAAAATTAAACTTTCGATTTTTGCTTGATTTGATAGCATTTTTAAACACCACTTACCATTTTGATTTCTTCAAAATTACCATTCTGAGTCATTTGTATCTTGCCCTTCTTAACTAATTCCAGCAAAGCTAAAAAAGTAGTTACATATAATTCGATCTCAAACTCAGAATGGAAAAGTTCATTAAAAATAACTGGTTTACCTGCTTGTTTTACTTTTTGATTCAGGCGCACCATTTCATCTTTGATGGAGTATTTATCGTTGGTGACACTTCTATAGATCGGAGTACTTTTTTCACGCCTGACCAGAACTTTACTAAAAGCTTGAGCCAGTTGCGTTATGTTGGCCGAATGCCCGGAAAGCTTGCCTAATTGAGCATCACTTGGCACAAGCGCAGTATCACGTTCAAAGTGCTGTGACCGTTCTTCATACTTTTCTTGTAGTTGGCCAGCTGCTTTTTGATATAGTTGATGTGTTAGTAATTGCTTGACTAAAACATCACGTGGATCTTCTTCTAAGTCGGTAGCTGCATCATCTATTTCTTCGTCTTCATTATGATGAGAAGGCAAGAGCATTCTGCTTTTGATATTTAACAACATTGCAGCAGTAACAAAATACTCCCCAGCGATATCTAGCTCCATTTTCTTCATGTGATGGAGATAGTCAATGTACTGAGAAGTTATTTCTGTCATTGGAATATCATAAATATCCATTTCATTTTTCTTGATCAGATGCAGTAATAAATCTAATGGTCCCTCAAAATCAGCAATTTTAAAAGTTAATTTATCAAACGTCTGCATCTCTTTTACTTCTTTTTTAGTCTTCATGGTTTTTTTCCCACTTTGTTAGCAAAGGTGCAACTTCAAAACTACCCATCATTTTGTGTTCAGGATAGCGTTGTGCAAGAGCTGAAAACATAGCAAAACTTACACCTTCTTCACGATACTGAGGAGAAACAGCAACATGACGGACCATTATGATCTTATCGTCAATTTCTGCACCAATAATCCCGCAAAAATCACCGTCTTCGTTTTTCCATAAAAACAAGCAACGATCATCTTGAGATTCATACCATTCAACTTCTGTCGAAAGTCGAGATACTTCTTTTAAATTAGGAATAAAAGAAAGTAATCCCATTGCAATTTTCTTATAACCACTTTTATATTTATAAAGCATCTAATTCCCCCGCGCTTTTTTTACATTATATGTCAGACTATCACATTTGATAAAGTAAAACAAATTTCAGAAAATTTAAATATCGCAAGAAATTTTTTACTGTTTGCTCATTTTCAGGTATGAATCTAAGCACGTGGATGTGTCTTATTATAAACTTCGCTTAATCTACGTTTGGACAAATGAGTATAAATTTGGGTAGTAGAGATGTCAGAATGGCCTAATAATTCTTGCACGATCCGCAGATCTGCACCATTCTCTAAAATATGAGTTGCAAAAGAATGACGCAGAGTATGTGGAGTAATATTTTTTGTGATCCCAGCTTTTTGGACTTGTATCTTTAAATTTTTCCAGATTCCTTGGCGTGTCAACTTATTACCATGGAAATTTAAAAACAAAAAATCTGTTCGTTTTTCTTTCAGAAGACTTGGACGTCCGTGCTCCAAATATTCATTGACCCAGTGTGCAGCGGTATCCCCGATCGGCACGATCCGTTCTTTTTGTCCTTTACCGATCGTTTTTATCAATCCGACCGGCAAATGAAGATCAGACAACCTCAAGTTGATCACTTCACTAACACGAAGGCCAGTCGCATACATCAATTCTAAAATTGCACGGTCTCGCACACCTAAAGCACTGCTAACGTTTGGCGTTTTTAATAAAGTATCCACTTCTGTCCGAGAAAGGACCTCTGGCAAATGTTTTTCTTGTTTAGGAGTATCGATCAATGCCATCGGGTCATCAATAACGATATTTTCATGAACAAGGTAGGAATAAAAACGACGTAAACTTGTCACACTTCGAATGATCGTAGAATTCGCTTTTTTGGCACTGGTTTCCAGATGCAAGTACGCTGTGATATCGCTTCTTTTAACTTCAGAAAAACTTGTAAAACTCTGATCTTTCAGATACTGAACAAATTGTTCCAGATCGTTATGATAGCTTGCTACTGTATTTGCAGAAAGCCCCCGCTCAACGGTCAAATAATGTAAATAATCATTAACTATTTCGTTGATGACCTTCATCCCCCATTAGCTGTTCATTCTGACAATCTTTGCAAAGTCCTAAAAAAGTTAACCGATGGTCAGAAACCTTGAAGTGATACTTTCTAAAAACTAATTTTTCGACGTCGTTCAACAGATCCTCGTGGATCTCGATGGTTTTACCACACTGGGTGCATACCAAATGATGGTGAAAATGGTTTGGATCTTCAGTTCGAAGATCGTAACGGGCAACTCCATCTTCAAAGGAGATCTTAGTCAATAGATTAAGATCCGTTAAAATATCCAAGGTTCGATAAACAGTAGCTAATCCAAATGAAAAGGAAGCACGTAAAAGCTCAATATATATTTCTTCAGCAGATAAATGTTCTTGGTGATGATCCAACAACACTTTAACGATTGCTTGCCGCTGTGGAGTCAATTTAAAGCCTGTGTTATGCATACAATTTTGAATTTTAGACATTTCATTATTTGTATCCACTGCAATGCCCCTTTCTCCAACATTAGTCATTCAAATAAATTTTGCCATCTTCTTGCCTAGCAGCACCAGCCTTAAGCAGATGACCCAAAGCACGTTTGAATTGGCCTTTGCTGATCCCAAAATAATCTTTGATTTCTTCCGGACTGCTTTTATCGGAAAAATTCAACACACCAGATGAGTGCTGCAAAGCAGCTAAAATCATTTGTGCATCGTCGCCAATAACTTCATACGCCCTTGGTTTCAATGAAAGGTTGAGCGTTCCGTCTTCTCTGACCCCAATTACTCTAGCATCCAAAACTTGGCCTAATCGTGGTTCTTCGTTCCGTTGTGATGGGTAAATAAAACCAAGACAGTAATCTTTGGTCAAAACACGAGTTCCGACTTTTTTCAGACGGTAGGCAACACACTTCACATCCTGATTGCGCATCGCTGAGGTTGCTTTTTGACTGATCCCTTGAAACATGGTTTCTGTTGCTAAATCACCCCAAAGTCGCCCTTTTTTATCGACTTTTAGTTCGATCATTAAGCGATCATCTTTTTTAGGCCAAATTTCTCGCTGTTCAGGTAAATCATCTAATGACACGACAATATCCTTGTTCGGCAAACCAATATCCACAAAGACACCGAGATCGCGTTGAACTGATACGACTGTCCCCCATGCATAACGGCCAATGCCTGTCTTAGGAGTATTTTTAGTTAATTGTAAATGGTGATTTTCATTTTCATAAGCAAATCCCGTTAACTTGCTCCCAATTTTAGGCAATTTTTTTAGCTCAGATTTCGCAGTTCGAAATGTTTCTCCTTCGATCTGAGAATATATATATTTATCATTTTCATCAGTAACATCAGCGGTCACTATTTTTCCCAGAATATCTTTTTTCATAATGAATTCTTCCCTCATTTAAAACTTAAGCCAAGTAATGTAATAATACAATATGTCATACCACTTGCAATAACAGGACCAGCGGCAACTCCACGCAAGAAGACGACCCCACAAATCGTGCCAAAAACTAACGCAACAGTTACTTGTGGTGAAGCTGAAAGTTGGTCGACACCATACCGCGAAAGAACAGCCACTGCTACACCGGCCGCAATTGCGATCCATCCAGCAGGTGATTTAAAAACACTGATCAAATCGCTAAACTTAATTTCACCAGTGGCGATAGGTACTAAAATTGCGATCGAAATAATAGTAACTCCCCAATTGATACCCTTGCTTTGAATAGTTGGCAACCATTTTGCCGCAAAGGGCAACGCTTTGATAATCATTACCACTCCAGCAGCGATAATCAGCGAGGTGTTTTTCCCCAAAAAAGCAATTGCCAATATTAATAACAAAAATAACCAACTCTCCATTATCTATATCATCCTAACTTTAAAGCTTCTCTTAAACATTGTAACGGATTAACGACTAAAAAGCGAATTCTACTTTGCTATTTAGTCCTTAATGAAAAATATTTTGACCTTAGAGCCCCTTGCACTTTTTGAACAAAAAAAGTGATTCGAAACCAAAAAGTTTCAAATCACTTCTCACAAACATGGTGTTTGTTAAAGTTATTTAATTTTAAAGTGCATTAGAAGCACCATGGTAAACAATTCCACGACGTGAATCAACAGTAACAACTTCACTTTCTGATACTAATGATGTTGCGTTATGAGCACCAACAACAACTGGAATACCCATAGAAATACCAACAACAGCAGCATGCGAAGTTAAACCACCGTTTTCAACGATCAATGCAGAAGCTTTTTCAATAGCTGGAAGGTAATCTTTGTCAGTATTCTTTGTAACAAGAATACAGCCTTCAACAGCCTTGTCATTAGCTTCTTTAGCCGATTCAGCTATAACAGCCTTACCAATAACTGTTTCATCACCAACGCCCTGTCCATCAACGATTTTTGAACCGATCAATTGAATCTTCATCACGTTAGTAGTACCCTTCTCACCAACAGGAACACCAGCAGTGATCAAGATCAAGTCGCCTTCCTTGGCAAAACCTTCAGCCTTAGCTTTTTCAGTAGCTAAAGCAAACATTTCGTCAGTTGAAGCTGGTGTATCAGCTAAGACAGGATGAACACCCCAGTTAATTGATAAACCACGACGTGTCCGTTCGTCAAAAGTTACGGCCAAGATATTTGCATCTGGACGATATTTAGAAATTAAACGAGCAGTATGACCCGATTTTGTGGCTGCAACGATTGTTTTGATGTTCAAGTTGTCTGCTGTTTCAGCAACGGAACGAGCAACAGCCTCAGTTACATCTGTTTTGTCGAAATCGTTGATCGAGAAACTCTTGTGTTGACGCAAAGTGTTTTCTGCCTTAACGTCGATCCGTGCCATTGTAGCAACAGATTCTACAGGGTAATCACCATTTGCTGATTCACCTGAAAGCATAGTCGCATCAGTACCATCAAAAACGGCATTAGCAACATCGGAGGCTTCGGCGCGTGTAGGACGAGGATTCTCTTGCATGGAATCAAGCATTTGTGTAGCAGTTATAACGGGCTTGCCAACAGCGTTACACTTCTTGATCAAACTCTTTTGTACCAAAGGAACATTTTCGACTGGAATCTCAACACCCATGTCACCACGAGCAACCATCAAGCCATCAGAGACCTTTAAAATTTCATCAAAGTTGTCAATACCCTCTTGTGATTCAATTTTAGGGAAAATCTGAACATGCTCCATATGTTTTTCTTCTAATAACTCACGAATATCTAAGACATCTTGAGGCTTACGAACAAAGGACGCAGCGATAAAATTGATCTCATGGTCTAACCCAAACCGGATATCATTGGAATCTTTTTCAGTAATACCAGGTAAATTAATTGAAACGCCAGGAGCATTTACACCCTTTTTAGAGCCTAAAATCCCGTCATTAAGGACTTTACATACAAGTTCCTTATTTTCATCATCCTTTTTTTCAATCTGCATGTCGATCAAGCCATCGTCAAACAAAACATGGCCGCCTTCATGAACATCATCATATAAACCAGGATAAGTTACGGCAATTTTTTCATGCGTTCCTTCAATAGAATCATCCATCGAAATCCGTACTTCATCACCGATCTCAAATGAGAGCTTTCCTTCTTTTTGAGCAGTAGTCCGGATCTCAGCACCCTTAGTATCCAACATACAACCGACCATCTTACCAGTGATCTTTTCAGCCTGTGTAACTAAGTTCATTCTGCTTAAATGTTCCTCATGGTCACCATGGGAAAAGTTAAAGCGAAATACATTAGCACCTGATTCGATCAACTTCACAATTGTATCTAAATCATTACTAGCTGGTCCAAGTGTACTTACGATCTTGGTCTTTTTCATTATAAGTTACCTCTCCTTTGGAAAATAAAGTATTGTAAAATTACTTAAAATAACTAAGAACTCAATAGATTGAGTGTATTAACTATGGTCAGTTAAAATCTGACGCGGTCATTTAACTCTAATAGAGTAAGATCAGTCTGATGCTTATGATTTTCAAGAGTATCAATGATCTCTTTTGCAACAAGCTTGTTGTCATGAACTCCTAGCGCTAAGCCACCCTTTCCCTCGAGGAGCAACCGAACAGCATAATCTCCAAGTTGTGTAGCAAAGACACGATCCTTGGCTGTAGGCTGGCCGCCTCGTTGAACGTGGGCTAGCGTTACTGCACGACTATCAAAGTCACCATGCTTGTCAAGTTCTTCTTTGAACTTCTGAGCCGACATAACACCTTCAGCAATCACGATCAATCCATGACCCTTACCGTTTTCACGGTTCTTAGTCAACTTATCAGCGATCCCCTGAATGTCATATTTATGCTCGGGAATAACAATTGCATCTGCACCAGTAGCGATCCCTGCCCATAAAGCAATATCACCCGCGCCACGTCCCATAACTTCCACAATGAAAGTTCTTTGATGAGAAGTTGCCGTATCATTGATCTTATCGATCGCATCAACAGCGACATTGACAGAAGAATCAAAACCGATCGTAAAATCAGTTCCGGGGATATCGTTATCGATAGTTCCGGGGATACCGATGGAATTGAAACCATGCTGCGTCAAACGCTCTGCTCCGTGATATGAACCATCACCACCGATGACAACTAAAGCATCGATCCCGAATTTCTTTAGTTGGTCAATACCCTTTAACTGGTATTCCTTCTCAGCAAATTCAGGGAAACGTGCTGAATACAAGATCGTACCGCCACGTTTGATGATGCCATCGAGCCGGTCAAGGTCCAAGAGTTCAATATTTCCTTCGACCAAACCTTTATAACCATAATTAATTCCATATGCTTCCAAGCCAGCAAAGTTGGCTGAACGAGCAACCGCGCGGATCGCAGCATTCATACCTTGAGAATCTCCACCACTTGTCAAAATGCCAATGCGTTTCATAGTTTCACCTCATGTAAAGTTTCTATTGTACTACATTCTCCAATGTTCATAGTATCACTTTTCACAGACATTGTCTTGTATATTTCAAAAAAATTATGAATTTTTTCATGTAATTTACATCTATTTTCATTATTTCAAAACAACATTACTTTCGCCTAATAGCTTGATAACTTCCTGTTGTGCTCTATCATCAGTACTGAGCCAAAGCTCTTCACTCAATAGGACCTTACGATTTGAATGTTCATCATAGACGATCACTGGTACTTTTCCATGAAAAACTTCGAGCAATCTTTTCAATTCTTGCTTTTTCTGGACAGAACTCCCGTTGGGTAAGCGAAGAAAGTAACGCTGCTTAATCACATCCTGAGCTAGATTTAGGGAGCTGACTAATAACTGGAGTCCTCGCCGTTCTTCTACTTTACCCTTGACCATCACTACTACACCTTCAGATAATTTAGACCCATACTGCCGAAACTGCTGGGGAAAAACAGTGAGATCGATCGTTCCAGTTTCATCGTCGGCCGTGACAAAAGCCATTTGCTCACCTTTTTTTGTTCGGATGGTCTTTATTTTCTTTACATAAACAATAGTAGTAACACTTTGTCCTGCCCGGATCTCGCTAACCTTAGCGGTGTGGTATGTCTGCATTAAATTGGGAAATTTTTCGACTGGATGTCCTGATAAAAAGGCACCTAAATAATAATTTTCTTTGTTAAGTCGTTCTTCTTCCGATAATTCAGGCACAGTTTCTTCAGCCTTAGGCGCTAACATTTCAAATAATTCAACATTAGCACCACTCAATTCAGCATTTTTCAGCATTTTAGGCAATTGGTCAAGCAATTTTGCCCGTGAAGGTTCTAATTCATCAAAAGCTCCGCTATAAATCAACGCCTCAATACCTTCCTGCTTTAAAAACTCTGCTGGGATCCGCTGTAAAAAATTATTAAAAGTGCGATAAGGCCCATGAGCTTTTCTTTCCTGAATGATTGCATGCACGAAATTTCGCCGAACTGTTTTTATACAACCCAAGCCAAAATAAATGGCATGGTTTTTTAAAATAAAATAAATTTCACTTTCATTGATTGCTGGTGCGTGGACTTTGATCTGACGGCTTTTAGCTTCCGTAAGATATGTCTTGATCTTCTTGTCTGAACCGATCACAGAGTTTAATAATGCTGCATAAAAAGCTGCCGGATAGTGGCATTTTACATAAGCTAATTCAAAAGCCATTTTAGAATATGCAACCGCATGAGAGCGATTAAAGCCATAATCACCAAAACGGCTAATATAGTCATAAACTTTCTCAGCTGTTTGAGAGTCAAACCCTTTGCTGGTAGCTCCATTAATAAATTTTTGCTGCATCTCAGAGATCACGTCATGTTTCTTTTTACTCATCGCACGTCGTAAAAGATCGGCCTGACCAAGAGAAAAAGCGCCCATCGCTGAAGCAACTTGCATGACCTGCTCTTGATAAACCATGATCCCATATGTCGGTTCGAGAATTTTTTTCAAAGAAGGATCAGGGTAAGTCACTCGCCTTTGTCCATGCTTACGCGCAATAAATTCATCGATATTATTCATTGGTCCCGGCCGATATAAAGCATTAACGGCTGCAATGTCTTCAAATGAAGTTGGAACCAACTTTCTGAGAACATTACGGATACCATCAGATTCAAACTGAAAAACACCATTCGTGTCTGCCTTTTGAAAGAGGGCCAATGTCGGTGGATCTTTAAGATCTATCTGATGAATATCTAATTTTTGCTGACAGCCAATGGCAATAAAACGCAATGAATTTTCTAAAATCGTTAAGTTACGCAAACCAAGAAAATCCATTTTTAATAAGCCAACTTCTTCCACCTGATCTTTAGCAAACTGCGTAACCAGCATTTCATCAGGTCCCAATTGAACAGGAACTAGGTCTGAGAGTTTTTGTTCACTTAAAATCACCCCAGCAGCATGTAAAGAATAATGACGCGGCAGGCCTTCCAAGTGTGTGGCTGTTCTATAAATCAGTTCGTTTTTTTGACTATCTGCAACTAAGTTCTGTAATCTTTGTGATTTTTGATAGGCTTCTGCAAGTGTAATATGCAAAACTGACGGGATTGCTTTACTCCATTGGTCCATTTCATAAGTTGTTTCACCCATCACACGACCCACATCACGCAGCGCCTGTTTAGCTGCCAGGGTACCAAAAGTAATGATTTGTGCCATTTGCTCGTGACCGTACTTTTTATGAACATATTTTATGACCTGATCACGTTTTAAATCAGGAATATCTAAGTCGATATCTGGCATTTGCACGCGCTCTTCATTCAAAAACCTTTCAAACAGTAGATTATATTGTATAGGATCCACGTCAGTGATCATTAAAGTATAAGCGACTAATGAACCAGCTGCAGATCCTCGTCCTGGGCCGATCATTATTTGATGTTCATGCGCGAAATGAGTAACATCCCAGACTACTAAAAAATAGTCATCAAATCCCATACGCTCAATGACGGCTAACTCATGATCCAAACGTTTTTGGTAAGGTTTTAAATTCCCGATCTGGTTTTCTTGGGCCCTCTTTTTTAATCCAGCTTGACATAATTCTTGCAGGTACTGGGCTGAAGTATAACCTTTAGGTGTTTTGAAACGCGGCAATCGAGTCGGTGGAAACTCAATTTGGATGTCGACTTGGTCCACGATCTGCGTTGTATTTTGAAAGGCATCTTCTAATCCGGACTTCCGATATTCCTGCAGAAATTCTTGCGGAGACTTCAAAAAATGCAGTCCATCCTGTTGATGTGTTAATTCAGAACTAGTCATTTTTTTACCGAGTCTAATAGAGTTCAAGACTGAAACTTCAAAATTTTGTTCTGGTCGTAAATATTTTAGAGGAGAAGCTGCCACAATGTTCAAGTTAAGTTCTTTTGCCAAGGCACGAAGATCGATCACTAACTGATCTTCCATGTGCATACTGACTCCTAAAAATAAACTGTTAGGCTCACAGATTTCTTTGATCTTAGTGAGTTCCGTTTTAGCTCCAGTGAAGTTATGACTATGCAATGCTTCAAGCACTAAACTGTTCTTAGTTGGTGTGATCACAAAAAGTTCATGTAAGAGCGGTGCAATTTCTGTCAATAAAAGACGATCTCCGTTTGGATCATCAGGATCTTTCGTCATTTTTAGGCTCGAAAGTTTCATTAAATTATGGTAACCCTGGTTGTTTTTGGCTAACAAGATCACATCATTGGCCGTTTGCTTTTGTCTTGTATCATTTAATTGCAAAGTTAGGCCCAACAATGGTTTAATATGATATTTTCGACAGGCTTTGTAAAAATCTAAAACGCCATACATAACGTTAATGTCAGTTATAGCTAGGGCTTGATAACCCATTTCACTTGCTTTTTTTACTAAATCTGAAATTTTAAGTGGACTTTGCAGCAAACTATAACAACTAATGACCTGAAGCGGACTAAACATTATGCTTCCCCCTTCCCTTTCTATTTGTTAAATCAATTATACTCAAATTCTTAATGACCTTCAAAAACATTTACCATTTTAGATGCACTAATTTAAGTTTATTGTCCGAATATCTCCTTGTAAGATGCACATGCATTGCACAAGAGCAGGACCAACCAAATTTTGCACTATAATTCTGAAAAGAGAGTCTGTTAGTGCTGTCTACTTGAACCAAAAGTCTGCGCCTACTGTTTTTAAAAAGCTATGTTTATTTTTTTATTTTTGTGCTAAACTACTAGGTAATGAGAGGTGAAGGAAATGCTTAAACAACTCGCTTTGCTCTTTTGGAGTGCAATTTATGGTCTTGTTTTGGGCTATATTGTTTCTGCTTTAGGTGGTGGGGCTTTCAATGTTTCAACCGCTGTTGTGATTTCAATGATTGGTGGTTTTGTTGTCATTAATTTGATTGCACCAATGTTAAAACCAAAAAATTATAAATCGGGTAGGAGATAGTTCACACTATCGACCTCCCACACCACCGTACGTACGGA
>OMJG01000053.1_pt1 | contig 76675 bp, 60 predicted proteins | sample 1646431 | NCBI WGS metagenome assembly OMJG01 (sample SAMN03771674, study PRJEB25209) | food metagenome | isolation source: Cotija cheese | place: Mexico:Jalisco,Michoacan | collected 2011-12-12 | reverse complement strand
AACCTTTAGGGGGATCTGCTTCGGCAGGTCCCCCTTTTGCGTTCCAGAAGATTCTGAGTGTGCCATTGAATACGATAACTGCACTAAAAGGACAGCTTTTTCCAGAAATTCTCTGCCAAAAGCTGTCCTTTTAGTGCAGTTATCATCTCAGAGTGCTCATCTATCTGCGCATCTACAGGAAAATGCGGTGCGGCAGCGGTGTTTAGACGATGTGGCATAATGGACAAGGCATTTTTACAGCAGTCCGTAGAGGACTCGGAATAGGTGAGTGAACGTGGCGCAAACAACTAATGAAATCAAGAACGGTTCAGTCCTCAACCTCGAAGGCAAACTGTGGACGGTTATCAAGTTCCAGCATGTGAAGCCAGGTAAGGGCCCGGCCTTCGTGCGTACCACGATGAAGGATGTGCTGAGCGGCAAGATCGTTGACAAGACCTTCAACGCAGGTATGAAGGTCGAGTTTGAGACGGTCGATAATCGTACGATGCAGTATTCATATCGTGACGATGGCAGCTTCGTGTTCATGGATATGACGAATTTCGAGCAGGTCAACATTCCCGAGAATCTGATTGGTGAGCAGGAGCGTTTCCTCTTGGAAGGCACCGATTGCATCATCAGCTTCCACGACGGCAACCCGCTGTCCGTCGAGCTTCCGGCATCGGTGACTCTGGTGGTGTCTCATACCGAACCAGGTCTCCAGGGCAACAGGTCCAACGCCGGTACGAAACCTGCCACAGTCGAGACCGGAGCCGAGATTCAGGTACCGCTGTTCATCAATGAGGGCGAACATATCAAGGTCGATACCCGTGATGGCTCGTATCTCGGTCGAGAGAACTGAGGACCAGGCTTCATGGCACGTTCAACCGCCCGTAAACGGGCGCTGAATACCTTGTACGAAGCAGATGAGAAGGGGCAGGAAATCCTGTCCCTTCTTGCTGAGCGCATCGAACATCCGGGGGCGCAGACTCCGCTGCCCGAGTATGCAATCGACATCATCCGCGGCGTCAACGAGCATCTTCGCACCATCGACCACGCCCTCAACGAGTACTCTCCTTCCTGGAAGGTGCGTCGTATGGCCGTGGTTGACCGCAATATCCTGCGCATGGCCACATGGGAAATGCTCTATAACGATGAGGTACCCGATAAGGTCGCCATCGACGAGGCGATATCGCTCTCCAAGACCTTGTCCGATGCCGAATCGCCCAGTTTCATTCATGGTCTGCTGAGCGCGGTGGACGATCATCGTGATGATATTCACGAAGTCATCGAGGAAGCGGCGCCCGCATCCGTCGATTCGCAGGACAATGAGGATTCTCAGAACGTAGACGATTCTCAGGACGTTCACGATTCGCTGGACGTTGACGATTCGCAGGACGCTGACGGCCAGCCCGGCGATGAGAGTGCAGGCGAGTCCTCCGAAGACGCCCAGCCCACAGATGGCGAGGCAACGGATATCGACATTGCGGACCTGCAGATCGGCGCGAGCGGAGATCTCGATGAGGCGCTTAGTGATGAAGCACACATTGCGAGTGACTCCGAGCTGAAATCCGAACAGGATAGAGTTCCTGAAGAGGGTCGCTCAGACATGTCGGATTCGGCGGAACACAACGAAAATGACGACGCATCCGGCAACGAGGAAACCGCGGAAAGCAAACATTCACAAGGATAGCTTATCCAAGGCGCTGGGTATCCTTGGTACGAATATCCGCTGCAAGAGGGGGTTTGGTGAAGTTGAACGATTCCGAAACCATTGCAGTCGAGAGTTTTTCCCAACAAGATGCTGTGCTCGTCCTTGAGGACGGGCAAGTGTATGTGGGCAGACCTTTCGGCGCGATAGGCGAGACGAGTGGTGAAATCGTCTTTGCAACAGGAATGACCGGTTACCAGGAAACGCTGACCGATCCGAGCTACGACCGACAGATCGTAGTGCAGACATTCCCGCACATCGGCAACACCGGTGTGAACGGGGAGGATACGGAATCGTCCAAAATCTGGGTTTCAGGCTATGTGGTCCGTGACCCAAGTCCCAATGTGAGCAATTGGCGTGCCCAGGGGAGTCTGGATGAGGATCTCGTCAAGCAGGGCATCGTGGGCATCTGCGATATCGATACCCGTAAGCTGGTCAGGCATCTACGCAATGGCGGTGTGATGCGGGCCGGAGTCTTTTCCGGGGATGCCCTGCTCAATGCGCAGGGTGTGACGAGTTCGACGGATGAGCTTGTCGCCAGGGTCCGCTCCACACCGAAGATGCAGGGATCGCATCTTACCGGCGAGGTCAGCACGGACAGTACCTACACTGTGGAGCCTGCGGGGGAATATGCAGGCAAAGAGCCGTTGTTCACCGTCGCGGCAGTGGATCTCGGCATCAAAAGCATGACCCCTCACCGTCTGGCCGAGCGCGGCTGCCGTGTGCACGTGGTGCCGCTGAGCAGCACGATTGAGGACATCGAAGCCTTGCATCCTGACGGTGTGTTCTTCTCCAATGGTCCCGGAGACCCGGGTACCGCTGATGACGAAGTCGCCCTTCTCCGTGCGATTCTCGACCACCGGTACCCCTTCTTCGGTATCTGTCTCGGCAACCAGCTGCTCGGCCGGGCGCTCGGTTTCGGCACGTACAAGCTGAAGTTCGGACATCGCGGCATCAACCAGCCCGTCAAGGACCTGACCACCGGCAAGGTGGAGGTCACCGCCCATAATCACGGATTCGCGGTTGACGCCCCGATAGGGGAGACCGTGCAGGCGCCTTTTGACGACGGGCGTTACGGCAAGGTCCGCGTCTCTCATGTGGATCTCAATGATGATGTCGTCGAAGGGCTGCAATGCCTCGACATCCCGGCATTCTCGGTCCAATACCATCCCGAGGCCGCTGCGGGTCCGCACGATGCCTCATATCTGTTTGATCGTTTCGTCGCATTGATGGGGAACGCCAAGGAAGGGAAGACGAATGCCTAAGCGTACCGACATTCACTCGGTTATGGTCATCGGCTCAGGCCCTATAGTCATCGGGCAGGCCGCCGAATTCGATTATTCGGGAACGCAGGCCTGCCGGGTTCTCCGGGAGGAAGGCATTCGCGTCATCCTGGTGAACTCCAATCCCGCGACCATCATGACGGATCCGGAAATGGCCGATGCCACGTATATCGAGCCGATTGCGACTCCTGTGCTTGAACGCATCATCGCCAAGGAACGACCTGATGCCCTGCTGCCTACGCTTGGTGGGCAGACCGCTCTCAACGCGGCCATGGCGCTGGGTGCGGCGGGCGTGCTGGAACGCTACAATGTGGAGCTTATCGGTGCCTCGCTTGAAGCCATAGACCGCGGCGAAGACCGAGACCTCTTCAAGAAGATCGTGGAACAGGCCGGAGCGGAGTCTGCGGCATCCATGATCGCCCATACGATGGAAGAAGTGGACGCTGCAGTTGAGGTGCTCGGGTACCCCCTGGTCGTTCGTCCAAGCTTCACCATGGGTGGCCTCGGCTCGGGAATCGCCCATAACGAAGAGGAACTGCACCGCATCGCGGGTGCGGGCATCCACTATTCGCCTACCAACGAGGTGCTGCTCGAAGAGGGCATCGAAGGTTGGAAGGAATACGAGCTCGAGCTGATGCGCGACAAGAACGACAACGTTGTTGTCGTCTGCCCTATCGAGAACGTCGACCCGGTCGGGGTACATACCGGCGATTCCATCACAGTCGCGCCCGTGTTCACGCTTACCGACCGCGAATACCAGCGGATGCGTGACATCGGCATCAAGATCATCCGCGGCGTCGGTGTCGATACCGGCGGCTGCAACATCCAGTTCGCCGTGAACCCGGATACTGGCAGAATCATCGTCATCGAGATGAATCCACGTGTTTCCCGCTCCTCGGCATTGGCATCAAAGGCGACGGGTTTCCCCATCGCCAAGATTGCCACCAAACTGGCCTTGGGATACACGCTCGACGAGATTCGCAACGACATCACGCAGTCCACGCCCGCCAGCTTCGAGCCGACAATCGACTATGTGGTCACCAAGATTCCGCGCTTCGCCTTCGAGAAATTCCCCGGTGCCGACCCGACACTGACGACATCCATGAAATCGGTGGGGGAGGCCATGGCTCTGGCGGGCAACTTCCAGGAGTCCTTGGGCAAGGCATTGCGTTCCATCGACAAGCGTCATATGAACTTCACATGGGACGGTCAGAGGCCTGATCGCTCCGAGGTCGAGCAGCTGCTGGTCGACATGCATACTCCCACGGAGCACCGGTATCTCCAGGTGCAGAGGGCCATGTGGGGCGGCGCGAGTATCGAGGAGATATTCGCGGCCACCAAGATTGACCGGTGGTTCCTACGTCAGATCGAGATGATCAATCAGACCGCGGAAGAGGTTCGGGAATCCGGTGCCTTGGGTGAGCGTCTGCTGCGCAAGGCCAAGAAGTCGGGTCTGAGCGACGTTCAGATCGCCCAACTGCGCAATCTGGGTGACGGCGGAGAGAATACCGTCAGAGAGCTGCGGTGGAATTACGGTATCCGACCGGTGTACAAAACCGTTGATACCTGCGCCGCGGAATTCGACGCGGTGACGCCGTATTACTACTCCTGCTACGCCGATGAATCCGAATTGCGTCCTCGTGAACGCGAAGCGGTGATTATTCTTGGCTCGGGCCCGAACCGTATCGGTCAGGGCATCGAGTTCGATTACACCTGCGTGCATGCAGTCCAGGAACTCGGCAAAGACTATGACACCATCATGATTAACTGCAATCCCGAAACGGTGTCCACCGATTACGACATGTCCGACCGTCTGTATTTCGAGCCTCTGACCTTCGAGGATGTCCTCGAGGTCTTCGAGGCCGAGAAGAAGATGGGCCCTGTCAAAGGCGTTATCGTGCAGCTCGGCGGCCAGACGCCGCTGTCGCTCGCGGCGCGTCTGAAGGCCGCAGGTGTGCCCATTCTCGGTACGTCTCCGGAGGCCATCGACCTGGCCGAGAACCGTGAGCTCTTCGGTGAGGTGCTCGCCAAGGAGCATCTGAATGCGCCGAGGTATGGCACGGCCCTGTCTCTCGACGAGGCGATGGAATCAGCTCATCGCATCGGTTACCCGGTTCTGGTCCGTCCATCGTACGTACTGGGCGGACGAGGTATGGAAATCGTATATGACGACGCCCAACTGACCACCTATGTGAACCGTGCGCTCGATGAGGCGAAGGCCGACACCATCGTCTCGGGACGACTCGCGTCACCACTGCTCATCGACAAATTCCTTCAGGATGCCGTGGAGATCGACGTCGACGCGTTGTTCGACGGCGAAGAGCTGTACATCGGCGGCATTATGGAGCACGTCGAGGAGGCCGGTGTGCATTCTGGTGATGCAGCCTGCACCCTGCCGCCATGCACGCTGTCGGAGGACCAGATACGCCGCCTGCGCGAGGGGACCCTCTCCATCGCCCAGGGGTGCGGTGTGCGTGGTCTCATCAATGTGCAGTACGCCTTCATGGCGAACACCCTGTACGTTATCGAAGCCAACCCGCGTGCGTCACGAACCGTTCCCTTCGCATCCAAGGCCACCGGAACCGCTCTGGCCAAGGCGGCGGCACGCATCATGGCCGGCGAGAGCATCGCCGACCAGCGCAGGAACGGACTGCTGCTGCCTTCGGGAGATGGCGGTGACATCCGTCCGGGACAGCCTGTTGCGGTGAAGGAATCCGTGCTGCCCTTCAAGCGTTTCAGAACTCCCGTCGGGCGTACCGTCGACATTCTGCTCGGGCCGGAGATGCGCTCAACCGGTGAGGTCATGGGCTTCGACCGCGACTTCCCGCACGCCTTCGCCAAGAGCCAGCTTGCGGCGTATGACGGCGGCCTTCCGACCGGGGGCAACGTGTTCCTCTCGGTGAATGACACCGACAAGCGCCAACTGCCGTTGATGGCTTCGAAGCTGCAGGAACTCGGGTTCAAACTGTGGGCCACCAAGGGCACGGCGTCCGTGCTGAGCCGCTACGGCATCGAATCCCAGGTCGTTGAGAAGATCACGACACGCGTCGATTCGAGCGTCACCCCAATCGGTGTCGACCAGTCCGAGCAGGAGCAGGGCAAGAACGTTGTGCAGCTGATCGAGGAAGGCGTGATAGACATGGTGCTCAACACCCCGAATTCACGCGGCTCTCGTTCTGACGGCTATTCGATTCGAGCAGCTGCCATAGCCGCGGATTTGCCGCAATTCACCACCATCACGGAGTTCTCCGCAGTGTTGATGGCCATTGAGGCGGTTCGTAATGATGATTATCAGATTATGAGCATTCAGGAGCATGCTGAACAGCTCTATGCCATGGAAGGCAGCGTGAACTGATGACCGACCGACGCGCAGAGGAACTCAAGGCCCAACGATCAGACTTCGGCTTGCGCCTGAGTAAATCCATGGAGCATTTCGCTCCTTTGTGCGTCGGCATCGATCCTCATCGCAAGCTGCTGACCGACTGGGGCTATCAGGTGGATGCCGAGGGTGCCGAACTCTTCTCCATGCGTATGCTTCAGGCGGCGTATGGGCGCGCCGCGGCCGTGAAATTCCAGATCAGCATGTTCGAACGATATGGTTCCAAAGGTTTCGCTGCCTTGGAACGTGTGCTCTTCGCGGCTCGGCAGCTGGGCATCATCACCATCGTCGATTGCCTTCGAGGAGGGCTCTCGACCACGGTTTCGGCCATTTCCGATGCCTATTTCAAACCTGGTGCACCCCTGCTCGCCGATGCGATTACGCTGCTGCCATACTACGGTGCGCGTTCGCTCAGCGGGCTGATCGACGAGGCGTTGAATTACGGCCGTGGGGTATTCGTCGCATCGCTGACATCGAATCCCGAAGGGGCGAGCCTGCAGTCGGCCATTCGGCAGCAGGGCACTTACAAAGGCAAGACCGTGGCCTACGGTATTGCCTCGACGGCGCAGAAATTCAATGCGGATGCCGAGGGCATGGGTTCGGTCGGCTTGATCATCGGCGCGACGATTGGTGATTGGATCAAGAAAAGCGGTGTCGATCCCGCGGCCTTCACCGGCCCGATTCTTTCCCCCGGATATGGCTGGCAGGGTGCCGAAGCCAAGGATATTCAGATGGTGTTCTCCGGGACCCACGGCAATGTGCTGGTCACCGTATCCCGGTCGATAGCGATGAAAGGGCCCGATATCAAAGCCCTGGCGCAAGCCACCGACGACATATCGCAGGACATCAGGAAGGCGCTGACCCAAGTCAACGGCAACGCCGACGAAGCCGGCAACGACGACTCCAAGCAATAGTCTTCCCTTGTATGCAAACGCCCGGTGTGTATGACCGTGCGGTGTGTAAGAATTTTTCTGTTGGAACCGATATATGACGACGTGAAACGCCGATGAAGAGGAGCAGGCAGTGAGCCAGATGAACGAGAGTGCGTCAGGAAAACATCGTCTGGTGGTGCTCACGGGCCCTACCGCCGTCGGTAAAGGGACCGTCGAAGCACAGTTGCGTGCCGCTCACCCCGAAGTGTGGGTGTCCGTTTCCGCGACCACCAGGGCACCGCGCCCTGGAGAGCTGCATGGCGTGACCTACTGGTTCGTCGACGAGCAGGAGTTCGCGGCCATGGAGAAGCGCGGCGAGTTTCTGGAAACGGCTCTTGTGCACAATATGGCCCATTACGGAACTCCTCTGAAGCCAGTGCTCGAACATATGAACGCGGGCATTCCCACCATTCTGGAGATTGATCTTCAGGGTGCGCGACGTGTCAAGGAGCGTGCCGCCGAGCTCGGGCTCGACGTGGTCTATGTGTTCCTCGCACCACCGAGTTTCGAGGATCTGATTGCCAGATTGGCCTCGCGTGGTACCGAAAACGAGGAGCAGCGCCAAAAGAGGCTTGAGACCGCCAAGGTGGAATTGGCGAGCGAAGGTGAGTACGACGTGGTGATCACGAACGATACCGTCGAGCATGCCGCGGAGGAACTGTGGAATGTCATCAGCCGCGAATACGCCTGATGCTGTGATGCTGTCACGACGGAAAGTACAAACAAGATAAGTGCAATAAAAGGACAGCAAATCGCCGAAAATTCGGCTGAAAAGCTGTCCTTTTATTGCACTTATCTCTTATAGGCAAGCGTTACGCGAGTCCGGAGAGACTTTCGATGAGTTCTGGATCGCGGGTTGCTCCCTTGTCCGCAGAACGCGCGAAGGCCGCATACGCCTTCAATGCGAGCGAGACCTTGCGATCGCGATGCGCCACGTAGCCGTCACCTGCCTCGAGATCGGCACGACGCTGGGCGAGCTCCTCATCGCTGAGCTCCACGTTGATTGCGCGGTTCGGGATGTCGATGTTGATGATGTCGCCGTTCCTGACCAGGGCGATCGGGCCCTTGCTGGCCGCTTCGGGTGCCACGTGCCCGATGGACAGACCGGAGGAACCTCCCGAATAGCGTCCGTCGGTTATCAGGGCCACATCCTTGCCGATGCCTTTGCCTTTGACGAATGAGGTCGGGTACAGCATCTCCTGCATGCCCGGGCCGCCCTTCGGACCCTCGTAGCGGATGATGAGCGCCTGTCCGGGTTGCAAGGTGTTGTCGAGAATGACCTTGACGGCTTCCTCCTGCGATTCCACCACGAGTGCCGGCCCGCGGAACTCCCATATCTCCTTGGGCACGCCGGCGGTTTTCACCACGCACCCGTCAGGGGCGAGATTGCCGCGGAGAATCGCCAGGCCACCTTCCGTGACTGCAGGATGTTCGAGGTCGTGAATGGCACCGTGTTCACGGTCAGTATCCAGCGTGTCGAACTCCACCGACTGGTTCCACGGTTCGGGGGAGATAATATGCCCCGGAGCGGCGTGATACAGTTTCTTGGCTTCGTCCAGACAGGTGGGGCGCATGATGTCCCAGTCGTCGAGTTTGGCTTCAAGACTCGGATAATCCACGGAATGGGTATCGCGGTGCAGCACGCCGCCGCGGTCGAGTTCGCCGAGGATGCCGCAGATGCCTCCGGCGCGATGCACGTCGGAAATCTCCCACTCTCCTGAAGGAGAGGCCTTGCAGATGCAGGGCACGGTGTGGGAGATGCGTTCGATGTCGTTCAGAGTGAAGTCCACGTCCGCTGATTGCGCCGCTGCGAGGATGTGCAGCACGGTGTTCGTGGAACCTCCCATGGCCACATCCATGGTCATGGCGTTCTCGAAGGCGTGCTTCGTGGCGATGGCGCGGGGGAGCACCGAGGCGTCGTCCTGGTGATAATAGCGATCGGCAAGGTCGACGATCACTCGACCGGCCTTTTCGAACAGTGCACGACGTGCCGTATGCGAGGCCAGCGTGGTGCCGTTTCCGGGCAGTGCCAGGCCCATCGCCTCGGCGAGGCAGTTCATCGAATTCGCGGTGAACATTCCGGCGCATGAACCGCAGGTAGGGCAGACGCTCTTCTCCAGAGCGAGCACATCGTTGTCGTCCATCGAATCGTCGGCGGAGGCATACATCACGTCGATGAGGTCGGTGTTCTCCTTCACGGTGCCGTCGGGCATCACCGTGGTGCCGGATTCCATCGGACCGCCTGAGACGAAGATGGTCGGGATGTTCAGACGAAGGGCTGCAAGCAGCATGCCGGGGGTGATCTTGTCGCAGTTGGAGATGCAGATGAGGGCATCGGCGCAGTGCGCGTTGGTCGAGTACTCCACGGCGTCGGCGATGATGTCGCGGCTGGGAAGGGAGTACAGCATGCCCGTGTGACCCATGGCGATACCATCATCCACGGCTATCGTATTGAACTCTCGGGGTATGCCGCCCGCTTCCTTGACTGCCTGGGAGACCAGTCGGCCGACCTTGTTCAGATGAACATGGCCCGGGACGAATTCCGAGAAGGAGTTGGCGATGGCCACAATGGGCTTGCCGAAGTCCTTCTCGTCCACGCCTGCGGCCCTGTAAAGGGCACGGGCTCCTGCGAACATTCGTCCATTTATTATTTTGGCTGATCTCATTTGCATATCTTCATTCAAGTGGGGATTGGCGACACTATCCTGCTGAGGGCCGAATACTGGAATAAAAGGCTGAAAATAGGCCGTGCGTATATTCTCAAAATCTTAGCTGCGCGGTATAATCACGGGGATTGAACGAACAGCATACATTGTATTGGAGAATATATGGCATTCGGTACCGAGCCAACACCACAGGGATTTGTGGATCCGTCTATCGACGATCTTATGGGACATGCTGATTCCAAGTATGCACTCGCCATTTTCGCTGCCAAGCGTGCTCGCCAGATCAACTCTTACTTCACCCAGCTCAACGAAGGTCTGCTGCAGAACGTCGGACCGCTGGTGGAGTACCAGAATCAGGAGAAGCCGCTGTCCATCGCTTTCAGGGAAATCAACGAAGGTCTTCTTGAGGAGACCCTTGGTGAGGATGATCTGAGCGAAGGCAACTGAATCCTCGTTCGCATGGTGACGGAAGCGCCACGGCTGCTGCCGTGCATTCAGGTCGAATGCGCGGCCCGGGTCTGATATGGTCCAAGCGTCCGGCGCGACTGTCCTACCTGCGACGAACACTAGTAGTGATGAATTATCAATGATTCGCAATCCGGCCAAGGAGCCGAACGAGGTACTCACCGCTTTGCGGATACGGCGCACATGGTGCGCCGAAATCATATTGGGGGGTAAACAGGGACATGCCAGAAAGACGTCTCATTTCAGCGGAATCCGTAACGGAAGGCCATCCTGACAAGGTCTGCGACCAGATATCGGATGCGATTCTGGATGACATGCTTGCCCAGGACCCACACTCCCACGTCGCGGTGGAGACATCCGCGACCACCGGTCAGTTCTTCGTCTTCGGCGAGGTCAGCTCGCAAGGCTACACCGACATCCAGCACAAGGTGCGTTCCGTACTGCGCAATATCGGCTATACCAGTTCAGAAATAGGCCTGGACGCGGACTCGTGCGGCGTACTGGTCGCCTTGGGCGAGCAGAGTGCCGAGATTCGCCAGGGCGTTGACCGTCTCTCCCAGGAGCAGGAATCGGCGGCCACCCGCGAGGAGCGCTACGAGTCGCAGGGTGCGGGCGACCAAGGCGTGATGTTCGGTTACGCGTGCGACGAGACCGACGTGCTGATGCCTCTGCCGATCTACCTTGCACACCAGCTGGCATATCGGCTGGCTCAGGTACGCAAAGAGGGCATCGTCAGTCATCTTCGTCCCGACGGCAAAACACAGGTGACCATCGAATACGACGAGGACAACCGCCCTCTGAAGGTCAATACCGTGTTGATCTCCACGCAGCACGACCCTGATGTCGACCGTGAATGGTTGTCCGGGGAACTCCAGCAGAACGTCATCGAGCCTGTGCTCGATGAGGTCTGCGGCGACAAGGTCGAACATGAGAACTACCGTCTGCTGGTCAATCCGACGGGTTCCTTCATCCTCGGAGGTCCGGCCGCGGATGCCGGTCTGACGGGCAGAAAGATCATCGTCGACACGTACGGTGGCGCCGCGCATCACGGTGGCGGCGCATTCTCCGGAAAGGACCCGAGCAAGGTGGATCGTTCCGCCGCCTATGCAGCTCGCTGGGTCGCGAAGAACATCGTGGCCGCCGGTCTGGCGCGTCGCGTCGAGGTGCAGATCGCCTATGCCATCGGCGTAGCGGACCCGGTCAGCATCAACGTCGAAACGTACGGTACCGAACAGGGCGTGAGCTTCGAGCAGATACAGCAGGCCGTGCGCAAGGTTTTCGATCTGCGACCTGCCGCGATTATCGACGAGCTGGACCTGCTACGGCCCATCTATTCCAAGACCGCAGCCTATGGTCATTTCGGTCGCACGGATCCCGACTTCACCTGGGAACAGACTGATAAGGTTGAGGAGTTGAAGGCCGCAGTAGCCGCATAAGGCGGAGTTTGCCGTGGTGGACGCTTCGCCCGCCCGAAGATGACGGTCGCGTGATTTCGGACACCGTGTCCTTACAGGGCACGGTGTCCTGTTGCTTTTGCAAGGCATGACTGCTCAACAGCTATCGAGATGAGGAATGATGGACGAATCACAGGCGCAGCAGCCCGCGCTCGATGGTTTGGCGCCTCCGAAACGGCGTAGACGCGGCCCCGCGCGACGTGTTCCGGCGGAGGATCATCCTGTGGCGCAGGTAATTCTGGATGTGCAGGCAACGCATCTCGGTCGGACCTTCGACTATCTGGTGCAACAGCGTGATGAGCATACTGCCGTGCCCGGAGTCCTGGTCAGGGTCCGTTTCGGCGGCAGACTGGTCAACGGCATCGTTTGGAAGCGCATCTCGTCAAGTCAGACACTCGCCTCGTCGCTGAAGTTCATCGAGCGTGTGCTTTCCCCGGAAGTCCTGGTTCCGGAACAGTTGCGTGAGGACATCGGCGATATCGCCGATGCCTATGGCGGCACCAGGGCGAATATTCTCAGACTTGCGGTCCCTCCTCGTGTCGCGAGAATCGATGATGAGCAGAGATTCGCCGCCGGACCGGGCTTCGGCAAGACTCGATACGGTCTCGGCGAAGGTACCCTGGCATGGCATAAAGCTCAGTCGGAACGCTTCGCCGCATCCTACGAATCTGCGCAAGCGTTGAAGCAGGGCATTGGCGGCAGAACCTTCCAGGCCTTTGTCCTTGATACCTTGCCCGGGCCGCTGCGATGGGCAATGGACGCAGCCTGGATGATGATCGAAGCGCTGACGGTCGGCAAGTCGGTGGTTCTGGTACTTCCCGATTCACGTTCACTAGACGAGATGGATGCGATGCTCGCTTCCATTGGGATGCGACCATTCTCGCCGGGCAAAGTCGAACACGGCGGCTGGACGGGTGATTATGTCAGACTGGGCAGCTCGATGCCTCCCGCCGAACGATACCGCTCCTACCGGGCTTTGGCGAGCGGTCAGCTGAGATGCGTGATCGGCACCCGCGCCGCGATGTATGCGCCGATCGAGGGTCCTGCGTTGTTCGCCATCGTGGATGACGGTGTATACCAGAACGCCGATGGACATATGCCGTATGCGAATGCCAGGGGTGTGCAGAGGCTGAGAGCAAGGAATCACCACGGTGTGTTTGCCGTGATTTCCTTTGCTCGCAGTGCCACCAGTCAATGGGAATGCGAGGTTTCCCGGAGCGAGGCTTCGGGCGTGACAGGGCCCAGCACAGCGCTGAACGGATTTCCCAGCGTGATCAAGAACGACATGCCATGGATTCGATGGTTGAACAGAGAAGAGCTCTCGCGCCTCGCTGATCCGACGATGGGCGCACGAGTGCCCCATACTGCGGTGAGCGTGCTGACCAAGGCACTTCAGGAAGGGCCTGTGCTGCTGTCCGTGCCGCATGACGGCGTGCATCAGGTGCTGAGCTGTGCGAACTGTCACCGGAGGGCGCAATGCCGACGCTGCACCGGTCCGCTCCGGGCCAAGTCCTCGGGAGCTCCCCAATGCATGTGGTGCGGGGCAATTGCCGTGGATTGGCATTGTCAGCACTGTTCGTCGCAGCGTCTGCAGATGATTCGCGTGGGAGCGGCGGGAACGGCGATGGAGCTCCGTCAGCTGTTCCGTCATGTGCCTCAGGTGATTTCAACACCTCAACAGCCGCGAGGGATCGTAGAAAGCGTTGTCGACAGGTCTCAGATCGTTATCGCCACGCCCGGGGCGGAGCCTCATGTCCTCGCACAGGACGGCGAGGCGCTTCATGCCGGTTACAGCGCCGTCGCGATATTGGATGCCTGGACCGGCCTGTATGCGCCCGGAATTGATGCCCGTATAGACACTCTTGATACATGGATGAGAATAGTGGCGCAGTGCAGACCCCGTTCCAAGGGAGGTCAGGCCCTGTTGATCGGCGAGGCGGACCCGATAGCAGCTCAGTCTCTGATGACCTGGAGCCCCACGGTGTTGGCTTCACGAGAGCTCGCAGACCGTAGGGAGACCGGCATGCCTCCTGTCGTTGCGACGGCATGCATCTGGGGTGGAAGGGATGCCGTCATGCAGACGCTCGGTGAGATAGGCGTCGTCGGAGGCGATTTCACAGTCGTGGGCGAGGGCGACGACGCCTTGCCCGGTTTCCTCGGCCCCGTTCCCATACCTCAGCCGAAATCCATCGCCGCACGTCAATTCGAAGGCACCGACGACAGGGTCAGAGTGCTGGTACGTGTCTCTCCCGACAGACGTGACGATCTTGCCGGACGGCTGCGCACCGCCGTGGGGAGGCATATGGCATCGCGTGACAGGCAGGAGCTGAGATTTCAGATGGACCCCAAGAACCTGCTCTGATTGAGGGCCAGCCGGGCGCGTCGCGTTGTGCTGTGTGCCGAAGGCGGGGTGCCAAAGACAGGGTCGGATGGCATCATGGTGGGATGAGGTGATATGTCGGCCGCATCGACGGTAGATCCGTCCGCATGCGGCGGCACCAGAAGACCATGTGTTGGCAATGATGTGCCGGAAACGGGGTCTCGGCAACGAAGAGTTGACGATGACACGTCAATGGTCGCCACGATAGGAGGAACGATATGAAGGGTTGGCCGAATGAACCCGATATGGACAATGATGTCATCATCGCTGAGGACCGCGCAGCCGAGGCGCTGGGCAATCCCGTCAGCGATGTGATATTCGACTTCGGTAATGTGCTGGTCTTTTGGGACCCGGCCGCCGCGATGATGGGACGATATTCTGAGCGAAGCATCGACAGTCTGCTCGACAATGAGATTTCCGGATTCTACGATGCCAACGACCGCATGGATGCGGGTGTGAGTTGCGCGGATACCATCGCATGGCTTCGTCAGACCAAGGGTGACGAGTGGGCGGATATGTTCGCCTATTACTGCGAGAACTTCGTGGATTCCCTGACCGGCGTGGTGCCGGGGGCGCGGAAGCTCATCGAGGACCTCAAGGCAGTGGGCATCCATGTGTGGGGTCTGTCCAACTGGTCCGCCGAATTGTTCCCCATCGCTTGGGAACGTTACGAGATTCTGCATTCCCTGGAAGGCAAAGTGGTATCGGGCGAGATTGACATCCGCAAGCCTTCGGTCGAAATCTACGAGTATCTGCTGCAACGCTTCGGCATCGAGGCGCGCAAAGCGGTGTTCATCGACGACAAGGCCATGAACATCGTAGGAGCCAACGCTGCGGGCATCCGGGGCATACGCTTCACGGACCCCTACAAGCTGCGCGCATTGCTCATCGAATCAGGCATAGATATTCCAGCTGTACGCTAATGCAGGAGAGTCGGGGCTCACGCTTCGGCAACGAGGTACGGGAACGACGATTGCATCGCCGCGAATGTTCAGGGGGTTGAACGTAGAAGAATGAAAGTATTATTCGCAGGAACGCCGGATGTTGCAGTGCCCTCACTGCGCGCATTGTCGGAGGACAAGGAACGTTTCGAGGTCGTGGCCGTACTGACTCGGCCCGACGCTCCACGCGGCCGTGGTCGCCATCTGTCCCCGAGCCCGGTAAAGAGCGCCGCCTTGGAGCTCGGCATTCCGGTCATTGAAGCAAACCCTCGGGAGGACGGCTTTGTCGAAAGGCTCAAGGCGACTGGAGCCGAGGCTGCTGCCGTGGTGGCCTACGGCAACATACTCCGGCAGAATGTTCTCGACGCATTGCCGCACGGCTGGTACAACCTGCACTTCTCCCTGCTGCCTCAATGGCGGGGAGCGGCACCGGTGCAGCGAGCGATATGGTCGGGGGAGACCCTCAGCGGGGCGACGGTGTTTCGCATCACCGCAGGAATGGACACGGGTCCCATCATCGCTCAGTCCACCACGGAGATAGGTCCCCATGAAACCTCCGGCGAGCTGCTCGACCGACTCGCCGTTGACGGTGCCAAGCTGCTCGCCATGGCCTTGCAGACCGTGCAGAATGGCACGGCCATAGCTGTCGAGCAGCCTCAGGGGGCTTACGAGAAGGCCGAGAAGATTACCTCGTCGGATGCCCATATTATTTTCGACGCGCCCGCTTTCGCGGTGGACCGTCAGATACGTGCCTGCACCCCCGAACCGGGAGCCTGGTGCACCTTGTCATTGACAGGTGACGAGACGAGTGATGCGCAGACGATGCTTCACGTCCTGCAGGGGCGGATCGCCGACCCCGCCGACCCTCAACTGCCTCACGGGCTGCTTCCAGGTCGGCTCGCGCACTCCAAAAAACATGTTTGGGTCGGGACTCTCACCGAGCCCTATGAATTGCTTTCGGTGAAGCCTCAGGGGAAACGCGGCATGGCTGCCTCGGACTGGATGCGTGGCGCCCATCTTGAGACGGGTGCCCGCTGCCTCTGATGCCGAAGCCTAGCTCCGGGTGTGACCGTCGACGATATCGATGACCTGCATCAGGTCACGCTGCTGTATGGCGTAATGAGCAGCCTGCTGCACCACGGGTTTGGCGCAGAAGGCTATGCCGACTCCCGCTGCGCGAATCATGGGAATATCGTTGGCCCCGTCTCCGATGGCCACCGTCTGCGCCATCGGCACGCCATCCTCGGCCGCCCAACGGCGCAATGCCTCGAGCTTGGTGTCTTTCGTCACCACGGGGCCGACGGTCAGCCCGGTCAGCACACCATTCGCAATGCCCAGGTGATTGGCCAGACTGTGATCGATGTGCGCGCGCCTGACCAGACCTTCGACCAGTTCGCTGAATCCTCCGGAGACCACACCGACCGTCCATCCGCGTTCGTGCGCGGTGTCGATCATCTCCAGAGCTCCCTTGGTGAAATGCAGCCTGTCGAAAACGCTGTCAAGCGTGCCAACTGGCATGCCCTTGAGCAAGGCCACGCGTTCCGACAGGGCGGCTTTGAAATCGATGTCGCCGAGCATGGCACGGCGGGTGATGTCGGCTATGCAGGCGCCTGAACCGGCGGCCTCTCCCAGCAGATCGATGACCTCCTCATCTATGAGCGTGGAATCGACATCCATCACCAGAAGACGTTTGGACTCGTGCGAAGCTTGCAAATTTTCATCGGTCATGCTTCTGATTGTCTGAAATTGCTGGGACAATGGCCACCATGAATCCAGACGCACTAGTCCTGGCCGCGCCTGTCTGCACAACGGGCGAATCCGGCATCATCGGTGCAATGACCAATTGGCTGGTCGAACTCATGGAACACGCGGGCGGTATCGGAGTGGGCATCGCCATTGCCCTCGAATCCGTATTTCCTCCGATACCGAGTGAGATTATCCTGCCTCTGGCAGGTTTCACGGCGGCGAGAGGCAGGCTGTCGATTGCCGAAGCCATCATATGGGCGACCATCGGCTCCGTTGTGGGAGCTTGGATACTGTACGGCGTGTCCCGTCTCATCGGACTCGAGAGAATCAACAGAATAGCCGACAGGATACCCGGTACAAGCCGCAAGGATGTGGAGAAGGCCGACCGCTGGTTCGTCAGATACGGCACATGGTCGGTGCTGTTCGGACGTATCATTCCGATTGTCAGGTCCCTGATATCCATTCCGGCAGGTCTGAACAAGATGAATTTCCTGCGGTTTACGGGCTGGACCTTTCTCGGTTCCGCACTGTGGAACAGCCTGCTGATCGGCTTGGGATATGCGCTTGGCGGGCAGTGGTGTTCAATTCTGAGCGTGCTGAGCATTTTCGAGAACGTGGTCATCGTCGTTATCGCCCTTGGAATACTTCTGCTGATTGCGCGCTGGTTGCGTAATCTTGTTCAGGAGAGACGGGATCAGGGAGCATCGCGCGATACTGGCGAAGCATTCACGAAGGTGCGGGACGAGGCGTCGCGCACGGAGGATGCCCATCAGGACGGGTCACGTCCGGATATCGATGGGCCGGACAATCGGCATGAGCTTGGAGGCGGTTCAGGTGGAGCACGGCAAGGCGGCGACTGAAAGTCGGGATGACCTCGACCTGCGTGATTCGCAGCGGCAGGCGCAGGAGCTGCATGAGTTGCAGGAGTTGCTGGACAGCAGCCGTGAGAAGAATCATGCCCTGGCCAAGGCGCTGACCAGAGCCGGACACGAGTTGGGCAAGGCCAAATCCCAACTGATGCAGCAGACCCAGCCGCCGATGAGCTTTGCGGTGCTGCTGGGCATCGACGGCGTGCGCACCGACGACCAGGGTGTGAACCATGCCAATGCGGAGGTCATCTCAGGTTCGCGCAGGATGATTGTGCCGGTGTCGTCCATGGTCGACGCCGCTCGCTTGCATAGTGGCCAGGTGGTACTGCTCAACAAGAGTCTCGTTCTGGTGCAGATTAGGGACGCGCCCATTGCCGGCGTGGTCCGGAACGTGCAGGAACGAATCGACGAGCGGCGGCTCATGGTCTCCGACTCTTCGGGAGCCTCTACCGTGGTGACCTGTGCCGACGGCGTGCTGACCGATTCCCTGAAGGTTTCGGACCGGGTGATACTTGATGATTCCTTGCACATAGCATTGGGGCTGCTGCCTGCCGAGGACGATGACGATCTGGTCCTCGAAGAGACGCCCGATGTGACCTTCGCGGATATTGGCGGGCTTGACGAACAGATCGAACGGATTCGGGACGCCGTGCAATTGCCCTTCCAGCATCGCGCCCTGTTCGAACGCTACAGTCTGAGACCGCCAAAAGGCATTCTTCTGTACGGCCCTCCGGGAAACGGCAAGACGATGATTGCGAAGGCCGTGGCCAATAGCCTGGCCGAGGGCAGCGGGGTGGGGAGCGGTGTGTTCCTTTCGGTAAAGGGCCCCGAACTGCTGAACAAGTTCGTCGGGGAGTCTGAGCGTCTTATCAGAGGCATATTCAAACGCGCTCGTGAGCGAGCCTCAATCGGTGTGCCGGTTATCGTATTCATCGACGAAATGGATTCCCTGCTTCGTACACGCGGCACCGGGGTGTCGTCGGATGTGGAGACCACCATCGTGCCGCAGTTCCTCGCCGAGCTGGATGGCGTCGAATCCTTGGACAATGTGATGGTTATCGGCGCTTCGAACCGCGTCGATATGATTGACCCCGCCGTACTGCGTCCGGGCAGGCTCGATGTGAAGATACGCGTGGACAGGCCGAACGGCGAGCAGGCCGAGGGGATTCTGAGGCACTATCTTACCGACGATCTTCCGATAGGCGGCGGCGAGCAGGCCGACACCCTCGTAACCAAGGTGGTCGAAAGCATCTATACCAGGCAGGAAATGCGCCATATCTGCGATGTATGCGACGATCAGGGGCAATGGACGTCGATGTATTTCGGCGACCTGGTTTCCGGCGCCATGCTGAAGAATATCGTGGACAGGGCCAAAACCAAGGCGGTGAAGGCCTCCATCGAATGTGGTGCCGACATCGCGCTCGATGAGAGCATGTTCGCCCAGGCCATCGACGACGAATTCCTGGAAACGGCGGATTCGGTGTGCGACGCGGACCCTTCACAGTGGTCGCGTGTCACCGGACTCGGGGAAGGCCGTGTGCTGCGGATCGTTCCCGTGGCGGGCAACTCGCGTCGGGCCCCAGTGAACCGGATAACGGACCGTGAAGCCGTCGAAGGCCAGATGGGAGAGGCTGCTGTGCCGCTATCTCAGGAATCAAGGGAAGAGACGATATGAGCGTCAGACGGGTGATGGGAACGGAGACCGAATACGCCGTCTCCCGAGAAGACTCGCCCATCGACAATCCCGTTCAGCTCTCCTTCGACGTGGTCCAGGGTGCCAGCACTGACATCAGCAGCCATATCCGTTGGGATTACAGACAGGAGGACCCGATCAACGATGCGAGGGGCACTCGTTTGGAGCGTGCGTCGGCACGCCCGGACATGCTGACGGACACGCCCTCCTGGCATATCACCAATGTCATCGCCCCCAACGGCGGACGGATATATGTGGACCACGCTCATCCCGAATACTCGGCGCCGGAGTCCACCGACCCCTTCGAAGCAGTGAAATACGACGCCGCCGGGGATCTGCTGATGCATGATGCGGCCGAAAGGTCATCGCGACTCATCGGCAAACATATCCTGCTGCACCGCAATAACGTCGACGGCAAAGGAGCGAGCTGGGGCACGCATGAAAGCTACCGAAGCCTCAGAGCCGTCCCATTCGCCGTCGTCAGCCAGATGATGACTGCTCATTTCGTCACCAGACAGCTGTATACGGGTTCCGGCAGGGTCGGCATCGGCGAGCGAGGGGAGTCTGCAGGCTATCAGCTCAGTCAACGTGCCGACTACATACACACCCGGATAGGACTGCAGACGACCTTCGACAGGCCCATCGTGAACACGCGCGACGAGTCGCATGACACCGAAGCGTATAGGCGCCTGCATGTGATCGTAGGAGATGCCAACCGTATGCAGGTACCTCAGTTGCTGAAGCTGGGTACTACGAGCATGCTGCTGTGGCTGACCGAACATGCCCGGGAATCCGGTGTACATCTTGATGGGCTGCTCGAGGAACTGACCTTGGCCGATCCGGTCAAGGCCCTGCACCAGGTCTCTCACGACCTCACACTCGGGGTTCGGCTGAGCATGGAATCCGGAGAGGAACTCACCGCTCTGCAGATACAGGCACGGCTGTTCAGGGCAGTGGCCGAGGCGGGTTCCACAGTGCACGGCTGCGACGAGCAGGGGCAGGTCATATGGCCTGACGAAGCCACAACACGAATCATGGCCATGTGGGAACGCGCCATCGAGGATTTGCGCAAGCTGGCCGAATCCGACGACGAAGCACGTCTGGAGATGAGCGACCAGTCCTCGCGCCTCGAGTGGCTGTTCAAATGGCAGATCGCGGAGGGTCTTCGCAGACGATATCATCCAGAAAGCGGTATGTCGGATGCCGCGTCCTGGGCCGATCCGCGCCTTCGTGCCGTGGACCTGTCCTGGGCCCGTCTGGATGGGCGTTCGATTTTCGATAGAATCAGGACCCGTGTCGACGCACCTATCGGGGATGCGACGATACATGACGCGTGCCGCACGCCGCCGAACGATACCCGCGCATGGTTGCGTGCAGAGCTGCTTGAGCGCTTTCCCCAGGAGATCGTGGCCATGTCATGGAGCAGCATCACGGTTCGTGACATGGCGCAACACGCTTCGGATACCGGTGGAGGTGTGCCGGATATCGCTGTTCTTCAGGATTCGAGCGCCGGTCTGCAGCGTGACGCCCGGCAGCGGCATAACGCCTTGTGGAGTCTGGACATGCCCGATGCCATGAGCTTCAACCGGAAGCAGATCGCAGACGCGCTTGACGGTGTGCAACATGCGAAGGACGCCCTTGAGCTGTGCGAAGCCCGTGTCCACGCGGGCGGACAGCGGCACATCATACGTAGTGTGTAGTATTTCAGAGGATAATGGATACGAGGGGGAGTGAACATGGAATTACGTGAACTGACCACCAGAGTCGCGCAAGTAGCGATTCAGGCGGGTTCACATGCCTTGCAGGACCAGGTGAATCCGCATGATCTCAGGGCCTTGCACCCCCAACAGGAGCGGCAGTACACCTCTGAGGTGGATGACCGTCTGCTGCGGTACTGCCGTGAGAGAATAGCCCAGATAGAGCCTTTCGACGGGTTCTGGGAGGACGAGGGAAGCGATCGGGAGATCGGCAAACGATATTGGTGCGTAGGGCATATCGATGGAGTCATCAACTACGTGAGAAATATGGCCGAATGGTCGATTACCATCTCGCTCTTTGAAATCGGCGAGGATGGCGAGGCCGAACCGGTTCTCGGCATCGTGCATGCCCCGGCTCTGGGGGCGACCTATCTGGCGGCGAAGGGCCAGGGGGCCATACGCATACGGCGAACTCCCAACGGTGAGAAACGCGAAAAGGTCATGCCTTCCACCACGACCTCCCTGAACGGCTCGGTCGTGAGTTTCGGCATGTCGTATTTCCCTAAGGAGTCCAAGCGGGCACTGCGTACCGCCGGTTCCCTCGCGGGCAAACCCGCTGACATCAAACGTATCGGTCCGACGTCCTTGGACCTTTGCAAGGTCGCTGACGGCACGTATGACGCCTATTTCGAGCCGACCCTGCACTCCTGGGACATTCCGGCCGTTTCGGCGGCCATGGTTGTCGTCTGCGAGGCCCAGGGGCAGATCGAGCAGTGGAACGGGGACAGATTGCATTGGGACCGCAACAACGATGTGGTCGCTTCCAATGGATTGATTATCGAGGATCTACGACAGTACTTGCTGTAGAAGTACGGGGATGAGGCAATATGCCACAGGAACAGGTGCAGCGCAACGCGCAGCAGCAGCCGGAGCAGAACGATGAGACGGTTCTGACGACGCGTGACCAGTCGCAGGTGCAGGACCTCGATGCCGTGCTTGACGACATCGAGTCCACCTTGGAAGGCAACGCCGAGGAGTATGTCAACAGCTTCGTGCAGAAGGGTGGGCAGTGATGCCGCAATTGCGCGGATCCGATCATCAATCGCGGTCCGACGAATTCGTCGGCGGCATTCGCGGCCCTGAATTCTCAAGAATCTTCGGTGTCGAAACCGAATACGGAGTAAGCGTTACGGAAAACACCCGACCAGTCGAGACCGGTCAGGTGGCGATGATGATGTTCCAACCGGTGGTCACTCGATCGCGCTCGACGAATACCTATCTGGGCAATGGTGCGAGATTGTATCTGGATGTCGGCTCCCATCCGGAATACGCCACTGCGGAAACGCTCACGCCACTGGCGGCGCTCGCGCAGGATCTTGCGGGTGAACACATCATGCGCCGTCTGGCGCTCGACGCGCAACGGCAGCTGCGAGAGCACTACGGTGATGCCACGAAGATTCACGTTTTCAAGAACAACACCGATTCGTCGGGGCATTCCTTCGGCTGCCATGAAAACTATCTGTTACGCCGCTTTGTGTCCCTGAGAACGATAGAACGCGAACTGATTCCATTCCTGGTGACCAGACAACTGTTCAGCGGGGCAGGAATGCTGGGGCCGGAGGGTTTCGAGATGTCGCAGCGGGCGCGGTTCCTCGACGATGCCGTCTCCAGCGCCACTACGCGCGCACGGCCCATGGTCAACACACGCGACGAGCCTCATGCGAATCCGGACCAGTACCGCAGACTTCATGTGATCGTGGGGGACTCCAACCGGTCGCAGACAGCTACGTGGATGAAGCTGGCGACAACGCATCTGGTGCTTTCCGCCATCGAGGAGAGCGTGGCGCAGGATGAGGCGTCACCTTTCGAATCATGCGTCCTGCAGGACCCGGGTCTCGCTATCAGCCAGGTCAGCAAGGACATCAGCGGCAAAGCGACCATACGGTTATCCGAAGAGACGACTCAGGGCGGCGGCACCACATGTGCGCTGGACGTTCAACGTTGCTATCTGCAAGTGGCGCAATCCTTCGTGGCGCGCCATGCAGACACCATCGACGACATCCTTCCGGACGCCGCGCAGGTTCTGGAACTCTGGGAGAACGCCCTGGACGCGATCGACTCCCGCCGTTGGCGAGATCTGTCGTCCTGGGTGGATTGGGCGGCCAAACTGGCCTTGTTCCGGCGTATCGACAGCAGATACTCGGCTGATGAGGATTATGCACGACGCCGCTCGCGGCAGATTGATTTCGAATATCATGACATCGTCAACGGCGTCACCTATCCGTCATTGCTGCATCATGGGGCCATGAGGACACTGCTCGACGAGGATGCCGTCAGAACGGCGGTACATACGCCACCTGCCGATACTCGTGCCGCGTTACGAGGCGCCTTCGTCGACAAGGCCTTGCGCAGTGACTCCCTATGGGCATGCGACTGGACCCACATTTCGCTGTCCTCGTCCAACAGAGTCGAGGCGGAGTTGATCGACCCCTTCGATGCACGTCCCACTGCCGAGTATCTTGCGGTGATGAAGGCGTTGGACAGGCCAGGGGTGGGTCTCTCCTACAACGCATAACAAAGAACCCCGATTCACGCCTGTGTAATCGGGGTCCGCGTTTGCTCGATGAGGAGCGAAGTGCACTACTTGACGACAGCCTTCTTCAGCAGCGAGCCAGCGGTGATGCGTACGCCGTAGCTTGCCGGAATCTTGATGGTCTCGCCGGTACGCGGATTGCGGCCCGTACGTGCGGCACGCTTCACGCGCTCCGCGGAGAACAGACCAGTCAGCTTCAGACCTTCGCCTGAAGTCAGGGACTCAACGAAGACGTCCTGGAAAGCGTTGACTGCAGCTTCTGCCTGAGCCTTGGTCAGGTTTGACTTCTGTGCGATCTTTGAAACGAGATCAGACTTGTTGTATGCCATAAAGCATCCTTCTGTCGGGGGTCCCCTTCCTTGCCGGAAACCCAACGGTCAATCCGATACTAGCGCAGATTGGCTGAAAGCGCTGTATTCATCAGGGTTTTCACGGGTTTTTTGATATCCGGGTTGTTCTGTGCTCGTTGCGGTGAGAAATTGTGAAATGTCTCTTTTCACTACGTGTGTGAGCGCCACCTCGGCATGCCTCGTCACTGTTCCCCTCAATCCGGTAACGGGCATTGTTGCCCTCGTGCTGCTGGGCATCGGCGCTCAGCTTCTCGTGTTCATTGTCCGTCCGGATATTCTTCGCGAACGCGTCCGGCGCGAGACGACACTCATCTGGATTCTACTGCCCGAGTGCCAAGACGCTCGATCATTGGTAGTTGCCTGTCAAGGAGCCTGTGTTCTGCAACGATTATCTGGCATAGCGCGGAGCACTTGTCATGCCGGTACTTATGCCTCTGCAATACCGGTATGGTGGCGGTGGAGGTATTCGCTGACCGCGAGCCGGATGACCTCGCTCGCCGTGGTCCGCTCATCTCGGGCATACTCGTCAAGCTCGTAGTTCAACGCGCGCGGCAGGCGTACCTGACGTCTTGGGCTGCTGCCATCCCCGGTCGCCTGACGGTGTCCGAGTGAGGGGCGGCCCGCCATCCGCAACGTCTGCTCCGCCGCCTGGTCAGCCGCGTCTGTGGTGAGTGCGACACCGGAATCGACCGGCCCGTCGGACTTCGCCCATTCGGTCAGCTCCTTCAAATCCTGCTTCGTGAGCTTGCTCATCGTTCTTCCCCTTCCATAATCCATCTGAACTTGCCCCGTAACTGCATGCAATGGAACACCACCACGTCACGCGGTGGGTCGATATACGTCATCACCTCGATAAGGCGTCCGTCACAAGCAGGGCCTATCCATAACGTGGGGTCCGCCTTCATGACGGTTCGAGAACTGTCGAACTGCTTCTTCACCAGACGCTTGTAGGTCATGGCGTGAATCACGTCATCCTCGGTAAACCCGTGCTTACCGGCGCTCTCCAAGAATACGATGGCCATAGTTAATATTGTACTACAATACTAAGGTCCGAGGAAAATATATGTGCACTCATCCCTGAAGAGAGTCGAGATACTAGACATTGGTTGATGTGAGCCTAAAACACTGCAATGTGTGCGCGAAAGCATGTGAAGTCCGATCATTTTGGCCGTCTTTACATGCCGCTTTGCACAGTTTCGGGGGTGGAGCCGTTTAACTAAGGGGAATCGCACCTGAGCACTGTCACACGAGATTATGCGCGTTCAGCCACTTCATGGCCAACGCTCCCAACGGGATTCTGAGCCAGTAGGTGGCGACTCTGAATAGCAAGGTCGCCGACAACGCCACCGCAGTAGGAACGCCCAGTCCGGAGAAGCCGAAGGTCAGCGCCGCTTCCACCGCACCAAGTCCACCTGGGGTGGGGACGGCCGAGCCCAAGGTATTCGCCAGCATGAAGATGAAGGTCGTTTCCAGAACGTTCGTCGGATACCCGAAGGCCTTCAATGCCGCCCAGAAACTCAGACCGAAGGCCAGACTCTGCACAAGTGCGCCCAAAGCGCTGAACAGGAGTTGTTTGGGTTGGGTGAGCACATCGAGAAGCTGACGCGCATAGCTGGTGACGATTGGCAGCAGCTTGTCGATCAGCAGTTTCCTCACAGGAGTGATAGCCATGGACAGGGAGGCGAGAATCGCCACCACGCCCAGCACGATCACCAAGGTGTTCGTGGGAATCATGCCGGAGAAGGAATTGCGTCCCGTGAACACCCCGATAAGGATCAGCAGCAGGAAGGTGGTCAGGAATTGGACGGCGATTACTGCACTCATGATGGCGGTCGCGACGGTGCTGCGGTATCCGCTTTTGCGTAGGAACTGAAGATTCACGAATGCCGGTCCCACACCCGCCGGCATGGATACCGCGGTGAAGCTTGCCGCAACCTGAGACATGAAGATTCCCAAGTAATTGCGTCTGTCGGCATCCATGAACGCACCCAGGCTGATACCGCTGCCAATCCAAGCGAACACGCCGAACACGAAGCAGAGCACGGCCATCCAGGGCTCGGCATGGCCGATGGCGTAGATGACCTGTTGCAGATTGAGCTGGGTGAGCACCACCGCGACCGCGACGACGAGCAGCACCAAAGCCAGGAAGGAACGAAGATTGAACCGCGACAGGGTTACGGGTTCCAGCGCCTCGCCCGCCTCCTCGGAGGTCAATGCTCTGAGGTCGTTGCGCAACTCTCCGAGCAGCCGCTTGTCCCACCCGGGAAGGGCCTTTGTGGCGGCGGGAACGGCGACCTTCTGGAGGAAGGGGATCAGGCCTATCAGCAGGTCGTCACCCCAGACATCTCTGGTCACCTCGACCGCACGCTCTTTGCCGACAGTGCATGCCAGCATGGTCAGCAGCTGGACTCTGTCGATTGAGGAGTTGGCGCTGGAACTCGCGAAATCACCGTTCTGCCATCCCGCTATGAAGCAGTGACCTTCGGCGTCCTTGGCGATGGAATCCGGTGTGATGCCGCGATTGGTGAAGCCATGCCCGATGGCCTTGTCGAGATAGCGGCACAATTCACGCAGGTCGTCATCGCTCAGCGATGCCACGTCGGTCGAATGCAGTCCTGAATCGGATTCGAGAACTAATAGAGAGGATTCCCCGCTTTCGGCTACTCCATAAGGTCTGACGGTGGTCAGCCCCAGATTGCGCAGGCCCAGAAGCATGGCGAAATGGTGTTGCGTGGTGTCCCTGACCGAACGGTCACGACGCATGGATACACCTGAGAATTTGAGCCATTGCCAGAGTTGAATCAGATATCCCGCAGTGTATTTCTGGGCGTCCAGCACTGAAACCGTGTATCGGGTGCCTGCAAGGTCCTCGACCTCGTATAAGCGTGAACCGTCAACAAGGTCATCGCTCAGCGAAGCCTCGTTTCCGAAAGGATTGGGGGAGCTGGGTATATCCACGGCACGCAGTGAATGAACCGTGATGCCGATGGATTTCAGTGATTGAACGATGGACGGTCCCCATGCGCCTTTGCTTTGCGTTCCGGCGAGATAGCGTATGCCAAGACCGATTATCCGGCCGATGCAGAAGGATAACAGCACTCCGCTGATGGCATTCGCGGATAGGGCCACCACGATAATCGCCGTGGCATAGAGGATGTTCCAACCCCATTTCACGCTCGCCCTCAGCCGACGTGGACCTGCTGCGCTCAGGAAAGCTCCGATGCCGGCGTAGATATCCGGCAGCAGGGAAGCTCCGGTGAGCACCACCGAGGGGCTGAGCGCACTGATGATCGTCTGGTTCTCCGTGTGGACGATAATCGTCGAAATCGCCCACACCGCGCCATATCCGCAGAACAAGGCCACCGAAGAGGTGATGGCCTGAAGGAATTCACGGGTGAATAACAGGTGGAAAAGCACTATCAGCACGACGACGATGGTGGTGAATTGCTGCAACAGGGAGGTCGGCAGGTCATACAGCCAATCCAGTGCCTGACTGGCGGTATGAACGTCATACTCGATGCCTTGTGTGACGCCTCGGAGATAGACGGCAATCAGCACGATGAGGATTCCCGCAATCAGCGTACCGACGGTCCTTACCAGATCGCCCAGGTCCCGGACTCGTTGAGGCGGCGTGTCATCGATAAGGGATTGCGATGAAACATCCACAGGCCCGCCTGGTGAACCGGCCGCTTCTGTGTTCCGCATGCGGTCAGGCGCATCTGTTGGCTCCTTCGAAGCCAAGTCGCTCGTGGGCAGTGCTTCCCGCTCCTTGTCAGCATCGCCGGAAGTCCTCTCATCGGCAGATGCGTCCCCAACCTTGGTATGTGTGTTCATGCGTGTCTCTGTTTCGTTCGGAGCACTCAGCGTCTGGCGTAGTCCACCAGGCCGCCCGCAATTCCCGTGTATCCGGCTGGCGTGAGATTCCTCAGACGTTGCGCGGTGTCGGGATCGTAATTCAGCGAGTCGATGAAGGACTGCACATCCTGTTGGCTGATGTGATGGCCACGCATGAGTTCTTTGACCTGTTCATAGGGATTGTCCATCCCGTCTTTGCCAAGGAGCGCCTCGGCCCTCATGGCGGTCTGGATGGGCTCGCCGAGCACCTCCCAGTTGCCGTTCAGTTCCTTCTCGATGACTGCGGTGTTCGGATGGATGGCCTGCAGGCCTCCGAGAAGGTTGTTCAGTGCAAGCACACCATATCCCAATGCGGAACCGACATTGCGTTGCGTGGTGGAATCGGTGAGGTCCCTCTGCCAGCGTGATTCCACGAGTGTTGCTGCGAGCGTATCGAGCATCGAGCAGGAAATCTCGAGATTCGCCTCGGCGTTCTCGAAACGGATCGGATTGACCTTGTGCGGCATCGTGCTCGAGCCGGTGGCGCCTTTGACGGGCTCCTGTGCGAAGACTCCGCGTGAGATGTACATCCAGACATCCACGGCCAGATTATGAAGGATGCGATTCACATGGGAGATGGTCGAATAGCACTCCGCCTGCCAGTCGTGTGACTCTATCTGCGTGGTCAGAGGATTCCAGCTCAGCCCCATGCGATGTTCGACGAATTCGCGTGACACGGCAAGCCAGTCGACGTCTGGGCAGGCGGCTAGATGCGCGCCGAAGGTCCCCGTGGCGCCGTTGATTTTGCCGAGGTATTCCTGCTGTGACAGGTGTTTGAGCTGCCTGTTGAGCCTATACACATAGACGGCGAGTTCCTTGCCCAATGTGGTTGGTGTGGCGGGCTGCCCGTGGGTCAGGCTCAGCATCGACAGATCACGGTATTGCTCCGCCTTGTCGGTCAGCAGGTCGACGATGCTCTGCACGCCGGGCGTCCATACCAGTTCGACGGCGTTCTTGATGCATCGCGCATAGGAAAGATTGTTGATGTCCTCACTGGTGCAGGCGAAATGCACCAGAGGCTTGAGCCGGGCAAGCTCCGTCTGCTCACCGAGGACCTCGGCGGCCATGTCGAGTCTGCGATCAATGTAATATTCGACCGCCTTCACGTCGTGATGCGTGGTGGCCTCTATCAGGGCGAGCTCTTCAATGCCTTCAGCGCCGAAATCCTCGGGGATGGCACGCAGATACGAGATTTCTTCGGGTGTGAAGGGTTGCACCCCGCCGAGCAGGGAAGCGGCATGCCCGCCTTGGGGAATGACGGTCGTCTCGTCTGCGGAATCGTTGCCGTCCATGCCGTTGGCGAGCAGGATCATCCATTCGACTTCAACGCGCATCCGCTCCCTGTTCAACGCGGGTTCGCTGAGATATTCGACCAGTGGAGCGGTCTGTGAGTGGTATCGCCCATCAAGAGGGCTCAGTGCGATTGCTGGGCTGATATCAGTGATCTTCATGCCACAAAGACTACTCGGAGCCGTAAACGTGAGACATGGGCACTGCAGTCCTCAGGGAGTCAGTTCGCCTTGGAAGTACAGGTTTTCCTCCAATGTGCCATCCAGCAGTTCGCCAAGGTGCAGATTGTGCAGGTGGGTTTCGACCGCGCCGAGTTCGTCGGCGTTCCGCCAAGCCGCACGATGGTAGTTCATACCGTGGGATGATTCCCTCGTCTCGGCGCTGCCGGTGACGGGCGTGGTGCGATGGGATGGTTCCTCGGCCTCCGATGAGGTGCTGCGCCGGACGCTGCCTCTGACCGTTATCCAGTCCTGGCGTTCGGGATTCGCAGAGCCGTCCAACGCCGCGACGAGCTCGTCCTCCATCTCCACACTGGTCACCCAAGTGGATTCCGGGATTGGATGGTTGGCGACAGGTGAGCCCGCAGTGACGATATGCTCGATGCGATACGGGCTGTGTTGTTGCGAGGCGATGGCAGCTGCGACGAGCCCTCCCTGAGAATGCCCCACGAGCACCACGCGTTCCCGGGAATGTATTCCGGCATCGGACATTGCGGCGAGCACGAATCGTGCGCTTGCCGCCTCCATTCGTTGCGAGTCCTCGCTGCTCATGAGCTGCACGTTCTGTGCCCAGCCCAAGGGCGAGCTGCCCTCCTGCTGTGTGCCGGGGATGGTTACCAGCCAGCTGCGCTCTCCTGAAGCTAGACGATAGCGCTGAATGCATATCGTTGAGTGGGGGAGCCCCGAGTTCAGGCCATTGCCGAGTTCGTCCAGATGCTCCAGCGCGGTGTTCACGGAATGGACGGCCGGAGAGCTGAAGCCCTTTGCTTCGATGCGATTGACGACGAGCTGCTTGCCTTGGAAACCCCGTGAAAGTGCGCCTGCCAAGGGCGACAGCCTTGCCGCCGCGTGGTTGCTCTCGACGCTGCTGACGAGTCCCTCGACGGTCGGAAACGCGGGTATGCGCGCGATACGCTGCCCGAGGGCAGCGAATACGCCTTCATGTGCCCAGGCACTGCCGGCGATGGCATATGCCGAATTGAACCGTCCTTCGTGGACTGCGCCATAGGCCAGACTTCCGCCAGTAACCAGCAATCCGCCGATAAGGGCAGCGGCGGGCGACGAGTTGATGACGGCCTGGCTGGCTTGTCCAATGAACATCAGAGCCGAATGCTCGGCATTCGAGTACAGGGACCTGGCATCCCACAGAGCATGGGCTAGGTGTCTGCAGTCGAGGGCGATTTCATGCGCCTTGACGGCCTGGCTGCTGCAAGCATCGAGCATCGCATCGACGTCCAATGTGGTGTGCCGCACCGCCGTATATGACAAGGCACTGCAAGCTGCGGTCCGATTCCATGATGCCCCGGTCTTGCCAATGCCTGGCGAATCTGGCGCAAGTACCGGGCACAGGGCGCTTCTGGAACGCATCGAGGTAATCTGCATCAGTGCACACGACCATATGTTGCCGAGCGTCTCCATCCGATTGGCCGCGTGGTTCAGTCGTCCGGCCATGGCATCGATATCGTCGAGATTGACGGATGTCTGGCCGAGATCTCCATATACGGACGCCGCAACCTCCCACATCACCATGCTCCTGTGTCGGTCTGTGTTTTCAGAGCCTTTGCCTCAGACAGGAGACTTTCCACGAACTCGGTGGTGGAACTCAGATTATCGCGGAAACGTCTGGAAGCGGTGCCCTGCCAATTCACGTGCTGCGCCGCATCCAGAGTGGTTTTGACGTCCTCGCAGATTGATGCGCAGTCTGCAATGGCCTGTGCGACGAGCACTCGGCATTCCCGTGAAACGCGAAGGCACTCGCAGACTCTCACATTCGGTGAGATGAATGGTGTGTAGGCTTCGGATGCAGATGATGCCTGAAGGATTGAGCTGTTCATATCCGTATTTCAGCGCATCCGATGGTGCAGGTTCAAATGCCTGCACCTGTGTGGTCGAAAGTGAGGAGAGCGGTCATGGGGCTGTGCATAAGGTGCAGTGGTGGGTGAATCGTCAGGGAAACGAGCCCTACCAGGGTTTCACATTCTCATTGGTGCTGGTGTTGCTTGATGAGGATGAGGCACTCGGCGAAGGAGTCTGTGTGGCCTGATTCTGTTTGAGCAGTTCCTGCACTTTTTCCCGCTCCTCCTGCGAGAGTCCGGAGGTTTCGGAGCTGTTGCTCTTCTTGTCCGTCTCGGCTTCTGAACCGTCGGAGGATTTCGATGACGATTGCTGCTCCTTAAGAGCTTTGTCTATCAATGCCGTCAGCTCTTTGGATGTTGCGGCGTTCTGTTGGATGGAGCTTTTGGCGGAAGGAAGCAGCACTGCGCTGAAGGCTTGGGCATCAGCGTATTGCGAATCGGTCTGCTCCTGGGACGCCTTGAGTTTCGAGAGATCCGCGGTGGATTTCTTCGCGGCGCTGATATTGCTCGTCAGATTCTGTGTTGCCTGATTGTAGGTATTGAGGGCTAAGGCGTTGCATGCGGCGACCACTCCTGTCACCAGCAGCAGTGCGGCGATCACTGCGACGCCGATGCGCAGCGGCAGCGGGGCTCTGTGTGCCGACGAACTGTTCTGCTGCCCCGACGAGATGGGGCCGAATGTCGTGGAAACGCCATCAGCCGAAGTCGTCGGATTCTTCTCTGCTTCGCTCATATCATTCTCCTGGAGGTCACCAACCATGCACCCGCCTCCCAGAGCAGCAGCACGCCTGCCGCTATGGCGAAGGGCCATACGAGGGGCGCGGTCACTGTTCTCTCCTTCGGTGTTACGGTCAGCCTGTACTGCTTGGAAGTCTCCGCTGAAGCACTGTTCTCCAGTGTGGTCTTGGCATCGAGCGCCACATATCTGCCGCTCATCTCATCTGCTATGGCTTTGAGATTCTTCGGATCCATCTTCGAGATGCCTGGTTGCTTGGTGGTCGGATCAATCACCCACTGCTCTCCTGCGTTGGCTCCGGTTCCGTCCGTCACGGGAATCTGCCCGCCATCGGTGGAGCCCACCCCGACCGCAGTCGCATCGTCGATGTACTGGCGGAGAGACGAGAATGAACGCCTGCTCGCAGTGCTGGTCTGTTCGCCGTCCGAAATGTAGTAGACGATAAGAGCGTCGTCCGGATGCTGCTGACGCGCGGCCTTGAGTTGGAGCAGCAGCTGGTCCAAGGGGGCATCGAGATTTGAGCCTGAGGACGCGAAGGTGGATTCGGTCGTCAGGGTATGAGCCCACGTGTCGATGGCATTGCTGTCCGGTGTCAGCGGCACGTCGAGGGTGCCGCTTGCCCCGAAGCGTATCCCTGCGAAGCTGGCGTCAGGGTAGAGTTTCGTGATATCCGTAATCGCCTGAACCGCAGCCGCTTTGCGGGTTACCGTGGCATCGGAGCCATAGTGCGCGTCGTTCACGGCCATCGAACCGGTGACGTCGACGGCGATGAAGACATCCGTGGCGTTGACGGCTTTGCTGGTGGTGCTGGTCACCGTGCTCGGTGTGAGGACCATCACCGCGAGCAGCAGTGCTATGCCGCTGCGGCGTGCGCACGCCCAGGCCGTGGTGTCGGAGCTCGTGCCTTGTCTGCGAGTGATGATGACCGTCGTCACTGCGGCGGCGAGCAGCACGAGGCTGATGATGGCGGCCGGTACCCATCCGATGCCGGGAGAGAAGGTGAAGGTGCTCAGGATGTTGTTCATCGTCTCAACCTCCAAACTGCTACCAGATAGCCTAGGAATACCGCGCTGAGCGCGACGACCCACCACGCGGGCGCATCCAGCAGGCTGGATTGCGCCGCCTGCTGTGATTTGCCGCCGCGGCGGGTGTCGATTTCCCGGACGAGTTCGTCTATCGAAGCGCCGGAGCGTTCGCTGAGGAATACCCCGCCTTCGCTCTCGATATGGCTTTTCATCTCCTGGGTCGCTGCGTCGTTCAGGCTGGCATCAGGTCCCGCGAAGATGCCGTCCACATTGATCTGGGCGCTTTTGGCCAGTGCGAGCGCCTGCTGCAAGGTGTATTGAGGGGTGCCGGAAACGACGTTGTCAGTGGCCAGCACAATGGATGCCGAACGCGAGGGTGTTGTGCTCGCGCTTTGGCCCGAGCTGGAGTAGCCGAAGCCGGGTAGCATGGCCGCACAGCTGACCAGGCCGTCGCCGATAAGCGAAGTCTGGTCCTTGATGTTCTGTGTGCCGTCCAGCCAGTCGGAAATCTGCTGATATTGTTTGTCGCTCATCTTGTCGATATCGTCCTGAGATTGGACTCCGCCGAGTATGTCCTTCGCATTCGACAGCTGCTTGGTGACCAGGGTGTAGTCGTCCGTCAGGGGGAAGACGGTACGGGAGGTCGAATTGAAGATGCTCAATCCGATGCGTTCTCCCTGGAATTTCGACACCAGGTCGAGATAGGTGGAGATGATCTCCCTGTCATAGGGGAGCGTGGAACCCGAGACGTCGAGACACAGCACGATGTCTCTGGTATTGGACTCTTCGTCTTCCGAGTTCACGGTGGACGGTCTGCCGATAAGTGCTGCACCGATGACCAGCGACACTACGAGCAGTGAGAAGGCAACGCGTTTGAGTGTCACCCAGAGCTTGTATTTGGACGCAACCTGCTCGTTGTGCAGGTCGGCATTAACGTTCCAGCTGAGAGCGTCCTGCTCTCGGTCAATTATCGGGGGACGCCGTTTTCCGCGCATCCAAATGTATGTCAGAAGCGCTACGGCGATAATCGCCGCCAGGAGCGCGGCCCATGGCCAACGCCATATCAATACTGTGTTCATTGCCTCTTTCACCGTCCCCAACGGTCTATGAGATTCAGCACCCAGTCCGAGGCTTCGTCCACGGTGGTGTCTCGGGCCTGGGAGTTGAGCATGGCATCGGCGAACTCGGGAGGATACAGTGCGGCGATGGTTTGCCGCAGCAGATCAAGGCCCCGTTGGCGCACGTTGCGACTTTCGATGTTCAAATCCAGTAGGGTGTGCGATCCCATGTTTCTGCCGGTGGCGTTCGATGCGAAATCTCGTGCCGTCTGGGCCAGAGCCAGGAATGCCCCCTCCTTGCTGATGCGGTCCGACTGGTATGCCTCCAGAATCTCCTGCACTCTGATGCGCCAGGGGTTGGAACGAGCCTCGCTGCTGTGCGAGCTGACGACCTTGGTGACCTGCGGGCGCGGGCGCCCGAGATACCAGGCCAGGGAGCCGAGAGCCACTGCGAAGAGGAGACAGGCGAGCACTGTAAACCACAGCGAGGCCGTCGTCTGCGGTCCGAGCACGTTGAGCTTGCTGACGTCTAAATCCGCCAGAACAGCCTTATTCATCAGTGCCTCCTGAACCAGTGCCTCCTGAACCAGTGTCTCCTGAACCAGTGCCTCCAAATTTCGGTGTCTTGGGGGTGGCCAACTGCATGTGTCCCGCCCGGGTCAGGCTGCTCGAGATGATTCTGATGAATTCTCCGAACATCAGTTCACTCGAGGCGCAGTGCAGCAGGGTGGAACCGGCATGATCGAGTTCCTGTCTCAACGCCGCGGTCGTGAAGCCACGATGGGTGTCGATAACCTTCGCCGTCTCGGGTTGAGCAAGAAACGCGGGAATCCTTCTAGCGGTTTTCGCATCCACCACATGCCGAAATCCCGAGGGTTTTGAGAAGGGGTTGACCGTCGCCACATCGACGACGACGATCGGGTGGCTTTGCGCGAGTCTGCTGATCGCGTGAAGCTGCCGCTCTCCAAGCGCGCTTTCGTCGGTTGCCAGTACCACCAGGGCGTTGCGGTCGGTTATCGTGTTCGCATAATCCAGCAGGGCGTCGATGTGTCTGGGATGTCTCAGCTGGTTTTCAAGTGAATGGTCGAGTCGATGCTCGAATTCGGTGAATCCGCCGCTGAACTGCATGCGGGTGATGCTTGCCGCATCTGCGAGCACCAGGGAGATGTCATCGGAACGACGCAGACATAATGCGCCGAACATGGCCAAGGCGTTGGCTGCGACATCGATGGCACGTTCTCCACCGACGCAGCTACCGCTCATTTCGCGGCCGACGTCGAGAAGCATCCACACGCGACTCGTGGCAAGACGCTCGCGCTGTGCGATCATCGGACGGCCGGCACGTGCGCTGCTCTTCCAGTCGATGAAGCGAGCCTCGTCACCGGATTCGTATGCACGAATATCCATGGTGTCTCCGGTGCCGCCCGAACGGTGGGAGAGATGTTCCCCCTCCAAGATGCCGAGTGCTCGGCGCACGGTCGGAAGGGAGAGCTTGATGCCAAGAGCCTCGATTTTCCTACGTACCGGGTCCCTCGTATCTTGAGCTGAACTCATGGTACGGGCACCGCCTGGAGCATTGAGTCGATGACCTGGTCACTGGAGACATCATCAGCGAGTGCCTCGAAAGTCAGCAGGATACGGTGGCGCAGCACTTCATGCGCGAAGAGCTTGACGTCCTCCGGAATCACGTAATCCCTGCCGGCTATCAAGGCGTTGGCCTGCGCGATTCTCACCAGGGCTATGGAAGCACGCGGGCTGGCGCCGAGACGCACAAGACTGGAGAGTCCCTGAATGGGGTGTTTTCCCGCGCCTCGGCTTGTGGCCACGAGGTCAACGGCGTAGTCGACGATGGAGTCCGAAATATGCACTCTGCGGGAGGCTGAACGCAGGAACTCCACATCGGCTATGGAGATGGTGTCGTCATGTTCCGGATGTCGGAAATCGGGGGTGTCCGAACCCCGTTCCGCCAGCATGTGCAGCATGCGCTGCTCTTCGTCGGCGGTGGGGTAGGTCATTTGCGATTTCATCATAAAACGGTCCATCTGGGCTTCGGGAAGGTTGTAGGTCCCTTCCTCCTCGATGGGGTTCTGGGTGGCTATCACCATGAACGGCTTCGGCAATGCGATGCGTTCTCCGCCGATGGTGGTGTTACCTTCGGACATGGCTTCGAGCATGGCCGACTGTGTTTTGGCGTTGGACCGGTTGATTTCATCGAGAAGCACGAAGTTCGCGTGAATCGGTCCGATAATCGTGGTGAACTTCTGTGCCGAGAAATCAAAGACCTGAGTGCCCACCAGATCGGACGGCATGAGGTCGGGGGTGCACTGCACACGTTTGAAGCTGCCGGAAACCGAGGTTGCCAGGGTCTGGGCGGCGGTGGTCTTGGCGAGTCCGGGAACGGACTCGATCAGGATGTGCCCTGCGGCGACCAATGTCACGATGAGTGAGTCCCGCAGGTTGTCCTGACCTACGAGTGTGCGTGCAAAACGTGCCCGTACCTTGCCCACGAGATTGCGTGTTCTGTCCAAATCAGCTCGGCTGAGAGGGTGTTTCTGCCCGTTCTCCGGCGAGGGCATCTTGGGTTGAGGGATGCTGTTCTGTGGTTGCACTGGAAATAAAGCCATGCCAACACTCTAACCGCTGTTTCTGACTAGCCGCTGATTTCAGCTTCTGGGGCCATGGGATATCGCATGCTTTCGGGACTTTTCAGGTTCCGGCGTGGAGGGGGCCGCCTAATTCGGTAACTGCACCACCAGGACAGCCTTTTCGAGAATGCATGCTGCATCGCTGTACTAATGATGCAGCTATCTCATATCTCATAGCTGCGTGGTGCTGATTTGGCCGGGTGCGTTGGATTACGGCAAACGCCAGTCGACTGGATTCGCTCCCATCGATGCCAAGGCCTCGTTCGCCTTGGAGAAGGGGCGGGAGCCGAAGAAGCCGTACCGCGCCGACAGGGGGCTCGGGTGGGGTGAGGCAAGGATGACGGCGTTGCTGAGCAGAGGCGCGAGGCTCTGTGCCTGGCGACCCCAGAGGATGGCGACCAGAGGCTTGACCTGTCCTGTCGCATCCCGTCGATTGTTCAATGCGGTGATGGCGGCATCGGTGATTCGCTCCCAGCCCTTGCCGCGATGGCTTGCCGGCGCCCCCACTGCCACGGTGAGGCATCTGTTGAGCAGCATGACCCCCTGGCGTGTCCATGGCGTGAGATCGCCGTTGGAGGGTTGCGCGACGTGCAGGTCGTCCTGAAGCTCCTTGAAGATATTGCGTAGGCTGCCGGGCAGAGGTTTCACCGCCGGATCGACGCAAAAGCTCAGGCCGACCGGGTGACCGGGAGTGGGGTAGGGGTCCTGTCCGACGATCAGTACTTTGACATCGTCGAAGGGAATCGTGAAGGCACGCAGAATGTTCTTGCTGGCAGGGAGATACTGGCGGCCTTGTGCGTGTTCCTGACGCAGGAAGTCACCCATGCGGTGAATGTCACCTTCGACGTCTCCAAGGGCCTGGGCCCATCCGGGGTCTATGAGTTCGCTCAGTGCCTTGGGATGGGTGTTGATGGTCTCCGTCATGCCACCCACAGTAGTATGTAGACAGGAATGAGCGGTGTCGGTGCGGTGCATGCATATGCTGCACGTATCGGACCGCAGATGCTTGACCGGATATCCCATTACACTCGGGTGTAGCCGAATGAGGAGTTTACATGACACAGCAGCGCAACACGGGTGACGCACATGAGTCGTACACGCCTGATGATTTCGATAACCCGCCCGCGGGGCCGGTGGGTGTTCATCGAGGGTCGCGTTCTCTGGCGATCAGGCTCATACCTTATGTGGCGGTGCTTGTGGTAGCTGCGCTTATGGGCTTGTTGGCCTGGGGATTGTTCTCGGGAAGCATCAACAATCTCAAACTGCCTTGGTCTTCTGCGGATAGTTCGCAGAGTTCGAGCACTGCAGCCAGTTCAACGGCCTCTTCGAGCGCGGCCGAGTCGTCATCCTCTTCGGCCGAATCCTCTTCCTCTGCCAGTGACGATGCGAGTTCATCGGCATCGTCAGAGCCTTCGGACAGCGAAAGCGCATCCGCTTCCGCTTCGGAGTCGAGCAGAGCCGCGCAGAGTGTGAACAAAGCCACCAGCATCAGGGTTATCAACGGCACCGGTACCAGCGGTTACGCCGCGCGCAAGAAGACCGTGCTGACCCAGGCCGGATACAGCAATGTGTTTGCAGGCAACCCCTCCGGCACGCTTCCCTCATCCAGCGTCGTCTGGTACCAGAACGAGACGGATAAAGCGACTGCGGAGAATGTGGCAAGCTCGCTGGGGATTTCGGCCGTTTCGCAGGCATCCAGCATTTCGGCGCCTGTTGTCGTAGTTTTGATGAATTAGTGTCCGTTCGGCGTTTCCTGACGAAACTCGCTTACAATGGTTAAGCCGACCGGTAAGAAGCGGTGAGTTTCGCCTCTGCCGTGAAGCGGCACATTTTCTAAGGAAGTTAGTTATGGCACAAGGCACTGTGAAATTCTTCAGCGCTGGCAAGGGTTACGGTTTCATCAACCCCGATGACGGTGGCGAGGACGTATTCGTTCACTTCTCCGCTATCCAGTCAGATGGATTCAAATCTCTTGATGAGGGCGATAAGGTCGAGTACGAGGTAGAGCAGGGAGCCAAGGGTCTCCAGGCAACTAAGGTCTCCAAGATCTGAGATTCCTCGGGCATCGTCCTGATCAAGGCTTCGGGCATCGTCCGGGGCCTTTTTTCATGCCCAAAATCCTATTCGGTGGGTTATGCGACAGGGGATATGAGACAAGGGCTATACGACAAAAAGTTGGGCCTATGCTTCTCGATACGACTTGAGCAGTGCGGAATGCTCGCGTATCGCCTCAACGGTTCGAGTAATAATGCCGTCATAATCAAACTGTGCCATCTCCTCCGCTGTATGGTCGAGAGCCATATCGATTCCGGTGAGAGTCTTGCTGATGATTGTCTCAGCCTCGTCTTTTCCTATACGGAGCCGTGCTGCTTCGCCAACCATGGTCTTTGGAAATACCTGTTCCAAATCGAATCCCTTCCCCAATCTCATGGGGAACAGAGGATGAACACCGTCTTGAAGAAATGCACCAAAGGACAGCACATCATACATTGGCGCAAGCTTTACCGAGGGACCCGCAAGCATAAGCGAGTAATTCTTGGCATGGGCATCGGTATTCAGCAGTGCGGCGTTGGCGGTGAGCGCTACGAGAAACTGTCGAGTCACGATTCCGGTGTCGATGGGAGAAATCTTAGTCGTGAGCAGTCGTCCGATCTGCCCGATACCCGGTCCTCCTTCATCACGTTGATATTTTTTAGCAGGCTGGACAGATAATGCCTGGCATAAGTCTTCCTGATGCGTTCGGCGAAAGGTGCCATCGGGCATCCGCAGTCGGTCATAGCGCTCAGAGACGATAGCCCTTACCGATCCGTCCTCTGAATTCCACAGAGTTGTTGAAGCAGCGGGAATCCCTGCTGCGCTGACGACTCGCTGACAAAACAGTTCCACAATGTCTGATTCAGGGAAACTGGTTTGCCCAACGCGCTGGGGCTTGAAAATATGCGTAGTTGGCACACCACGCGACGGAAGTGCCCATCCGCCGTCCTTCGTTTGTGAGACTCCCAGCTTCGCCTGTGTTCCCGCTAGGCTCATACGTTGTACACCTTGGAATAGTGCGCCATTGTCATACGTGTTGATGACGTTGTGTAACTCTTGCGTCAAAGCGGCATCATCAAGAGCCGTCACCATTGCTCTATCTGCATTAGCGTCATCCGACTGCTCTTCTGGGCCAATAATTTGCAGCGCACCTGCAACATCACGGCCGACATGCCTGAGCATCGCGAAAGGCGAATCTTTGGAAACCTGATACTTGCGCGCCATTGACTCCAGCGCGTTTGGATTATCGGGTAGTAGACCTTGGAGAAAGGCGCTGACCACTCGATTGCCAAAGTTGCGACCTTGCAAAGGCATTGAGAGCGAAAGTGGGGTGGCATCAGGGTTGGCGGCGTACTCGCTGTCATATTCAAAAGACAGTGCACCCGTGGCTGACATCTGTAATATCCCGATGAATATACCGTCCATCCACACATGCAGTCGTCGGTTATTCACTGCTTGCCTCCAATTTCAACTGGAGTGCGCTGAATACCATCAACACCATACGGAAATCGAATGAAGTTTTTCCTGTCTCGACCTTGGCCAGCCAACTTCTCGAAACTCCTGCCCGAGCTGCCAGAGCCTCTTGGGATAATCCCAGCTGCTCGCGACGCTGCCGAATGGCCAATCCGATGTCGTACATGGTTCTGATAATTATGGACACGCAAGCCCCCTGCATCAACGTTGTATATGGACGGATACGCCACTCATTGTATATGTACGTATACAATACCATTTGTATACGTACATATACAATATAGATTTCTATACGGTTCTTTTTATGAATAGCAGTAAACGCAGCAAGTTATCGCTGGCACTCAGCATGAAGCAGTGTTCGCAGCACGCGTAGTTGGCACTCTCTCGGGCAGAGTGCTAATCTCTGATTTAGCACTCAAGGAGTGAGAGTGATAATCCGGCAGCTGACGGTCTGGTTATCCTCTTGACCTGGGTGGGTACGTATACCTCAAGCCATTATGGAGGAAACAATGGCAAAGATTATTGCTTATGACGAGGAAGCTCGTCAGGGAATGCTCGCGGGTCTCGATAAGCTCGCTGATACCGTAAAAGTCACCTTGGGGCCTAAAGGCCGGAACGTCGTTCTGGACAAGACCTATGGTGCTCCGACAATCACGAACGATGGTGTTTCCATCGCCAAGGAGATCGACCTGGACGATCCTTACGAGCGCATCGGTGCTGAGCTCGTCAAGGAAGTCGCCAAGAAGACCGACGACGTCGCAGGCGACGGCACCACGACAGCTACCGTGCTGGCGCAGTCCCTCGTTCATGAAGGACTGAAGAACGTCGTTGCGGGCTCCAACCCCATCGCTCTTCGTCGCGGCATCGAGAAGGCTTCCGACGCCATCGTCAAGGAGCTGATTTCCGCAGCCAAGGACGTTGAGACCAAGGATCAGATCGCCGCGACGGCAACGATCTCCGCAGCCGATCCCGAGGTTGGCGAGAAGATCGCCGAAGCTCTGGACAAGGTCGGTCAGGATGGTGTGGTCACCGTCGAGGACAACAACCGTTTCGGTCTGGATCTTGAATTCACCGAGGGTATGCGTTTCGACAAGGGCTACATCGCTCCGTACTTCGTCACGAATGCCGATGAGCAGACCGCGGTTCTGGATGATCCTTATATCCTCCTCACCTCGGGCAAGCTCTCCAGCCAGCAGGATGTGGTTCATATCGCCGAGCTGGTCATGAAGACCGGCAAGCCGCTGCTGATCATTGCCGAGGATGTCGACGGTGAGGCTCTGCCCACCCTGATTCTCAACAAGATTCGCGGCACCTTCAACTCCTGCGCCGTCAAGGCTCCTGGCTTTGGCGACCGTCGTAAGGCGATGCTGCAGGATATGGCCATCCTCACCGGCGCACAGGTCGTTTCGGAGGAGCTTGGTCTCAAGCTCGAGTCCATCGATACCTCGGTGCTCGGTACCGCCAAGAAGGTCATCGTATCCAAGGACGAGACCACCATCGTTTCAGGCGGCGGCTCCAAGGACGAGGTTTCGGCTCGCGTCTCGCAGATTCGTTCCGAAATCGAGAACACCGATTCTGATTACGACCGTGAGAAGCTGCAGGAGCGTCTGGCCAAGCTGGCCGGCGGTGTCGCGGTCATCAAGGTCGGTGCAGCAACCGAGGTCGAAGCCAAGGAACGCAAGCACCGCATCGAGGACGCCGTTCGCAATGCGAAGGCTGCCATCGAGGAAGGTCTGCTTCCCGGAGGTGGCGTGGCGCTGATTCAGGCTTCCGCCAAGGCAGAGCAGAGCGTGGCTCTTGAGGGTGACGAGGCCACAGGCGCGTCCATCGTCTTCCGTGCAATCGAAGCTCCTATCAAGCAGATTGCCCAGAACTCCGGTCTTTCCGGTGACGTGGTCATCGACAAGGTGCGTTCGCTCCCTGACGGTGAAGGCTTCAATGCGGCGACCAACGAATATGTCGACCTGCTGGCGGCAGGCGTTGCCGACCCTGTGAAGGTTACGCGTTCCGCCCTGCAGAACGCCGCTTCGATCGCCGGACTGTTCCTCACCACCGAAGCTGTGGTGGCGAACAAGCCGGAACCACCGGCAGCAGCTGCACCCGCAGCTCCTGACATGGGCTACTGATCGTAGCAACCGCAACCGCTTACACGGTTGAGTCGTAGATTGCAGTGCGGCATCCCAACGGGGTGCCGCACTGCTGTATTTGCGGAGTGCTCAGTTTGCGAACAGCATGGTCGCCTGGCTCTCAGCCTCCGCGTACAGTGATGAAGCCTGCGCGAGTGCATGCTGAATGGCTTCCAGAGATTGCTCCATCTGATTCTGCGCATTGCGCCACTGCTGGGAAAGTTGCGTGAATTGCGTTGCGGCACCGCCGGTCCAGATGCCCTCAAGACCCTGCAGGTTGCCATACATGCCTTGCACCGAATCACGTATGGCTTCGATGGAATTCTGCACGGCGGCGCTTGACGTCAATATACGTTCCGAATCCACTTGATAACTGCTCATCATCACTCCTTGTTGTTCCACATGGATGCTGAAGTTGAATAATTCAGCCGCGGTGCGTGCACAACCGCTATGGTGGAGGGTATGACACGTTGGGATTCTTCAAGCACGGATTGCACCGCTGTGGACGAATGTGCCACCAGCAGAGCCCATGAGAGTGGAGCGCGTGGTGCAGGATTGACGCACGCGATGCCGTCTGCGGTTGTTGGGCGTACAGACCTTGCGAATGACGCCGGCAAACACGTTTCGGAGTGGCGCTTGCGCGCGACGGCATGCCTGATGACGGTGCTTCTCGCATGCTTCCCCGCGCTGCTTTCCTCGCAGGCCTTTGCCGATGAGAGTCCCTCCGACAGTGCTTCCGCAACGCCTTCAGCATCCTCGTCGTCCTCAACGGGGCAGAACGGTGACAGCGGTATGACCGTCACCGATTCCATCACCGACACCCAGAATCTTCTGGGTTCGCAAGCCAGTCTGGTGAATGACACGATTGCGAAGACCAAAAGCGATACCGGCGTGACGGTTCGGCTGCTGTACTTGTCGACATTCTCCGGGAACAGCAATCCTGAGAAGTGGACCAGCGCCGTACTCGAATCCACGGACCCTCCGGTAAACACCGTGCTGCTGGCGGTGGCATCGCAAGACGGCAATCTGGTCGTAGCAGTTTCCGGCAATTCGGAACAGTGGTTGCAGCAACAGTCGACGGTGGATGAGCTTTCGGATGCCGCATTGAAGCCAATCACCGAAGGCAGCACACCCGATTGGGCGAATTCAGCGATAGATATGATGACCACGCTCACTCAGATCAAACAAACCTCCACGAATTCCACTGCCCAGCATCTGGGGACAACGGCTTTCATCGCGGTGCTGGTGATTCTGCTGATTGCGGCCTGCGTGATGTTCGCTCTCCACCAGCGTCGAAAGCGCAGAGGAGAGGCCGGAACGCACGATGGCAGACGTACGCGCGACAACCGGAGGTCAAGGCGGGAGTCCAAGGCTCCGACGAAGAGACAGTCGAACAGAAGGGCTTCCCGCCGGCGCGACGGCAGAGGTCAGAATCGTTCACGGCGAGAGAACCCCGATGGCGGCAGCGATTCCGATTCCGGCGTATCCAGCGAGAACCAGCGGAAAGAGGATTCCGCTGAACATCAGCACACAGGGCAACGGGACATGCGGGCTGATTCAGCTTCCACCGAACAGCACAGCTCGTCGCCGCAATCCACGCCGGCCGATGCTGAATCCGAAGATGGAGCAGACATCAGCGCAGATGAGTCCAGGCATGCCGCATAGCGTGCAGCTTCAGGCTTCTACATCGCGGATAATCGGACGGGGATGAGGGCTGGGGGTAGTGGCGGAGAGAGGTGGCAGAAGGTCGGGGACTCACGTTCTCGGCCTTCCTGCCATCAAAGCATCGAATGGCTTATCTTCGACCCATTGCCGCGACTCGTTTCGGAGCATGACGTGTGTGATTCCAAGAACAATTCAGATGGCATTCAGGAAACCTCCAGAGAATCGGGTCAAGCTATTAACCATGACTAAGCCTATAGAAGCATCAATTGTTGTCGTGGATGATGAGCCTTCGATCCGTGAGCTGCTGGTGGCCTCGCTGCATTTCGCGGGATTCGAGGTGAACGCCGCGGCCTCCGGCTCCCAAGCCATAGAGGTTATCGAGAAGGTTCAGCCTGACCTCATCGTTCTCGATGTCATGCTCCCCGACATCGACGGTTTTACGGTCACCAGGAGAATCAGACAGGAAGGCATCGACGCACCGGTGCTTTTCCTGACGGCAAGGGATGACACTCAGGACAAGGTGATGGGCCTTACCGTCGGTGGAGACGACTATGTGACCAAGCCATTCAGCCTTGAGGAGGTCGTGGCGCGAATCAGAGCGATTCTGCGCAGAACTCGTGAACAGGTGGAGGACGATCCGATAATTCGTGTGGGTGACCTGGAAATCAACGAGGATTCCCACGATGTCTCCAGGGCAGGGCAGCCCATAGATCTGAGTCCTACCGAATACAAGCTGCTGAGGTATCTGATGGACAACGAGGGCCGGGTTCTCAGCAAGGCGCAGATTCTTGATCATGTCTGGCAATACGACTGGGGCGGGGATGCGGCCATCGTCGAATCCTACATCTCGTATCTCCGCAAAAAGGTCGACGGTATCGAAACCACCGACGATAACGGGGAAGCACGGAAAGTGGTGCCTTTGATTCAGACCAAGCGTGGCATCGGCTACATGATCAGAGAGCCCAAAACCGCATCGGGCGCACAGTGAACAAGCCGAAGCGCGGCGAATCCGCATCTTCATCAAACGTCGACCATGCGAAAGGCTCAGGGCTCTCCAACGTCAAGGACAGCCTGCATAAGTGGTCGGAACATATCCGCAGACCTGTGATGCGGCAGCTGGATGCCGTTCCTCTCAGCACCAAGCTCGTGGCCTGCACCCTCGTCGTGCTGGTCATGGGGACTCTGGGCATCACCTTCGCCATACGCTATCTGGTGGGCGGATATCTGCTGGACAAGACCGATCAGCAGTTGACGCGCCAGGCCTCGTTGATATTCAACAACATACGTCAGCTCAGTCAGGAAGACAACGGCAAGGGCGGAGTGGGGCCGACCGATTACTACCTGCAGATTCGCGACGCCAACTATCAGATCATGACCACCGCATTGACCCCGACACTGTCTTCGGGAGTGACCTCATCTCCTGCATTGCCAGCTTCGGGTTCGATGGGAAGCATTCAGATAGGGCAGCCCTTCACCACGACTGCGACGGTGAACGTGAGCGCCGACCACAACCAGTCGGATAGCGCGACCCTGAAGATGGCCAATGCTCCATGGCGTGTCGTCGCACTGGAGTGGCAGATACAGGGGCAGAGCAGCGATCAGGATTCCTCGCATGGCGTGCTCTTCATCGGACTGTCCCTGAGCGACCAGTTGGACACCACGGAGACTCTGACCAGATACAGTCTGTTCGTCGGTATCGGCATCGTCCTGCTTGGCGCGTTGTTGGCGATGCTGACGATACAACGAACCCTGCTGCCCCTGAAACGCATTGAGAAAACAGCGGCCCAGATAGCGGCCGGTGACCTGTCGCAACGTATTCCGCCTGCTCCCGACAATACCGAGGTCGGTTCCTTGTCCGCATCGCTCAATGCGATGCTCGCTCGCATCGAACAGAGCTTCGACGAGCAGACCGAGACGACGGAGAAGATGAAGCGTTTCGTCTCTGATGCCAGCCATGAGCTCCGTACTCCTTTGGCGGCCATCCATGGCTATGCGGAACTGTACAAGATGCAACGGGATTATCCTGGTGCGCTGGAACGCGCGGATGAATCGATACAGCATATCGAGGCGTCGAGTACCAGGATGGCCATTTTGGTCGAGGATTTGCTGTCGCTGGCCAGGCTTGACGAGGGGCGCGGCATCGATGTGCATCAGCAGGTGCGTCTGAGCTCAGTGGTCAACGACGCGGTCGATGATCTGCATGCCCTCGATCCAAGCAGGGACATAGCTTTCGGCACGCTCTCCATTCACGGTCCTGCGCCGGAGGACAATGTGACTGGCCTGGCCAGTCTGAACAGGAAGGCTTCGACCGGACATCCGCAATTCGGTATGGTGCAGAAAGAATCGGGCGAAGGCCCCTCCTTCGCCTTCTCTTCGGGCACCGTCCCCGATGTCATCATTCCCGGCGATCCTTCCAGGCTCCGTCAGGTGGTCACCAATATCGTGGGAAACATCCATCGTTACACGCCGAGCGATTCGCCTGTGCGCGTGGGGTTGGGCGTCATGCCGGCATCCATCAGCGCGGCGGCGTTGTCAAGGCTGCCGTCGAAGGCGTCTTCGCTTGCGCGTTTCATCGAGGCCGCAGAGGTCGGCCAGGGCAACAACATGGGTACCAGGTATGCCGTGGTGCAGTTCTCCGACCATGGTCCCGGAGTGCCTGAAGCCTCGCTTCATCAGTTGTTCGAGCGATTCTATACGGCTGATCCCTCGCGTGCCAGAGAGAAGGGCGGTACCGGTCTGGGCCTGGCCATTGCCTTCTCGGTGGTCAAGGCGCATCAGGGCATGATATGCGCGACGCAGACCCCCGGTGGGGGGTTGACCTTCACCGTCGTGCTGCCGTTGGGCGCCGAGGAGCGGCATGAGGCCCCTACGGCGACGTCATCCTCCGACAATCATGGCGGTCGAAAAGCCAGGCAGAACGCCAAAGCCCAGGCTAAGGCACAGTCAAAGGCACAGGCACGGTCAAAGGTGTCTTCACCGTCACCGGCACAGCAGCAGGAGTCAGCGTCGTCTGCACTTCCAGCGGCATCGAATGCGGCGAATTCACAGAGGGATGCGAACGGAGGTTCGGCTTACGACTCACATGGTGATGCCCCTGGCGTACAGGGACTGCAGGAGCCGCAAGCTGAGGGGATGCAAGGTGACGGCGCTGATACCGGCCTCGATAAGACCGCAAGGCACGGTTCGTAGAGGCTTCCGGCTCTCGCAGGAGTTGACCGTGAGAGAACATGCATCGAGTCTGGGCTTGCGCTAGACTGGGTATTCGGTTTTCCTATACGAACACACATGTGGTGTGTGCCGATTCAGATTGCAGTGAGGAGTAGATATGCCCAGCGGGAAAGTACGTTGGTTCGATGCCGCCAGAGGCTTCGGATTCATAACCGGCGACGACGGGGAAGATGTCTTTCTTCCTTCAAGCGCGTTGCCCGCAGGCGTAACGACCCTACGTAAGGGCGCGAAGGTGGAGTTCTCGGTGGCGGAAGGCAGAAAAGGCCCGCAGGCCCTTGACCTCACAGTGGTCGGCCCCGCACCGTCGGTTATCAAGGCGACTCGGCCGAAGCCGGATGACATGGCCGCGATCGTCGAGGACCTGATAAAGCTGCTCGACTCCGCAGGCAACGGTTTGCGCAGACATCACTATCCGGCACCCGCCGATTCCAGGAAGCTGGCGACATTGCTGCGTGCGGTCGCCGATAACTTCGACGTTCAGGACTGATTATCCCGGCGTCATCACAACAATCATCGCCATCGAAGGTGTGACAGATGTCTCAACAACTCAGCGGCCCGCAAGAGCTTGCCAAATCAGTGGCGCTAGACGTTGCCTCGGAGCCCGATGAAGTGGGTGAATTCGTCGTCGCCCATGACGACGGCGACAATATCACCGATTTTCGTTTCGCTTCTCGGGTACGTGGATACGAGAACTGGCAGTGGTCGGTAACCCTGTTCCACGACGAGGAACTCGACAGCTGGACTGTGGACGAGTCCTCGCTGATACCCGCCGAGGGTGCGTTGCTTCCTCCGCAGTGGATTCCGTGGAAGGACCGGCTGCGTCCCGAGGACCTTTCGGTGACGGATTCCCTGGGAACGGAAGCGGACGATCCGCGCATCGAACAGGGCTTGCCCGAAAATGTCCTTGAGAGTGCTGAACGACAGATTCGTGAGGGTGCCGGCTTGGAGAGCGCTGATTCTCAGTCGCCAACCGACGGTGTGGCGGATGACGGAAGTGCGGCAGACGCCGGTGCGGCCGAGAAAGAGGAAGGCGCTTCGGTATCCTCCTCGACGGTATCTTCAACATCGGTATCCTCCACTGTGTCGTCATCCATATCGGCTGACGATAAGGCGACATCCGAGGAGTTCTCCCGCAATGCCGAGGATTTGGCGGATGCTGCGGTCGCCTTCCATCTGACCAGATCGCATGTCATGACCGCAGAAGGCAGAGCGGAAACAGCGAAACGCTGGTATGCAGGTCAGCATGGGCCGAAGTCCCTGTCGACGAAGACCGCCGATGGGCTGACCTGCGAGGAATGCGGGTTCCTGATTCCATTGCAGGGGGAGTTGGGGCGGATGTTCGCCGTATGCGCGAACAAGTGGAGCCCCGATGACGGCAAGGTCGTCTCTTTGGACCACGGATGCGGCGAGCATTCGGAAATCGAAGCCGCCGAGGCAAGTCCGCTGTGGGTGCAATCCGAACCTGCCTATGACGATGTTCATGTCGATATCGTCAGGCGCAGTCCCGTCGCGGCTTTAGGTGCTGAAAAACTCTCACCGACGGCATCAGAGCCGGCTTCGGATACGGAGCTTCCGGAAGTCGAGATACTGGAATCCATCGAGGCCGAGTCCGCCAGCCCGACCGCAACACGCACGGCATCGAAGCGGAAAGCGACGGGGGATGTTGCTCCTCGCAAGAGGACGGCTCGCCGTACGCCGAAGGCCGCCAAACAGACGGATGGTGACTCCGGTACGACCTCGGAGACCGAGTGAGACGCCACACGGTCTCAGGCGGAGTCTTCAGCGCACGATGGTAACCGTACAGTCGGTCATCGTCAGCATCTGCCTGCTGACGGACCCCAGGAAATGCGCATCGAGACCGGACAATCCGCGCGACCCCACAATCACCCATGAGGTGTGGTTTGCTGCGTGAATAAGCCCTTTCGCCGGCGAAATGTGGAAGGCATGCGTGCGCACAGTCACGGTATCCGGGATTCTGGCCTTGGCGACGAGTTCGGCGAGTGTATCCTCCGCTGTCTGCTGCCCGACTTCGATGGGCGCGATGGCGTTTTGGTAACCCGGGATATTTCCCAGATCCTTCAACTGCCAGCAATAGAGCACATGCAGCGTGGCTTGGTGCAGGGAGGCCTCGCGTGCGGCGAATTCCAAGGCCTTCATGGACAGGCGTGAGCCGTCGACCCCGACGACGATGGACTTCGCCTTGCGCGCCTGCTGACCCTGATGTTCCTCATGTCTCTGCATGCTCTCCACATCGGCGTCGGGAACGTTGCTGGGAAGGTCATCAACGAAGGCCTGCTCCATATCCTGTTCGACCTGCTCGGCGTCATCAGCCGGAATTCTGACGACGGTGACGGGCACGGTGGCGTCCTCGGCGAGCGAAGCGGATGTGGAACCCAGGAACCATCTCGCGACACGGCCGAGCGAACGTCGACCGACCACGATCTGCTGCGCCTGATGTCCGATCTCGAGAAGTGCCTCGGGTCCTGAAGCCTTGACCGGGGTGAATACCAGCGAAGCCCTGTCAACGGGAATGTCGGCGCATTCGGTGGACACCCAGCTGTTGAGCACCTTGATGATGCTTGCGCGGACCCGCGTCCAGTCCTCTTCGTCGTGGGGTTCGGCGCCGAGATCCCACGAGCGCGTCCACCCGAAAACGATGTTCACCCGTTGCCTGCTCAGTACGGACTCGGCAAGGGCCCAGCGTAAGGCGGCAAAGGATTCCCTGGAGCCATCGACACCAACGACGATGTCGGCTTCGGGGGCGGTGGCGGCGTGTTTCGGTCCTGTGTAGGTCTCGTTCTGATGCTTCATCGCCATCACCCTCCTAAAATGGTTGATATAGACCAGCATAACCGCGAATTTGCGTTCATAGCGCAATAGAGAAACGGCCGTGAATAAACGTCATCGCAAATCTGTAGAGTGAGTGACAGTTTCAAAGGGAAGGACAAGCATGTTCGAACGGTTTACCGACCGTGCGCGGCGCGTCATCGTGCTCGCGCAGGAAGAGGCTCGCGCCCTTCAACACAATTACATCGGTACCGAGCACCTCCTGCTCGGACTGATTCGTGAGGGTGAAGGTGTCGCCGCCAAGGCGCTCGCTGCCAAGGGTGTGGAGTTGGATGCCACCCGTAAGCAGGTCGAGGAAATGATCGGCAAGGGGAATGCGGCCCCGAACGGGCACATCCCATTCACGCCGCATGCCAAGCAGGTGCTGGAGCTGAGTTTGCGCGAGGCGCTGCAACTGGGCCACAGCTACATCGGCACCGAGCATATTCTGCTCGGTTTGATTCGTGAGGGCGAGGGTGTCGGCACACAGGTCCTCATCAAGATGGGTGTCGATCTCGGTGAGCTCCGCACCTCGACGATTGATTTGATTCGTGGCAGCCATGAAGGTTCCGACGCCGCGAAGGCTGATCTCGCCAACGCCGGAAGCGTGCAGAACAAGCAGGGCCAGACCGGTTCGGCCATTCTGGACCAGTTCGGACGCAACCTCACTCAGGAGGCGGCCGAAGGCAAGCTCGATCCGGTAATCGGACGCAGTGCGGAAATCGAACGTGTGATGGTGGTTCTGTCCCGACGCACGAAGAACAATCCGGTGCTGATAGGAGAGCCTGGCGTAGGCAAGACCGCCGTGGTCGAAGGGCTGGCTCAGAAGATTCATGTGGGAGACGTGCCGGAGACGCTGAAGGGCAAGCAGGTCTATTCGCTTGACCTCGGCTCCATGGTTGCGGGTTCCAGGTACCGTGGCGATTTCGAAGAGCGTCTCAAGAAGGTCCTCAAAGAGATCAAGACGCGCGGTGACATCGTGCTGTTCATCGACGAGATTCACACCATCGTCGGTGCCGGCTCCGCAGACGGTGCCCTCGGGGCATCCGATATGCTCAAGCCCATGCTGGCCCGTGGCGAGCTGCAGACCATCGGTGCCACCACCACCGAGGAATACCGCAAATACATCGAGAAGGATGCCGCGCTGGAACGTCGTTTCCAGCCGATTCAGGTTCCTGAACCCACGGTCGCGGAAACGATCGAGATTCTCAAGGGGCTGCGCGACCGTTACGAGAACCATCACCATGTGACGATTACCGACGGTGCATTGCAATCGGCGGCCGAACTGTCCGCGCGGTACATTCAGGACCGCAATCTGCCGGACAAGGCCATCGATCTGATCGATGAGGCCGGTGCACGACTGCGTATCAAACGTCTGACCGCGCCTCCCGAGCTTCGCGAGCTTGATGAGAAGATCACCAAGTTGAGCGAGCAGAAGGACCAGGCCATCAAGGACCAGGACTTCGAGAAGGCCGCGGAGTTGCGCGACGGACAGGAGAAGCTCGAAACCGAACGCAAGGAAAAGGAACAGTCCTGGCGCGAGGGCGAGTCCGATGTGCGTATGGTCGTGGATGAGGATGTCATCGCCGAGGTGATTTCGTCGAGTACCGGCATACCGGTGTTCAAGCTCACCCAGGCGGAGTCGAAGAAGCTGCTCAACATGGAAGGTGAGCTGCACAAGCGCATCATCGGCCAGGATGAAGCGGTCAGCGCATTGTCTCGTTCGATTCGCCGAACCCGTGTCGGGCTCAAGGATCCCAAGCGTCCTGCCGGTTCATTCATCTTCGCCGGGCCTACCGGTGTGGGCAAGACCGAGCTCGCCAAGACGCTCGCGTCCTTCCTCTTCGATGATGAGGATGCACTGATTCGCGTCGATATGTCCGAATTCGCCGAGAAGTACGCGGCATCGCGTCTCTTCGGCGCTCCTCCGGGGTATGTCGGTTACGAAGAGGGCGGCGAGCTGACCGAGAAGGTCCGTCGCAAGCCCTTCTCGGTGGTGCTCTTCGACGAGATCGAGAAGGCACATCCGGATATCTTCAACACGCTGCTGCAGGTGCTTGATGAAGGTCATCTCACCGACGGTCAGGGCCGCAAGGTGGACTTCAAGAACACGATCATCATTCTGACGACCAACCTTGGTACTCGGGACATCGCCCGTGCAGCCAACACCGGATTCAATCTCGGCAACAACACCGAGACCAGCTACCAGCGGATGAAGGATCAGGTCACCAGCGAACTCAAGCAGCAGTTCCGTCCGGAGTTCCTGAACCGTCTCGACGACATCATCGTGTTCCAGCAGCTCAATGAGCAGCAGGTTCGTCAGATCGTCGATCTGGACGTCAAGCAGCTCAACGACCGTCTGTTCGAGCGTCATATGTCTCTCGAACTCAGCGACGCCGCCAAGGATCTGCTCGCGCAGAAGGGCTTCGACCCGCTGCTGGGTGCCAGGCCCTTGCGTCGCGTCATTCAGCGGGATATCGAGGATGCGATTTCCGAGAAGATTCTGCTGGGCGAGCTGGGCGACAACGAGCATGTGTTGGTCGATGCCGAAGGCGAAGGCATTCTCGGCGAATTCACCTTCACCGGCAAACCCTTCGAACAGGATGCCGACGGCAACAAGCCGGAACTGGTCGGAGCCTCGACAGGGGCCTCGAACGGTGCGGATGTTACCGATGACGGCGCAGACGACGCCGGCGCGGATACGGCGGATAGTGCCGAATAGCCGCTGAACCATTTCCGCCAGTGAAAACGGGCCACGAACTCTTGTTCGTGGCCCGTTTTCGTGTTTCTGGCGGTGCGAATGCTGTTCTGTAGGGATTGTTCGCGTGACTCGACCCTCGTGAAGGAGGCCTTGCTGCAATTCCAACGAATTCAGTTGCAATTATCGGATGAATACCTGTGAATCCCTACACAAACGCAGCTCCGCAAGAATTCAGTGTTTCGCGGAGGATTATATGTCCTCGAAACGCCCTTCTGCAGGGATTGACGTGAGACGTGCCTGCAGCCGTCTGTCATAAAGGCGGGTGGAGGGCACGGCGAACATCAGCAGCCCGCAGAACAGCGAGCCGACTCCGGAAAGCACGAAAATCCATTCCACTCCAAGCGCATCGGCCAACGGTCCGACGAATAGCAACCCGATTGGTCCGGCAATCCCGGAAAGGGACATGCACACCCCGAACACCCTGCCAAGTTCGTCTGGAGGGAAGGACTGCTGAATCATCGCCATCGGTAGCGTGCTAGGGAAGGCTATCGCCATACCTGCGAAGGCATTGAGGATGACGAAGAGCACGAATCCGCTCGATGTCCCAGGAAGCAGGCCGCTCAAGGAGAAGGCGACTCCCAATACCCCAATCGCCAGTACCACCGGCCGCATGCGGTCCTTCCATGTGCCGAAGACGCCGATGATTGCGCCGCCGACCAGTGAACCGATGGACCATACCATCTCCACCACGCCTGCCTGGAACACGCTTCCCTTGAAATACTGGAAGGTCATCAGAGGATACAGGCTTGCGGCAGGCATGAACATCAAGGTGAACAGCGAACTGATAATCAGCATGGACCAGAGCCCACGTGCGCTCGCAATCCGCTTGAACCCGAATACGGCATCGGCGATGACCTTTGGCTTCTCCACCAGATTGCTGAGATTCGAGGGGATGCTGATGAAGGCCAGTATGCCTACGCCCAGCGCAGCCCCCAGAACATCCGCGAGAATCAGATAGTTGATGGGAATGAAGGCGTACAGCAGCGCTCCCAAGGCAGGGGAGACGACCATCGTCGCGGACTGCACCATGCCGAGTTGCCCGTTGATTTTGGTGATTTCGTCATCCGGCACGATGGTCGGCAGAATCGATTGAATCGTGGGCATCTGGAAGGCCTGGGCAAGTGAACGCACGAAGAGCGAGACGAAAACCAGCCAAAGCGGGAAAGTGGAATTCAGCGTGCCAACCACAGAAAGGATGACCGCGAAGGCAGCGGCGACAAGATCGGGGACGATGAGCAGGGCCTTCTTGTTCCACCGGTCGATGAAGGTTCCGACGAACGGGCTGAGCAGCACCATGGGCAGCATGGCCAACAGCGTGGCGTAGCTCAGGATTGTGGCCGAGCCTGATTCCTGTGTGAGATACCAGATAATCGCGTATTGCACGATCATCGAGGTGATGCCGGTCATGAATTGGCTGAACAGAAACAGGTAACTGTTGCGTCGCCAATTCGTCATCTCGCGAAATGGTGCCTGAGCCATAGTGAAGCCTTTGCCATTGGGTGGTATAGATACGGAGACACAGCGGACTCCATGAACAACTATCGCACAGCCTGAATGAAACATGCGCATCAGCTAATGGTGTAAAGCCGCGGTAAGGTTCACCGGATGCGAACGCCCGCATGCTTCGTGTAATTCCCAATCCTTCGAAGTGACAATCGCATTAGCCTTCGTATGTGATAGACTCGCTGCGCCTGGTATGTATGAAGATGTGAGCACCCATAACGTCCGTTGAGACGTAGCACCGCGGCCGAATCCTAAGATTCGGACGGTGCAACCCGGTGCATTCGGCATCACCTGCCTTCAGTCGCGCTTCGCTCGGCATTCCGCATCCTCGGGTTTCTTCGATTTCGTCGGAAAACCGGGTTGCATCTCTGTACGACATCACACAACGCAACAACATACGTATCAAGGAACATCTGATGAATACCGCAATACCGTCATCCGTGAATTATTCACGGGACATCGCCGACAATATGGACAATTGGAACGACCGTGCCACGGTGCACGTCGAAGGAGTGGCGAACGCCACACGACCGGACGGCGATACAACGCCCAATGGTGCCTATTGTGATATCCAGGCCTTCATGAAGGACCCGAGGGCCATTTCCTCCGTCGTCCGCCGCGACATGGACGTGCTGTCACCACATCTCCCTGAGTCTGGGCTGGAGGGCAGCCGTCTGCTGCACCTGCAATGCCATATCGGAACAGATACCTTGAGCTGGGCCAGGCTGGGTGCTTCGGAAGTTTGGGGATTGGATTTCTCCGCGAGGTCGCTGTCTTATGCCAGGGATATCTGCGCCCAGGCAGGGGAGAGGATTCACTTCGTGCAAAGCGATGCGCGATACGCATCCGAGGCGATGCCTGAGATGCGCGGCACTTTCGATGTGGTGGTGACCAGCGTCGGCACGATTACCTGGCTGCCTGATTTACGGGACTGGGCGCAGTCCATCGCTGATTTGCTCACCGAAGGCGGCGTGTTCATGATCCGTGACACGCACCCGATGCTCTTCGCCCTCGATAATGATGGACTGACGGTCGTGCAGGACTATTTCAGTGGTACGGAGACCTCGTATGATTCGGACTCATCGTATACCGCAGGTTCCGAAGGCGGCATCACCCATACGCGCAACCATAATTGGGCGCACGACTTCCAGGAGATTACGTCCTGCCTTCTGGCGGCCGGGCTGAGCATCGAAGCTCTTGGCGAGCATCGGGACATCGATTGTAAGGCGTTGCCGATGCTGGTGCACGAACCGGAATCCGAGGACAGCTGGCGTATGCCCGCAGGCATGCCATCCGTTCCGTTGAGCTTCTCGATAGTCGCCAGGAAACGATGAGGAAACGGTGTGTGCCATGGCCCAACAGGCACACACCGTCCGGTACGTATAACGCCCTTGTGCACAGCAAAAGGAGCGCGCTGCCGCAATGTCGAATACCTGAGTATTCGGAAACGCGAACAGAAGCGGCATCGGAAGGAGAACCTCCGATGCCGCAACAACTGCCTGTGACCAGTCAGACCTGCTGTGAAGCCTGTTCCGGCGTGCTTTCCTGCAACTTGCCGTCCTGGATGGTGAGTACCCGGTCGCACTCTGTGAGCAGACGCTCGTCGTGCGTCACCATCACCACTGCGGTGTGCTCCCGCCGCGTGGCCTGTGCGAAGATGTCGGCAACGCCCATCGCCCGTGAAGTGTCGAGGCTGGCGGTGGGCTCATCCGCAAGAATCACCGCAGGACGGCCGTACAAGGCCACGCATATGGCTGCACGCTGTTTCTCGCCGCCTGAAAGTTCGTCGGGGTATTTTCCATGCAGCTTCTGAATGTCGAGATCTTCCATCAGGCTGGCGGCACGTCGGGCGTCGTACTTCTCGTGCGCATACGAGGAATGCAGCTTCAACTGTTCCTCAAGCGTCAGGAAAGGCACCAGATTCGAGGATTGCAATACGAAACCGACGGTGCTGAAGCGAAGCTGCGCGAGTTCCTTCCTCGACATACGGGAGTATTCCTTGCCGTCCAGACTCACCGAGCCGCCCGTCGGTTGCTGCAATCCTCCCATGATGGTCAGCAACGTTGATTTCCCGGAGCCGCTGGGGCCTACGACGGCCACGAATTCGCCTGCATGAATGGTGCAGGTGGTGGGAGCGAGCGCATGCACGGTCGTGTCACCGTCCGGGTAGTCCTTGTAGACGTCTTTGAAGGCGAGCACCTCCGTGGAGGTGGAGGACGTCTGTTCGTCGTTCGTGTTCTTGATGGTCATGACAAAGCCTCGATAGCGTCTATGGATGAAACGGCTCGTGCGGAGAACGCCGCGCCGATAAGACTGAAGAGCACCAGCACGCCCGAAATGATGGCGAACCAGTAGGTGCTTACCGTGATGGGAACGGTGACCGGCATGAAGGCGATGGTCAGCAGGGAGAGCAGCAGGCCGATAAGTGTTCCGATGACGGAGAGTATCAGCGTCTGCGCGAGTATCGAGCGGGAGATGAAGCCGTTCGAGTAGCCTTGCGCCTTGAGTACTCCGAAGAGGTGACGCTTGTGCATGGTCAGGATGTAGATGAAGATGCCCACGACCAGAGCGGACACGCCGACCAGGAATCCTATCATCAGGGCGAAGGTGAGCACCTGCGCCTGATATCCGGGAATGTTGTTGATGAAGGACTGCATGTCGAGTGAAACCATGCCATCTGGCACCGAGACCTTGGCCGAAGCGTCGCGAATGACCAGACCACTGGCCACGACCGCGTCATCGGAGCTTGCGCTTGCGGCATTCCGCGTCGATTGCTGCTGGGTGTTGGCGCTGGTGGCGGTTGCGGTGCTCGATGAATCGGCGGTGGCTCCGGTGACGCTTGCATCCGAGGACATCGAAGCATAGGCCGAGGGGAGTGTGAAGGTGCCGTTGCGTACATAGATCACCGGCTCGGTGTTGTATTCCGCGGTTTTGGTGAATCCTACGATTTTGCAGGTGTATCCGGCCCGGCCGACGCTGACGCTTTCGCCGAGCTGGACGCCGTCCTTTGTGGACAGGCTTTCGCTGGCGACGGCTTCTTTCTCGTCGGCGGCGTTGCGTCCACTCACGAGTTGCGGTATGAGGGTCGAATCCTCGCGTACGCCGAGTACCACGGTGTTGAATCCTTCGCCACTGGTGGTTCCGGACTTCTTGATCTTCGTCACCGCCTGCAGCACACTGACCGGCTCGATGTCTTTGGTGCCGGATTTGCCGGTATTGTCGGTGTCGGTGTCCGCGTCAGTGCCCAGCACCTTGGATTCCTCGGCCCTGGTGACCGACGACGATACGAGGTTGCCGTTGGCGTCGTCCGAGAGCAGGATGCTTGATGCATCCCAGGCGTCGACCGATGTGCGATTCGCCTGGGCGAGACCATACGATAGCGCGGTCAAAAAGAACGACAGATACCCGACGAGTACGATAACCGCCAGTATCAGGGCATAACGCCCCTTCGAATGGCGGATTTCCTTCCATGCAAGTTGCATGCATCCCCTGCTTCCCCCGATATGAACGTCGGATTAGGTGCGTCGCATGGCTTTGACGGTCTGACCTCGGACGGGCCAGTTCCCCAACCGCCAGAGTCCTGCGATAATTCCTCGACCAACAATACGCATCGTCATATGTCCCCGTAGGATTCACGCCCTAAGAGTATGAAGACCGTGAAGAATGCTGATGGTGTTCGGTCTGATGGGTGCTTAAAACCGATGCGTTGAGATAACTGCACTAAAAGGACAGCAAATTAGCCAGAATTTCTCTGGAAAGCTGTCCTTTTAGTGCAGTTATCTCATTGGGGGGACTCTTATAACAGCACCAGCAGCGCCAGAATATAGCAGACCACCAGTGCGGAGAACACGCCATCGCGTTTCGACAACCGCAGCACTCGCAGGTGCGTGCGATTGGCCCCGCCCTCATAGCATCGCGCGTCAAGCGCAAGACCGAGATTGTCCGCATGACGCAATGTCCCGGCGAACACCGGAACGATGATGGCGGTGACCGCTCTGATGCGCTGCAGAGGACCGCCGCTTTCCACACTGCCGCCCCTGGCCGCCTGAGCGTCCATCACGGAAGTGGTTTCCTTGGTGAGGATGGGAATGAATCGCAGAGCCAGAGACATCACCAGGGAAATCTCATGAGTGTGCATACCCAGCATTTTGAAGGGTTTGAGCAGAGACTCGAAGGCATCGGTCATCTGTGTCGGAGTCGTGGTTTGCATGACCACCGCACCAAGAATGATGACCATGGCGAAGCGGCATGTGTACAGCACGGCGCTCCACATCCCACCGCTGCTGAGTGTCAGGGGCCCCCATTGCATGAGAATCGTCCCTGTATGCACGACGAGCAGGTTGAGCAGGCCCATGATGACGAACATCGCCAGAAAGACATGAACCGAACGCAGAATGCGCAGGGGAGGGATACGCGACGCCGCCGTAACCACAAGCGTCATCATCGCGCCCAGGGCGAGCTGGTAGGGAGTGGTGATGAAAAAGGCGGTGAGCATCATCGCCAGGCATCCCAGCATTTTCGCTCGCGGGTCAATGCGAGCGAAGCTCGAAGAAGCCTTCGGGTCATCGCCCACGGTGCCGGCATCTGTCACATCGGTGCGGCTGCGGCCATGGGTGTCCAGAGTCGCCGATGTGTCGTGCTTCGCCCCGGTCGAGGGAGTGGCGGACAGCGGATGCCGGTACTCGTTCAGCACCTGCGCGGAGGCACCGAATGCCTTGACCTCGCCTTCCTCTAGCCACAGAGTGCGATGGGCGAGCGTTCGGGCATCCTCCAGTGAGTGGGTGGTCATGATGATGGTGACGCCGCGCTCGCTGAGATCCTCTATCAGGGCGTTCATACGCGTCCTTGCTGCGGAGTCGAGGTTCGCGGTCGGCTCGTCCATCACCAGAACATCCGGCGTGCAGGCGATGACACCTGCTATGGCGGCCAGACGCTGCTGGCCACCTGACAATTCGAATGGCGATCGGTCGCGCAGCCCTGCGATGCCGAGGAATTCCATCGCCTGACCCGCTCTACGCCGGACTTCCTGCGGTGAAAACCCGAGGTTCTTCGGGCCATACGAAATGTCATCAGCAACCGTGTCCGCGAACAGCTGCCGTTCGGGATGCTGCATGACATAGCCGACCCGGTGCCGCAAAGCTTTGAGTGCCTTGCGACCGGTGCTTTTGCCCTTCCGGGCTGCAGGGATTCCGCAGACCGTGATGCTGCCTGCCGTGGGTTCGGCCAAGGCACATAGCAGTCTGGAGAGTGTGGATTTTCCCGAACCGTTATGCCCTACGATGGCGATGACCTCGCCTCGCTGTGCTTGGAACGACACATCGCGTAGAGCATCGTGATCCCCGTCGCTGAAGCGAAAGGAGACATGCCGAACATCGATGACCGTCCCTTCGGAGACCTCGGCCTGCCAGGACATAGAGGACGGCGGCAATGGGGTGGGGACCTTCAAGCCGTTTGCGGCTTGCGGATGCTCACGCAGGGAATCTACTGGCCCGGATTGCGATGCATCGGGAAGGTCTGAAATACCCGGAACACCGCATGCATCGAGGATGTGAGCGTCATGATGCACTCCCGATGATTTGTCGAGTGCGGATTGCAACGAGGCAGGTGGGCAGTCCGCGATAAGCGTCCCGTGATCGAGAACGATTACGCGGTCTGCCGCCGAGAGGTCCTCGACGTCATGAGTGACATGCACGATGGCGGTGCCTCGCGATGAGAGTTCATCAAGGACCTGCATCACATCCTGCCGGCCCTCGCTGTCCAACATGGCTTCGGGCTCGTCAAGTACCAGCAGATCGGGATGCATCGCCAGAGCCCCGGCAATCGCCACCCGCTGCTGCTGTCCTCCGGACATCTTCGTGGGGTCGCGCAGGGCGGAACTCGCCATGGAGACCTGTTCCAGCGATTGCCCGACCCGTTCGATAATCTCATCGCGTGGAACGGAGAGATTCTCCGGCCCGAAGGCCACATCGTCCTTGGTCACCGTGGTGACGATCTGGTCCTCGGTGTTCTGGAACACCATGCCGATGCGATGTCTGGCCTGTCTATAGCTTTCGGCGTCTATCGCACCGTCGTCGAAGCTTTCCGTACCGAAATAGGATACGCGCCCAGCATCGGGGCTGACGAATGCCGCGATGATGCGTGACAGTGTGGACTTCCCCGAACCGTTGGCCCCTACGACGAAGATGCGCTCGCCTGCGTGGATGTCGAGGCTGATATGACGCAATGACCAGGTGTGCCCGCGGTCATAGCTGAATGCGACATCGCGAAGACTGACGATGCATGACGATGAATCTGACGATTCCTTCATACGTACCGACCTCAGCGATGGACGAGCATCGAAATCGGCTTGTAGATCAGGAAGGTCACCACGCCGTGGATGGCGAGTTTCATCAGGTTGAAGGGCAGGAGGACGGGCAGAATCATCGTCGCCACGGCGCTGACCGAGATATTGGCATAGAGCGGTGTGATGATGAGGTTGCCGATGATCGCCACGGCCAAGGCGCACACCGAACCGACGATGATGCCGAGCAAGGCGCCCTTGCGTGTATGTACGCGGCGGTAGACGAGAGATGCGGGAACGCTTAGCGACAGTGCCACGGCAACAGCCATCAAGGTTCCGTATGGGTCGGTGAAGAGGTGTGGCACCCATGACAAGATACTGACGAGAACGGCCGCCATCGGCCCGAAGGCGAATCCCGAGATTAGCGACACGATGCCGGAAGGATCGTATTTCAGATACGGTGCCGCCGGGAACAGCGGCAGTTCGATGAAGCTGGCCACAATCGACAGCGCCACGAATAATGCGTATATGGCGATTCTCCGTGTCGACCAGCGTCCCTCCTGCACATCGCTTGTGGAATGCGGGTCCCTCTTCGGAGACAACGGCTGATGCGAGGAATTTCGCGGAGTGTTTGCGGGTTTGGACCCGTCTGAAGGCATGCTCATATTGAGCCTCGTTTCTTTCATCCGGACTGTAACCGTTGGCCTCGGATTCTCACCGAATCAGCCGCTTGCGCGGGTCGCGGGCTTCGGCATATCGCTGTTATGACTCTCGGCGTTGCCGTTACCGCCAGTAAGGAGTTGCACCTTCCCTGAAACTGACGACATAAATTTACCACACCGTATTCATCTCACCGTGTGATTCTGCTCGCGTGGGGTGATTCCACAGGGTACTGGGCTGCCTGCAATATGCATGTGCCACATGACTATGGTGCGTCATGCGAATCACCTTGGGAGAGTTGTCGTAGCGCCGCTTGTTGCGCCGAGAAGACTAGCGCGCAGGCCTGCATACGGCACGGCAGCGAGGATGTCAGGAAGAGGGCAAGGCACTCGAATGCACTTGACCTGACTCTTCCCAGCACTCCGGAATGCGGGCAACCGTCATGCGTGCAAGAATGGTGAGCATGGATAAAGTGGCAATTGTTGTGGTGACCTATCGCAGGCAGGAACTGCTGGCGACTCTCTTCGAATCGATACTCAACCTCACCAAGGCTCCCTGGCGAGTGGTGATCGTCGACAACGAGCATTCCGATACGACCAGGCAGATGGTCGAGGAATTCGAGAGCGCGGTCACCGGCCAATGGGGCAAGACCATCCCGGATTCGTCGGGCGAAGACAGCAGGGTCGTATACGCTCCGCAAAGCGACAATCTCGGGGGGGCGGGCGGTTTCTCAGCAGGGGTAAAACGAGCCTACGAACTGGGTGCCCAGTGGTTCTGGGTGATGGACGATGATGTGGCCGTCGAACCCGAAGGACTCGACAAGCTTGCCAAGTGGTCGGACAAGCATGAGGTCATCCAGGGGTCACGTCTCGACTATGACGGCGGTCCCTTCTACTGGCAGTACCATTTCATCGTGTCGCTCGGCATTCCCGATCCCATCGCACCCGCCGCGTTCGGGCAGGCGGGCTACCGGGTGATGAACACCATGTGCTTCGAGGGCGGATTCTTCTCCAGACGAGTGGTTGAGCGCATCGGATTCCCGGACCCGCGCTTCTTCATCTATTGGGATGACACCCTGTACGGCTATCTTGCCAGCAAGGTCACCACACCCATCGTGGTGCCTGATGTGGTGATGCGACGTACCCGCGAAATCGGCAACTGGGATATCGCAGGTGTGCGTCAGCTCAATTCGACGTCTGATATGAACCGGTACCACATCATGCGCAACAGAGGGTACATGGCCCGGTACTTCATGCAGCACGGCGATTACCGTCCGGCCCTGTTCGCCCTGGGGACGGCAGCAACCTTCACGAAGGAACTCATCAGGCTCGTGGCCGTTGACCGCAGCAGTTTTGGCAGCGGCGTCAAGAAGCTCGTCACTGGGTGGTGGGACTCCAGAAAACTCCTCCATGACCCCGAGTGGAAGCCCATGCCCCCTCTGAAATAGGGGAGTGATGCGTTTCTGTAGGGATTTGTGCGTAGACCATCGGTGCAAGGCCAGTGATTCGGCTGTTTTCCAGTGCCTACGAGCTCGATATATCTATAAATCCCTACACAAACGACAGATGAGCGTGAAGTGCATGCGAATTTCGGCTAGGGGCGGCTGAATGAAGCCTCGTTTCCCCATTGCCAGGTGCCTCCGCCGGCTCCAATCTGAAAATGCAGCTTCGCGATTCCCAAATCGTTGAGCAGAAAGCGGCCGGAAGCATCTGACGCGATGAACGCTTTGGCCGTGCCTGTGGCGGCGTCATAGAAGAACCGCGTGGTCTGAGCGTTCATGGCCGAAGGTGCCTTCAGTGCGGCAGTGACGCCGTCCTTGAACCAGTCCGGCGCTGCTTCGACTTCGGCGGCGCTCATGTCGGGTGTCGCCTCTGCCAAGGAAATCGAAGGACGATGCTTCGATTGAATTTCACGAAGTTCCTTGAAGTCGCTGCGGAGCAACTGAGCCTGGTCTATCGGATACCCGATGGTGATACCCAGATACAGCTCCTCGCCAGGTAATATCGAGCAGCGTTGTGCGGCAGCCTGACGGTCCCAGCTGCCCGCCACCCATCCCGTGCCAAGACCGTAGAGCGTTGCGTCCAGCACGATACGCTGCGCATAGAAGCCTGCCTGTTCATATGCCTCCGGGGATTCTTTCGGCCCCACGACGGCTATGACATTGTTGGCGTTCCTGAAATGGCCTGAGGCGTTCGCTTCTGCGAACACGTCGGGACAGTCGCTGATGAGCTGGATATGCAGACCCGAGAGAGTGTTCACTGCGGAGATCGTCGTGTCGAGTTTTCTGATGTGATCCTCGGCTAGTGAAGTGGGATCGTAATTTCTGGTGGTGGTGCGGATGTCGATCGCGTCGATGAGTCGTGGTTGTTCTGCCATCACTCTATTATTATGCCTACATGAAGAAAATCCACCATCGTGTCGCCGTTCAGTGTGGCCTATGGGATGCGGTGGGGATATGATTCATACGCACCGCTCCGACACCCAAAGTCTCGGCGGGTGTATTCGGGCACGAAGAGTTTCCAGCAACAAGGAGATCAAGGATGATTGAGACAGCGCAGGCATTTGGCATTGATATTGGAGGATCCGGCATCAAAGGTGCTCCTGTCGATCTGAATATCGGAGATTTCGCCGAGCCACGTTTGAAGATTCTGACACCAGAGGAATCAACCCCTGAAGCCGTTGGCGCTATCACCAAGCAGATGCTCGAGCATTTCGAGGTTCCTGATGACGTACCTGTCGGCATCGCGTTTCCTGCGCCTATCAAGCCCGGAAAACCCTTGGATTTCATGGCTAATCTCGATAAGTCATGGCTTGGCGTGGATGTTCAGGCGGCGTTCAGCGAAGCCTGCGGTCGTCCTGTGAAGCTCGTCAACGATGCTGACGCGGCAGGCCTTGCAGAAGTGCAGTTCGGTGCGGCGAAGGGCGAGAACGGCCTGGTCATTGCCACCACGCTGGGCACCGGCATCGGTACCGCCATCATCTATGACGGCGTGCTGGTCCCGAACAGCGAGCTTGGGCACCTGACGTTGAAGGACCAGGATGCCGAGAAGTATGCCGCCGCTTCTGTGCGTGAGCAGAAGAACCTCGGATACAAGAAGTGGGCTGGTCGCCTGACCAAGTACTACGGCCTTCTGGAGACCTATCTCAATCCCGACCTGTTCGTCGTAGGCGGCGGAGTCAGCCGCATGAGCGAAAAGTTCCTGCCTCTTATTGATATCAAGACCCCGATTGTCCCGGCCAAGCTGCGTAATCAGGCCGGTATCGTCGGCGCGGCGTACTTCGCCAGCATTCATCAGGACTGATGCCGATGGCAGGCTGCTTCGCCTGCCGAGCCGGTGATTTGAGTTGCATCACATACGAGGAGCACTGTTAAGACCATAACGCGGTTGTAACAGTGCTCCTTTTCATATGGGAGTAACAAGGCAGTGCAGATGGCTATACGGCTACCCACGAGTATGCGATTCACTGTCTGCAGAGCGCGGATTACGGCGAGTCATGCGGGTGGAGGCACATTCCCCAACGGAATTCCGTCGCTCTTGGCAGCCCTCGAAGAAGCAGGAACAGCAGTCAATCAGCGTATTTTGCGTGCTTGTGCCATGATGCGGCACGAAGCGTCGCATTTGTGTAGGGATCGTCGCGTAGCCCAAGGCAGTCGTATGCCGGAAGGCTTGCAATTCCGTCGCACATTTTCGTGATGGTTCGAGTCTCGTGGAAAATCCCTACACAAACGGAATCGAAGGATGCGCAGCACCGTTTCCGGCCACGTTTTCTCTGTACTGCCTACGGTTCGGCGTAGTTTTGATACGGTGAACACAGCAATACGCTTTTCCTCAAGAACCGTTCCGTTCGAACCGAATCCCATCGCACTCGCCGAGGCCGACATGAACCGTGCCGGACGTACGCTGCGCAAACTCAACGATTCCAATCCCACCAAGCATGGGCTTGGGCCGAAGAGCATCGAAGGCGCATACGATGCCGACCCCAAAGGCCCACGGCAGGCACGCGAAGCCCTGTCGGTGATGGTGAACTCACGGAATCGGCGATTCGCTGACGGATGGGGAGACGACGCTCCCGCCCAGCACGTAGACCCCGCCTCGCTGTATCTGCTCAGTTCGACATCACAGGCCTATTCATGGCTCATCAAGCTGCTCTGCGACGCAGGGGATGCCGTGCTGGTACCGAAACCCGGGTATCCGCTCGTGGAATCGATAGCCCGACTTGAGTGTGTGGAGGCCCTGAGCTATCCCTTGCGGTACGACGGTTCCTGGACGATAGACATAGCGGCCATAGCCGGCATGCTCGAATCCGACACGCATGGGCGTATACGGGCATTGATAGTAATCAACCCCAACAACCCCACCGCATCCTACCTTCGTGAAGAGGAGCGTGAAGCCATACTCGCGTTGTGCAGACGGTATGGTGTGGCCATCATCGCCGACGAAGTGTTCTACGAGTACGCCTTCGCAGATGAGCAGGACTGCCCGAAACGACGGCGATTCGCCGGGGAACCCTCGGTATTGACCTTCGCCCTTGACGGATTCTCCAAACTGCTCGCAGCGCCGCATGCCAAGGTTGGATGGATTCAGCTTTCAGGACCGGATGCCGATGTGCGCGAGGCTACGTTGAGATTGGACGCCATAGCCGACGACTATCTGCCCATGAGTTCCATCATCGCCGACCGCATCCCGGAGCTGCTGGGAATAGCGGACTCTCAGTTGGACCTGGTGGGGCACAGAGTGAGCGGGAATCTGGCGACGCTCAGGCAGATGCTCAAAGAGGATGAGCATGGTCTGGTCAATGTGCTTCATGCCGAGGGAGGATGGAATGTGCTGCTGCGGTTTCCCGCGGTCATCGATGAGGATGAACTGGTGATTGCCTTGATGCGCGATTGCGGTCTGACCGCTCAGCCCGGCTATTTCTTCGATATGGATTCCAACGGTTTCCTGGCATTGTCCCTGTTGCCAGAACCCCCTGAATTCGAACGCAACGTCGGTGATGTGCTGCAGGAGGTGAATTCTCGAATCGCTTCGATGTCCTAATCCACTTTGAGATGATAACTGCACTACAAGGACAGCTTTTCCGAGAATTATTTCCGTATTGCTGTCCTTTTAGTGCAGTTATTCTATTTGGCTGCCCTGTGCACACCAAACCTGAAGAGTCCAACGGCTCCTGCTCCCGTGAAGCCGTGTTCAGAAGCTGAACCAGCTTTGCATCTGAGCGTAGGCATCGGGATTGGCATGCATGCTGATTGTCGCACCGGCGAGCAGGCTCGTCAACAGTCCTGCCAGCACCAGAACCGTCATCAGGCTGATGACAAGACTCCTTGCACAACCCGCACGGTAGGCGTGCCCTCTTCCGACGGCTTGCGAGGCAGACGGCTGCGATACCGTCGCGAGGCCGGGAGCATTAGGGTTCGCTCCGTCGCGTCGCTCCGCGACGGCGGCTATGACCATAACCGAGCTCAATCCGAGTAACCATCCGAAATCCGCCATGTAACGCCATACGAAGCCGCCTGCATATGCGTCGAAAACGATGATGAGCACAGCGAGCGCCGGCATCGAGCATGCGAGTCCGAACAAGCGGCGAGAGCGCAGCGTGCGCCGCAATGACGGCAGCAGCAGCAGGACGATGAGCACGGGGCATAGCAGCAAAATTCCGCCTACGCCGCTTTCGGTGTACTGCCAGTGGGGAAGCGGGGCGGGAGCATAGGAAATCCAAGGGAAGCGACTGCCGAAACTTGGCGGCTGGGCGAGGTAATAGCCCAGAATGTGGGGAATGTTGCCCAACGGTGTCTGGTATGTCTGCAGATTCACCACCGTCATCTGATTGAGATTGCCGAAGTTCAGAGGAGAGCCGAAACGCCAGAGGTTGTACGTCAGGGCCCCTATCACGGCCAATGCGGCAGGGAGCACCGCGCTGGCGGCGAACAGCAGCAGTGCCTGTACGCGTTTGCCCGCCTGTATGGTTCCCGCGTACCGGTACTTGACGTGTTTCACGGAAAGCAGCGCCACAATCTCATCCCAGAAGATAGGCAGCGCCAGCAGGCATGCCAGGATGAACTGAGGTCGGCACGCCACATTCGCCCCCAGGCACAGGGAGCCCAAAGCCACGCGTTTCAGCGACAGGGTCGTGGTGAGGTCGCCCCGGAGCGTTGCCTTGATATCGGTGAATCGCCACATTCGCGTACCGTCGTGGGTGCTCACCCGACGTGCGCCAAGCCATATCCACAGCCCTAGTGCACTGAGCGCCAACGAGGCGGCGAAGGGAACCGTGTAGAAGTTGGCCTTATGCCAGAGGTACACCAGATTCGAAGCGGTGATGACGGTGATGGACCCCAGTGCCACGACGGCGAGGGGCATGGCTTCGAAATGCCGTTTGATGATGCGAATGACGAGCAGAATCATCAGCACCATCGCGATGAACAGCAGGAGTGCGTTTGCTGCCTCTGAGGGCAGCATCAACCCGCCGGGAACCCACAGCGAGGTGATGGCCTGGTATGGCAGGAACAGCACGATTGCAGGCAGCACGCCGAAGTATGAGTACCAGCGACCTTCGAATAGCACATAATCCCAGTAGAGAGGTTGCGCACCCTGGTCAAGCAGTTTCTGCCTGGTGGCGATGTCCAATGGGGTCTGGCTGAGCAGGAGCTGGTCGGGTACCTTGAGATCAAGCCACGGTCGGCCGTGGAGCAAGGCGTCCGCAATATAGCCGTACTGATTGAAATCGTAGGTGTAGCCGTTGGCGTTGTGGAATATCTGCTGACCCGGCCATGCGATGGAGCCGACGATAACCGAGATGGCAAGCAGGGCGAAAGGCGTCAGGACGCCGCATAACAGCAGACCCTGTCGGCGATTCCCGCTCCGCAATCGAGTTCTCCACAGCCAGGAATGAGGCAGAAAGGCCAGTATGATGACGGCGATAACGGCCAGGATGGCTACGCGCAGTATATTGACGCGGAACGGAACTCGTGGGTTGATATCAAGTCCCTCGACGCCGACGGTGCTGCCGGTGGGCTCCTGAATCCACAGGCGGAGCCCTTCGCTGCTCTTCCCGGGCGCAGGGCTCCTGATATAGGTACTTGCATCCACGTTTTCGCGTACGGTCACGACGTTCCCGGCATCCCAGAACTGCTGGTCGTCCGAGTTTTCGGCGAGCGCGTCGAGTCGGATCTGAACGCTGGAGTCCCTTTGCGTTGGTTCGGCGTCGTCTTTCCCGCCCCGTGCATCGCTGAAGGTCACATGCACATACCCCACCTTCGTCTTGACCCGCTCCACTTGGATATAGGCCTTGGTGGGCTCGGTCACGGTAAGGGTGCCATCGGCGTTTCGCTCAAGCCCCGAGCCGATGAGGGTGGAGGATTGCGAAGACGCCTGCTTTCCCGCAGTGGTCAAAGAGAGGAAATGAGGCATGTTGAACAGCAGCAGTTCAGCTATCAGCACTGCCATCAGGGCCAGAAGGTACCGCCAACGATGACGAGGGCGCGGCTTGAGAGGGCGGGGAGCAATCACGACCCCATTCTATACGGGAGGCTTACCTCTGTCCTGTGTTGGTTTACTCGGTGTTGGTTTACCCAGTGTTGTTTACCCGGTGTCGTTTCCGCCTGCGTGCGATGGCGCCAGATCGGCGGGTGTCTTTTTCTCAGGGCATGATGTCGGGTTGGATTGGGAGAATACCTCTATGTCTCGCAGCCGAAGAATCCCATTCAACATCAGTAGGAAAAGCAGGCGATTGGCTATACGGCTTCGTCGCAAGTTGGGTCTGGAAGGCATGATTGACCGTCTGGGTCAGACCCGTGACGCCTTCGAGTCGACACTGCGGAATCTCTCGGAGCAGGCTCTCGCCCAGAAGACGACTTCAGAGCATGACGCATCCTCCCCGGCGGAGGCATCGGGGGAGCAAGCCTCCGAAGGATTGGATTCACGCATCGTCCTGCAGGAGCTGCAGAAGAACTCACGACATCTTGGTCCTCTGGTCAAACGTAGGATTTTCAAAGACTTTCCTGGTGTTCCGGGCGAACTGTCGATAGGTTGGGTGCAGTTCCCCGAATTCAAAGGCACCGGTTTCGCACTTGGCGTGTTCCCCGACAAGGACCACTTCGCACAGGTCGCCGTGGCCGACGACCGTGGACGGGTGTTCGTCGGGACCGAAATCGCCATGGATACGCATGACCTGCAACCACGATTCATGTTGAGCAAAGAGGGCACGGTTTCGATTCCCTATGGCAGGCGTTTCGGCGTGGATGTCGATCCTTCCGACGGCAAGCCTCCGGAAACCGTCGAAGCCATACAGGGTGGCGTCGTCGGACGAGACTCCAGCGGAAGACTGACATGGCTTGCCTCTTGGCTGAAATACGATAACGTCTACGCTCTGGAACAGATGCGGACGCCGTTGCCTACCGATATGCGCACCGATCTGGAGTATCGCGATGCGATGGCGATCGCGTTCTTCGCCAGCTATATGCTGCCGCAGATCAGAGGGTTCCTCGTGGGCTTCGGCTCGGGCAATATCTTCCGCAGACTCAATAGGGAAGCCCCGATGGGGGCTATACGCCGTAGCGTTGAGGACGCTGTGCAAGCCAGAGCTCAAGGGCTCCGGGCATCCGGTCTTGAGGACCACTTCGCGGACATCATGCGCGAGGCAGGTGCTCTGGATCCCGCTCCCGGGCTCGAGGCCGTGCACGGCGCAGAACCTCTCCATCTGTATACCTCATCGTTCTCGGGTAGCTATTTCTTCTCATGGGAGTCTGGCCTGGAATTCTCGGCGGCGTTGCGCTCGCTGAAAATCGAGGGCAATCTGAACCGCTTCGCGGCCACCGGGGCATGGCTGGAACGCAATGCCCGTTTGGGAGTATTCCCTACGGAAGACACGGTGACACGTGCCGAGGCTTCGCAGATAGACTTCGCCTTGCTGAACAATCCGGCATTGGCCGCCATGCCACTGGACGACCAGTTGCCAAAGGATTTTGACCCTGTGCATGATGACGGCAAGTACGCCGCTTTTATGCTGGTCGAGTTGGCTCAGGAGTTGGCGTCCCACACCTATGAGCATTTCCCCGACCCTACTGCGCACGCAGGTGCTTCGGCGGATGCCTCCGAAATAAAGGATGCAAGCGGATCAGAGTGGGTGTACCGACAGACCATGTCATTGCTGCTCAGAAGACTGCGTCTCCCGTATCGTTTCGATGTCGAGATGCGGTCTAATCTGGAGGGCGGCGATGTTGCCTTGGCATTCACCACCGCCGGGGTGACGATGATGCCCAACAGCCGCTTCGACGAGGAACAGCATGCCTGGGTGGAGTTGAACAGCGAGGAACAGGCGAACATGAGCACCGATTACAACCTCAGGGTCGGTCTTATGATGGCCGCGCTCGCATTCGGGGCCGACGACCATGTTCAGCGGGTGTCTCTGCATATCGATTCCATCGGTCTGGAGGAGGCGGTGGCCGAGCAGGATTCCGCCATCACCCAGCTGATGAGCCAGGCACTGGCGGCTTTCGAACGCATCCGCACCGGTCATGTGTCTTCAGCGGGTTCCAAGGCCGATCCCAAGGACGGTGACGTGCATGGCGACCCCGCACACTCGAATTCACCGGCATCGGATAATCATGACCATGACGATTCGGTGAACAGCACCTTCCAGAGCCTGATGCGTGACGTCGATTTCGACGAGATGACCTTCATGGCGCCCGACGTCGATACGGGAATCAGCGATGGCGACAGCGCCGACAGCGCCGCGAAGGATGATGGCGGACTCGACAAGAGTGCTGAAAACGCAGAAGACGATGATTTCGCCGACACGGAGGCGATATCGGATGATATGTCGTCACCAGCATCCGATGCGGACGCGATGTCCGGAACGCAGGAGGACCCTCTCAGCGCTCTGCAGCGCAACCCCACCGTGCGCAATATGGCCACGGTGACCTTTGAACGCGCGAACTTCCTCAAGCAGCTTGGTGAGGACGGGCTCAATCATCCGAAAGCCTTCTTCCGTCGTTTCGGAGCGGTTATGGATGTCGATGGCAAGGGGGGACTGAAACCCGTCAATGCCGATTTCGATCTTCGCGACGATGTCTTCGCACCGCATGCCTCCCAGGAAGAGCCTGAAATGACCGATCAGGAACTGTCGGGTGCGGTCAGCGCGGTTCTGGGAGCAAAGAATACGAACGACCTCTCGATTCAGCGCGTAGATGTGCTGCAACGGGCCGTGAACGATTTCCACCAGTTGGCGAACAGCACCGAAATCCCCTCCGTGCAGAAAGCGCAACAGGCCATGAAAATCATCACCGATGTCAACGACCCCGAACTCAGCGCATTGTCATCCCAGGTGACCAGCGCTCTGATTGACGGCACCGACACACCTGACATTGATTTTGCGCTCGCCCAGGATCTCGATAAGGAGCGGGTCAAGGCCAGAGATCTGCTGTTCTCTGGTCAGACCGAGCAGGCCTTGCAGACCGCTCAGTCAGCAGTGGAACAGATGGATGCTCGCTTCGCTATGGGCGGCGGGATACCACGCTACTTCAATTCCTATGCGGAACGCGTGGTGTATAACCGCCTGTTCGCAACACCGGGGGAGTCCACGGTCCTGATTCCGGACAATCTTTTTTATGCGCATATGGAACTGGCCGATGTGCTCGCTCAGCTGAGTGGTGCGGAGGAATCTCTTCCGCATCTCAATGCGATGGTCTCATACGCCCCCGCATATCCTCTGTCTCACTTGAAACTCGCCGTGCAGCTGGCACGAAACGAGGATTGGGATTCGGCCCGCGCCGCGACCTTGAACGCCTTGCGCGTCGCTTTGGACAGGGATGATGCGTCATTCGCCTATTATCGGCTCGCGTACGCCGCCTGGATGCGTGATGAATTCGATATCGCCAGCGCCGCATACCTGATGAGCGAACATATCAGCCCCGGTCAGATTCCGGCCCTGCAGGCAGAATTGCAGGAGCTTAATGCCCGGGCCCAATCTCAATGCGTGCCGATTCCCCAGAATGTCGAGGAGGCTCAGCAGGTCCTTCAGCACTACGGGCTGCCGGTGTGGCCGCATACGGAAGTCGCCTCAATCGTGCGGACGGCGGCACGGGTGTGCGTCGACCAGGGCATGTTCGTTCCGGCTCGTACGCTGTCGGTTGCGGCGGCTCGGATGAATGATGACGAAAACGGCGGCATCGACGTGGTGCAGGCCCAATTCCTGAGGACGTTGAATGCCTGAAGCAGAGAACAGCAAGCAGCAAGCGCAAGGCACAAGCCGACAGGCCGGCGTGCAGGATGCCGTCAGACATGCCGCACAGGGGAGTGGCGCATGGATCGACGCCATGCAGCAGACCGATGCCGATGCCATGCAACTCGGCAAACTCGATGTCGGTTCTCTGGACAGCCAGGATGCAAGGAAACTCTGGACCAAACTCGCCGCCTGGCTGGAGTCCGATCAGATAGCCTACTATCTGGATGACGCTCCGGTGTCATCCGATGCCGCCTATGATGCGCGGATGCTCTGCCTGCAGGAGTTGGAGCGCTTGTTCCCTTCGCTTGACACGCCGCAATCGCCGACGCACCGTGTGGGAGGGACCTTCTCCAACGATTTCGCTTCCGTACGCCATCCGACTCGCATGATGAGCCTCGACGATGTGTTCAGCATCGAGGAGCTTCATGACTGGTACGAAGGTGTGCGTAAGGATCTGGACTGGCCTGCCGACAAGCCTCTGCCGATGACCTGCGAGGTGAAGATAGACGGTCTAGCGCTCAATCTCATCTATCGCGACGGCGTGCTGGAGCAAGGGCTCACACGCGGGGATGGAGTGACCGGCGAGGACATCACCTTGAATGTGCGCACGATAGGAACCATACCCAGGCGTTTGGGAGGACCGAGCAACGATGTCCCGCAGATGGTGGAGATTCGCGGCGAGGTGTTCATGCGCTTCGAGGACTTCACCGCTCTGAACGATCAGCAGTCCGAACAGGGTAAGGCGCCCTTCGCCAATCCGCGCAATGCGGCCGCCGGTTCATTGCGCCAGAAGGACCCGCATATCACCGCCTCCCGTCATCTGAGCTTCTACGCTCACGGTATCGGCACCCTCCGTTGGGGAAGCGGCAGCTCCCATGCCGGGCATGACGAGGTCAAGGATCAATCCCAGGCATACGAGCTCTACCGCCACTGGGGCATTCCTGTTTCCCCGCATAATCGCGAGGTCACCTCATTCTCGGATATTCTCGGGATGATCGAATACTACGGGGAGCATCGCGGAGACATCGAGCACGCATTGGACGGCATCGTTGTCAAGGTCGACGACCTTGCCCTGCAACGCCGTCTGGGTTCCACGGCACGCGCTCCCAGATGGGCAATTGCTTACAAATACCCGCCGGAGGAAGTCAACACCGAATTGCTGGACATCACCGTACAGGTCGGCAGAACAGGGCGCGTGACACCTGTGGCGATGCTCAAACCGGTGTATGTCGCGGGTTCCACTGTCTCCAGGACCACACTGCACAACCCGTCGGAGGTCAAGCGCAAGGGCGTGCTGATCGGCGACACCGTGGTGGTGCGCAAGGCGGGGGATGTGATTCCCGAACTGGTGGGTCCGGTTCTTGAACGCAGGAAGGGCCGCGAGTCCGAGCTGCACGAGTTCGTGATGCCGACGCACTGCCCGAGCTGCGGTGCCTTGCTGGCCCCGGCGAAGGAGGGGGACGTCGACATCCGCTGTCCCAATGTGGAATCATGCCCGGCACAGCTCACCGAACGTGTGATTCATATCGCATCGCGCAAGGCTCTAGATATCGAACATTTGGGGGAGCAGAGCGCCATAGCCCTGACCAACCCCGAGGACAACCGCCCGCAAAGCGTGGATGTGTTCGCACCCGGTATCAGGGAGATTGTCGTAGGGCCGGGGGAGGAACCGGAACCTTACCTTCCTGCCGAGTATCTCAGACTGCCGGATGTGCAGAGCCCGGTGCTGTCCAGCGAGGCGGGGCTCTTCGAGTTGAACGCCGAGCAACTCAGTGACGTGCGGGTCTGGCGTGAGGCGCCGATCATCGAGGTCAGCGAGGAACATCTGGACGGCAGCAAGACCAGGCGCAGGCGTCGCAAGGTGGGCAGCAGCGGGTTGTGGTACCAGACCTATGCCTTTACGAACCAAAGCACGGCGACCTTGCCCGCAAAGGACGATGGTGCCTCGAGTGAAGATGACGCGTGTGAAGGTGCTGCGGGCGCGGCCACCGAGATTGATGCTGCCGATGTCCCCGACGACCGTAATATCTCTGATTTCGCTGGTGCCGCCGCTGATTCCGCAGTGCTTCCCGAGTCCGGCGACGTCGCTCGGCAGGCATCCAAGAACACCCTTCGCATGCTCGAGGAGATAGACCACGCCAGGCACGCCGATTTATGGCGGGTCCTGGTGGCCTTGTCCATCAGACATCTGGGACCGACTTCGGCCCATATGATCGCGTCAAGATTCCGCTCATTGGATGCGGTGGAACAGGCCGGCGTGGAGGAGCTTTCCGAGTTGGACGGCGTCGGTCAGGAGATAGCCGAGTCCATCGTGAGCTGGTTCAAGGCCGCCAAGGAACCAGGTGATTGGCGTGGAGCGATTCTCGAGGCCTGGAAGAAAGCCGGAGTCGGCATGAGCGTCGAAGACCACGCCGTACCCCAGACTTTGAAGGGCATGACCGTGGTGGTCACCGGAAGTCTTGAGGACTTCTCGCGTGATTCCGCGAAGGAGGCGATTATCGAGCGCGGGGGGAAGGCTTCGGGTTCGGTAAGCAAGAAGACCACATACGTGGTGGTGGGGGAGAATGCCGGTTCCAAGGCCGCGAAGGCGGAAAGTCTTGGAGTGCGCATGCTTGACGAAGCAGCATTCCATCGCCTGCTGAACACCGGCTCTCCCGAGGATGCCTAGAGACTCCTGAGATGGCGTGCAATCCGGAGTGCGAAGCCGAGGTCGTTCATCAGAGCTTTCACCGGCTCTGCACACGCGGTATGAGGGGTCGCATTAGGGTGGTTGATGCAAGAGCGAACGAGGAGATGAGCCGAGGATGAGCATGACCGAAGTGCGTGCAGACGAGGAAGCCGCCTCACAGAGCATCGAGCAGCATCTGTACCAGCGTCTCAGCAAGGTCATCGATCCGGAACTCGGCCGGTCCATCACCGATATGGGCATGATCGTCTCCATCGAAGCGGTGCCGAGAGCTCAGAGCGATGAAGACTCCCTCGCCGCATATGACGTGGTGGTTCAGGTCGAACTGACCATCAAGGGCTGCCCGCTGTCCGAAACCATCACCAACCAGATCAAAGGTGCCGTCGCCTCATACCCTGATGCCCGGCTGACGCCACATATCGAAGTGTCTTCGATGAGCAAGGAGAAGCTCTCCCACTTGGTGGAAGGTCTGAAGGAGGCACGTCGCACCAACCCCTTCTCCAAAAAGGGCGTCAAAACAAGGATATTCGCCATCGCTTCAGGCAAAGGAGGGGTCGGAAAATCTTCCGTGACGGCGAATCTGGCTGCCGCCTTCGCCGCGCTCGGCTATGACACGGCGGCCATCGACGCCGACATCTATGGATTCTCACTGCCGGGGATATTCGGAGTGCACACCCAGCCAACGAATCTCAACGGCATGCTGATGCCGGTTACGGCCTGGGGAGTCAAGCTCATGTCCATCGGCATGTTCACCGGTGCCGACCGCGCGATTCTCTGGAGGGGGCCGCGTCTGCAGCGTTCCCTCGAACAGTTCCTCTCGGATGTGTGGTGGGGCGAGCCGGACGTCCTACTGCTCGACCTGGCACCGGGCACCGGGGATATGGCGATTTCCGTAGCTCAGACCCTGCCGAACGCGGAGCTGGTGGTGGTGACCACACCGCAGCCTTCGGCCTCGGATGTGGCCGTTCGCGCGGGTCTGGTTGCTTTGCAGGTGCCGATGAAAGTGCGCGGCGTTGTGGAGAACATGAGTTGGTTCGATCATGACGGTGAGCATCTGCATATCTTCGGCGAAGGCGGAGGGGAACGTGTGTCCGAACGTCTGTCCGAGGCGCTGCACTACGAGGTTCCGCTGCTTGCTCAGCTGCCATTGGAAACGGATATGCGCACCACTGCGGAGTCCGGTCGTCCCGTGGTGCTCAATGATGAGGGTGCTCTCGACAGCTCCGAACTGGCCCGGTCATTCACCAAGCTCGCGAAATCGCTGATGTCGTAGGGTTTCTCGGCACATCATTCCTGCGCGCTTACATTCATTCTAAGTGTGCATATGAGCACGCGGAGCCAGCACACTGCGGG
>OMJG01000052.1_pt1 | contig 76993 bp, 70 predicted proteins | sample 1646431 | NCBI WGS metagenome assembly OMJG01 (sample SAMN03771674, study PRJEB25209) | food metagenome | isolation source: Cotija cheese | place: Mexico:Jalisco,Michoacan | collected 2011-12-12 | reverse complement strand
GTGTCGCGGACCTCGCGGGCCTTCTCGCCGAAGATGGCACGCAGCAGGCGCTCCTCGGGAGTGAGCTCGGTCTCGCCCTTCGGGGTGACCTTGCCGACCAGGATGTCGCCGGTGCCGACCTCGGCGCCGATGCGCACGATGCCGTTCTCGTCGAGATTGGCCAGCATGTCGTCGGAGACGTTCGGGATGTCCCGAGTGATCTCCTCGGCACCGAGCTTGGTGTCGCGGGCGTCCACCTCGTGCTCCTCGATGTGGATCGAGGTGAGCACGTCGTCCTGGACGATGCGCTCGGACAGCACGATGGCGTCCTCGTAGTTCAGGCCCTGCCAGGGCATGAAGGCGGTGAGCACGTTGCGGCCCAGGGCCAGCTCGCCCTGATCGGTCGACGGGCCGTCGGCCAGCGGGGTGCCGACCTCGACGCGCTGACCGGCCTTGACGACCGGGCGCTGGTTGATGCAGGTGCCGGCATTGGAGCGGCGGAACTTCTCCAGCTTGTAGGTCTGGTAGGTGCCGTCGTCGCAGGCGATGTCGACGAGGTCCGCGGAGACCGACAGCACAGTGCCGGGCTTCTCGGCCAGGGTGACCTCGCCGACGTCGGTGGCGCAGCGGTACTCCATGCCGGTGCCGACCAGAGGAGCCTCGGTCTTGATGAGCGGCACCGCCTGACGCTGCATGTTGGCGCCCATCAGGGCCCGCGACGCGTCGTCGTGCTCGAGGAAGGGGATCAGCGCGGAGGCCACCGACACCATCTGGCGCGGGGAGACGTCCATGTAGTCGATCTCGGCTGGCGGCACCTCATCGGGGTCGCCGTGACGCTTGCGCACCAGAACCCGCTCGTTGGAGAAGTGGCCGTCGTCGGTCAACGGGGCGTTCGCCTGGGCGATGATGAAGCGGTCCTCCTCATCGGCGGTGAGGTAGTGGACGTCGTCGGTCACCTGGCCGTCGATCACCTTGCGGTAAGGGGTCTCGATGAAGCCGAAGGCATTGACCCGGGCGAAGGAGGCCAGCGAACCGATGAGGCCGATGTTCGGACCCTCAGGGGTCTCGATCGGGCACATGCGGCCGTAGTGCGACGGGTGGACGTCGCGGACCTCCATGCCGGCCCGGTCGCGGGACAGACCGCCGGGGCCCAGGGCCGACAGGCGGCGCTTGTGGGTCATCTCGGCCAGCGGGTTGTTCTGGTCCATGAACTGCGACAGCTGGGAGGTCCCGAAGAACTCCTTGATGGCCGCGGTCACCGGCCGGATGTTGATGAGGGTCTGCGGGGTGATGGCCTCGATGTCCTGGGTGGTCATCCGGTCGCGCACCACGCGCTCCATCCGGCCCAGGCCGGTGCGCAGCTGGTTCTGGATGAGCTCGCCGACGGTGCGGAGACGACGGTTGCCGAAGTGGTCGATGTCGTCGGGCTCGACGAAGATGTCGTCACGGCCCTCGCGCGGCAGGGTCTCCAGGCCCTCGTGCAGGGCGCAGATGTAGTGGATGGCCGCGACGATGTCGTCGATGGTCAGCACCTGGGTGTCGAAGGGCAGGTCCAGGCCCAGCTTCTTGTTGATCTTGTAACGACCCACCTTGGCCAGGTCGTAGCGCTTGCCGTTGAAGTAGTAGTTCTCGAGGAGCTGCTGGGCGGCGTCGCGGGCCGGCGGCTCACCGGGGCGCAGCTTCTTGTAGATGTCGAGGAGAGCCTGGTCCTGGGTCTCGACGCCGTGATCCTTCTCGAGGGTCTGGCGGATCGACTCGTACTGGCCGAACTCCTCGAGGATGCGGTCCGGGGTCCAGCCCAGGGCCTTGAGGAAGACGGTGACGTTCTGCTTGCGCTTGCGGTCGAGGCGGACGCCGACGGTGTCGCGCTTGTCGATCTCGAACTCCAGCCAGGCGCCGCGGCTCGGGATCACCTTGCAGGTGTAGATGTCCTTGTCGGAGGTCTTGTCGGCGGTGCGCTCGAAGTAGACGCCCGGGGAACGCACCAGCTGGGAGACGACGACGCGCTCGGTGCCGTTGACGATGAAGGTGCCCTTCGAGGTCATCAGCGGGAAGTCGCCGATGAAGACCGTCTGGGACTTGATCTCACCGGTCTCGTTGTTGGTGAACTCGGCGGTCACGAAGAGCGGCGCGGCGTAGGTGGTGTCGCGGTCCTTGCACTCGTCGACCGAGTGCTTGGGATCCTCGAACCGGTGATCCCGGAACGACAGCGACATCGTCTCCGAGTAGTCCTCGATCGGGGAGATCTCCTCGAAGATCTCCTCCAGTCCCGACTTGGTGTTGATGTCGGTGCGACCCTCGGCCAGGGCCTCGTCGACGTGGGACTGCCAGATATCATTACCGACGAGCCAGTTGAAGGACTCGACCTGCAGGTCGAGCAGGTTCGGCACCTCCAACGGCTCCTGGATCTTGGCGAATGAGATTCGCCCGCTCTGGGGCGAGATGACGTTGGTGTTCTTCGACGCGGTGCGCGTGGCGGCCAAGGTGCGGTCCTTCCGAGAACTCCTGAACTGGCGGGAGCACCAGTCCGGTGGCATGCAGAAAGGCCCATGTCAAGCACGGGCTTTCGCTGTCTGTGGGGCAAGAAGACAGAATAGACCTCACAGTAGCACTTCTCAAACGCGCGGCGCCAATGCCGCCCGTGTGCAGATGTGACGCGCAGGATCCGACGGGCCCGATCCGCGGCTCTGCTTGCACTCTGCCCCATCGCGCTCCCGCGACGCAACCCGGCGGGTTTCCCGGGCCCGCTCCCACGGCTCCCCAGCGTACCGCCCGCAGCAACGCGTACCCCCCGCGGCAACGAGCCCGGCAATGACACAGGCCCTCCCGCCGAAGCGGAAGGGCCTGCATGCACCGGCGAACCCTCAGGGGCCCGCGGATGAGATCGCGATCAGCCGATCGTCACTTGAGGGTGACGGTGGCGCCGGCGGCCTCGAGGGCCTCCTTGGCCTTCTCGGCGTCGTCCTTCTTGGCCTTCTCGAGGACCGCCTTGGGGGCGGCCTCGACGAGGTCCTTGGCGTCCTTCAGACCGAGGCTGGTGAGGGCGCGAACCTCCTTGATGACCTGGATCTTCTTGTCGCCGGCGGCCTCGAGGATGACGTCGAACTCGTCCTTCTCCTCCTCGGCCGGGGCGTCGCCACCGGCGGCCGGGGCCGCAGCGGCAACCGCCACCGGGGCGGCGGCGGAGACGTCGAAGGTCTCCTCGAACTGCTTCACGAACTCGGAGAGCTCGATGAGGGTCATCTCCTTGAAAGCGTCAAGGAGCTCGTCGTTGCTGAGCTTCGCCATGTTGGGCGTCCTTTCATGAATGGGTTGACGGGTCTGCGACCCGTCGGTGTTCTCCTGGGCGATGGACGCCTCAGGCGTCTGCGTTCTCGGGCTCCTGGTCGGAAGCCTCTCCGGCTCCACCGATCACCGAGGGATCGGCGGCGGCCTTGTCCTGCAGAGCGCCGAAGCCGCGAGCGGCCTTGGCAGGCAGGGCACTGAAGACCTGAGCGGCCTTCGTGAGGTTGGCCTTGAGGCCGCCGGCGAGCTTGGCGAGGAGAACCTCGCGGGACTCGAGATCGGCGAGCTTCTTGACCTCGTCGGCTGACAGGACGCGACCGTCCATGTAGCCGCCCTTGATGACCAGCAGCGGGTTGTCCTTCGCGAAGTCCCTCAGACCCTTGGCCGCGGTGGCCACGTCGCCGTTGATGAAGGTCAGGGCGGTGGGGCCGACGAGCTTGTCGTCGAGTCCCTCGATCCCGGCCTCATTGGCGGCGATGCGGGTGAGAGTGTTCTTCGCAACGGCGTAGGTGCTGCCCTCTCCGAGGGAACGACGCAGAGTCTGCATCGCCGCCACGGACAGGCCACGGTAATCAGTCAGCACGGTCGCGTCGGCCGCGGAGAACTTCTCCTTGAGCGACGCGATGGCGGCTGCCTTGTCGGACCTCGCCATTGGGTCTCCTTCCCACTTCTCGTACGGCGCGCCGAGGGCGGACCCTCGGCGCCTTGTACCCTCGACCGCCGGTCGGCCCGGCACCCGCCAGGGCCTGCGCAGAAATGGACCGGAACATGAAAAAAGCCCCGGCGCACAGGCACGGGGCGCGTCCCCTTCCGGGGCGCTGACTCTCAGAACCTGCGCGGGCCATCCTCGACGGATGCTTGACGGGCGAACCCGACCAGCGGTCATTGGTGAGTGCGACATTACTGCAGAGGGACGACCCCTTGCAACTCCGGGCGGCGGCTCAGCATCCATCGGCACTGCGTCGCAGGCCATGACGATCCCACCAGATCCCCGGGGTACGGCCGGGCTCCTCCCGGATCTCCCCGGGAACCTGCCGTCCCGGGGTTGTGAGACCGCGAACGCCCGATGCGCGGGGAATCCGGTGCCTCCCCCTCGGACATGCGACGAGCCCCCGCCACAGGGGCGGGGGCTCGTCGACGGTCAGCAGGCCGGGGTCACTCGACCACGCGGGTGGCCAGGGGATCCAGCTGGACGCCGGGGCCCATGGTCGAGGAGACCGTGATCTTCTTCAGGTAGCGGCCCTTCGAGGAGGACGGCTTGAGCCTCAGCACCTCGTCAAGAGCGGCGTAGTAGTTCTCCACCAGCTTGGCCGGCCCGAAGGAGACCTTGCCGATGAGGAAGTGGAGGTTGGCGTAACGATCGGTGCGGAACTCGATCTTGCCGCCCTTGATGTCGGAGACGGCCTTGGTGACGTCCATGGTCACGGTGCCGGTCTTCGGGTTCGGCATGAGGCCACGGGGGCCGAGCACGCGGCCCAGACGGCCGACCTTGCCCATCATGTCGGGGGTGGCGACCACCGAGTCGAAGTCCAGGTATCCGCCCTGGATCTTGGCGATGAGATCGTCGTCACCGACCTCATCGGCGCCCGCCTCGCGGGCCGCCTCGGCCTTCTCACCGGTGGCGAAGACGAGGACCCGTGCCGTCTTGCCAGTGCCGTGAGGGAGGTTGACGGTGCCGCGCACCATCTGGTCGGCCTTCTTCGGATCGACGCCGAGGCGGACCACGACGTCGACGCTCTCGTCGAACTTCGCGGAGGCCGCGTCCTCGACGATGGCCAGTCCGGCCTCGGGGCCGTAGAGGGTGTCGGCGTCGCGCTTGGCGGCCGCTGCCCGATATCCCTTGCTGCGCTTCATATCTGGTTCCTTTCACCAGGTGTGGTCAGGGCTGCGCAGGCCCTCCCACAGAATTGATCAGGGTGCGACGGTGATCGAGGACGCGAGGATCTCGCCTCCGCGACGCGTCGCGTGCTCGAGGGGATCAGCCCTCGACGGTGACGCCCATCGAGCGGGCGCTGCCCTCGACGATCTTCATGGCGGCCTCGATGTCATTGGCATTGAGGTCGGGCATCTTGGTCTGGGCGATCTCGCGCACCTGGTCCTTGGAGATCTTGCCGACCTTGTGGGTCAGCGGGTTCTCGGTGCCCTTGGCGATTCCGGCGGCCTTCTTGATCAGCTCGGCGGCCGGCGGCGTCTTCAGGATGAAGGTGAAGCTGCGGTCCTCGTAGATGGTGATCTCTGCGGGGACGACGTTGCCGCGCTGCGACTCGGTCTGGGCGTTGTAGGCCTTGCAGAACTCCATGATGTTGACACCATGGGGGCCGAGGGCGGTACCGACCGGGGGGGCCGGGGTGGCCTGCCCGGCCTGCAGGGCGACCTTGACGAGCGCCGCTACTTTCTTCTTCGGAGGCATGTGATGGGTCCTTCGGTTGAACTTTCTCCCGGCCCTTCTGGCCAGGAGACTGCGCATGCGGCGGCCCTGACGAGAGGCTGCACACACATGCGCCGACCGAGTTTACGTGACTCGGCCGGCGCTCGCGAATCGGGGATTCAGATCTTCTCGATCTGATTGAACTCCAGGTCCACCGGGGTGGACCGGCCGAGGATCTCGACCGAGGCCTTGATCCGCTGGCTGTTGACGTTGATCTCGGTGATGATGGCCGGCACGCCGGTGAAGGCGCCGTCGGTGATCTGCACCGATTCGCCCACCTCGTAGTCGGCGACCTCGACCTTGCGCTTGGCCTTCGGGGAGGGCGCCTGGCCCGCCATGTCGTGATTCACCTGGGCGATCACCGAGGGGGTCAGCATCTTGACGACCTCGTCGAAGGTCAGCGGCACCGGGGTGGTCGACTGGCCGACGAAGCCGGTCACCGAGGGGGTGTGCCGGACGGTGCCCCAGGACTCGTCGGTAAGATCCATGCGCACCAGGACGTAGCCGGGCAGGTATACCCGGGTGATCGTCTTGCGGGCGCCGTTGCGGATCTCGACGACCTCCTCGGTGGGCACAACCGTCTCGTAGATGTAGTCCTCCATGTTGAGGGTCTGCACCCGGGCGTCGAGATTCTGCTTCACCTTGTTCTCCATGCCGGAGTAGGTGTGCACGACGTACCACTCGCCGAACTTGGACGACAGGTCGTCCTTGAGCTTCTCGACGGCGGCGTCGACGGCGTCCTGATTCTGCTGGGAGGCCTCGTCCTCGGCGGACTCCTCCTCTTCCTCCTGGTCCAGGGCCTGTCCGATACCCAGGTTGCGGGCGACGTCCTCATCGGCCGGCCCGGACTCCTCGGCATCGAAGTCGAGGTTCAGCGGGGCCTCCTCGGCCGGCTTCTCGTCGTCGCCGAGAGCGCCGAGGTCGATCTGGATGTCGTCGTCCTTGGACGAGTCCGACTCCTCGGCCCCGAGCGCATCGAGGTCGATCTGCGGCTCGGCCGCACTCGTGTCCTGGTCGTCACTCGTGGGCTCGTTGCGTCCCGCGTCGTTGAATTCTGGGCTGTCAGTCACCGGTCAATTCTCCGTCGTTGTATGGGTTTGCGCCATTCTCTCTCAGCGCAGGCCCTTCGTCAGTCGCCGAGGGTCTTCAGCAGACCCCACGCGAACAGGGCGTCGAGGCCGCCCACCACCGCGATGATCAGGAGCACGAAGACCAGGACGACCAGGAAGTACTGGCCCGTCTCGGAGGCCGTGGGCCACTTGACCTTCTTGAGCTCGGCCACGGACTGTTTCGTGAACTTCACCGGATTGGCGCGCTTGCCGGCGTCCTCGTCGTCGGCCTTCTCGGCCTTCGAGCGGCGGACCGGGGCCCTGGTGATCTCGCGGCGCGGCACATGGGGCTTCCCGGCGTCGTCGGCCTTCTGGTCCGCCTGATCCTCGGCCGCCTCGTCGTCCTCGGGCTCATCGTCCGTCTTGTCGGTGGACTTCGCAGTGGCCTGGGCGGCGTTCCTGCGGCGCGGACGGCTGGAGCGGGCCTTGCGGGCGGCGTCCTCCGCCTCGTCGAGCTGCTCGGGGTCGTCGACCACCATGTCCTGCGGATCGCCCTTGTCGGGAGTCGAATCGGGCTCGCCGTCGGTGCCGGTCAGCTCCTCGGCCTCCTCATCGACGACCTCGTAGTCATCGGTGTCGGGAAGCTTGCCGGAGGAGAGGGCCTCACCGGTGGGGGCCAGAGAATCGTCCGAGGACGGGGACTGCCCGTCAGCTCCGCGAGGATGCTGCTCGTCTGTCACGCTTGTCCTTCGGGTCGTCTGCCAGATTCGATGCTGCCAGTCTGCCAGCCCGATCGGGTGGTCGCGACCGCGACTGCGTGCAGGTATGCATCCTGCGTCGCAGGGCACGAGGGACTTGAACCCCCAACCTGCGGTTTTGGAGACCGCTGCTCTGCCAATTGAGCTAGTGCCCTTCGTCGGCCCTCGCGGTGCGAACGCCGACAGCACAAGGAGTATAGGGGGCTTTCACCGGCTGCACCAACTCGGGGCCCTGCCCCACCACCCGTGGTGGATGAGCAGCGGAGGAACAGCACTGGTGGATGAGCCCCTCAGACCCCGACCTTCAGCCCAACAACTTCTCGGCGGCCGCCAGGAGGACGCAGGTGGCCACCCCGTCCATCGCGGCCTGCAGCTCCCCCTCGGTGGGGAAGCTCGGGGCCAGGCGGATCGTGCGGTCGTGCGGGTCGTCGTGCAGCGGATGGGAGGAACCGGCCGGGGTCAGCGCGATGCCCGCCTCCTTGGCGAGTGCCACCACGCGACTGGCGGTGCCGTCGAGCACGTCGAGGGTGACGAAGTAGCCGCCGGCCGGATGGGTCCACCGGGCGATCCCGGTGCCGTCCAGCCGGCGCTTGAGCACCGAGTCCACGATCTGGAATTTCGGAGCCAGCAGGGCACGGTGCCTGCGCATCAGCTCACGGACCCCTCCGGCGTCCTTGAGGTAGTGCGCATGGCGGAGCTGGTTCACCTTGTCGGGCCCGATGCTGCGGACCGACGCGTGCTTGAGGTACCAGTCGAGGTTTCCGGTGGATGAGGCGAGGAAGGCCACCCCGTCACCGGCGTGGGTGATCTTCGAGGTGGACGCCAGCATGAAGATCCGGTCGGGATTGCCCGCCTCCTGAGCCATCTGCAGGATCGGCAGCGGGGCCGGCTCGGCGTCGGTCAGGTGGTGCAGGGCGTAGGCGTTGTCCCACCAGATCCTGAAATCGGGGGCCGCCTTCATCGACACCAGCCGCCTGGCGGTCTCCTCGTCGTAGATGACGCCGTTCGGGTTGGCGTACATCGGCACCACCCACATGCCCTTGACCGAGGGATCGGCGGCCAGCCGCTCCACCTCGTCCATGTCGGGCCCGTGCTCCCCCATCTCCACCGGGATCATCTCGATGCCGAGATGCTCGCAGATCGCGAAGTGGCGGTCGTATCCGGGCACCGGGGCGATGAACTTGATGTTCTGCCCGAACCAGGGGGCCTGCGCCCCGGGCAGCCTGTGGAGCATCGCGAAGGTCAGCAGGTCGTGCATGATCGACAGGCTGGAGTTGTCGGCGGCCAGGAGATGGTCGACGTCGACGCCCAGCAGCTCCGCGAAGATCTCGCGGATCTCGGGAAGGCCCTTGGCGCCGCCGTAGTTTCGGACGTCCTGGCCGTCGGCGGCGTGCCTGGGCACCCGCATCGAGAGCAGTTCCCGCGACAGATCGAGCTGCCGCGGCGACGGCTTTCCGCGGGTGATGTCGAGGGCGAGGCCCTGGGCCTTCAGCTCAGCGTGGAGTGAGTGCTGCTCGTCCAGCAGGGCGGACAGCTCATCATGGGACATCTGTGACAGCTCGGTCGTCATGGGGGCATACTCCCACAGTTCTTTTCAATGGAGGGGACGACCCCTCCACGCTCGCCAGGGCTCGCTGCCTCCCCGAACAGGTCCAGTCCGCATCCACGACCGGCGGCCCCCGGTTGCCGGAGTCACACGCCGATGAATCTCGGTTCAGGGACGAGGGTGATGCCGTAGGCCTTCTCGACGCCGTCGATGACCGTCCTCGCCAGGGCCGCGATGTCGGACGCCGTGGCCCCGCCGCGATTGGTGAGGGCCAGCACGTGCTTGGTGGACAGGCTCGCCGGACGGCCGGGGAGCGCGAATCCCTTGCCGAACCCGGCGTGATCGATGAGCCAGGCAGCCGAGGTCTTCACCCGGCCGTCGTCCTGAGGGAAGGCCGGAGCCCCCTCGGGCACCCGCCCGGCCTCGATGATCGGGTTGGTGAAGAAGGACCCGGCGCTCCAGGTGTCGTGATCGGCGTCATCGAGCACCATGCCCTTGCCCGCCCGGATCCCCAGAACGGTGTGGCGGACCGTCGCGGCCAGCGCCCGCTCCCCCGGCTCGACCCCCAGCCGGTGCGCCAGCTCCTTGTAGCGGATCGGCAGGGAGAGGTCGCCGAGCAGGAACTGCATGGTGACGTCGAGGACGATGTAGCGGTCCGGGTCGGCCTTGAAGCGGCTGTCCCGGTAGGAGAATCCGCACTCGGTGCCCATGAAGGTGTGCTGCGCGTCGTCATGACGGTCCCAGGTGCGCACCCTGGCCACGAACTCGGAGATCTCGACGCCGTAGGCCCCGACATTCTGGATCGGGGTGGACCCGACCAGACCCGGGATCCCCGACAGCGCCTCGGGACCGCGCCACTCGTTGGCGATGCAGTGCTGCACGAAGCCGTCCCAGGACTCGCCGGAGGCGATGGTCGCCAGCGCCCCGCCGCAGTTGGAGACCTCGGCCGACATGCCGGTGGTCGCCACCCGCACGACGGTGCCGTCGAACCCGTCATCGCCGATGAGGACATTGGATCCGCCGCCCAGCACCAGGCAGGGCTCGCCTCGCCGGTCGCAGTCGCGGACAGTCTCCACGAGCTCGTCGGTGGTCGACGCCACCACCAGGCGGGCGGCCGGGCCGCCGACCCGCAGCGTGGTGAGGCTCGCCAGAGGCACCCCGGCTCCGGAATCGGGGAGCCTCGGATGACCGGTCATCTCGTAGTCGAAGTGGGTCAGCGAGCAGCTCTCGGTGGTCTCGGAGTCCGGGTCGTCGCCGTCGATCCCGATGACGACGCTGGGCGCCTGGAAACTGTCGGTCATGCCGTCTCCCCTTCCCCGGGGGCCTGGTTGTCGACGACGACCTCCACCCGGCCGAGCACCGACTGGCCGTTGTGGATGACGTCGAGCTTGATGGTGGCCGAGTCGTCGTCAGCCCTGATGACCACTCCCGACACCTCGATCGAGGTGCCCTCGTCGGTGTCGGGGACGAGCACCGGACGGGTGAACCGCGCCCGCTGGGACCGGATCGCGCCCGGATCCCCGATCCATCCGACGACGGCGCCCAGGGCAGCCCCCATGGTCCACATGCCGTGGGCGATGACGCCGTCCATGCCGGCCGCCACCGCGTGGCGGTCCGACCAGTGGATCGGGTTGAAGTCGGTGGAGGCGCCCGCGTAGCGGACGATCCTGGACCGGTCGACGCCGATGGTGCGCGGCCCGAAGCTCTGCCCCTCGGTGAGCGGGCGGACCGCTGCGGGCGCGGCGGATTCAGCGTTCTCGATCATGCGGCGTCCTCCCCGGTGTGCCACAGCGTCGAGGTGGCGGTGGCCAGATGCTCCCCGTCGGGGGTGTCCAAGCTCACCTCGAGCCCGATGATGTCGGTGCCACGACGGTTGCGCACCGACGTGATCTCCAGGGTCGCGGTGACGGCGTCCCCCGCCCTCAGCGGACGCACCCACTCGAAGGCCTGGTCGGTGTGGATCGTGTGGTCCAGACGCAGCGCCAGATCCGGGTCGTCGAAGAGCCGGGACCAGGCCTGAGCCGCGATGACCATGGCGAAGGTGGGCGGGGCCACCGGATCCGGACCGCGGTAGGCCGCGGAGTCGTCGGCCAGGGCGGTGGCGAACTCGGCGATCTTGGCGGCGGAGACGATATACGGCTCGGTCGCCGGATACCGGCGACCAACGTGCTCGGGACTCAGCCCGGGCGTCTGCTGAGGTGTCGGGGACATGTCTGGAAGCCTAAACCAGGCCGGGGAACCCGAGCAGGGGCAGCAAGAACCCGACAGCCCCCGAGGGGAACTGCCGGGCTCGTGACGTGTCGGCGCCGGGACTCAGCGGGTCTCGCGGTGAGCGGTGTGCTTGCCGCAGCGCGGGCAGAACTTGCTCAGCTCGAGACGATCGGGGTCGTTGCGACGGTTCTTCTTGGTGATGTACGTACGCTCCTTGCACACAGTGCAGGCAAGGGTGATCTTCGGTCGGACATCGCCGGACTTCTTGGCCATGATTCCTACTTTCGAGAGCTGGTCGAGCCTGCTGAGTGGCCGGGGCGTTGACCCCAGTGGTAGCGAGGGCGGGAATCGAACCCGCGACACAGCGATTATGAGCCGCTTGCTCTACCCCTGAGCTACCTCGCCATTGTGATCGCCGACGCTGCTGACGCAACCGGAACCCACGGGCGATGGGGCCGACTCCCACTCAGAGCCCCCTAGCAGATTCGAACTGCTGACCTTCTCCTTACCATGGAGACGCTCTACCTACTGAGCTAAAGGGGCAACGACGTAGAAAGCTACACGGGCCGGAGCCTGCTTCGCAACTTTCCTTGCCAGTTGCTTCACCGGCCCATCTCTCCACGTCCAGGCGAGAGCCGTTCCGGCGCCCCTCGGCGCCCCGCATCGACCGATGCGAAGCCCCTCAGAGCTTGTGCAGCCCCCGGATCCATCCGATCCGGGGGACGCGTGGCAGGTGTTGGATTTGAACCAACGTAGGCGTAAGCCGACGGTTTTACAGACCGCTCCCATTGGCCGCTCGGGCAACCTGCCTCGCTGGCGTCTGCCAGCGAGGAAAGAGCTTAGCAGCCACTCCGCGTTCAGCGCCAATCGAGCCGTGGACACTACGATTCGGGTGCACACACCACCAGACCCGGGAGGGGCCATGGCATCCGAGAGTTCCTTCGACGTCGTCAGCAAGGTCGACCACCAGGAGGTCGACAACGCGATCAACCAGGCGGCCCGCGAGGTGCGTCAGAGGTTCGACTTCAAGGGCACCGACACCAGCGTCGCGTGGGCCGGCGACGAGGCCATCGCGATCTCGTCGTCCAGCGAGGAGAAGGTGAAGGCGGCCCTCGACGTCCTGCAGTCGAAGCTGGCCAGGCGCAAGGTGAGCCTCAAGGCCCTCGACGCCGGCCAGCCCCGCGTCACCGGGAAGACCTGGCACATCGACTGCGCCCTGCGCGAGGGCATCTCCACCGAGAACGCCAAGAAGATCTCCAAGCTGATCCGCGACTCCGGCACCAAGGGCGTCAAGGCCCAGATCCAGGGCGAGGAACTGCGGGTCTCCTCGAAGAAGCGGGACGACCTTCAGGCGGTACAGCGCCTCATCACCGACGCCGACTACGACTTCGCCGTCCAGTTCGTCAACTACCGCTGAACTCGTGGGAGGGTGGTGCCATGCGCATCGCCACCTTCAACCTCAATGGCATCCGGGCCGCGAGCAGGCGCGGCTTCTCCGACTGGCTGGCGGACCGCGGCTGCGACGTCGTCGCCCTCCAGGAGGTGCGCTGCCGGCCGGCAGATCTCCCCGAAGGGGCCTTCGGCGACTATCACGTCGCCTGGCAGCCCGGGCACCTGGCGGGCCGCAACGGCGTCGCCCTGCTGACCCGCACCGCACCTGCCGAGGTGCGGGCCTGGGGCCCCGAACTCATCTGCTCCGGGCCGGGATCCGAGGCCGAGACCCGCGACGGCTCGGTGGCGGGACTGGCCCGCAACCTGCACCCCTTCGCCGACGAGGGCCGCTACGTCGAGGTCGATCTGGCCGAGGCCCCCTTGACAGTCGCCAGCCTCTACCTGCCCAAGGGCGCCAGCCCCGACCCCGCCGACGAGAAGGCCCGGGCCAAGCAGGCCCGCAAGATGCGCTTCCTCGCCGGCTTCGCGCGCCACCTCACCTCGGCCCGCAGGGCCGCCGCGGCCAGAGGCCGGGAATTCCTCGTGATGGGCGACTTCAACATCGCCCACGAGAATGCCGACCTCAAGAACTGGCGCTCGAACCAGAAGAACGAGGGCTTCCTGCCCGAGGAGCGCAGCTGGTTCACCTCGATCCTGTCGCCCCGCACCCTGGTCGACGTCGTGCGGACCCTTCATCCCGATCAGGACGGCCCCTACTCCTGGTGGAGCTGGCGCGGGCAGGCATTCGTCAATGACGCCGGATGGCGCATCGACTATCACCTCGCATCCCCCGCCCTCGCCCGGTCCGCGGTCTCCGGGGGCACCGACCGCGACGCCAGCTATGAGGAGCGGATCTCGGACCACGCCCCCGTCGTCGTGGATTATGAGCTCAGTGTGTAATGCGAGGAGGGGACGACCCCTCCACGTCGCTTCGCTCCTGCCTCCCCGAGCGGGTCGAGCCTGCTGGACACGGCCAGAACCCCTCCACGTCGCTTCGCTCCTGCCTCCCCGAGCGGGTCAGCTCTGCGCGCCACCTACCCCTGGCCGAACATCGCCTCGACCTCGGCACGGCTGACATCGGCCACCGAGGCGTGGCTCCAGTGGGGATCATGATCCTTGTCCACCAGCTGCGCCCTGACCCCCTCGCAGAAGTCGGAGGCCCTCATGAAGGACCGGCCGAGCACCCGGTCGGTGGCCAGGACCTCCTCGACACCGGAGGCCTGTTCGGCGCGCTGGACGGCCTCCAGCGCCACCGCGACCGACAGCGGCGACCGCGTGGAGATGAGATCGGCCGCGGCCCGCGCCTCGGGTTCGGGCCGTGACGCCAGGGCCTCCAGGATGCTCACCGGGTCGTTGAACCGGTAGCACTCCTGGATCCAGCCCGCATCCGCGGCCAGCTCGGACTCCAGCGGGTCGACGTCGAGAGGGCTCCCCTCCTCATCGACGACGACGTCGACGAGCCCGGCCCACAGGGCCGAGGCGGCGTCGATCGACATCCCGGTCATCGCGAGATGGCGGCCCGCCAGACGCGGAGCGCGGGAGAGTTCCCAGCACGCCCCGACGTCGGGCCACAGCCCGATCCCGGTCTCCGGCATCGCCAGCACGAGATCCCGGGCCGCCTCCACGCGCTCGAGCCGTAGCGTCAATCCCAGACCGCCGCCCATGCTCACCCCGTGCAGATGGGCCACCCCGTGACCCAGTCGGGCGATCGCCAGGTCGACGTCGTACTCGGTCTCGAGCCATCCGGTGGCTGCCTCGACGTCGCTCAGGGCCAGGCTCCGCAGTTCGCGGATGTCGGCCCCCGAGCAGAACCCCTTCTCCCCCGCACCCGAGATGTCCAACCGGGTGCTGCCGGGCACGGCGCGCCCGATATCGCCGAGCATCGCCCCGGTGAGTGAGTTGATCGCCCGGGGCCGCTGGAGCCGGATCTGCAGCTCCTCACCGGACCTCACGATCTCCAGATCGGAGTTCTGCTCTGGCTGATCCTGCACTGATTCCTCCTGCACTCGTGGATCTGCGGCGCCCGACCGCCAACGGCCCGGCGCCGATGCACTCGCCCTCAGTCTGTCGCGCTGCCCCGACGCCGTCGCCGGCGCCCCTCCCCGGTGCTGCGCTCGTGCCACAGATTGTGCACGGCGAGCACCACCACGGCGGCCACCCCGATCGCCACCGCACCATTGCGCCACGACAGGTTCACCGCGGCGTAGGCCAGCAGTGCCACGGTGGCCCAGGTGGCGCTGCGGACGTAGCGGACGGCGTCGTCGACCATCGGCAGGAGCAGCGCCCCCCACAGCACGTACCAGGAGTGCAGGGCCGGGGCCGCGACGGTCACGATGAGGTACCCCCAGGCCAGGAAGGTCAGCGGGCGGCGCGGCAGCTCCCGGACCGCGATCACCGCCACCACCACGAGACCGCAGACCAGCCCCACCGTCTGGCTCACCTGGATCGCGCCCACCGCCGCACCGGTGGCCCCGAAGAGGTTCAGCACCTGCCGGATCCCCAGTCCGACGAGGGTGGACGGGGAGACGGTGATCACCATGCCGGGGACGTTGACGGCGTGGTACCAGCCGAAGCCCAGCCCGGTGACCCAGGACACCAGTGAGAAGGAGCCGACCGACAGGGCCAGGGATGCCAGCATCCGCCCGAGCGCCGGTCGGAGCTGCGGCCATCGCCACGACAGCATCGGATGACAGAGGAAGGGCAGGGCCAGTGCCGCCATGAATGCCGGCTGCTTGATCGACGCCGCCACCCCGACGATGAGCGCCGCCCAGATCCAGGAGGCCCCGCCGAGGGTGGCCACGAAGAGCCCCAGCACGACCAGCCCCATCATGAGGGCGTCATTGTGCGCCCCGCCGACGAAGTCGATGAGCAGGATCGGGTTGAGGGTGCCGAACCAGGCGGCGAAGTACGGGTCGTGGCCGGTCCGCCTGGCGATCCGCGACAGCAGCACCCCGATGAGGATGACGCCGATCACGGCCGGGATGCGCATCGCCACCGCCGACCAGTACGGGTTCTGGCCGGCCAGATTCACCATGAGGTGCTGGATCTGGATCGCCAGCGGCCCGTAGGGAGTCTTGGTGTACCGCCATTCCTGGGAGACCTGGTCGGCGAAGGCCCCCGGCAGGAGGCCGGGGTAGCCGTCATACGGGCTGATGTCGTTGACGACCAGCCAGCCCTGCGCCGCGTAGGAGTAGGCGTCGTGGCTGAAGATGGGCGGAGCCACCAGGAAGGGCAGGCCCCACACGCCCAGGACCGCCCAGGGGTGCATCCCGGCGCGGATCCCGCGGGGCCTCTCCCACTGACGGCCCGGGCGCAGCCGCAACCAGGCGTCGATGAGCAGGACCACCCCTGCGAGCACCAGGACGGTGCCGACCAGACGCCAGACCGGGCCACCGAGGCCCAGGGCGTCCAGACGCGACCACCACGGCGAGTTGGTGGGCAGGTAGGCCGGGGTGAGGGACCCGACGACGATCGACCCGGCGCCGATGAACCCCTCCCACACCACCGGGCTGCGCCAGGCCGACAGGTAGGCCAGCCCCCGCAACCGCGCCGATCGCGCCGCGCGCTCGCCGAGGGGGAGGCTGCCCAGGCTGCCCGGGGTCCCGCCCGTTCTCATCGCTGTCCGTCGGCGGTACCCGGGCCGATCGGCTCGTCGGGCTCCCAGAGCTGGCGCAGTCCGGGGCGGGCGTCGGCCGTGCGGACCCGGCCGTCCTGCCATTCCAGGGCGTCGAAGGGGCAGTCGGTGATGCAGATGCCGCAGAACATGCACACTCCCCAGTCGATCTCGAATCGGTCGAGGACCTTGACGCTGCGAGGTCGGCGGTCCTCCGGAGCCCCGCGGCGCTCGGTATGGGAGTCGATGCGGATGCACCACACCGGGCACTGGCGTGCGCAGATCATGCATGAGGTGCAGCGCTCGGCCACCAGGCCGATCGAACCGTGGTTCATCGTCGACTCCTCTCACGTCCACCGGGCGGCCCGGGGGCGCGGGCCGCGAGTTCCACCGATCGCCGCAGGGGTGCGGGTCCGGTCCCCGAGCGGTCTGGATGGATGACGAGGCGACGCGGATCGCCGCCGTCGAAGGAGATCCCGAACTGGTCGGAGACCTCGCGCTCGTACCAGACGGCCCCGGCCAGCAGGTCGCGCACCGAGCTCAGACGGTAGCCGTCGTCGAAGGAGACGCGGGTCTCCAGGCGGACGGCCCTGCCCGTGGACCGATCCAGCAACCGGCAGCAGACCACCATGTCCGGTCCCGGGCCCTCCGCGGCGTGTGCCGATCCTGTGGTGCGTCGTCCCCCGCGGCGGGTCACCGTCTCACCCGAGGAGTCCCACGCCGTGATGAGGCACAGCCAGCGGTACCCGGCGCCCAGGGCCTCGGCCACGGCGTCGTGCCACCGCGACGCCTCGACGCCGACGACCTCGTCGGTCGGGGCGGCATCCAGGCTCATGAGACACCTGCCAGGATGCGCTCATGGATCTCGTCGATGGCCCGGGCCAGGGCGTCGGCCGGCGGCGGGCAGCCGGGGATCCAGCGATCGACGGGGATCGGCGCCGAGTCGGGGACCGGTAGGTCCCCCATCCCGTTGACCACCGACGGGGAGTCCCAGTAGGGGCCTCCCCCGCAGGCGCAGGCTCCGAAGGCGATGACGGCGGGGCGCGGGGCACCGCACCGTGCGCAGTCGTCAGCGATCCTCGTCACCGCGTCGGCGACGGCGGGGGCCAGGGCCGCCGAGATGGTCCCGGAGACCACCACGACGCGGACCACCCCGGCCGGCGGATCGATCACCGGTTTCGCGCTCAGCGGTACGGCCAGACCGCTCTCGATGCCGCAGCATGCCAGCGCGAGGTCGGTGACGACCACGGTGGAGTCGGCGAACCAGTCGAGATACTGCACCGTGTCACCCTATCCGCGCCCCATGTCGTCCGGCGCCCGGGCGGCCGGGGATACCCGTCACCAGACCAGACCGTAGCTGGATCCTGAGACCGGATCCTGAGATATGGGACGCCGGGCGTCTCGCCATCTGGGAAGCGATCCTGACATGCGGGCTCCCCTCTGGTCAGGAAAATTGCCGATGGTAGCCTCAGTATTCGTTTCAGGAGAGTTACAGCTCCTGGTCCGGCACCCGGATCAGAGCCCCCGATCCCCTGACCACAAGCCACTTCGTGGATCCATCAGACGTTCTTCTTACGGCCACACATGAGGAAAGAGGTTTCAGTGCCCTCAGTCACAGAGCCGTCGACAGCAGATTCGCCGGTCAGCACACCCACACCACCGCTCGAGGTCCAGAAGCTGGACAGGGTCGTGATCCGGTTCGCCGGCGACTCGGGAGACGGTATGCAGCTGACCGGTGACCGGTTCACCGCCGAGTCGGCGGTGCACGGGAACGACATCTCGACCCTGCCGAGCTTCCCCGCGGAGATCAGGGCCCCACAGGGCACCATCCCCGGGGTCTCGAGCTTCCAGGTGCATTTCGCCAATTACGACATCGCAACCCCCGGCGACCAGCCGGACGTGCTCGTGGCGATGAACCCCGCCGCGCTGGCCGCGAACCTCGGCGAGGTGAGACGTGGGGCGCTGATCGTCCTCGACAGTGCGGAGTTCACCAAGCGCAATCTCAAGAAGGCGAACTTCTCCGACGATCCGCGCACCGACGGCACCCTGGAGTCCTACCAGGTCGTCGAGCTGGATCTCACCGCCCTGGCGGTCGGCGCTGTGGAGAGCTTCGACCTCGGCCGCAAGAACTCCGAACGGGCCAAGAACATGTTCGCCCTAGGGCTGCTGAGCTGGCTCTACGGGCGGCCGCTGGACCCCTCGGAGAAGTTCCTCAAGACCAAGTTCGCCTCCAAGCCCGACATCCGCGACGCCAATATCGCCGCGCTGAAGGCCGGGCACGCCTACGGCGAGACCTGCGAGCTGTTCACCGTGCGCTACGAGGTGGCCCCGGCCCCCACTCCGGCCGGCCGCTACCGTCAGATCACCGGGAACCAGGCCACCGCCCTCGGGCTCATCGCCGGGGCCAATCGCGCGGGCCTGCAGCTCTTCCTCGGCTCCTACCCGATCACCCCCGCCTCCGACATCCTCCACGAGCTGTCCAAGCACAAGGATCTCAACGTCCTCACCTTCCAGGCCGAGGACGAGATCGGCGGCATCGGCGCGGCACTGGGAGCGTCCTTCGGCGGCTCCCTGGGCGTCACCACGACGTCCGGCCCCGGGATGTCGCTCAAGGCGGAGACGATCGGCCTGGCCGTGATGACCGAGCTCCCGCTGGTCATCGTCGACGTCCAGCGCTCCGGCCCCTCGACCGGCATGCCGACCAAGCCGGAGCAGGCCGATCTGCTGCAGGCCATGTTCGGGCGCAACGGCGAGTCGCCGGTCCCGGTGATCGCCGCCAAGTCCCCCTCGGACTGCTTCGACACCGCGGTGGAGGCCTGCCGGATCGCCATCAAGTACCGCACCCCGGTGGTGATGCTCTCCGACGGCTACCTCGGGAACGGCGCCGAGCCGTGGAGGATCCCCGCCCTGGCGGACATCGAGCGGATCGATCCCGGATTCGCCACCGGGCCGAATGCCAAGGCCGCTGACGGCACCGATCGCTTCCTTCCTTACAAGCGCGACCCCGAGACCCTCGCCAGGCCGTGGGCGCTTCCCGGCACCAAGGGCCTGGAGCACCGGATCGGCGGCCTGGAGAAGGCCGCCAATATCGGCAGCATCTCCTACAACCCGAACAACCACGAGGAGATGGTGCGGTCCCGCGCGGCGAGGGTCGCCGGGATCTCCCGCGACATCGCCGACGTCGAGGTTGATGACCCGACCGGGGACGCCGACGTGCTGGTGCTCGGCTGGGGATCGACCTTCGGGCCGATCACCGCGGGGGTGCGCCGGGTGCGCGCCAAGGGCGAGAAGATCGCCCAGGCCCACCTGCGTCACATCAACCCCTTCCCCGACAATCTCGGCGAGGTGCTGCACCGCTACCGGCGGGTGGTCGTCCCCGAGATGAACACCGGGCAGCTGGCCATGCTGCTGCGCGCCAAGTACCTGGTCGACGTCCAGACGGTCTCGCGGGTGCGCGGGCTGCCGATCTCCCCGGTGGATCTGTGCGACGTCCTGTGCGGGCACTGCTCCGACTTCTCCGGCTCAACCTCCTCGAACAAGACCGCCTCGCAGAAGGAGGCACGATGACCACAGATCAGATCCAGCCGTCACCGACGAGGCCGCGCAACGGCCACCCGGTCGGCACCGAGGGAGGACTGGCCGGCGTCCCGCTGGCCCTGGCCCCCCTCAAGCGCCGTGATTTCGCCTCCGATCAGGATGTGCGCTGGTGCCCCGGCTGCGGCGACTACTCGATCCTGTCGACCTTCCAGGGCGTGCTCCCCGAGCTGGGCATCGCCAAGGAGGACGCCGTCGTCATCTCCGGTATCGGCTGCTCGTCGCGGTTCCCGTACTACATGGACGCCTACGGCATGCACTCGATCCACGGCAGGGCCCCGGCCATCGCCACCGGCCTGGCGATCTCGCGCCCCGACCTGGCGGTCTTCGTGGTGACCGGTGACGGCGACGCCCTGTCCATCGGCGGCAATCACCTCATCCATGCGATGCGACGCAACGTGAACCTCACGATCATGTTGTTCAACAACGAGATCTACGGGCTCACGAAGGGTCAGTACTCCCCCACATCGGAGCAGGGCAAGGTGACGAAGTCCTCCCCGATGGGATCTCTGGACTACCCGTTCAACCCGATCTCGCTGGCGCTGGGCGCGGGCTGCTCCTTCGTGGCCCGGGTCATCGACTCGGACCGCAAGACGCTGGACGCCACTCTGACGGCGGCCGCCAAGCATCGCGGCACGTCCTTCGTGGAGATCTACCAGAACTGCCCGATCTTCAACGACGGTGCCTTCGAGGATCTCAAGGGCCCCGATGCCGCGGATCATCTGGTGAGACTGGTCGACGGCGAGCCCGTCCTGCTGGGCGCCGACCAGTCCCGCGGTGTGGTGCGCGACCCGGTGAGCGGCTCCCTGAGGGTCGCCGACGTGGCCGAGGTGGGGATCGACCATGTGCTGGTGCACGACGCCCACCGCGAGGATCCCTCGCTGGCCTTCGAACTCTCCCACCTGTGCGACTCCGGCGAGATCGCCCAGACCCCGGTCGGGATCTTCCGCGAGGTGACGCGTCCCGCCTATGACGATCTGGCTCGCGAGCAGGTCGCCCGCGCGATGGGTGAACGGACCAGCGCAGAGGCTCAGGATGAGGATCTTCAGACCCTCATCAACGGGGTCGACACCTGGGAGGTTTCCGAGGACGGTCTGGTGACGGAGGACTGACCCTCCGCCCCGGCCGTCCGCGCCCCCGTCCCGCATTCGCGGGGCGGGGGCGCTGTCGCGTACCCGACCCGTTCGGGGAGGCAGCGAGCCCTGGCGAGCGCGGAGGGGTCACCGGATCCGGCGCGCAGACCCGACCCGTTCGGGGAGGCAGCGAGCCCTGGCGAGCGCGGAGGGGTCGCCCCCTCCGTTGACAAATACAGTGGGGGTATGACTGAAGCCCCTGCTCTGTTCCGCGATCTCGATCCCTCCGTGCGCCCCGCCGACGACCTTTACCGGCATGTCAACGGCAGATGGCTCGCCGAGGCGGAGATCCCCGAAGACCAGGCCTCCACGGGCGCCTTCCGGGTGCTGCGGGACGCCTCTGAGGCCGCCGTCCACGAGATCCTCGAGCAGCTGGCGTCCGGGCGGGAGGCCGACCTTCTGGCCGAGGCCCCCGATGCCACCGAGCACGAGGCCGAGCTGCTGTCGGCGCTGTACCGCCGCTTCATGGACACCGAGGCGGTCGAGGCCGCCGGCGCCCGCCCGCTGAGGCCGGTGCTGGACAGGGTGGAGGCGATCGACTCTCCGAAGGCCCTGATGTCCTTCCTCGGGTGGGCCGGGCGCCACGGCGTCGGCGGCTTGTTCTATCTGGAGGAGGATTCGGATCCGGCCGATCCCGACCGCTACGTCCCCTGGACCGGCCAGGCCGGCATCGGACTGCCCGACGAGGCCTACTACCGCGACGAGGACAAGGCGGAGATCCGGGCGGCCTACACCACCCACATCGCCCGCTCCCTGACGCTCGCCGGAGTGGCCGGGCCCGGCAGCGCCGATGGCCTCGACGCCGATGCGACCGCGGCCAGGATCATGGCCCTGGAGACCGAGATCGCCTCCCACCACTGGGACCAGGTGCGCTGCCGCGACATGAAGGCCTCCTACAACCCCACCTCTTTCGAGGACCTGGCCGCCGCCCATCCGGGGCTCTTCCTGGAGGAGTGGCGCGAGGCGGCGTCGATCCCCGAGGGGGTTCTGACGACGGTGGTGGTGAACCAGCCGAGCTTCTTCGACGAGGTGGAGCCGCTGATCACCCGGGAGCGCCTGGACGACTGGAGGGCGTGGGCCGCCTGGCGGGTGGTCCGGGCCTACTCGGCCTTCCTGTCCTCGGACCTGGTGGAGCAGAACTTCGACTTCTACGGCCGCACCCTCTCGGGGACGCCGGTGCTGCGGGCCCGGTGGAAGCGCGGGGTGGGCTTCGTGGAGTCGGTGATGGGAGAGGCGCTCGGCAAGCTCTACGTCGCACGGCACTTCCCGCCGGCCGCCAAGGCGCGGATGGACGAGCTGGTCGCCAACATCCTGGAGGCCTACCGGGTCTCGATCACCGGGCTGGACTGGATGGGTGAGGACACCCGCGCCGAGGCTCTCACCAAGCTGGCGAACTTCCGCCCCAAGATCGGCTACCCGGACAAGTGGCGCGACTTCAGCGGGTTCCAGCTCGGTGACGGCAACCTCGTCGACGCGGTGCAGGCGGCGTCCTCCTTCGAGCTGGACCGCACCATCGAGAAGCTGTCCGGACCGATGGATCCGAATGAGTGGCTGATGTTCCCCCAGACGGTGAACGCCTACTACCACCCGCTGCGCAATGAGATCGTCTTCCCCGCGGCCATCCTCCAGCCGCCGTTCTTCAACGTCGATGCCGATGACGCCGTGAACTACGGGGGTATCGGATCGGTCATCGGCCACGAGATCGGCCACGGATTCGACGACCAGGGGTCGACCTGCGACGGCCACGGCCGCCTGAGGGACTGGTGGACAGACGAGGACCGGAAGGCCTTCGAGGAGCGCACCAAGGCACTCATCGCCCAGTACGACGCGCTCATCCCCACCCAGCTGCAGCCGGACGGCCCCCACGTCAACGGGGCGTTGACCATCGGCGAGAACATCGGCGACCTGGGAGGCGTGGGCATCGCCTACCTGGCGCTGCGGATCTCCTTCGCCGGAAATCCTCCTGCCCCGGTCGACGGGCTCACCTGGCAGCAGCGCTTCTTCCTGTCCTACGCCACCATCTGGCAGGGCAAGTACCGCGACGAGGCGCTGCGTTCGCGCATCGCCACCGATCCGCACTCCCCCGATGAGCTGCGCTGCAACCAGATCGTCCGCAACGTCGACGCCTTCTATGAGGCCTTCGACATGCACCAGGGCGATGATCTGTGGCTAGATCCCGATCAGCGCGTCACCATCTGGTGAGGCCGGCATGCCCGCAGCGACGCGTGTCCCGGAGGGTCTGATCGCGACCGCCGACGTCCAGTCACAGGTCGTGTCGCGGACTCAGGTTCTGGCCCTCGGCCTGTCCCCCGACAACCTCCGGGGGCTCGTCGCCGCCGGGCGCTGGTCGCCCCTGACCAGGGGCATCCTCCTGACGGACGGCAGGGCGCCCGACCGGGCCGACTGGTTCCAGTGGGCCTGGTGCGGGCTGCTCGTCGCGGGCCCCGGCTCCTGCCTGGGGCTTCGGGCCGCCGCATATCTCAACGGATTCGACGACCAGCACTACCCCATTCATATCTGGTGCCCTGGCTCACGATCCCTGCCGCGTCGCAATCGGGACGCGGATCTTTCGGCACGCCTGCGATTCGTGAGCAGCGACCGGGACGCGTTCGGCTCACCATCGAGGACGTCAGTGGATCGCACAGTGCTGGATCTGTGCTCGCAGGAGGTCTCCGATGCTGCCGCGGACGACAATCCGCTTCACGGTCAAGTGCCTCGCCATCGAGTGCATCCGGTGCCAACGGACCACGGATCCATGGGCACGGCAGGATTCAGCAGGTTCTCAGGAATCTCGTGGCACAGCAGCAGGAGCTGAACGGCAGTCAGACTGAGAACCCATCATACGAATGCCCTTGTCAACTGGCTGAACTCACGCGGAGCGGAACCGTGAAGTAGAGACTCCTGATGTCGAGTCGGTGCCATTCCCGCAAATTGCACCAGACCTCGGAGGAACCCGGAACGGAGCCCACCGGGGGCCGGGAATCCCCAATCTGACACGACTTCGAGGCTGTGGTCGGCTGTCGGGCGTGCCTCCGGGCGCCGTTCGGATGAAACCTGGACGGCGCCCGGAGGAGGGGTGGACCCGGACGAAGGGGTCGACCCGATGAACTGGATCAGGAGCTGGTCGCTGGCTCCCGGTCGTCATGGGACTCCTCGGACAGTGCCTGGCTTCTGGCCTTGCCCCGTCTCTCGAATCCGGTGACGATTCCGCGCTGGATCACCACGAACACCAGCAGCATCGCACCGGTGATGATGGTCGTCGCCGCCGGGGGAACCGTGCCGTCGCGGGTGATGATGAGGTTCATGGTCGCGAAGACCAGCGCTCCGACCACCGAGCCGAGCACATATCCGGCACCGCCGGTGATGATCGTGCCGCCGATCACCGCCGCGCAGACGGCATTGAGCTCCCAGCCCTGGCCCATCACGTTCTGGCCCTTGCCGACATTGCCGACGTAGATCACCGAGGCGACGCCGGCGAGGGTGCCGGACATGAGGTAGATCAGCTGGCGCGACCATCTGGTCGGCAGGCCCATCAGCTCGGCCGACTGCTTGGCGGGAGCCCCCATCGCGTAGATGGTGCGCCCCGAGCGCGTGCGGTGCAGGGTGACATAGGCGATCGCCACCATGACCAGCGCGACGAACAGTCCGACGGAGAACTTGAGGTCGTTGCCCTTGCGACCGTCGATGAGCTTCCACTCCTCACCGAAGATGAGCAGTCCGGAGTCCCCTCCCAGCACCACCGGGACCGTGGAGATCATCGCGGCGATGCCCTGGCACAGATACATCGTCGCCAGGGTGGCGATGAAGGGCTGCATGTTGAAGAACTTGATGAGAGTTCCCGACAGCAGTCCGGTGAGAGATCCGATGGCGATCATCACGATGATCACGACCACGGCCGGCACCCCGTGGACCGCGAGGGTGCAGCCCACCGTGGAGCTGAGCGCCACGATGGCGCCGATCGACAGGTCGATGCCGCCGGTGAGGATCGGGAAGGTCATCGCCACCGCCAGCACCAGGAGGTAGGCGTTGTCATTGAGGAGCGAGGAGATGGTGTTGAGCCGGAAGAACCGGCCGTATGCTCCCTGCCCGGCGACGAACATCGCGAGCAGGACGAGGATGGCGACATAGGTGGGCACCTTCGTGCTGTCGATGCCGCGCCGTGTCTTGTGCGGGCTGACGGCGATCGTGGCCTGTTCCGCGCTCATGCCAGAGCCTCCTTCGTGGACTGTGCGGCGCTCTTCTCGGTCTTACCGCCACCGTTCTCCGCCCGCTTCCGGCGGGCGAAGACCTTGTGCATCAGATCCGACTGCAGGACGCAGACGAGGATCACGATCATGGCCTTGAAGGCCGGGGTCGCGGCGCTGGGGATGCCGAGCCACACGATCGTCTCCTCGAGCAGGGAGATGATCAGGGCGCCCAGGTAGGCCCCGCTCAGCGAGAACTTCCCGCCCAGCAGGGAGGTGCCGCCGATGACGACGGCGAGGATGGCGTCCATCTCATATGTCAGTCCGGTGGCGGTCGGTTCGACCCGCATGACATTGCCGACTGCGAAGAGGCCGGCCGCTCCGGCCAGGACACCGCTGATGACGTAGACGCTGAACAGGATCGCCTTGGGGCGGATGCCGGCCATCCGGGCGGCCTCGCGGTTGAGGCCGACGGACTCGATCTGGGTGCCGAGCGCCGTGCGGCGGGTCAGGACGTAGATGAGCACGACGAGCAGGGAGGCGAAGATCCAGGCGGTGGGAATGCCCAGGATCGCGCCGGTGGCCATCCTGTCGACATAGGAGTTCGTGGCCGCCACGTTCTGGCCGTCGGTGATGACCTTCGCGATGCCGCGTCCGGCCAGCATCATGATGAGGGTCGTGATGAAGGGCTGCAGCCCCACGAGTGAGACCCAGGCGCCGTTGAAGGCGCCCACCGCGGCACACACCACCAGGGACAGGCCGATCGCCAGGATCGCGCTGCCCAAGCCCTCGCCGGCCCCGGAGAGGAACTGCATCGCGACCGCACCGCCGACGGCCATCACCGCGCCGACCGACAGGTCGATGCCGGCTGTGGAGACCACCAGGGTCATGCCGACGGCGATCAGCAGGAACGGCGCGCTGTTTCGCAGCACGTCGATCAACGGGCCGTTGAGGGCGCCGTGGTTGATCCCGATGCTGAGGAAGGAGGGATCCTTGATGACGTTGACGATGATGAGTGCGACGAGCGCCGCGACCGTCCACAGAATCCGCTTGCCACTGATCCCGGAGTCCTTCTTCTTCTTTGTGGGCCCGGTCGGCGGCTCGGGGGCCACGGGGCCGCCACTCGTCGCTGTCGATGTGTCTGTCATGCTGCAACGCCCCCATCGGCGATGATCCGGACGATGTCGCCCGGGGTGAAGTCGTCAGTGTTGTTGACGACGGCTATCGGTCGACGATCCTTGAGGACCAGGATCCTGTTGGCGACCCGGACGATCTCGTCCATCTCGGAGGAGATGACCACGATCGTCATGCCCTCCCCTGCCAGCCGGACGATGGTGCGCTGGATCTCGAACTTCGCACCGACGTCGATACCGCGGGTCGGCTCGTCGAGGATGAGCACCTTCGGCTCAGTGGCCAGCCAGCGGGCCAGCAGCACCTTCTGCTGGTTGCCGCCCGACAGCGAGGCGATCGGGGTCTCCGACGAGGCCGTCTTGATTCCGAGCGCCTTGACGTAGCGCTCGCAGATCTCCTTCTGCTCCTTCATCGGGATGGGGTGCGCCCATCCGCGGATGGCCTGGAGGGACAGGATGATGTTCTCCCTCACGCTGAGGTCCCCGACGATGCCCTCATCGCGCCGGTTCTCGGTGGAGTAGGCGACGCCCTTCTTGAGTGCCTTGATCGGGCTGGCGATGGAGGCCTGCGAGCCCTCGAGCGTGTAGCTGCCGGCATCGGGCCTGTCGGCTCCGAACAGCAGGCGAGCCAGCTCGGTGCGCCCGGAGCCCAGGAGTCCGGCGAAGCCGAAGATCTCGCCCTGACCGATGGTGAGGTCGACCCCCTCGATGACGCGGGATCTGCCGAAGTCGTGCACCTCGATGGCCGGGGCCCCCTCGCCTTCCTGAACCTGCTCGGCCGCATGCGCGACCTTCTCGAACTCGGTGGCCGTGGCGCCGGTCATCAGCGAGATGAGTTCGGGCTGAGCGATCTCGCTGGTGCGGTACTCGCCGATGTATCCGCCGTTGCGCAGCACGGTGAGGCGGTCGCTGATCTCGTAGACCTGATCGAGGAAGTGGGAGACGAAGAGGATGGCGACCCCCGAGTCCCTCAGCTTCCTGATGATCTCGAAGAGCTTGGCCACCTCGTTCTCATCCAGCGACGAGGTGGGCTCGTCGAGGATGAGCACCTTCGCATCGATCACAGTGGCCCGGGCGATCGCGACGAGCTGCTGCATCGCGATCGGCAGCGAGGAGAGCGGCAGCCGGGTGTCGAAGCGGTCGAGCCCGACCGTCGCGAGTGCGCGGCGGGCGGCCTCGTGGGTCCGTCGCCAGCTGATGCCGAGGGGTCCGCGCACCTCGTGCCCCAGCATCACGTTCTCGCCGATCGAGAGATTCGTGCAGAGGTTCACCTCCTGGTACACGGTGGCGATGCCGGACTGCTCGGCGTCTCCGGTGCCGGCGAAGTGCCTCTTGTGCCCGGAGACGACGATCGTCCCCTGGTTGATGCTGTACACGCCGGTGAGGGCCTTGATGAGCGTGGACTTTCCCGCCCCGTTCTCCCCCATCAGCGAGTGCACCTCGCCCGGATACATTCTGAACGCGACGTCATCGAGAGCCTTGACGCCGGGAAATTCGACAGTGATCCCGGTCATCTCGACGACGGGCGCATTGTCTGCGGTGTCGGTCATCCTCGACCTTCCTAACCTCTGGTGTGCGGTTCGATCATGGGCGGGGCCCGCGCCGGGACTGATGACGTCGGCCCCGGCGCGACCCCAGATGGGCGACGCCCCGTTGCCGGGGCGCCGCGGTGGAGATCGGGTCAGTACGGACGGCTGGCGATGACCTTCTTCGCCTCCTCGGCGGTGAAGGTCTTGTTGGCGATGACGATGTCCTTCTCGACCTTCTGGCCGTTGACCAGCTTCTTGGCGGCATCGACGGCCTGGGCGCCGAAGATCGGGTTGTACTCGATGACGTAGCTGAGCTTGCCGTCGATGCACGCCTGCAGGGCCGGCTTGGTGCCGTCGATCGTGATGATCTCGACGCCCTTGGGGCCTGTCGTCAGTCCCTTCGAGGCGACGGCCTGGGCGGCGCCCAGCCCCATCTCGTCGTTCTGGGCGAAGATCACGTCGATCTTGTTGTGGTACTTGTCGAGCAGGCCCTGGGTGACGGTCTTGCCCTGCTCGGTGGACCACTGCGCGGACTGGTGCTCCAGCACCTTGCCCTTCCAGCTCTTGATCTGGTTGTTCCAGCCCTCGTTGCGGTCGTTGACGACCGACAGACCGGCGGGACCCTCGAGGACGATGGCGTTGCCGCCGCTGGCCCGGTTCTTGATGACGTAGTCGGCGGCGGCCTTGCCGCACCAGACGTTGTCCGGCCCGATGTGGCAGGCGACCAGGGAGGCGTCGCTGGTCTTGATGTCGCGGTCCAGGGTGATGACCGGGATCTCGGCGTCCTTGGCCTCCTTGAGCACCTTGTCCCAGCCGGTGTCCTCGGTGGCCGAGAGCAGGATGACGTCGACCTCGGCGTCCACGAAGGACGAGAAGGCGGTCAGCTGGGGCTGCTGGTCGCCGTTGCTGGTCGGGGAGTACTTAAGGGTGATGCCAGCCTTCTTGAAGGCGTCGCGGATGTCGTTCTCATTGGCGGTCCGGAAGCCGCCCTCGGGGCCGACGGCGACGAAGCCCGCGGTGATGTCCTTGGCCGCCTTCGAATCGCCCCCTCCGGCGGAGGCGCTCGACTTGCCTCCACAGGCCGCCAGCGGAGCGACGACTCCGGCGGCCAGAAGACCGCCCAGCAGGGTACGCCTGTTAACGATCATGGTTTCTCCTCCTTGAGATGCCGGGGGTCCCGGCCGGGTCCGCGCACCAGGCACTTCAGTAGCCCGGCAGGCGGTTCACCCGATGTGTTGTGTGAGTGGTAGGCGACATTGCTCCGTCGACACATCCGAGCAGTGGGCGGTTGGGGCACACCCTCGTCTCATCCGCGTCGACGAGACATACGTTAACGTTCACATTTGGTCTTGTCCACATCCGAAGGTCACGAATTGATCACGTCAACACGCGAGTGCGTTCCTCGACGGGCGCGTTCGTCCAGGTGACGGCCGAGCGTGGTGATTCAGAATGCCCTGGTGATTCTTCCAGGACTAGGGAATTGACCGGGTGTTGTGGACGCCGTCAACGGTCCGGAGGGCGGATCACAGCCTCCGGGCCGCGCCCGGGAAGGATCCTGCGGATCAGCTCCTGGGGGTCTCAGGGGACGAGATGGCGTCAGCCAGGGCGAGGATCCTGCGCGCGGTGTCGACGTGAAGGTTCTCAATCATCCGCCCGTGGTACGTGACGACGCCGGAGCCGTCCCCCGACTCCCACGCGTCGAGCACTCCCCTGGCGTCCTCGACCTCGGCCGGAGAGGGGGCGAAGACCTCGTTGGCCGGGCCCACCTGGGAGGGGTGGATGAGGGTCTTGCCGTCGAATCCCATGAGGTAGGCCTCCTCGGCCTGGGCGCGGAACCCCTCGGCGTCCCTGACGTCGTTGTAGACCCCGTCGAGGATCACCTTCCCGGCCGCGCGGGCCGCCAGGAGGCACATCTGCAGGGCCGTGGTGACCGGCGCGCGGCCCGGCACGTGCTGGGCCTGCAGCTCCTTGGTGAGATCGTTGGTCCCCATCACGAGGACGGCCAGGCGGGGGGAGGCCTCGGCGATGGACAGGCAGTCCAGGACCGCCCGCGGGGTCTCGATCATGGCCCACAGGCCCATGCCTGCCGGCGCCCCGGCCGCCTCCATGTCGGCCGCGATGGTGCGCACCTGATCGGCCGATCCGACCTTGGGCACCGCGATGGCGTCGGGCCCCGCGGCCACGGCCGCCGTCAGGTCGTCGTGGTACCAGGGGGTGTCCATGCCGTTGACCCGGATGACAACCTCACGGGTTCCGTAGGGGTGGGAGGCGACCGTTTCGGCGGCGCGCCGGCGCGCCTCCTCCTTGGCGTCGGGGGCGACGGCGTCCTCCAGGTCGATGATGATGGCGTCGCAGGCCAGGCCCTTGGCCTTATCGAGCGCCCGGGCATTGGCTCCGGGCATGAACAGGGGGGAACGACGGGGACGCAGCGCTTGATCCATGCCCCCATCCTGCCAGGATCGTCACCGCCCCGGATCACCGCTGTCCGACAGGGCCGGGCGGCCCGGAGCACCCACAGCGGGACCCGTGTCCTTGAGGTCGACCCCGGAGCGTCCGAGGACCAGCGCCCCGCGCGCCAGACTCCCCAGGGTCGCCGCGGCCGGGGCGTAGCCGAGGCCTCCCGGGCGGATGTTCGAGACGCAGTTGCGCTGGGAGTCCCTGGTGCCCGGTTTCGGGTGGTGGGTGAGGTAGGCGCCCAGTGAGTCGCTGACCGACAGGCCGGGTCTCTCCCCGATGAGCACGATCACCTCGTCCAGCCCCAGCGCGGCCCCGATCTCGTCGCCGATGGCCACCCGGGCCTGAACGGCGATCACCACGGGTTCGATCCGGAAGTCCCCGGCGAGCTCCTCGGTGAGGGCCCGGACCATCGGCGCCCCGTGGTGGGAGACGGCCGCGGTCGACAGTCCGTCGGCCACCACGATGCCGAGGCGTGGCATCTGCTGCGCATCGGCGTCTGGCCGCGGGCGCCTCGGGATGCCGGTGGCCAGCTCCCGGCCGCGGTCCGGGCGTCGCAGGTACTCCGCCCGGCTCGCGGCCCGGGAGCGTACGACGACGGGCTCTGCGGCCCCGGTCTCGGCCAGCTGCCGGGCGAGCGCATCGACGTCCAAGGGCAGGTGGACCGCATCGCGCGCCCTCGCCTGGGCCTCGCGGAGATCCAGCAGGGCGTCGGTGGTCATCGAGTCCCCGGCCCGTCCGATGCCGACCCGGTAGTCGGTGGCGGCGCGCATCGCCTCCCAGATGTCTCTCATCCGACCAGGCTCCCGCCCGCCAGGGCGGCCATCGGTCCGTGGGCCAGGGCGGTGATCGCGGGGCCGGTGGTGCCGACGTCCAGAATTCCGCCGTCGCGCCCCATGAGGCCGACCGCCTCGAGCCAGGCCTCGAACTCCGGTGCCGGTCGGAGTCCGGCCACCCGGCGGGCGGCCAGCACGTCGTGGAAACTGAGAGACTGGTAGCCGAGCATGATGTCGTCGGTGCCCGGCACGCAGATGACGTATCCGGTTCGGGCGGCCACCAGGAGGGTGAGCAGGGTCGACATGTCGTCTGGACCGGCCTCGGCGTGGTTGGTGTAGCAGACGTCGACGCCCATCGGAACGCCGAGCAACCGGCCGCAGAAGTTGTCCTCGATGCCGGCCCGGATGATCTGTCGGCCGTCGTAGAGGTACTCCGGCCCGATGAACCCCACGACGGTGTTGAGCAGCAGGGGGCGGTAGTGGCGGGCGAGCCCGTAGGCGCGCACCTCGAGGGTCTGCTGGTCGACGGGTCGGCCTCCGACTCCCAGGTGCCCGCCCGACGACAGGGCCGATCCCTGCCCGGTCTCGAAGTACATCATGTTGTCGCCGACGGTCCCCCGGGCGAGTTCGGCCCCGGCCGCGCTCGCCTCGTCGAGCATCGCCAGGTTGACGCCGAATCCGTCGTTGGCGGCCTGGGTGCCGGCGATCGACTGGAAGGCGAGGTCCACGGGCGCGCCGGCGTCCATGAGGTCGATCGTGGTGGTGATGTGGGTCAGCACGCAGGTCTGGGTGGGGATCTGCGCGCCCGAGCGCATGTCGTCCAGGGCGTCGAGCAGGGCCCGGACCGTACCGGGGCTGTCGGAGGCCGGGTTGACGCCGATGACGGCGTCGCCGGATCCCATGAGCAGCCCGTCGAGGGTCTCCGCGGCGACCGCGGTCGGATCGTCGGTGGGATCGTTGGGCTGGAGCCTGGTGGCCAGGGTGCCGGGCAGGCCGATGGTCGACCGGAACGCGGTGACGACCCGCAGGGCCGAACTCACCGCGATCATGTCGCCGATCGTCATGAGCTTGCTCACTGCGGCCGCCATCTCCGGGGTGAGGCCGGGGGCCAGGGCTGTCAGGACCTGTGCGGCGTCGGGTCTCACGCAGGTCGACAGCAGCCAGTCGCGCAGGCCGCCGACCGACAGGCCGGAGACGGGTGCGAAGGCCGCCCGGTCATGATCGGCCAGGATGAGCCGGGTGACGTCGTCGGCGTCGCGGTCGACGACGTCCTCGGTGAGGAAGCGGGTCAGCGGCACCTCGGACAGGGCCCGCTGGGCCGCCGCCCGTTCGGCGTCGCTGTGCGCCGCGCAGCCGGCGAGCTGGTCGCCGGAGCGCTCGGGGCTGGCGACTCCCAGCAGCGTCGCGAGGCTGTCGAAGGTGTAGCGGTGCCCGCCGACTGTCGCGGCGTACATCAGCCCTCCCGTCCCAGGACGTCGGGGGCCACCGCGGAGTCGGGAAGCCCGGCCCCGGCCTTATCCGGATCCTCGGAGCCCCCGGCGTGCTCGGCGTCCCGCCAGGCCGCGGCCTCCTTCTCGACCCGGTCGCCGACGGCCAGTCGCGGGTCGCCGGACATGAACCTGCTGCGTCCCCCGGCGAACCAGAGCACGACGGCGATCACCGCCACCACTCCGACCGCCACAGGCGCGTAGTTGAAGGTCGAGTCGCCGGGCGTGCCCGGCGCGTACTGCGGCAGCATGAACAGCACCACGACGAGTGCCACCCAGACCACGGCGATCCATCCGATCGGTGCGCTGAACCGGCCCAGGTTCCACGGCCCGACCTTGAACTCGTGACCCGCCAGTCGCCGCAGCAGAATCGGTGTGGCATAGGCGATGTAGAGCCCGATCACCGCCACCGAGGTGACGGCGAAGAACGCGGTCTGGCTGAACAGGGCCGGGATGGTGAGCACCAGGGACAGTGCGAAGCACAGCCAGATGGAGTTGGTCGGCGTCCCGGTCCGCGGGTTGACCTTCGCCCAGATGCGCGAGCCGGGCAGCGCCCGGTCCCTGGAGAAGGCGAAGCTCATCCGGGAGTTGGCGGTCACCGAGGCCATCCCGCAGAAGAACTGCGCGATCCCGCAGATGATCGTCAGCCCCATGCCCACCTTCATGCCCAGGGCGTCGACGAAGATCTGGGCCGGGGGGAGCCCACCGGCCGAGGCGGCTGCGCGGGCCCCGGCATAGTTCTGGATGGCGGCGGTGATCGACACCAGGAGGATGAGGCCGGCGATCTCGGAGATGAGGACGGAGGAGACGATGCCCTTCGGCGCGGCCCTGGATGCGTCCCTGGTCTCCTCGGCGACGTGGGCCGAGGCGTCGTATCCGGTGAGCGTGTACTGGGTCATGAGCAGGCCGATGGCCACCGCGTAGACCGGAGTCCCGAACAGGCCGCCCTGCCCGGAGAAGCCCGTGGCGTTCTCGAAGTGCCCGAAGACCCAGCCGAGGGACCGGTGCGGCACCGGCGCCACCCACAGGGCCACCACGATGACGGCGACCCCGACCAGGTGCCACCATGCCGAGACCGTCGACAGGATGTTGACCAAATTCACGCCGAAGGTGTTGAGCAGAGCGTGACACAGCAGCAGGACCAGGAAGACGCCGAAGATGCCGGGCAGGCCCACCTCCTCACCGGTGGCCATCGAGTAGACGGCCACCCAGGTGAGGGCGCCGCCGTAGTCGATCGACGCGGTGACCGCGACCTCGCCGAGGAAGTTGAACCAGCCGACCCCCCACGCCCAGTGCCGCTTGTTCGTTCGGGCCAGCCGGCTGGCCCACCAGTACAGGCCACCGGCCGTCGGGTAGGCAGAGCAGATCTCGCCCATGGCCAGGGCCACGCACAGCACCAGCAGTGAGACGACGAGCCAGCCGGTGTTGATGGCCATCGGGCCGCCGGCGTCCATGGCCAGGTAGTAGGTGGTGATGCACCCGGCGAGGATCGAGATGATCGAGAATGAGGTGGCGAAGTTCGTGAACCCGGACAGTCCCCTGCGGAGCTCCTGCTTGTACCCGAGTTCGGCGAGGAGATCCTCGTCGCTGCTCGATTCCGCCTGCTTGACACTTCCCATGACCCCAGCTCCCGTCACCGATTACGCGGGTGACGTTAGAAGGGCCGTGTTTCACTTCCGGGTGATGCCGGTCAAGATCGTGTTCGGGTCGGGTTACAACCCTGTTACCCCTAGTGGTGGGCCACTCTTCGGCGGCCCCGGGGATGCCCGGGACGGCGGGGACGGGATCCGAGGGGTCTCAGGAGGAGCGGGAGACGACCTCGTCGCACAGCGCCGCGAGGGCGTCCCGGTGCTCCCCGGCGGGAAGGCTCGCCAGATGGGCGCGGGCCAGGTCGGCTCGGCGCTGGATGTCGCCGCGCGCCTCGCCGATGACGTGGTTGGCGCGCAGCCCCTGGAGGGCCCGCTCGAGGGCGTCGTCGCTCGACAGATCGGCGGCGAGCAGCTTCTTGAGCTCCTGGTCGGCGGGGTCGGTGGAGGCCTGGAGCAGCAGCACGGGGAGGGTGGCCACGCCTTCGCGCAGGTCGGTACCGGGGGTCTTCCCGGTGCGGGTAGAGGTGATGTCGATGAGGTCGTCGGAGAGCTGGAAGACCTCGCCGATCTCCTCGCCGAAGCGCCCCAGCGCGTCGAGAACCTCCGGCGAGGCGCCCGAGACCATGCCGCCGAACACGGCGGCGGCCGCGATGAGGGATCCGGTCTTGTCGGCCACCACGCTCAGGTAGTGCTCGAGCGGGTCGTCGCCCTCCGCCGGCCCGCGGGTCTCGGCGATCTGTCCCTGGACGAGCCTGGCGAAGGTGCGGGCCTGGAGACGCACGTAGTCGGTGCCCAGTTCCGCGACGGTCTCGGAGGCCCTGGCGAAGAGGTAGTCGCCCACCATGATGGCGACAGAGTTCCCGTACCGGTGGTTCGCGGACTCGGCTCCGCGTCGCAGGTCGGCCTCGTCCATCACGTCGTCGTGGTAAAGGCTGGCGACGTGGGTGAGCTCCATCACCACCGCGGCGCGGACCAGATCCTCATCGGCGACCTGCCCGCCGAACCGGGAGCACAGAACGACCAGCAGGGGCCGGAACCGTTTACCGCCGGCCTCGATGATGTGATTGGCGGCCTGGTCGATGAAAGGCGTGTCGGACCCCGCCTGACGGGAGAGTTCCTGCTCGACCAGCTCGAGCTTGGCGCTCACGAAATCGGTGAACTCGCTGCTGACGGGTTGCGACACGATGCTCCTGTTCCAGCCGGGGAGGGCCCCGGTGCTATTGCCGCCGGGCCGGCGCTGGGCGCGACGGACGGCGGGCGTTCGGGCCCCAGCCTAGTATCCGGAGCCCCGCCACGCCCACCCGAGCGTTCCTACCTCAGGAACGTGCTGGCGTTGTCGAACATCTCGATGAGGGGCTGCGGCACGATGCCGAGCACCAGAGTTCCCAGCGCGCAGACGATCAGGACGATCCATCCGCCGATGCTCAGCGGGGCGACGGCCACGTCCTCGGCCGCATGGCCTGGCTTGCGGAAGAACATCACCCAGATCACCCGCAGGTAGAAGTAGGCGGCGACCAGGCTGAACAGGATGCCGATGAGCGACAGCCAGGCGAAGCCCCCGCGCCAGCCGGCGGTGAAGACCATCAGCTTCCCGATGAATCCGGCAGTGAGCGGGATACCGGCAAAGCTCAGCATGAACAGGGTCACCAGGGCGCCCAGCCACGGGTGGCTGCGTCCCAGCCCGGCCCACGAGGCCAGCTCTGTGGACTCGCCTCCGGCCCGGCGGATCATCGCGATGATGACGAACATGCCGATGGTCGCCAGGGCGTATCCGGTGAGGTAGACCATCACCGACGACCAGGAGCCGAAGCTGCCCTTGGCCATTCCGGACTGCACGGTGAAGGCTCCGGTGACGGCCACCAGGATGAAGCCGGCGTGGGAGATCGAGGAGTAGGCCAGCAGGCGCTTCATCTCGGTCTCGACGAGGCCGACCAGGGAGCCGACGACGATGGTGGCGACCGCCACCACGGCCAGCATGACCTGCCAGTCCCAGCGCAGGCCTCCCAGGCCCACGTACAGCACCCTGGTCAGTCCGACGACGCCGGCGATCTTGGTGGCCACCGACATGAAGGCCGTGACCGGTGAGGGGGCGCCCATGTAGACGTCGGGAACCCAGTTGTGGAAGGGCACGGCGCCGACCTTGAACAGCAGGCCGACTGAGACCATCACCATGCCGGCGAGCACGATCTTCGAGGACCCCGGCTGGGCGGAGACGGCGGCGTCGATGGCACCCAGGCTGAAGGAGCCGGAGGCTCCGTAGAGCAGCGCGGTGCCGTACAGGAAGATCGCCGAGGACAGGGCGCCGAGCAGGAAGTACTTGACCGCCGCCTCCTGAGACAGCAGCCGGCGGCGCCGGGCCATCGCGCACAGCAGGTAGAGCGGCAGGGAGAAGATCTCCAGGGCCAAGAACATCACGATCAGTTCGTTCGAGGAGGCGAAGATCATCATGCCGAGCACCGAGAACATCATCAGCGGATACACCTCGGTGTGCTGAAGATGCGCGGCGACGGCCTCCCTCTCGAGCTTGGATCCGGGAACCGTCGAGGCACTGGCCACGAAGGCCGTCTCGGTGCCCCCGGAGCGCTCCGCGAAGAGCGCCACGATCCCCAGGGAGAAGACGATGAGCAGCGTCCAGGTGGCGTAGCTGGGGGCGTCCAGCGCGATCGCCTGCTCGGCGACCAGCTGGTACCGGGCACCGCTCCAGGAGCTCAGCGTGGAGCCCAGTGCGGCCAGCAGCCCGATGACGGTGATCCCGATCTGGGCGCCACGGCGCGACTCGCGCGGCACCAGGGCCTCCACCAGCACCGAGACGCAGGCGGCGCCCATGATGATGAACAGCGGCGCCAGCAGTCCGTACTCGATGGTCGGGGCGCTCACCTCCAGCGGGGGTGCGGCCAGCACGCCTGCCGAGAACACAGTGGAGATCACTTGACACCCTCCTTGACGACCGGGGCGGGATCGGTCGCTCCGACCTGTGACATGGTGGCCCGGGCAGCCGGTTCGATGACGTGGAGCATCGGCTTCGGGAAGAAGCCGAAGACCAGCAGCACGATGATCAGCGGGGCCAGCACGAGCTTCTCGCGTCCGGTCGCGTCCTTGCCGACATGCTCGGCCACTTGATCGGTGACCGGCCCGGTCATGGTGCGCTTGTAGGCGCGCAGCACGTAGACCGCTGCCAGCACCATCCCGATGGTGGCCACCGCCACGTACACCGGGTGGCGACCCCAGGCCCCGGCCAGGGAGAGGAACTCGCTGACGAAGCTGGACATGCCGGGCAGCCCGAGAGTGGCCAGCCCCGCCACCAGGAAGAGCCCGGCCAGCACCGGAGCGGTCTTCTGGGCCCCGCCGAATGCGTTGATGTCGGCGGTTCCGCGGCGGTGGACCAGGAAGCCGAGGACCAGGAACAGGGCCGCGGTGGAGAAGCCGTGGTTGAACATGTAGAAGATCGATCCGGTGATCGAGGAGGTCGTCACCGCGAAGATGCCCAGCACCATGAAGCCGAAGTGGCTCACCGAGGTGTAGGACACCAGCCTCATGAGGTCCTTCGAGGTGGCGGCCATCGCGGCCCCCCACAGGATCGAGATGACGGCCAGCACCAGGACCACCGGCGTCGCCCACGCGGAGGCCTGCGGGAACAGGCCCAGGCACAGCCTCAGCATTCCGAAGGTGCCGATCTTGTCGAGGATGCCCACCAGCAGGGTGGAGGCTCCCGGGGTGGCCTGCTCGGCGGTGTCGGGCAGCCAGGTGTGCACCGGCACCATGGGGGCCTTGATCGCGAAGGCGACGAAGAAGCCGATGAACAGGTAGCGGCCGATCGAGCCGTCGAAGCTCACCTTCGCCAGGTCGGCGAGCAGGAAGGAGCTCTTGCCGGAGGCACCGGAGTGGACGCCGACGCCGATGACGGCGAAGAGCATCACCAGGCCGCCGGCCAGGGAGTAGATGAGGAACTTCACGGCGGCCTGACGGCGCCTGGGCCCGCCCCATCCGGAGATGAGGAAGTACATCGGGATGAGGGTGGCCTCGAAGAACAGGTAGAACAGCAGGACGTCGACCGAGACGAAGCAGTAGAGGGCCAGGCCCTCGAGGATCAGCGCCAGACCGAAGAAGACCGACGTCGGCAGCCCCCCGCTCCCGGCGGTGCGCTCCCCCACATGCCATTCGGCGCCCAGCACCACGGGCACCAGGGCGACGGTGAGCAGCACCATCGTCATCGACAGCGGGTCGGAGCCCAGGGCGTACCAGGCCCCGATCGCCGGGATCCAGTTGTGCGTCTCGGTAAGATCGGTGCCCCGGGCGGCCGCCACGAAGGCCACGATGCCGAGGGCCAGGACCGCCAGTGAGACCACCATTCCGGTGAGCCGGGCGGCGCGCCCCTTCATCAGCAGCACGACCACGCCCGCCACGACCGGCAGCAGCGCCAGGACGGTGAGGATCGGGAAACTCATCTCATCTCCTCCCTCAGGCCATCCGGCCGAGGATCACGACAACACCGACGAGAACGACACCGACGGCCGTCGTCAGCCCGTAGGTGCGCACATAACCGTTCTGCAGTCTGCGCAGCCCTGCGGCCATCCCGGCGACCAGCCCGGATCCGCCCATCACCGCGCCGTCGACGACCCCCTTGTCCACCGCCGCCAGGGCGTGGGCGGCCGAACGGCCGGGCCTCACGACGAGGGTGTCGTTGATGGTGCGTCCGTACAGGTCGTTGCGGCCGACCAGTGCGACCGGGTTGCTGGTGGCGGGCTCCTCATCGGGCACCTCGCCGCGGTTCAGAAGCCAGCCGAGCACGATGCCGACGGCCACCACGACCAGGGTCACGACGCCGATCGCCGACAGGTGCAGCAGCCCGGTGGGCTCGACATGGGATCCGGTGGCCGGCGCGAGCCAGTCGCCGATCCAGTTGTTCATCACCGCGCCGGCGATGATCGACAGGAAGGCCAGCACCACCAGAGGCACGGTCATGGTGGCCGGGGACTCGTGGGGGTGCACCTCCTCGCGCCAGCGCTTGCGGCCCAGGAAGGTGAGCACCATGAGGCGGGTCATGTAGTAGGCGGTGACGCCGGCGCCCAGCAGGGCCAGGACGCCGAAGACCGGGCCGCGCTCGAAGGCCACCTCGATGATGTGGTCCTTGGAGAAGTAGCCGGCGGTGCCGGGGAATCCGATGATCGCCAGGTATCCGCAGGCGAAGGTCCAGAAGGTGATCGGCATCACCTTCGACAGCGCCCCGAAGTGGTACATGTCGGTGTCGTCGCCGGTCCCGTGCATCACCGAACCGGCGCCCAGGAACATGTTGGCCTTGAAGGCGCCGTGGGTCAGCAGGTGGAAGATCGCGAAGGCGGCGCCGGCGGGCCCCAGCCCGGCGGCCAGCATCATGTAGCCGATCTGGCTCATGGTGGATCCGGCGAGCACCCGCTTGATGTCCTTCTTGGTGGAGCCGATCCAGGCCCCGGCCAGCAGGGTGACGGTGCCGACGATCGCCACCGCCAGGGAGGCGGCGTAGGTGTGCTCGTAGACGGCGTGGGAGCGGACCACCAGGTAGACGCCGGCGGTCACCATGGTGGCGGCGTGGATGAGCGCGGAGACGGGGGTGGGGCCCTCCATGGCGTCCATCAGCCAGTCCTGCAGGGGCACCTGGGCGGACTTGCCGCAGGCGGCCAGCAGCAGCATGAAGCCGAGCAGGGTGGCCCAGCCGGGGGTCAGCGAGGCCGCGCCGGCGGAGACGTCGGTGAAGCGCACCGAGCCGAACTGGGCGAGCATGGTGAAGATCGCCATGGTGAGCCCCAGGTCTCCGATGCGGTTCATGATGAAGGCCTTGTTGCCGGCCGCCGCGGCGGTGGGCCGCTCGTACCAGAAGCCGATGAGCAGGTAGGAGGCGAGGCCCACGCCCTCCCATCCGACGAAGAGCACCAGGTAGTTGTCGGCCAGCACGAGGGTGAGCATGGCGGCGATGAACAGGTTGAGGTAGGCGAAGAAGCGCCTCCTGTTCGGGTCATGGGCCATGTAGCCGATCGAGTAGATGTGGATCAGCGATCCGACGAAGGTCACCAGCAGCACGAAGACGATGGACAGCTGGTCGATCTGCAGGCCGACGTCCAGGTGCCAGGAGCCGACGTCGACGAAGTCGTAGACCGGCACCCGCACCGCCCGCTGGGAGGCGTCGCGCCCGAGCATGTCGATGAACAGCAGCAGGGCGATGACGAAGGAGGCGATCGGGGCGAGGGTGGCCAGCAGATGCCCCCAGGCGTCGGACGCGCGCCCGAGGACCAGCAGCAGGGCGGCGCACACGGCCGGAACGGCGATGAGCAGCCAGGCGTAGCTGAACAGGCCGCCGGCGGCGACCGGGGTCAGTGTTTCGAGAAGGTACACGCCGACACTCCTCAGTACTTCATCAGGTTGACGTCGTCGACCGAGGTGGTGCGACGGGAGCGGAAGATGGTGACGATGATGGCCAGCCCGACGACGACCTCGGCCGCGGCGACGATCATCACGAAGAACGCGCCGATCTGGCCGTCGAGGCTGCCGTGGACGTGGGAGAAGGTCACCATCGTGAGGTTGACGGCGTTGAGCATCAGCTCGACCGACATGAACGCGACGATGGCGTTGCGGCGGAACAGGAACCCGAGGATGCCGATCGCGAAGAGGATCGCCGACAGGATCAGGTAGTCATTCGGGTTCATTCGAGTTCTCCTTCGACCTCGGCCCGCCCGGCGGTCACGGTGGCGAAGGCCCGTTCGGTGGGGGCCTTCAGCTCACCGGCGTCGACGATGCCGCCGCGCGAGCGCAGCGCCTCCGAGATGGACTCGGGGGCCACCGTGCCGTCGGGCAGCAGGGCCGGGGCGCCGATCGCATTGCTGCGGGCGTAGACGCCGGAGTTGGGGCGCGGACCGGGATGGGCTCCGGACTCGGCGTAGGCCTTCATCCGCTCGTCGTAGCGCTGCCGCTGACCCTTCTTGCCGTGGAGGCGCTCGCCGTGGGCCAGCACCATGGCTCCCAGGGCGGCGGTGATGAGCAGCGCCGAGGTGGCCTCGAAGGGGATGACGTACTTGCTGAACAGCAGGTCGGCCAGGGAGTTGACGTTGTTGCCGCCCTCCGCGTTGGCCTTCGTCAGCCCGGTTGCGCCGTCGATCCCGAGCTGGCCGGTGGTGACGGCGCTGCCGACGGCCACGATGAGCATGGCGGCCAGCACGACGGCCACCAGGACCGATCCGATGCGCTGGCCCTTGAGCACCTCGGCGTTGGTCTCCTTGACGTCCTTGCCGATCATCATTACGACGAACAGGAAGAGCATCAGGATGGCGCCGGTGTAGACGATGATCTGCACCACGAAGAGGAAGGGGGCCTCCTGGGAGGCGTACTGCACGGCCAGGCAGATCATCACCGTGGCCAGGCACAGGGCGGAGTGGATGACCCGCCGGGAGAAGACCATGCCCAGTGCGGCGATCACCATGATCGGGGCGAGCAGCCAGAAGGCCCACTGGGAGGCCGTGACCATGACGATCATCGGGTCTCCCCCTCGTTCTTGGCCGAACCGGTCCTCGTATCCGGAGTTCCCGTCGGGGGCAGGCCGAGGAAGTAGTCCTTCTCGTCGTCGCCCAGGCGCCTGGGGTGGGGCGGCTGCTCCATCCCGGTGACCAGCGGGGCGAGCAGCTCGGCCTTGGTCCAGATGAGCTTGGCCCGCGTGGTGTCGGCCATCTTGAAGTCGTTGGTCATGGTCAGTGCCCGGGTGGGGCAGGCCTCGATGCACATCCCGCACAGGATGCAGCGCAGATAGTTGATCTGGTAGACGCGGCCGTAGCGCTCCCCCGGGGAGTACCTCTCCTCATCGGTGTTGTTGCCGCCCTCGACGTAGATCGCGTCGGCGGGGCAGGCCCATGCGCACAGTTCGCATCCGACGCACTTCTCCAGCCCGTCGGGCCAGCGGTTGAGCTGATGCCGCCCGTGGAAGCGGGGCGCCATCACCTTCTCCTTGCCCTTCTCCGGGTACCCCTGGGTGAAGGTCTTTCGGAACATGGTCCGGAAGGTGATTCCGAACCCTGACCAGGCTCCCATCAGTTGGCTCCCTTCTGGGGGGCGGACGTTTCGGCGTCGGCTCCGGGCGGTCCGGAGGTCGCGGTGCTTGCCCGGGCTCCCGCCTCGGACCGGACGGACTCGTCGGCGGCGGAGTCGACGACGTCATAGGAGGACGGCAGCTTCTGGCCAGGCAGCGGAGGCACCGGGTATCCCCCGGCGAAGGCGTCGAAGAGCGCCGGTTCCGCCTTGGGCGGTGTCTTCGCCGAGCCGCCGAACATGATGAAGGCGATCAGACCCAGGACGATCACAACGACCACCCCGACGAAGACCGGGCTGGCCAGCCAGCCCTGGGCGCCGGCGGTGCGCCAGAAGGCGAGCAGCAGCACCCACACCAGGGAGATCGGGATGAGGGCCTTCCAGCCCAGGTTCATGAGGTGGTCGTAGCGGACCCGCGGCAGGGATGCGCGTACCCACACGAAGAAGAAGATCACCAGCTGGACCTTGAGGAAGAACCAGATGAGACCGAACCAGCCCTGGTCCAGCACCCCGATGAGGTTGAACGGCCAGGGGGCCCGGAACCCGCCGAGGAACAGCGTCGTGCACACCGCCGAGAGGGTGGCCATGTTGATGTACTCGGCCAGGTAGTACATGCCGTAGGGGAAGCCGGAGTACTCGGTGCTGTAACCCGAGACGAGCTCCTGCTCGGCCTCCGACTCGTCGAAGGGCAGACGGTTGGACTCGCCGAACATCGTGATGACGTAGATCACGAAGCTCGGCAGCAGAAGCAGCCAGTAATGGCCGGGGATGTGGCTGTTGAAGCCGCCGAAGATCAGCGGGTGGGACTGCGCGGCGACGATGTCGGAGGTGGCCATCGATCCGGAGAACATGAAGACCGCCGCCAGGGACAGGCCCATGGCGACCTCGTAGGAGATCATCGAGGCGCTGGATCGCAGGGCGCCGAGCAGGGAGTAGGTGCCCGATGAGGACCACCCGGCCAGCACGATGCCGTAGATGCCGACGCCGGCGATGGCCAGGATGAACAGCGCGGCCACGGGAACGTCGGTGATCTGGAGGAGAGTCTTGTGGCCGAACATCGACACCTCGCCGCCCAGCGGGATGACCGCCCAGGAGGTGAAGCAGGCGATGCCGGAGATCACCGGGGCCAGGTAGAAGACCAGCTTGTCGGCCCCCTTGGGGGTGACGATCTCCTTGAAGATCAGCTTGATGCCGTCACCGATGGCCTGGCCCATCCCGCGGATGAACGCGGTGTTCATGATCGGGCCGAGGCGGTTCTGCATGCGGCCGAGCACCCTGCGCTCGAACCACACGTTGAACAGGGTCCACATCAGCAGGATGACGAAGAGCACGACCACCTTGATGAGGACGATCCACCACGGGTCGGTACCGAACATGGCACTCTCGAGCGGGCTCATGCCGCGCCTCCCTCGGACTCGATCTCGACGTCGACCGGATCGCCCGGGGCCACCCCGAGGACCTCACGCAGCGAGGAGCGCGTCCCCGCCAGACCGACCGGGCCGCCGGAGGGCAGCCAGGCCACCCCGTCGACCATCGTCGGCTCCACGACCAGTGGCAGCGACACCGACCCGTCCGGCCCCCGCACCGCGACCGTCTGTCCGTCGGCGGCGCCGATCCGCTCGGCGTCGGCCGGCGAGACCCGCAGCAGGGCGGGCCGGGCACTGGCGATGAGGTGGTCGGCCCCGGCCAGTGCGGCGGAGTCGTCGAGCATCTGATGCCACAGGTCCAGCTTCAGGGCCCCCGACGCGAGGTCCGCGTCACGCCCCTGGGCGTCGGCCTCATCGGGCTCATCGACGGTGCAGGGATCGACGAGGTCGGGTCGCGGTCCGGTCCAGGGGTCGATCTCGTTCCACAGGTTGTGGGCGTCGACGACGGTGCGCATCCCCAGGTCCGACCCCATGGCGTCGGCCAGCGCGGCCAGCACCCGGATCTCGTTCATGGGGGTGGGGGCCTCCTTGTTGATGACGCGGACCCGGCCGGGCCGGTGCTCCCAGTTGAGGAAGGTGCCGGAGGTCTCCTCCAGCAGGCTGACCGGCAGCACGACGTCGGCGCGTTCGGTCACCTCGGAGGCGCGCTGCTCCAGGCTCACCAGGAATCCGACCTGCTCCAGGCAGCGTCGGGCGGCCTGCGGGTCGGCGAGGTCGCGGGCCTCCAGGCCCGAGACCACCAGCGCCCGGATCCCCTCCTCGGAACCGACGGAGGAAAGCATCTGCTCGGCGTCCAGGCCGGGGGCCGTGGGCAGGGTCTCGACCCCCCACAGGGCGGCCATGTCGACGCGGGCGCCGGCGTCGGAGACGGGGCGTCCGCCGGGCAGCAGCCCGGGCAGGCATCCGGCCTCCACGGCGCCGACCTCGCCGGCACGGCGCGGGATCCAGGCCAGCCGGGCTCCGGAGACGCGGACGGCGTCCACCAGGGCTGTGAGAGTGCCGGGGCTGGTGGCCGCCCGCTCCCCCACCAGGATGATCGTCGAGGAGTCGATGGCCTCGCCCTCGACCATCCGCACCAGGGCGGCGCTCTCGTCGCCGGGGGCGGTGGGCTCCAGAGCGGCGCCCATCTTGATCGATCCGCGGGTGAGGTGGGAGCCGACGACGGTCACCGCCACCCGGTGCTTGCGCCAGGCCTTGCGCAGTCTCAGGAAGACCGCCGGGTTCTCGTCCTCGGGCTCCAGATCCACCAGGACGATGCGTCCGGCCTTCTCGAGATCGGCGTAGGTCACCGACTCGTCCAGGGTCCGCCCGGCGACCTGGGAGGCCAGGAAGGAGGCCTCCTCGGCGGAGGCGGGGCGGGAGCGGAAGTCGATGTTGTTGGTGCCCAGCACCGTCCGCGCGAAGCGCGACCAGGCGAGGTTGGTCTCCACGGTGAGGCGGCCCCCGGTGAGGACGCCGACATGCGGGCCGGCGGCCTTCAGACCCGCCACGGCGGAGTCGATGGCCTCGGCCCAGGAGGCGGGCTGCAGGACGCCGTCGCGGCGCACCAGGGGACGGGTGATGCGGTCGTCACCGCGGCCGTACCGGAAGGCGAAGCGGCCCTTGTCGCAGTTCCACTCCTCGTTGACCTCGGGCAGGTTGCCGGCCAGCCGGCGGGTCACCTGGTAGTGGCGGTGGTCGGTGCGCAGCTCGCAGCCGGCCGCGCACAGTTCGCAGGTGGTCCTGGTGGACACCAGGTCGAAGGGGCGGGAGCGGAACCGGTAGTCCTTGCTGGTCAGGGCCCCGACCGGGCAGATCTGCACGACATTGCCGGAGAAGTAGGAGTCGTACCCGTCCTTGTCGTAGCCGCCGATCTGGGACCGGGCTCCGCGCTCCTGGAGATTGATGAAGGGGTCACCGGATATCTGGTCGGAGAATCGGGTGCAGCGCTGGCACAGGATGCAGCGCTCGCGGTCGAGCAGGATCTGAGCCGAGATGCTGATCGGCTTGGGGTAGGTCCGCTTGACCCCCTCGTAGCGGGATTCGGAACGGCCGTCGGCCATCGACTGGTTCTGCAGGGGGCACTCGCCGCCCTTGTCGCAGATCGGGCAGTCGAGGGGGTGGTTGATGAGCAGGAACTCCAGCATTCCCTCCTGGGCCTTGCGGGCCACCTCGGAGGTGTTCTGGGTCTTGACGATCATGCCCTCGGCCACCGGCATCGTGCAGGAGGGCTGCGGCTTCGGGAAGCCACGGCCGTTGCCCGCGTCGGGGATGTCGACCAGGCACTGCCGGCAGGCGCCGGCCGGGTCGAGCAGCGGATGATCGCAGAACCTCGGGATGGCGGTGCCGGTCCGCTCGGCGGCCCGGATGATGAGGGTGCCCTTGGGCACGCTGACCGACTGGCCGTCGATGGTCAGGGTCACCAGGTCCTCGGCGGCCACCTGGCCGGCGTCCTTCTTGGTATCGACACTCATGAGATCGCTCCCACCTCGGCGTCACTGAAGATGGCGCTCCTGTCATAGGGAAGGAGCTCCCAGGCGGGCGTGCCGTGGCAGCCGGCCTCGAACTCCTCGCGGAAATGCTTCACCGCTCCGTTGATGCAGCCCACGGCCCCGTCGGCCAGCGCGCAGAAGGAGCGCCCGCCGATGTTCTCGTTGACGTCCAGCAGCTTGTCGACGTCGCCGGGCTCGCCCTGGCCGGCCTCGATCTTGCGCAGCATCTGGACCAGCCACCAGGTGCCCTCCCGGCAGGGAGTGCACTTGCCGCAGGACTCGTGCTTGTAGAACTCGATCCAGCGCAGGGTGGCGCGCACCACCGAGGTGGTCTCGTCGAAGCACTGCAGGGCCTTGGTGCCCAGGATGGTGCCGTTGGCGACCATCGTCTCGTAGTCCAGCGGCAGGTCGATGTCGTCGGCGGTGAGGATCGGGGTCGAGGACCCGCCGGGGGTGAAGAACTTCAGCTGGTGGCCCGGGCGCATCCCGCCGCTCATGTCGAGCAGTTGGCGCAGCGTGACGCCCATCGGCGCCTCGAACTGCCCCGGATTGGCGACGTGGCCCGACAGCGAGTAGAGAGTGAACCCGTCGGACTTCTCGGTGCCCATCGACTTGAACCAGTCGCGCCCGTTGGCCACCACGGCCGGCACCGAGGCGATCGACTCGGCATTGTTGATGACGGTCGGGCTGGCGTAGAGCCCGGCGACCGCCGGGAAGGGGGGACGCAGCCGGGGTTGGCCGCGGCGTCCCTCCAGGGAGTCGAGCAGGGCGGTCTCCTCGCCGCAGATGTAGGCGCCCGCACCGGCGTGGACGATGATGTCCAGGTCGTATCCGGTGCCGAGGATGTCGCGGCCGACGTAGCCCGCGGAGTAGGCCTCGCGGACGGCCTGCTGGAGGCGGCGGATGATGTGCAGCACCTCTCCGCGGACGTAGATGAAGGCCGCCTTGGCCTTGATGGCATAGCAGGCGATGACGATCCCCTCGACCAGGGTGTGGGGGGAGGCCATCAGCAGCGGCATGTCCTTGCAGGTGCCGGGCTCGGACTCGTCGCAGTTGACCACCAGATAGGTGGGGTTCGGGTTGTCCTTGGGGACGAAGGACCACTTCATCCCGGTGGGGAACCCGGCCCCGCCTCGGCCGCGCAGGTTGGCGTCCTTGACCAGCGAGGTCACCTCGTCGGGGGCCATCGTCACGGCCTTGCGCAGCGCGTTGTAGCCTCCGCGGCACTCGTAGTTGGTGAGTTTCCAGGCGCGGTTGTCGTCCCAGTTCGCCGAGAGGACCGGCGTCAGCGGATCGACGCCCGGGCCGGCGTGAACGGTGGTGCTCACTTGCCCTCCTCCTCGGGATCGGGCTGGGGAAGGTTGTTCGGATCGGGGGCGTGCCAGCCGTGCTCCCGGGCGATCCGCAGGCCTCGCAGGGAGGACTCTCCGGCGGTGGGGCCCTCGTCGGCGCGCCCGTCGGGGAATCCCGCCAGCACCCTCTCGGCCTCGCGCCAGGAGGTGATGGTGGCTCCGCGGGTGGAGTGGACCTCCTCGTCGGCGGCCAGGGCGTCGAGGAGCTCGTCGGCCTTCTGCGGGGTCATGTTGTCCATGTACTCCCAGTTGACCATCATGATGGGGGCGAAGTCGCAGGCGGCGTTGCACTCGATGCGTTCCAGGGAGAACTTCCCGTCGGGGGTGGTCTGGCCCTCCTTGATGCCGAGCTTGTGCTCGACCCGGTCGAGCAGGACGTCGCCGCCCAGGATGGCGCACAGCGCGGTGGTGCACACCCCGATGTGGTGCTTGCCGCCGGGGCGGCGCTTGTACATCGTGTAGAAGGTGGCGACACCCGACACCTGGGCGGCGGTGATGCCGAGCACCTCGGCGCAGGCCTCGACGCCGGCCGGGGAGACCCTCCCGTCGACCGACTGCACCAGGTGGAGCATCGGCAGCAGGGCGGAGCGGGAGTCCGGGTAGCGGGCGGCCAGGGAGCGCAGCTCCTCCATGGTCTGCTCGGTGATCGACGTGGACTGGTCGTCCTGGTCGATCAGCGGGGAGCCGAAGTGGGACTCGAACTCCTCCTCATAGGGGTAGGTCTGCGAGTCGCTCATCGATCAACGCCTCCGAGAACCGGGTCGAGCGAGGCCAGGACGGCGACCATGTCGGGGAGCATGGCGCCCTCGCTCATGGCGGGCACCGCCTGGACGTGGATGAACCCTGGGTCTCGCAGGTGGGAGCGGTAGGGCCGCACCCCGCCGTCGGAGACCAGGTGACAGCCGAGCTCCCCGGCTCCGGCCTCCACGGTCTGGTAGACCTGACCGGCCGGCACCGCGAATCCCTCGGTGACGATCTTGAAGTGGTGGATCAGGGCCTCCATGGACTCCCCCATGATGTGTTTGATGTGCTCGTTGGAGTTGCCCTGGCCGTCGGGGCCGATGGCCAGCTCGGCCGGCCAGGCGATCTTCTTGTCGGCGACCATGTGGGGCTGGCCCTGGGTCTCCTTGAGGCGCTTGAGGCACTGCTTGAGGATCTTGATCGACTCGAACATCTCGTGCAGCCTCACCACGTATCGCCCGTAGGCGTCGCAGGTGTCGGCGGTGGGGATGTCGAAGTCGTAGTCCTCGTAGCCGCAGTAGGGCTGCTTCTTCCGGGTGTCCCATGGCAGCCCGGCGGAACGCAGCACCGGGCCGGTGCAGCCGAGCGCCATGCACCCGGACAGGTCGAGGTAGCCGATCCCCTGGGTGCGGGACTTGAAGATGGGGTTGGCGGTGAGGAACTGGTCGATCTCGGGGAGGTTGTCCTCCATCCGCTTGATGAGATCGCGCAGCAGGTCCAGCCCGTTCTCCGGCAGGTCCGTGGCCGTGCCGCCGGGACGGATCCAGGCGTTGTTCATGCGCAGCCCGGTGACGGCCTGGTTGAACTCCAGGCAGATCTCGCGTTCGCGCAGGCACACCTCCTGGACGGAGGTGGCGTTGAGCTCCAGGGATCCGGCTCCCACGCCGGTGAGGTGGTTGGAGATCCGGTTGATCTCCATGATCATCACCCGCAGGATGCTGGCCCGCTCGGGAATCTCGTCGGTGATGCCGAGCAGCTTCTCCACGGCCAGGCAGTAGACGGCCTCGTTGAAGAAGTTGCCCACGTAGTTGCACCGGGTCATGAAGGTGACGCCCTGGGTCCAGGTGCGGTACTCCATGTTCTTCTCGATGCCGGTGTGCAGGAAGCCGATGCCGGGGCGCACGCTGGTGACGGTCTCGCCGTCGAGCTCCATGATGAGGCGCATCACGCCGTGGGTGGAGGGGTGGGAGGGTCCGAAGTTGATGACGACGGTCTCGTCGCCGCGCTCGGCGGTGTCGGCGACGACGTCTTCCCAGTCACCGCCCTGGGCGAGGTACTCGGGGTGCCCGCTGCCGGTGGAGAAGGCTCCCGCGTCGGTCGCCCCGGACCCGGTCGAACCCTCAGCGCCGCTGTGAATGGTCTGCTGCTCGCTCATCAGTTGTAGCTCCTGCGCTGGTCAGGCGGGGGTACGACGGCTCCCTTGTACTCCACCGGGATCCCTCCCAGGGGATAGTCCTTGCGTTGCGGATGGCCCTGCCAGTCGTCGGGCATGAGGATCCGGGTCAGCGCCGGGTGGCCGTCGAAGATCACCCCGAACATGTCCCAGGCCTCGCGCTCCTGGTAGTCAGCGTGGGGGTAGACGCTCACCACGGAGGGCAGGTGGGGGTGGTGGTCGGCCGGGTCGGCCAGGGCCACCTCGAGGCGGATCCGCCGGTTGTGCGTGTAGGAGAGCATGTTGTAGACGACGTGGAGCTCGGCGCCGGCCATCTGCGGGTAGTGCACGCAGGTGAGACAGTCGCACAGCTCGAAGCGCAGCTGCTCGTCGTCGCGCAGCGCCCGGGCGAGCTCCAGGAGCTTGTCGGGAACCACGAAGAAGGTGATCTCGCCGCGGTCCACCAGGGTGAGACCGGCGGAGAAGCCGGGCACCAGTTCGGCCATCCGATCGGCGACGGCGTCGAACCATCCGCCGTAGGGGCGGTCGGAGTCGCCGGGCATCTCGATGAGGCGGGTGAGGCCGTTGTAGCCGGAGGTGTCGGAGGTGCCCGAGGCCCCTCCCCACATGCCGGTCTTGGTCTCCATCACCGGGTTCTGCCCGGCCGCCTCGAGCTCGGAGCCCGTCGGCGTCTGCGGAGTCTGCTCGCTCATCGGCCGATCTCCTTGGTGGGGGTGGTGGTCTCCATCTCGAGGGTCGGGGTGGCGGCCAGGGCGAGCTGCTCCTTGGCCTTCTCCACCTCGGCCATGTGGCCCATCAGCGGCCAGTGCTGGATCTGCTCGCGGATCTTGAAGACGGCGTCGATAAGCATGTCGGGGCTGGGCGGGCAGCCCGGCAGGTAGACGTCGACCGGGATGATGTGGTCGCATCCCTGGACGATCGCGTAGTTGTTGAAGATGCCGCCCGAGGAGGCGCAGGCGCCCATCGAGATGACCCACTTGGGGTTGGGCATCTGGTCGTAGAGCTGGCGGACGACCGGGGCCATCTTCTGGCTCACCCGGCCCGAGACGATCATCAGGTCGGCCTGGCGGGGCGAGGAGCGGAACACCTCGTGGCCCCAGCGGGCGGCGTCGGCGCGGGGGCCGCCGTAGGAGATCATCTCGATGGCGCAGCAGGCCAGGCCCATGGTCAACGGCCAGAAGGAGGTCTTGCGCAGCCAGCCGACGATGGCCTCCATCGAGGTCATCATGATTCCGGCCGGCACATCGGCGTCATGTTCTGCCATGTCGGCTCCTCTCAGTCCCAGTCCAGGCCGCGACGGCGGTACACGTATATGTAGGACACGAACACCGCGGCGATGAACAGCGCCATCTCCACCACGGCGAAGACGCCCAGCGCGGCGAATCGGTTGAAGGAGACCGCCCACGGGTAGAGGAAGACGATCTCGATGTCGAAGACGATGTAGAGCATCGCGACGACGTAGTACTTCACCGGGAAGCGGCCTCCACCAACCGGCTGAGGCGTCGGCTCGATGCCGCACTCGTAGGTCTGGTGCTTCGACAGGTTCTTCCTGTTGGGGCTGAAGATCAGGTTGACACCGATCATCACGCACACGAAGAGCGTGGCGATGATCAGCATGCTGATGAGCCCGACATATGCGTTCATGACCTACCACCTCGGTCGACGTTCATTTCCCCTCCGGAGCTTTTCTGCGCCGCATCGCGCGAATCCGACCTCTGACATCATGCTGACGGCGCCATCCTGATGAGAGCGTTGATGACGCGGTCCACCGCATCACCCCCACGGGAGTCGGTGAGGTTGGCGAGCAGCTTGTTGACGACCCGCATGAGCGACTTCCTCGGCAACCCGTAGGTGGTGCACAACTTCATGATTCGTGGATCACCGATGAGCTTCACGAAGATCGTGCCCAGCCGATAATAGCCACCGAAGCTCGACCTCAGGGCGCGGGGGTAGGACTCGAGGGCCTTCTCGGCCGACCGGCTCCCGGCGCCCCGGTAGTGGGCCTCGGCGATCGCGTCGGCGGCCAACTCCCCGGCCTCCATGGCGTAGTCGATGCCCTCCCCGTTGAAGGGGTTCACCATTCCACCCGAGTCGCCGACGAGCACCAGGCCCCGGTGATAGGCGGGCTGGCGGTTGAAGGCCATCGGCAGGGCAGCCCCGCGGATCGGCCCCTCCTGGTTCTCGGGGGTGAATCCCCACTCCGGAGGGGTGTGTCGCAGCCAGCGGGTCATCAGGGCCCGGTAGTCGGTCTTGTGGAAGGCGTCGGAGGAGTCGAGCATGCCCAGGCCGACGTTGACGGTGCCGTCCCCCTCGGGGAAGGCCCATCCGTAGCCGGGCAGCAGATCGGAGGCGTGGGGCTTGCCGTCCCACAGCTCCAGCCAGCTGTCCAGGTAGTCGTCGTCGGAGCGCGGGGAGCGGAAGTAGGTGCGCACCGCGACACCCATCGGCCGGTCTTCGCGGCGCTGAAGACCCATCCGGGTGGCCAGCCGGGAGGAGACGCCGTCGGCGGCCACCACGACGGGGGCCCGGAAGACGCGGCCGTCCTTGGTGCGCACCCCGGCGATCCGGTCGGTGCGCCCGTCGATGACCGGTTCGGTGACATTGGCCCCGGTGATCAGCTCGGCGCCCTGGGAGGCGGCATGCTCGGCCAGGAACTGGTCGAGCACGGATCGGCGGCACACCATCCCGAAACCGGGGTACTCGGCCAGGTCGGGCCAGGGCATCACGAAGGACGGGATCGTGCCGCCGTGGATCCGCAGGCCCCGGGTGTGCTTCCAGCCGGCCTCCTCGGAGACGTCGATGCCGAGCCGGATGAGTTGTTTGACGGCGCGCGGGGTCAGCCCGTCTCCGCAGATCTTGTCGCGGGGGAAGACCGCCTTCTCCAGGAGAGTGACATGCAGGCCGCGTCGGGCCAGGTGGGCGGCCGTCGCCGAACCGCCGGGGCCCGCGCCGACGATGACGGCGTCGGACTCGACGACAGCTGACGCCGCGGCGTCACCACCGGTCGTCCGCTCTGACATCGCGAGCCTCCTCATTGAACCTTCGGCCATGAGTCTATTGCCTCCCCGCCATGTGTTCATAATTGAATGACATGGCTCTGGCTAGGCAGTTTACTCCAGACAATCGCCGAATTACGCGACACTTTTGTTACGTAATCATCCTGCCCGCCCCTGCGGCAGGCCGGACGGCGACCCGTAGCCCCAGCTTGCCATGATCCGGGCAGCCGGGAGCGGAATCCGGAACAATTGGTCTGACCAATTATTCGGCGCAGGGAGTTCACCGGCGCCCGGTGGGCTGGCGTCCACCCGGAGGCCACGAACTTGTATTGTGCCTGATGTGATCATCAACCCCGGTTCGAGCCGCCTGCGGGCCCGTACCGTGGCCATTGCCGATCCGGGGCCCCTGGAGGCCTATCTCACCCCGACCCGCAGCATGTGCCTGGTCCACGGCGGCCAGGGAGTCATCGGTCTGGGCGAGGTGGCCCGTTTCGAGACCGACTCCCCCGACGCCGCCGATGTGTGGTGGGAGACCTTCAGCGCCGAGATCGAGGACGAGACGGAGATGCCGGGGGTCCACGGCACCGGGCCGATCGCCTTCGGCTCCTTCGCCTTCGACCCGGACCGTTCGGCCTCGCCGTCGGTGATGATCGTCCCGGAGACGGTGATCGGCCACCGTGCCGGCCACTCCTGGGTGACCCAGATGTCCTATGACGTGGTGGACGCCGATCCTCCCCGGATCCAGGCGCCTCCGCGCCGCGCGCCGATCACCTCGGTCGCCCCGGGGGTCATCGGGGAGCAGCGGTGGCGGGAACTGGCGGGACAGGTGCAGGAGATCCTCGGTGAGGCGGATCTGGAGCGGGTCCTGCTGATGCGCGACACGATGGTGCGTACCGCCGACCCCATCGACCCGCGCTGGATCGTCGAAACCCTCATCCGCCGCGAACCCGACGCCTGGACCTATCTCGTCGAGGGCGCCGTCGGCGTCACCTCCAAACTCATGGTCGGAGACCTCGACGGGTTGCTGCGCACCCGAGCACTGACCCACGGCCCCACCGGCGACGACTCGAACGCCTCCCGGATCCTCGACGCGCTGCGAGGCCGCGGCCCCATCGCCGCCGAGCACCGCCGCACCGTCGAATGGTCGGCCGAGCGGATCGCCCCGTTCTGCAGCGCCGTGCGCTACTCCCCCTTCCCCGGCCTGGTCTGGGCCGACGAGGACCGCCTGCTGTCCACCGACGTCACCGGCGCGGCACTGCCCGACACCCGCTCCCTGGCCGTGGTGAGCGGGCTCCACCCCGCCCCCTTCGTCAGCGGACTGCCCGCGTGGAAGGCCGCCGACACCCTCGCCGAGGTCGAGGAGGTGGACCGGGGCCGCATCACCGGACCGCTGGGATGGGTCGACCGCGACGGCGACGGGGAATGGGTCACCGACTGGCGGGGCGCCCAGATCGACGGCACCGACCCCAACCTCGCCCACGTCTTCACAGGACAGGCCGTCAGCCGGGACGACGACATCACAGCCCTGTCCGAGGAGCTCGAGGCCAAGGTCCGCGCCACCTTGGCCGTCGTCGGTCTCTGAGGAACCCGACACTTCTGATCTCCGCGAGGACGAGGAGGTTCCGCGATGCAGGAGGACCCGACTCTCATCGGCCGGCCACTCCCCGATGAGGTCAAGACGCTCATGCGCCGCGTCCTGTCCTTCACGGACGAGGCCGCCGAGATCTGCCAGCAGCAGATCCAGGACACCGTCATCGAGTCGTTCGCACCGGACTGGATCGACCTCGCGACGCCGACGTCGACTCCCCAGTTCCGTTCAGCCGCCAACCCGTTCCTCGACTATGTGAACGTCTACCGGAACGGCGATGTGGTGGGATTCATCCTCCTCTGGTGCGACGACCGGCGATTGTCGGCGATCGAGCAGGCCTGGGTGTCCGATGATCCGCCCGCAGGATGGCCCGCTCCGGACGATGTGCGATTCGAGCCGAACAATTACCACCATTGAGCCGGAACGCGATGAACCGACCCGCTTCAGCCCACACGAGGGAGCCACGGCAATATGATGAACCGTCACGACAAAACCAGAGTATCGCGGGCAATCCGGAATCTGACACAGACCGATGGTCTTCCCACTGAGGACTCAAGAAATGTTACATCGCTGCTCGACGTAGGAGAGCTCCAGGTGGCGTTCGAAATTCTGTGTACGCAGCTCTTCGAGTACGACGTCGTCCTGTCCGTGGGAGCGATGCAGGACTTGCAGTTGTGCGAACGTCTCCTGCATACCGATCCGAAGTATGTCGGCTCCCTGCGCGATTCGCAAGGCGGACGTGAGAAGGAGTGAAATATGAAACCTCATGACCAATTCCCCGATGCAACCTGGACGTTCACCACACGCGTCACGGACAGACGGTCGTTCGACATAGATATGGATGCGCTGGCTCGTGCAGGGTTCTTGGTCAGATTCCTACGGGGCACGAAGTGCGCAACTATCCAGGGCATGTTCGACGAGTTCAGCGCGGCGCTCCAGTTTCCCTACTACTTCGGGGAGAACTGGCCGGCCTTCGACGAATGTATAGCAGATCTCGATTGGTTGAGTGACTCACAGGACTCGCTTGATTTCGGGGCCGGGATCGTACTGGCAGTCCGTGACTCGCAGAACGTCCTGAAGCTGGCCTACCCGGGTGCGCTCGGAAACCTCGTCGGATGTCTCGAGTCCGCCGGCGAGTACTTCACCACTCCGTTCCACCGCGGCGAGGCGTGGGATCACGACCCGATTCCCTTTCACGTCGTCCTCCACGGGGAAACCCGCACAGCCTTCAGGCCCTGGTAGAAATACGTGGAACTGAAGTAGCCGGCGATCAACCGAAATCTTGCGCACGATCCGGCTCATCCCGGCGCCGCCCGGTCCGGGCGGCGTCGGGTCCACTCACTTCTTGCGGGTGATGACCTTGCGCTCCGCGGATCCGCGGCCGCCGCGGGCCGCGGCCTTCTGCTCCTCGAGCTCCCGTTTGGCCTCCTCCTGGCGCTCCTGTAGCTCCTGCTGGTTGAGGCCGCCCATCCGCAGCACCGAGAAGGCGATGACGCCGACCACGATCGAGATCCACGGGGAGAGACCCAGCACGATCCAGATCGTGATGAGGGCCACCATGTCCAGGCCCCGCACGAGGTTGAACATCAGGCCGGGGGGCATCGCACCCATCTGGGTGGCGACCATGGGCGCGGAGTAGTCGGCCGGCTTGGCCGACACCCATCGGATGGCCCCGACGTAGCCGGCCAGGCCGGTGACGATCGCCAGCATGACGGCCTCGAACCAGGTGTGATTCGTGCCGCCGGAGCCCAGACCGTGGAAGGCCGGGATGACGGCGAGGGCCCAGATCCCTGCCAGCACGCCGGGCACCACCGAGGCGGCGGTGCGCACCTCGCCGGTGGTGAAGGGCAGGCATCGCATCAGTCCCTGGGTGCGCGAGAGCACCCGCAGGCTTGTGAAGAAGGGCACCAGGGCCACCACCAGCACCAGCGCGGAGACGGTCGAGGACAGCCGGCCCATGCCCAGCGCCTCGACGGCGTAGGGCACCACCGCGGTGACGGCCAGGGTCAGCAGCGGCTTGGGGAACCGCACCACCCGCTGCACATCGCGCCAGATGAGGGTCTTCAACCCCAGACCACGGCCCCTGGTGGGCTTCACCTGGCCGCGCTCCACGGCCTCGCGCTCCTGAAGGATGTCGCGCATCAGTGCGAAGTCCAGTGCGAAGGCCGCGCCCTGCATGCCGGCCGCCAGAGATCCGCCCGACAGCAGCCGGGCCCGCCGGATCCGGTTCAGCCTGGCCCGCGCCAGCAGGCCGAAGAGCACCAGCAGGATCCCGGCGACGACCGCGATCCCCCATGCCGCCGTGACGGCGACCGTGGAACTGAAGTCCAGGCTCAACCAGCCGGTGGCGGTGAAGACCACCGCCAGCAGTGCGGCCAGGCCCAGCAGTCCGGCCAGAGAGGAGGCCAGTTTCACGCTCCACACCCGTCCGGCCCCCTGCTGGGCGGCCGCGAAGGCCACCACGCAGGCACCGCCCAGGGCGCAGGCCACCGTCCAGGCGGCGATCGCCACCAGCGAGGAACCGGTGAGGGCCGAGACCAGGGCGCCCAGCAGGGCGCCGCCAGCCAGGCCCGCACCCAGCGCCGCCCACAGCCGTTTGCCGAGGAAACTCGAGCGCCTCATCGGCGCGTCCATCAGCCAGAACCCCTCGGCGGCCGAGGCCAGCACCGGTCCGAAGATCCGGGCCGCGGCCAGGGCGAAGGCCAGCACCCCGGCGAAGGCCGCCCAGGGCAGCATCTGCCTGGCGGTGCGGCATCCCGCCGCGGTGCACCCGGCGGCCTGTCCCTGGGCCTGCACGATGAGGCTGATCACCATCGCCAGCACCACCAGCAGGGAGAAGACCAGCACGTAGGCGTCGCCCAGGGCCTGCCAGATGTTCCGGGTGGTGCGGCCCTTGCGCCAGTCGCCCATCAGCAGCATGAGCTGCTTCTCGTCCACCTCGCCGGCCCAGAACTCGTCGGGCTGGTGGTCGATGACCAGCTCCGGGGCCTCGACGTCTGCCGGGGTCGGCTGCGGTGCGGCCTTGGGGGCCTGCTCCTTGGGTCTGCTCTGCTTCTTGTATCTCTTGCTCGCGCCCCGGCTCATCCGCGCCGCCCTCCCAGCTCCACGGAGCGGGCGCCGATCGCCTCGACCAGGGCCGGCTCATGGCTGGCCATCACGATGGCCAGGCCCTGCTTCATCTCGGCCTTGAGCCGCTCCCCCAGCCAGGCGACACCCTCGACGTCGAGGCGGGCCTCGGGCTCGTCGAGGACCAGCAGCTTGCGGGGACGCACGAACGCGGTCGCCAGGGCGAGGCGGCGTCGCTGGCCCGAGGACAGCGTTCCGGGGAGCTGGCCGGACTGCGGCACGAGCTGCACCTCCTCGAGCACCTCGTCGACCAGTTCATCGGCCTCCGCCAGGCCGTGGGCCCGGGCCAGCAGGTCCAGATGCTCGACCACCGACAGATCGGGGAAGAAGTCCAGGTCGTCGATGACGGTGGCGACATTGCGCCGGAACTCGGGGTTGGTCTCGCTCACCTTGCTGCCGAGCACCTCGATGGTGCCGGAGGTGGGCCGGTCGGCCCCGACAAGGCACCGCAGCACCGTCGATTTGCCCGCACCGTTGCGTCCGGTCAGTGCCACCGCCTCGCCTTTGCGGACCGTGAGGGAGAAGTTCGAGACGACGACGTGATCGCCGTAGGACTTGGTGAGGTCCTTGACATCAAGGACATGGGAGTGCGAGGCCATGGCGCATATTGTCCCTCCCCCGCGAAGCTCTCCCAAAACGGGGGCGCCAGCTGTGCCAGACTGGGGCGCGTGTTGACGACCAGGGCCACCCTCGACAAGCACCGCGCGGACGTCGCCTCGATGTTCGACGGTGTAGCGCAGCGTTACGACGTCATGAACTCGATCATGACGCTGGGGGCGGTGGACCGTTGGCGGGATCTGGTGGTCGACGCCGTGGAACCGGCGCCCGGGCAGGTGATCCTCGACCTGGCGGCGGGCACCGGCACCTCCTCGGCCACCTTCGCGGCCCGCGGCGCCGACGTCTACCCCACCGACATCTCGATGGGCATGCTCCAGGTGGGCCACCGGCGCCAGCCCGAACTGCACTTCGTGGCCGGCGACGCCACCCGGCTGCCCTACGCCGACGACTCCTTCGACGCCGTCACCATCTCCTACGGGCTTCGCAACGTGGAGGACACCTCCGCCGCGCTCTCGGAGATGCTGCGCGTCACCCGGCCCGGCGGGCGCCTGGTGGTGTGCGAGTTCTCCACCCCCACCTGGGGGCCCTTCCGCCGGGTCTACAAGGACTACCTGCTCGGTGCCATCCCCGCGATGGCCCGGCTGGCCAGCAGCAACCGCGACGCCTACGACTACCTGGCCGAGTCGATCCTGGCCTGGCCCGACCAGCAGCACCTGGCCGACCTCATGGCCGGGGCCGGATGGCAGGCCGTCGCATGGCGCAACATCTCGGGCGGGGTGGTCGCCCTGCACCGGGCATGGAAGGCATGAGCGCCGGGACCCGGCCGGTCCTGCTGGACTCCTGGGCGGCACGATCCTGCCCGGTCAAGACCCAGAACGCCTTCGATCCCGCCATCCACCTGCCTTCGGGTCGGCCCGCCACCGACGACGCCCACGCCGCCGAGTCGGAGGCCGAGCTCTTCACCGGATCGCAGGCCTTCGCCGACGACGTCTGCACCCGCCTCGCATCGGCCATCGGGGCCGTGGATCTGCGCGCCACCGGGGATTCCGAGCGATCGGCGGCCACCGTCGGCGCCATCGGCGACGGCGCCCCGGTGGTGATCGCCCCAGTGCTGCCCGCCTCCGAACGGGGTCATCGCACGGGTTCCCCCGACGCCCTGGTGCAGGCCGGGCGCACCCCCGACGGCCGGCCCGGCTACCTGCCGGTGATCATCACCCCGCATGCCGTGCTGGAACGCCATCACACCCATGCCGAGTTCACCTGGCTGAGCGCACTGGACGACCCCTCCCCGCTGGCCGCCACCCTGAGCTCCGAACAGACCTTCCGGTCCGGGCGCCAGGGCCCGCTGCTCCAGGCCGCGCACTTCTGGCGCCTCCTGGAGGACCTGGATCTGATCCCGGACCCCGACTCCCCCGGCCTGGCCGGGCGCCGGCTGACCGGACTGATCGGCGGCGACCGCCCCCGCACCGACGACGCCCCTCTGGCGGCCGATGGTCTCGTGGTGAGCTGGCTGGATCTGGACCACCGCTTCATCCGCACCTTCTCGCGCACCGCGGCCTCCGGGTGGCGGCGCCGCAGCGTGCTGGACCGCTACGACCACGAGCACGCCTTCCGGGTGGCGGTGGCCTCCCACGCCGCCGACTCCTCGGCCGGCCCGGGCCACGAGCCGATGGTCAGCCCGATCGTGGTGCGCGAGTGCGAGTCCTGCCAGTGGTGGAGCGTCTGCGAGCCGAGGCTGGACGCCGACGACCTCTCGGTGCGGATCTCCAAGGCCCCGCTGGATATTCGTGAGATCGCCACGCTGCGCCGGATGGGCATCAGCACCGTCGACGACCTGGCTGCCGCCGACCTGGAGGCCCTCCTGCCCGAATACCTGCCCCAGGTCCAGCACCGCCCCGAGCCCGAGAGACGCATCCGGCTGGCGGCGCGACGGGCCCGGCTGATCCGCGACGGCGTCGCCCTGGAACGCAATGACGACGACCCGATCGACCTGCCCTCCTCGCGCCTGGAGATCGACCTGGACATCGAGACCTCCCCCGACGACCGCGTCTACCTGTGGGGACTGTGGGTCGACGACCCTGACGCCGTGCTCGCCTCCAGCGCCGGGCGTCCCGGCCCCTACTACCTGGCCTTCTCCAGCTTCGACGAGCTGGACGACGTCACCGAGGCCACCCTGGCCGCCGAGGCGGTCGAATGGCTCGACGACGCCGTGCGCGCCTGCCCCGACTGCCTCATCGTCCACTATTCCGACTACGAGCTGGTGCACCTGCGACGGTTCGCGCGCAACTTCGCCCGACCGGGATCCCCGGTCCACAGCGGAGATATCGCGGCCCGGGCGGGCCATCTGCTGGGCTCGGGGCAGTTCCTCGACCTGTTCACCGTGATGAGAAGGCACTTCTTCGGCACCGCCGGGCTGGGTCTGAAGGCGGTGGCCCAGGCCGGCCCGGGGTTCAGCTGGCGGGATCCCGAGCCCGGCGGCCTCAACTCGCAGACCTGGTGGTCGCGGGCCGTCGGCGACCCGGATCCGGCGATCCGCCGCGACTCCGCGGAGCGGGTGCTGCGATACAACGAGGACGACGTCCGCGCCACCCACGAGCTGCGCGCCTGGCTGAGGGGGCTGCCTTCCTCCTGACGCGGACAGAGTCGTGGAGCTGGGGAGCGCGCGAATAAGATCGGTGGCTATGCGCTCGCTGACCCGGATCCTGCGATTCACGGGCTCCCTGTGGAAGTACTACCTGGGGGTCGTGGCCTCCGCGACGGTGGTCGCCGTCACCGCCCTGGCGGTGCCCTTCGTCATCGGAAAGGCCACCGACACCGCCGTGTCGGGCCTGCACGTCCCCGGCCACCACATCACGACCATCCTGTGGCTCGCGGCGGGCCTGCTGGCCCTGGACCTGCTCAACTCGGCGATGACCAACATCAACGGCTGGCTGGGCGACGTGATGAGCGCGAGGATGCGCCAGATCCTGTCCAGCCGGTACTTCGCCAAGCTGCTCTCGCTGCCCCAGTCGTGGTTCGACGAGGAGCTCACCGGATCCATCACGAGCAAGCTGTCGCGCTCGATCACCAACGTCACCGACTTCGCGAAGGCCTTCGCGAACAACTTCTTCACCCTGCTGCTCACCACGGCGGCCGTCCTGGTCATTTCGGCCTGGTACTACTGGCCGCTCACCGTCCTGCTGGGCATCATCTTCCCGGTTTACGTCTGGCTGACGGCACTCACCTCGCGGCACTGGCAGGCCCGCCAGCAGCTCATCAACGAGCACATCGACACCGCCGGCGGGCGCTTCCAGGAGGTCATCTCCCAGATCCGGGTGGTGAAGTCCTTCGTCACCGAGCGCTCCGAGCAGCGCGGCTTCGACGAGCACTACGACCAGACGGTCGGGGTGACCAAGGAGCAGTCCACCCACTGGCACCTCATGGACACCCTGCGCCGCGCGGTGCTCAACGTCGTCTTCTTCGCGATCTACGCCATCATCTTCGTCCAGACCGCTCGCGGGGTCTTCAGCGTCGGCAACATGGTGATGCTCATCCAGCTGATGGCGATGGCCCGCCAGCCGGTGCAGCAGATGAGCTACATCATCGACAACGCCCAGCGCGCGGTCTCGGGATCCAAGGACTACTTCGAGGTCATGGAGACCCGCCCCGCCTACGCGCCGATCGTCAGCGGCGGGTCCCGGCCGACCCGGATCAGCATCGACGAGGGGCGCCCGGTGGTCGCTTTCGAGGACGTGTCCTTCTCCTATGACGGCAAGGACCAGGTGCTCGACGGGGTCGGATTCGAGGTGGGCCGCGGCGAGCGGGTCGCCCTGGTCGGCGAGTCCGGCGGCGGCAAGTCGACCATCGTCAATCTCCTGCTGGGGCTCTATCCGGCCGGCTCCGGCACGATCCGGGTGGGCGGGCGCCCCACCGCCGAGATTCCCGTCGACGAGCTGCGCCGCAGCATCGGGGTGGTCTTCCAGGACCCATCCCTCTTCTCGGGCACCATTCGGGAGAACATCGCATACGGGGCGGGTTCCCATGTCACCGAGGAGGAGCTTCTTGAGGCTTCCCGGAAAGCCTTCGCCGACCGCTTCGTGCACCGTTTTCCCAACGGCTACGACACCCTCGTCGGGGAGCGGGGCATCAAACTGTCAGGGGGCCAGAAGCAGCGCATCTCGATCGCCCGGGCGATCCTCAAGGACGCGCCGATCCTCGTGCTCGACGAGGCCACCTCGGCCCTGGACACGAAGTCCGAGAGATGGGTGCAGGCCGGTCTGGAGTCCCTCATGGCGGGGCGGACGAGCCTCATCATCGCCCACCGGCTCTCCACCATCTCCAGCGTCGACCGGATCGTCACCCTCGACCAGGGCCGGGTCGACGAGATCGGCACCCCGGCCGAACTGGCGGCCTCGGGAGGCATCTACGCCGAGCTGCTGGCCCTTCAGGCCGCCGGGTCGAGGGCCGACCGCAAGCGGCTGGCGAAGTTCGGCATCCGGATGTGAGACGGGGCCCGGCAATTTCTCTCTCCGGAGCCGCCGATCGCGCCTCGGAGGGGCCGGAACGGTGGTTCTGGAAGGAGAAATTGTCGGGCCGAACAGTGCAGCGGGCCGAACAGCGCAGCGGGACGATCAGAGGATCTCGTAACGGTGTGAGTGGCGGGGGCTGGCCTGCATCGGCTCCACCGTGGCCTTCCAGGTGAGGTAGTGGTCGGTGGTGCGGTGGGCCTCGACGGCGTCGATGTCCCGGTACTCCTCCACGAGGGTGAAGTTGGTGGGCACGTCGAGCTGGCGGGTGAGGTTGAACCGGGTGACGCCCGGCTCCTGGCGGCTGGCCTCGGCGTTGGCCTTGCTGGCGGCGATGAAGTCTTCGACGCTCTCGGGCTTGATGTCCAGGAATGCCAGGGTGATGATCATGGTCGGTCCTCTCGATCGCGGATAGCAGCCACAACGCTATCCGAACCCCGCCTCCGGGACCCGGCTATCCCAGCAGGGCCCCGGCCAGGAGGCCCAGCGCGCAGGCGAGTTCCGCGAAACCGGTGTCGCGCAGCGCCCGCACCAGCACCATCCCCGAGGCCCCGGTGACCATAGCCCTCACCGGGCCGACCATGAAGACCGCCATCGCCAGGCCGAGCAGCGCCCACCAGGTGGTCATGGCCGCCACCGCGACGACGCCGGCCGCCGCCAGCACCACCAGGGTCACGTAGAGCACCCTGGTGCCGGTGTGACCCAGCCGGGTGGCCAGGGTCCGCTTCCCCGAGATCCGGTCCCCGTCGATGTCGCGGAGATTGTTGGCCACCAGCACCCCGCAGGCCAGCAGCCCGAAGACCACCGACGTCACGACGACCGGGGGGTCCACCGCCCCGGCGGTGACGAAGGTGGTGCCGCAGACCGCCACCAGCCCGAAGAAGATGAAGACGAAGATCTCGCCGAGCCCCGCATAGCCGTAGGGGTGCTTGCCGCCGGTGTAGAACCAGGCGGCGAGGACGCAGGCCACCCCCACCGCCAGCAGCCACCACTGGCCGGTGATGATGACGATCGCCAGCCCCGCCAGGCCGGCCAGGCCGAAGCAGCCGAAGGCCGCGGCCCTGACCCTCCCGGGCTCCGCGGCGCCCGACCCCACCAGTCGCAGCGGGCCCACCCGGTCGGCGCCGTCGGAGCCGCGGATGCCGTCCGAGTAGTCGTTGGAGAAGTTGACCCCCACGACCAGTGCCAGCGCCACCACCATCGCCAGCACCGCCGGCGCGGGGCTGAACCGTCCCAGGGGCACCGCTGCCGCCCAGCCCCCGATCACCGATGAGATCGCGATCGGCAGAGTGCGCAGCCGCGCCCCCTCCACCCACTGGCCGAATGTCGCCATACCTGTTCCGTTCTGATGGCCCTGCTGAGATGATGAGCGCGTCCCGAAGGTCGTCGCCCACCAGCCCGGACCCGCCTGCGGACCGGTCCGGCGCGGGTCTAACGTTAGGTCGTTCACCCCTTTTCCATCCACCACCCTCGGATTTCGGTCCACCACCCTCGGAGCCGCCCGGCATGAGAACGATGTTCGCCAGCCTGTCCATCCCCAACTACCGGATCTTCTTCATCGGAACCCTGGCGGCGAACCTCGGCCAGTGGATGGCGCGGACCGCCCAGTCCTGGCTCGTGCTCGTCATCCTCACCCACGGCAACGCCTCGGCCCTGGGATGGGTGACTGCCGTGAACTTCCTCCCGACCCTGCTGCTCACCCCGTGGGCCGGGGCCCTGGCCGACCGATTCCCCAAGCGCCGCATCATGGTGATCGCCCAGATCGTGCTGGGGATCGACGCCGCGCTGCTGTCGATCCTGGTGCTCACCGGTCATGTCCAGCTGTGGATGGTCTTCCTGTTCGCCGGCCTCGACGGCATCGCCTCCTCCTTCTACTCCCCGGCGATGCAGTCCTTCGTCTCCGAGATCGTGCCGATCTCCCAGCTGTCCAACGCCATCAGCCTCAACAGCGCCTCCTTCAACGGCGCCCGTCTGCTCGGCCCGGGGCTGGGCGGCCTGCTCATCGCAGCGGTCGGGGTCGGTTGGGTGATGGCGATCAACGTGTGCTGCTTCGTCATCTTCATCGCATCGCTGATCATGCTGCGCTCCGAGCAGCTGCATCCCGCCCCGCCGGCCAAGGGGAAGGCGGGGGTGAGCGAGGGCATCCGTTACGTGCGCGGCCGCCCGGACCTCATCCTGCTGCTGGCGATCGGCTTCATGATGGGCACCTTCGGATTCAACTTCAACATCTCCGACGCCGTGATGGCCACCCAGGCCTTCGGCAAGGGCTCGGGAGAATACGGGCTGCTGGGCTCGGTGATGGGGATCGGCGCGATCATCGCCGCCCTGGGAGCGGCCCGGCGCGTGCCCCGGCTGCGCTACATCGAGCTCGCCCTGGTGGTCTACACGGTCTCCATGGCCGCCGCGACCTTCGCCCCGAGTTACGCCACTTTCGCGGTGCTGATGGCCCCGATCGGCTGGGGCGCGGTCTCCACCACGATCATCGCCAACTCCATGGTGCAGACCTCGGTCTCCCCGCAGATGCGCGGCCGGGTGATGAGTTTCTGGGCGCTCATGGTGATGGGCGGCACACCGCTGGTCTCCCCCATCGTCGGCTGGCTGGGCGACGTCGTCAGCCCGAGGGCCACGATGGCCTTCGGTGCCGTCTTCCTGGGACTCACCTTCATCGTGGTCACCTGGGTGGTGATGCGCAACGACTCCATCCGGGTGCACTTCGACCCGTCGAAGAAGGCCCCCTGGCTGCGCATCGTGCGCGGCCATGTGACCGTCGACTTCGACCGCCACGTGCGCTGACCTCGAGGCACCGGCAGGCGGCGAGTTCCCACGTGAACAGGTCCTCACACGTGCCACCTCCGCTGTTCCCGCGGTTTTCTTGGAGGGGTCGTCCGCGGGTGGTTCACTTGTGGCATGAAGAAGCTCATCAATGCTGTTGAGGACGTTGTCAAGGATTCCCTGGTGGGTGTGGCCGCCGCTCACCCCGATTCGGTCACAGTCGATATGGAGAATCGCGTCGTGGTGCGCGCGGACGCCCCGGTCAGCGGCAAGGTCGGTCTCATCTCCGGCGGTGGGTCCGGGCATGAGCCGATGCACAGCGGGTATGTCGGACCGGGCATGCTCGACGCCGCCTGTTGCGGTGAGATCTTCACCTCCCCGGTGCCCGACCAGATGATGGCCGCCGCCAAGGCCGTCGACGGAGGTGCCGGCGTCCTGCAGATCGTCAAGAACTACACCGGCGATGTCATGAACTTCGAGATGGCCGCCGAGATGGTGGCCGCCGAGACGGGCACCAGGATCGAGTCCGTGCTGGTGGCCGACGACGTCGCCGTCCAGGACTCCCTCTACACGGCCGGGCGGCGCGGCGTCGGCCTCACCGTCCTGATGGAGAAGATCCTCGGCGCGGCGGCCGAGGAGAAGAAGGACCTCGACGCCCTGCTCGAACTGGCCAGGCGCGTCAACGACGGCGGCCGTTCCTACGGCGTCGCCCTCACCTCCTGCGTCGTGCCCGCGGCGGGCAAGCCCACCTTCGACCTGGCCGAGGACGAGATCGAGCTGGGCATCGGCATCCATGGTGAGCCCGGGCGCCGCAAGGCCAAGCTCGGGACGGCCGCCGAGGTGGCCGAGGAGCTCGTCGACCCGATTCTCGCCGACCGCGACTTCACCGGCGCCCCGGTCATCGCGTTGCTCAACGGCATGGGCGGGACTCCCCTGATCGAGCAGTACCTGGTCTACGGCGAGGTGGCCCGGATCCTCTCCGGCAAGGGGGTGAAGGTGGCCCGCACACTTGTCGGCAACCACATCACCTCGCTGGAGATGGCAGGATGTTCCTTGACTCTTCTCAATGCCGACGATGAACTGCTCACGTTGTGGGACGCGCCGGTGAACACTCCCGGACTCCGATGGGGATGCTGATATCGATGCCTGAACTCTCAACTCAACTCGTCTCGACGTGGCTCAAGGACTATGCCGACGTCATCAACGAGAACACCAATTACCTCACCGACCTCGACCGCCAGATCGGCGACGCCGACCACGGTTCGAATATGTCGCGCGGAATGGCTGCCGTCGCGGCCCTGGACCCCACGACCTTCCCCGACGCCCCAGCCCTGCTGAAGAAGGCGGGCATGACGCTGGTGAGCACCGTCGGGGGGGCCTCGGGGCCGCTCTACGGCACTTTCTTCCTGCGTCTGGGCACCTCCCTGCCGGCCGCCGGCCAGCTCGACGCGGCCACCCTCGCCGCCGCCATGAAGGCCGGCCTGGACGGGATCGTGGCCCGCGGCAAGGCGTCGCTGGGCGACAAGACCCTGGTCGACTGCCTGTCCTCGGCCGTGGACGCCGCACAGAAGGCCGCGAACGAGGGCAAGTCCTTCGCCGAGGCACTGGCCGCCGCCTCGAAGGGTGCCGATGAGGGTCGCGACGCCACCGTCGACATGATCGCCCGTCGTGGCAGGGCCTCCTACCTCGGCGAGCGCAGCAAGGGCCATCTCGACCCGGGAGCCGCGTCGATGGCGATGCTCATCGACAGCGCGGCACGCACCCTGGCGTGAGGCGGAGGATATGACCGAGTCTCATGCCGAGGCCTCCGATCAGGAGACCCGCTCGGATCTGGTGGGGATCGTCGTGGTCTCCCACAGCCGCCCCCTCGCCAGGGCCGCCGTTGAACTCGCGTCGGAGATGGTCCAGGCCGACTCCCGTCCCCCGATCCGCATCGCGGCCGGGCTCGACGAGCAGACCCTGGGCACCGACGCTGCTGCGGTCAGCGGCGCTCTGGAGGAGCTGGCCGGATGCCCGGGCATCCTCGTCCTGGTGGATCTCGGGTCCTCGATCCTGTCGGCCGAGATGGCCGAGGAGTTCCTGGACCCCCAGGTCTCAGCGAAGGTGCGGATCAGCCCAGCGCCGCTCGTCGAGGGGCTCCTGATCGCGGCCATCACCGCGGCGACCGGAGCCGATCTGGACATGGTCGCCTCCGAGGCCGCCAGGGCCCTGGAACCCAAACTCAATCAAATTGGACAGTAGGGGGACGACGCCCCTGCGCTCGCTGCGCCTCCTCAACGGAAGGGACGACCCCTCCGCGGTCGCTGCGCTCGCTGCGCCTCCTCAAGCGGGTCGGGCGGCTCCGCGTCAGGCCGACCAGTCGACGAGCTGGTCGGAGTCGAACTGGCCGTCGGGCCACACCGCCCGCACCACCCCGGCTGCCGCCAGCGCCTTGCGGCAGCCCGGGCAGGGCTTGTCGGTGATGTAGGCCGTTGATCCCGTCGTGTCGCGGGTGGCGAAGAGCAGCGCGTTCACCTCGGCGTGGATGGCGATGCAGAAGCCCGGGGAGGCGGGGACGTCGTAGTCGCTCAGAGCGGCGACGTCGTCATAGCCGAGCCGTCCCCGCGGGCATGCCCCCTCCAGGCAGTCGGGCCGTCCGGGGGCCGCCCCGTTGTATCCGGTGGCGATGATCCGGTGCTCGTGCACGAGGACCGCGCCCACGCTCCGACGGGTGCATTTCGCGCGCGCGCCCACCGCCTCGGCGATCCCCAGGAAGTAGTCGTCCCACCCCGGGACCGTGATCGGTGTACCGATCTGTCGCTTCATGAAGGCACCCTCCTGGCCTCGGAAATCCCGCCCATTGTCGCACCGCCGATCGTGGACCTGCGGGTCCGGCCGGGTGCCGGCCCCGGGCGGCGGTCGAGCAGCCGCACCGAGCGAACACCTTCCGGGCCCGTCCGGCAGGTCGCTGCAGACCAATAGGATGACGGGCGTGACCGATGAGAACAGCACCGACCAGTCCCCGGCGTCCCCGCACGGGGGTGACGCATCCCAGCACCAGTACTCGGCACCGCACAAGGCCGTCATCATGGCCCGCGGGCTCGGCACCCGGATGCGCAGGGCCACCCAAGGGGTCGAGCTGGACGCCGGACAGGCCAGCGCCGCCGCTGCCGGCGTCAAGGCGATGATCTCGATGGAGGGCGGGCGCCCCTTCCTCGACCATGTCATCTCCGCCCTGGCCGACGTCGGATATGACGAGTTCTGCCTTGTCATCGGCCCCGAGCACCAGATGATCCGCGACTACTACGACGGCCTGCCCAAGACCCGGGTGTCGGTCTCCTACGCGGTCCAGGCCGAGCCGCTGGGCACCGCGGACGCCGTCGCCGCGGCCGAGTCCTTCGCCGGCCAGGACCGCGTCCTGGTGGTCAACTCCGACAACTTCTACCCGCCCAGGGCCGTGGCCCGCCTCGCCGAGGCCCCGGCGTCGGCCACCCTCGGCTTCGTCAAGCACGCGATGGTGGCCGAGTCCAATATCGATCCCGACCGGATCGCCGCCTTCGCGCTGCTGAGCACCGACGAGGGCTCCCAGCTCACCGAGATCATCGAGAAGCCGTCGGCCGAGGTGGTCGAGGCCGCCGGGGAGGACGCCCTGGTGTCGATGAACTGCTTCCTGTTCACCCCCGCCGTCTTCGAGGCCTGCCGCAACATCGAGAAGTCCCCGCGCGGGGAGTACGAGATCGTCGACGCGGTGCGCTGGATGGTGCAGCAGGGCTCTCGGTTCGACGTCATCGGCGTGGAGGCCGGGGTGCTCGACATGTCCAGCCGAGGCGACATCGCCTCGGTCGAGGCGGCCCTGGGAGCGGCCGAGGTCCTCCTGTGAGCCCCGATTCCCCGCTCACCGGGTCGACGGGCTCCGGGGCCCACTGGTTCGTCCCGGGACGCATCGAGGTGCTGGGCAAGCACACGGACTACGCCGGCGGCCGGACCCTCGTGGCCGCCGTCGACCGCGGCGTCACCACCACCTGCAGCCCATGGGACGGGGAGGGCGTGACCGCCTCCTCGACCGCGGTGCCGGGCGAGCTTCACCTGACCGCCGGGGTCGATCCGCATCTCGCGGCGGGCCACTGGGGCGGATACGTCCAGGCCGTCATCGACCGGCTGACCGACAATTTCGGGCCCCTGGCCCCCTGCCGCATCGAGGTCTCCAGTGACCTGCCGCTGGCCAGCGGGATGAGCTCCTCCTCGGCCCTGGTGAGTTCTGTGGTGCTGGCTCTGGCCGACGCCAATGGCTTCACCGGATCGGCCAGGTGGGCGCGCAATGTCACCGACGAGGCCGATCTGGCCCAGTATCTGGCCTGCTTCGAGAACGGCATGAGCTTCAAGGAGCTCCCCGGCGCGGCCGGGGTGGGCACCTTCGGCGGCTCGGAGGACCACACCGCCATGGTGGCCAGCCGGGCCGGGCAGCTCGGGCAGTTCCGGTTCTGCCCGATCCGGCTGGAGAGGCGCGTCGCCTTTCCCGCCGACCTGGCCCTCGTGGTGGCGGTGAGCGGGGTCGCGGCCGAGAAGACCGGAGCCGCTCGCGATCTGTACAACCGGGCCTCGCTGGCCACGCGGGAGATCCTGAGAGTGTGGAACGAGGCGACCGGCCGGCGGGACGCCGTGCTCGCCGACGCCCTCGATGCCGATCCGGGAGCCCTCCGGCTGCACCGTCTGGTGTCTGGAGACGACTACCTCACCCGTCGTCTGGACCACTTCCTGGCCGAGTCGGAGCGGATCATCCCGGCGGCCGCAGATGCCCTGGAAGCCGGTGATCTGGACGGCTTCGGGGCCGCGGTCGACGAGTCCCAGGAGGTCGCCGACACCCTGCTGGGCAATCAGGTGCCCCAGACCATCGCTCTCGCCCGGATCGCACGGCGCCTGGGCGCCGTGGCGGCCTGCTCCTTCGGGGCCGGGTTCGGAGGGTCGGTGTGGGCGGGGGTGCCGCGCGCCGATGCCGAGGCCTTCGCCGCCGCCTGGTCGGAGGGCTATCGGGCCGAGTTCCCCGCCGAGGCGGCCCGCGCGACGACCCTCATCACCGCCCCGGGCCCCTCGGCCCGCCGCCTGGGTTGAGTCTCAGACGTCCAGATCCTCGTAGGACCGGGGGTCCTCGATCGGTTCCAGGTGGCCCATCACCCGCAGATCGGGCCACTTGTCGAGGAGTTCGTCGATGAGGTCCTCCATGACGTCGTGGCCGTGCTGAACGGTCCACTCACCGGGGACCAGCATGTGGAACTCCAGGAACCGCCGATATCCGGCCTCCCGGGTGCGGATGGCGTGGAAGGCGACCCGCTCGCTGCTGTGCTGGTCCAGGAACTCCCGGATGGCGGCATTGTCGGCCTTCGGCAGGGAGACGTCCATCAGCCCTGCGCCCGACTGGCCGATGAGTCGGGCCCCGGTGACGAGGATGTTCAGCCCCACCGCGAAGGCCACGATCGGGTCCAGTCGCTGCCAGCCGGTGAGCCACACCAGGCCGACTCCCACGACCACGCCGATCGAGGTGACGACGTCGGTCCACAGGTGCCGCCCGTCGGCCAGCAGGGTCATCGAGCGACGACGTCGGCCGTTGCGCATGAGGACCGCGGCCACCGAGCCGTTGATGACCGAGGCGACCGCCGAGACCACCAGGCCCAGTCCCAGATTCTCCAGACCCTGGGGGTGCAGGAAGCGGTCGACGGCCGAGACCAGGATGACGGCCGCCGCGACGAAGATCATGATGCCCTCGACCGCCGCGGAGAAGTACTCGGCCTTCGAGTGCCCGAACTGGTGGTTCTTGTCCGGCGGCTTGATGGACACCTTGAGGGCCACCAGGGCGACGATCGCGGCCACCAGGTTCACCACCGACTCGGCGGCGTCCGAGAGCAGGCCCACCGATCCGGTGAGAAGCCACGCTCCGGTCTTGAGGAGGATGGTGGCGATCGCCGCCGCGATCGACAGCCAGGCGAAACGGCTCAGGTCCTCCGGAGGTTCGTGGCGCGGGGCCGAGTTGGCTGTCGGGGGGATCCGGGGGCTGCTCACCGCGCCAATTGTGCCAGCGTCCGGGCGATCGGCCACTCGGGCGGTTCGGGATGATTCGGGACAGGTCGGGGCCGGCGCCGGGGCCGTCCACCATCTGACCCGACATTGAAAGCGGCCCGGATGCGAGTTTAGGCTAGCCTTACCTCAGCGAACGAGAGAGGTCGCTCATCACGATGTTCCCATCCACAGATCGCGCCGCGATCAACGCCGACGCCCTGGCAGCACGCACACGCTCCATGGCCCGCCGTCTGCTCGCCGGGGCCGGATCCGCATCACTGCTCGCCTATCGGCTGAGCCCCGACGAGTTCACCGCATCCATCGCCCACGGGCTCACCCGCTCGGGGCAGCTCGTGGTGGCCGGCCGCCCGGACCCCTCAGATCCGGTGACCGTCGCCGAGGCCGGAGAGCCCGTCGATGTGCGGGTGGACCTGCTCAAGGAGTCTCCCGATCCGATGGTGCGCCTGGTCGCTGCGACGGTGCACGCCCTCGGCGTGCTCACCTGGCTGCCCCGCGAGGAGGCCCGCAGGCTCTACGCCTGGGGGGAACTCCCGCGGGACGTGGCCGACCTCGTGGAGGACGGCCGCGGGCGCCTCGGCGTCATCGAGGTGCAGCGGGTGGTGCTGCGCGACAGCCTCGGGGTCACCCCGATGGACTTCGACGATCTGGAGGGCCGGGCTCCCGACGAGCCGGCCCCGGCATTCCCGAACGGCATCGACGAATGGAGCGCCTACGATCTGGTGGCCTCGGTCGATGAGAGCTTCCTGGCGAGCATCTGCCGATCCGTCGACTCGGGCCTGATCCCGGGCGCGATCTGCTGGCGGCGTCCCACCGTCAATGCGTGCGGTCACACCCTGGGCCGCGTCTTCCTGGCCGACATCGACAGCACCGGCGTGACCCTCATGTCGGTGGACGAAGACGAGACTCTCGCCGCGTTCGCGGCCTTCCGACGCCCTGTCACCACCCTCGATGACCTGGCGGTCCAGGTGAGCTGCCTGGTCGACGACGCCGCCGAGCGGGCCTGACGGAAGACGCGGGCCGCGCCGTCGGCCACCCGACGGCGCGCCCCCGCATAGCATCGGGGACATGGAACTCCCCTCCTGGCTCGGCCTGCCCACACTGCGCTTCGGCCGCGGCAATGCCAAGCCTGTTCACGGACTCGTGCTCGCCGGCGGCGGGGCCAAGGCGTCCTTCCAGATCGGCGCGCTCCGGCATCTCTACGACGTCGTCGGCATCTCCCCGACGGTGATCTCGGCCACCTCGGCCGGATCGGTGGTGGCCTGCTCCATCGCCCAGTGGCCCGACAGCGACACCCAGTCCCACGCCGTCCGACAGCTCGAGTCGATGTGGCTGGCGATGCAGGAGCAGTCGGACATGTTCGCCCGCAGGGCGTGGTTCAACCTCCTGCTCGACAAGGCTCCCGACTGGATGAAGCTCGTCGAGCGCGATCGGAGGCGCACCCCGGTCGGGCTGAGCCTCCCCCGCCTCAATCTCCCCTTCACCCACAGCAGCGAGGGCGACGCCGTCGTCGACCCCGCCGATCCCAGGGCCGGGGAGGACGATGATCGGATCGCCGCTCCCCTGACCGGCCAGGCGGCGACCCTGGAGATCGCCACCAAGGACATCGCGCCCACCGCCGACGCCGCGTCCTGGAACCCCTCGGTGATGCTCCAGCTGCTGGGTGTGCTGTCGAGGCTCACCCGCGACGGCGGCGACATCCAGGCCATTCTTCGCGGCGCCGACGCCTCCGGCTCCACCTACCGGGCGGGCCCCCTGCTGGCGAAGCTGCTGGATCCGTCGTGGTTCCGCAGCGAGCGGCTGGCCTCGTCGGGGGTGACGCTGCGCATCGCGACGGTGGCACTGGAGTCCGGGGAGCTGCGCTTCATGACCGAGAAGGGCACCCTGGTCGACCGGGACAACCAGCCGGTCAGCGACACCCGCCACGAGGTGACCAAGGGGGTGCTGGCCTCCTGCTCGGTGCCCGGCGTGTTCCGTCCGGTGGAGATCGACGGCGAGCACTACGTCGACGGCGGGGTGAGGGAGAACGTCCCGGCCGAGATCGCCATCGGCCACCTGGGCGCCACCCACCCCTACGTCATCACCTGTTCGCCCCAGGGTTCGACGGGAAAGGATTTCGGCTCCCGGAACATGCTCGACCTGGCCACCCGCAGCATCGAGATCCTCACCGACGAGACGGAGCGCGACGAGGTGGCCTACGCGATCAACGCCGGTGCGGTGGTGATCGCGCCGGAGATCGCGGTCCACAGCTCGATGACGGTGGATCCGGGACTGCTGCGGATCAACCGGGACTACGGCTGGATGACGTCGGCGCGGGTCCACGCGGAGTCCTCGGCCGCCGACCGGCAGCTCATCAATGAGCTGGTGCGGCTGAGAATGCGCGGCTGGGAGCTGGAGAAGGGGTGGCTGGCCTCCACGGCGACCCGCGCCGATATGGACGAGCTGGAGCAGACCAAGCGGCAGCTGGTGGCGGCGGCCGCCCGGCTGCCCCGGGAGCTTCGGCCCGACGGGATCGAGTCCTGGGGCCGTGAGCTGGAGGCCCACGGCCACATGGCCGAGGGCCTCACTCCCCCCTGGGTCGTCTGACCCCCGGTCTGTGACTCACATTCCGGGTCCCCGGATCCCGGGTCTCCGAGCGCGATCGCAGACCCGCCCCGCAGCGCCCGGCCACCGACACCGATCTTCGCCTCGCAGAGCCGACGGCCGAGGGGGTCAGCGAGCGCCTGCGCGAGCGAAGGGGGAGCCGTCTCCCCCGCCGGCGGCAATCAGGGCGTGCTCAGGAGGGGCAGGAGATCGTTCACCGAGTCGAGGACGATGTTGGGGCGGTAGGGGTAGCTGTCGATGTCCTCGCGCCTGGTGATACCCGAGAGCACCAGGACGGTGAGCAGACCGGCCTCGATCCCGGCGACCATGTCGGTGTCCATCCGGTCGCCGATCATCGCGGTGGTCTCAGAGTGGGCCTCGATGCGGTTGAGGGCCGAGCGGAACATCATCGGGTTGGGCTTGCCGACGATATAGGGCTCGCGACCTCCGGTGGCCGCCTTGATGAGGGCCGCGACCGCTCCGGTGGCGGGCAGCGGGCCCTGCGGCGAGGGACCGGTGGCGTCCGGGTTCGTGCAGATGAACCGGGCTCCGGCCTCGATGAACCGGATGGCCTTGGTGATGGCCTCGAAGGAGTAGTTGCGGGTCTCGCCGAGCACGACGTAGTCGGGGGACGAGTCGGTGAGGATGAACCCCGCCTCGTGAAGGGCCGTGGTCAGCCCCGCCTCACCGATGACGAAGAGTCGCGCACCGGGATGCTGATCTGCCAGGAATCCCGCTGTGGCCAGCGCGGAGGTCCAGATGTTCTCCTCCGGGATCGTGAGGCCGGTGGCGTCGAGCCGTGCCGCCAGGTCGCGCTGGGTGAAGATGGAGTTGTTGGTGAGGACGAGGAAGCGCCGGGAGGTGTCCACCCAGCGCTGGATCAGATCGCTGGCGCCGGGGATCTCATGGTCCTCGCGCACGAGCACACCGTCCATGTCGGTGAGCCAGCACTCGATTTCTGCGGGTTCTCTCATGGCACCCAGCCTAGTGACGGCGCAACCGCGGCGGGGCCGGGCCGTTGAACACGGACCGGCGAACACTGGTGGAAGAATCGGCGACCTCCCGGGGTTGGAGCTGTCGTCGATCGGGAAGCGCCCGATCCGGCGGCCCGCAGCGACGGGCCGTAGAAGCTCGGCCACGGTGATTTCGACACAGGTCCTCGACTCGGGACGTCGACACGGGGCCCTCGGCATGGAGGCAGGATGGGACTGTCAGTTCTGGAACAGCTACCGCTCTTCGAGGGCCGCACGCCATCGGCGACGCTGCACGACGCGGTCACCCTGGTGAAGGGGATCGAGGAGGCCGGCTATCACCGGTTCTGGCTGGCCGAGCATCACAACACCGACCGGATGCTGTCGACCGCGCCGGACCTGCTCATGACCCATCTGCTCGGTGCGACCTCGACGATCCGTGTCGGGTCCGGAGGGGTGATGGCGATGCACTACGGCTCCCTGCAGATGGCCGAGCGCTTCGCCACCATGACGACGCTGTTCGGCGACCGGGTGGACATGGGCCTGGGGCGTGCTCCGGGCGGGGACATGCGGGCCTCATACGCGCTGAACCAGGGCCGCGTCATCCATCCCGATTCCATCAACGAGCTCATCGTGGAGACTCTCGGCCTGATGCGCGGCGAGCTGGCCGAGGACCACCCCTACCATCCGCTGGTGGTGGGCCCCTCGCTGGAGACGCCGCCCCAGTTCTGGCTGCTGGGTTCCAGCGGCCAGTCGGCGGCCTGGGCCGGCAGGCAGGCCATGAACTACGCCTACGCCCAGTTCTTCACGGGCACCCAGAGCCCGACGGTGATGGACCGCTACCGGGCCCAGCTGCCGTCCGGCGTCCAGGGTCGGACGCTGTCGGCGCTGTCTGTGAGCGCGGCACCGACCCGCGCCCAGGCCCAGGAGCAGGCCCTGGTGGCCGCGGACATGAAGACCGGGCTGGCCCACGGCCGGCCGATCCGATTCGTCACCCTCGACCAGATGGAGGAGGGGCATCGCGAGGAGCTGAGGCGCTATGTCGGGGCCCACCCCGACGAGATCATGGTCGGCGACTACGACGAGGTGGCCGAGCGGATCACGGACTTCCGGGCCGGCCACGGCGTCGACGAGATCATGCTGGTGAGCTATATCGCCGACGTCGACGTCAAGCTCGAGATGTACCGGCAGCTCGCCGCACGTCTCCTCTGAGGCGTCAGCGAGTCCGGACCACGAGGCCGGCGCCGCAGACCCCTGTCCCCCGTCCCCCCTCCCAGACCGCGACGTCATGCAAACCTGGCGGCGGCAGTGGAATATCAGTGCCGCCGCCAGGTCTCCCTGCTGTCGAGGACTGAGCTGCGTCCCGGCTCAGTGCCCCAGGGCCCTCATCATCTGCTCGAAGTCGGCGGTGAGAGTCAGATCATCGGATGGTGCGGCGCGATCCGCACCTTCCGGGGGTTGACCCGGCCGGACGCCCAGCAGAGGCAGGAGCGCGTTCACCGCGCGCCCTATCCTGGCGTCCAGCCCCGAGGAATCGCCCCAGTCGTCGGTGGCGGCGAACACCGAGACCGGGGCCACCAGGGCGTGCAGGTAGTGGAACATCGGCAGCAGGTCCTGATCGAGGACCAGGGAGTGCCGGGCGCTGCCCCCGGTGGCGCCGATGAGCACGGGTTTTCCCACCAGGGCGTCCTTGTCCAGCATTTCGAAGACCATCTGGAAGAGGCCGGCGGGGTGGGCGTTGAACACGGGCGTCACGACCACCAGGGCGTCCGAGGTGGCCACCCGGTCGGGCACGGCGCCCAGAGCGGCCGATCTCATCCCGGTGAGTTCGGCGTTGACCAGGTCGTGGGCGTGGTCGCGCACCTCGACGACGTCGATCTGCGCCTCGACGCCGGCCTCGACCAGCCCTGCGCTGACGGCGGTGATCCTCACAGCGTCGCCTCCGCCCGGTCGGAGGTACCGGTGACGTCGTCGCCGGTGTCGAATCGGTAGGCGCCGTCGGGCGCACCGGCGGCGGCCACCAGTGAGGCGTGGGTCGGGGCGTCCGGGATGTCGGCGGGCCGGCCCTCCAGGAATCCCTTGCGCAGGTCGGGAAGGATCTCGCCGAGCAGGTCCATCTGCTCCAGGACGGTCCTGAGCGGCAGACCGGCGTGGTCGATGAGGAAGAGCTGGCGCTGGTAGTGGCCGAACTGCTCCTTGAATCCGAGGGTGCGTTCGAGGACCTGCTGGGGGGAGCCGAC
>OMJG01000050.1_pt1 | contig 78372 bp, 67 predicted proteins | sample 1646431 | NCBI WGS metagenome assembly OMJG01 (sample SAMN03771674, study PRJEB25209) | food metagenome | isolation source: Cotija cheese | place: Mexico:Jalisco,Michoacan | collected 2011-12-12 | reverse complement strand
AACTTGAGAAAATGCAGGGATTGCTCGAAGAAGAAAAGAAACAACTAAAAGAGCAGCATGCTGCTTTTCTGGAAGAAACCAAACAGAAGCTGTTCGGATTAGCTGATCGCTCTATGGATGAACAGCTGCAGATTATTGAACAGGCTGCTCAATTAGACAACGGTACATTAGCAAGCGCAGCACCCTTTATTTTCTCTAATCCTTATACAAATCATGTTATACGGTCAATCTTTCTGCAGACTTTAATCAAAAATCAAGTCGACTGCACTATTCATTTTTCGTTGGATGAACTTGCTGTTGATATCAATCCGTCTCGTTTGATTCCATTTGAAGAGAATGAGAAAGTGACAGCCTTAAACGAACAGTTGGAGCGTCAGCTAGAAAAAAATCCTAGTTTACTAATGGCTCTAAAACCAGAAATGAATTTTCAGCTATTGAAAATTTTTCCATTTGCCGACCAAATCATAAAAAATACTGATAAATGGGTAGAACTATTCATCGGTTACTACTCGAATGAAGAAACACCTGAACAATCTGTATTTAAAAATGAAGAGAAAGAAATGGCTGATTGGATAAGAAGATTAAGCGATTAAAACGCGTAATTTTCCGGGTTTTTGTTTACATTTTCAAGTAACTATTGTATGATAAGCTAGTATGTTTAATATGCTAAGTGAATGAGAATTCCATGTGCACTAGTATGATACTAGCTGAAATATAGAATTTAACACTGTCTGATTTATTCTGAATAAATCAGCATCACTTAATACAGATAAAAAGAAATTTGGAGGGTAAAAAAAGTTATGACAGCAAATTTTGAAAAAACAGGAGCTACTTCTGGTCGTTTGACTTTTTCGATCGATCAAGAAACCGTAAAGAATGGATTGGACAAAACATTTAAAAAAGTTCAAAAATCTCTAAATGTACCAGGATTCCGTAAAGGACGCGTTCCACGTAAGATGTTCAATCAGATGTATGGAGAAGCAGCTCTTTATGAAGATACTTTGAACGACTTGCTTCCAGAAGCTTATTCTAAAGCAGTAGAAGAAGCAGGAATCGAGCCGGTTGCTCAACCTCAAATTGATATCGAATCAGTTGAAAAAGGACAAGACTGGAAACTGGTTGCTGATGTTACATTAAAACCTGAAGTTGAACTAGGACAGTACAAAGATCTAGAAGTTACAAAACAAGATCGCGAAGTAACAGATGAAGCTGTTGAAAAAAATATCGAAACACGTCGTGAAAATCTGGCTGAATTGACAATTAAAGAAGATGCAGCTGAAGAAGGCGACACTGTCGTTATTGACTTTGAAGGTTTTAAAGACGGAGAAGCATTTGAAGGCGGAAAAGCTGAAAACCACTCTCTTGAACTAGGTTCAAATTCATTCATCCCAGGCTTTGAAGAACAATTAGTTGGAACAAAAGCCGGCGATGAAAAAGACGTAACGGTTACTTTCCCTGAAGAATATCAAGCAGAAGATCTTGCAGGACAAGAAGCAGTATTTAAAGTTAAAGTTCATGAAGTCAAATCAAAAGAACTTCCAGAACTTGACGATGAGTTTGCAAAAGATGCTGATGAAGAAGTTGAAACATTAGATGAATTAAAAGCAAAAATTCGCAAAAATCTTGAAGAAGGACGCGAAAATGCTGCAAACGATGCTCGCGATGACGAAGCAATCCGTAAAGCAGTAGAAAATGCTAAAATCGAAGAAATCCCTCATGAAATGGCTCATGATGAAGTTCACCGTCAAATGGACATGTTCTTGAACAACCTTCAACAACAAGGGATCTCTCCTGAAATGTACTACCAAATGACGAACTCTACTGAAGCAGATCTTCATAAACAATTCGAAGGCGAAGCAGAATTCAATGTACGTACAAACTTAGTGCTTGAAGCAATCGTTGAAGCTGAGAACCTTGAAGCGAATGAAGAAGATATTGAAAAAGAAATCAAAGATCTCGCTGCACAATACAACATGCCTGAAGATCAAGTACGCAGTGTTTTATCAACTGACTTGTTGACACGCGATATCTCACTTAAAAAAGCTATTGATGTCATTACATCTACAGCTAAAGAAACGTTAGAGCCAGCTGAAGAAAACTCTGCTGAATAATCGTTCGAATGAATGCTAAACTTATTGGGAAAAGGGAATGCTGTAAAGCATTCCCCTTTTTCTTAATGAAGGTAAAAAAGAACAGATAATACGTTAGTGTAAAATAGTTCTCGGTTAGTGATATCGTTTCGTTTTCTAGACAAAAAGAAACGAGACCTTTAATCTAGTAACGCTATTGGCAAGCACACATGTTCTGTGTTACTATAAGTAATGTTAAAAGATTTTAGGAATTGAGGTGAACCTGCCTATGTTTGATAACGAAGAAGAACAATCAGGAAATATCTCTTGTTCATTTTGTGGTAAATCACAAGATCAAGTGAAAAAGATTGTAGCAGGTCCAGGAGTTTATATTTGTAACGAATGTATTGATTTATGTAAAGAAATAATGGATGAAGAATTTAGTAAACAAGCTTATGTAGGAGAAACGGAAGTCTTGAAACCTCAAGAAATTCGTTCAATCTTAAATGAATATATTATTGGTCAAGATGCAGCGAAAAAAGCATTGTCTGTTGCTGTATATAACCATTATAAAAGAGTGAACAATCTCGCTAATGTTGAAGATGAGATTGAACTTCAAAAAAGCAATATCTGTCTGATTGGACCCACAGGATCTGGTAAGACATATCTAGCTCAAACATTAGCTAGAATCTTGAACGTTCCTTTTGCTATTGCTGATGCAACAAATTTAACTGAAGCGGGTTATGTCGGAGAAGATGTAGAGAATATCTTACTAAAACTTCTTCAATCAGCAGATTATGATGTAGAGCGTGCCCAACACGGCATTATCTATGTTGATGAGATCGATAAGATTGCTAGAAAATCTGAAAATGTATCGATCACTCGTGATGTCAGCGGTGAAGGCGTGCAGCAGGCTCTGCTTAAAATTCTTGAAGGAACAACTGCTAGTGTTCCCCCTCAAGGTGGACGCAAGCATCCGCATCAAGAATTAATTCAAATCGATACAACGAATATTTTATTTATTGTTGGTGGTGCGTTTGACGGTATTGAAAGTATGGTTAAAACACGTCTCGGTGACAAAGTCATTGGATTCGGTGCTTCTAATACACGCAAAGGCTTCGAAGAGAATGCCAGCATGATGCAGCAAATCATTCCTGAAGACTTGCTGAAGTATGGATTGATTCCTGAATTTATCGGTCGTCTGCCTATTACAGCGGTCTTAGAGAAACTGACAGAAGATGATTTAGTTCAAATCCTGACGAAACCAAAAAGTGCATTAGTAAAACAGTATAAAAAACTGATGCAACTGGACAATATTGAGCTTGAATTCGATGAAGAAGCATTAAGAGAAATCGGAAGAAAAGCGATTGAACGTGACACAGGGGCTCGTGGACTGCGTTCAATTATAGAAAGTATTATGATGGAAGTCATGTTTGAAGTGCCAAGCAGAGATGACATCAAAAAAGTAGTGATCACAAAAGAAGCTGTTGAAGGCTCTGGAGACCCAGCATTTTATGATCATAACAATGAAATGGTCGTTTAATTCAATATTGAATCAACAGTATCTCTGTCATTCATTCAGAGATACTGTTTTTTTAACTATTCTTAAATCGAAAGCATATTTATGTGAATAAGATGTTTTTGTCATTATTTTGTAAAGAAATTCAGCAGGATGTCATAAACTTTAAAGAATTTCTTTAAATTCTAGCTGATTATGATATACTTGTACAGGATAACTCATTTTTAATATAAGTTATAAAGAAAAGAGGATAGGAGAAAAAAGTATGGATATCGATAAAATTCATTTTGCAGAAATCACGATCAGTGCAGTTTCTCCAAAACAATACCCTGAAGATGGACTTCCGGAGATTGCACTTGCTGGTCGTTCCAATGTAGGAAAATCCTCTTTTATTAATACAATGGTCAATAGGAAGAAATTGGCAAGAACATCTGGAAAACCTGGGAAGACAAGAACACTGAATTATTTCAATATAGAAAATGAATTGTTCTTTGTAGATGTTCCAGGATATGGATATGCAAAAGTATCTAATGCAGAACAAGAAAAATGGGGAGAGATGATGAATGTGTATTTTTCCAGCAGAGAAGAGCTGGTATTAAGCATTCTATTAGTCGATTTAAGACATCATCCGACCGATTTGGATATCCAGATGTATGATTTTTTGAAGTATTATGATTTACCAGTACTTGTCGTTGCGACAAAAGCAGATAAAATAAAAAAATCCAGACGAAATAAGCATATTAATCAAGTCATCCAAACTTTAGAATTAGAACCTGAAGATAAGGTTATCGTTTTCTCTTCAGAGACCAGAGAAGGCCGAGAAGAAGTTTGGAAGGAAATACTTTCCAGTACAAGGAATGATCATAATTGAAAATCTTAATGTATGGTGTTAATCAAGATACTGTGTCTATTGAAGATATTGATAAATATAGACTTACTGAAGAACAGAGAGTCCAGCATCTTCATGATATAAAGAATTTTTCCGGTGTTGAAGAGATTTGTATTCTTTCTTCTGATGAACGCAGCGAGTACTATCTCAATGTGGATGAAACGATTTTCAAACATGGTGATTTACTGCGCTATCTTTCTGCGTTTACAGGAAAACCACTTAAAGAAATCATACTTGAAACATACAGTAAATTTAATAAAGATGTTGTTCAGCACTTGTTCACGATTGTCAGCGGAATGGAAAAAAGACCAAAAGGTTCTTATACGGAGCTGCAATTCGCAGAAAACGCCTTGAATCTTGGTGTTGCTGAGTCTACTTTGGGCAGTGTCATGAGTGGATTATTTAAGGACGCTATTCAGTTTTCTCGCAAGATGAGATTATCAGAAGCAATGGGTCCTTTGTATAGTGGTCAGCCATCAAGAGCAATTGAAACATTTTATAAAAAAATCGGTCAGACTGAAGATAAGAAGTTTGTTTTATTTGGATCTGACTATGACGTTGTTCATCTTGCTAAGTTATTGCTTTCTATCAATATTCAATCATTAACGATTGCTAATACTAACTTGAATGAAAGCAAAGTACTGATTGATCAGCTGAAAGATTGGATCAATACGACGACTTACCAGGCACAACCGACTCGCTTGCATGCAGCTGATCTGCAATCTGTAGGCTATCGTTTTTCTAATGCAGACGGTATTGTTTTTTCTGCTTCGTTTGAGTCTAGTATGCTGACCGAAGCTGTATTTGAAGAAGTAGATACGATTAGACAAACGAAGAAAAAGCAAGTTATCGTTGACTTTACTCAGCAAGATGAAGCTAGATTTGAATCACTCGGAGAGCTGGTAGTGTATACTTCTATAGATGAACTCAATAACAAAGACTTCACCGAGGAACAGCAAAATCAAGCTGATATTTATTTCGATGAACAATTGCTGCAGGTTACGGATCGGTTTATGGAACAGTATCAATTGCAGTCAGAAAAAATCGAGCAAGAGCCTATCGAGAAGCTGCCAATTTGGCGCAAGACGCACACATTAGATATTTTTCCTAACCAGATGACTTAACAGATAGTTTAGAGATACTTAATCTGCTAACTACGTTGTATGAAACTGAATAGAAAGCAAATCGGCGGGCTTGTCCCGCTTTTATTTTGCAATCGATTAAGTTAAGCATACAAGAACATTAGTAATATAAGAATCAATAGTGTAAAATGAAAAATAAGAGAAATGTACAGGAGAGAAGGATTTATACATGTCGATGTTTTTAGATCAAGTGACAGTAAACGTTAAAGCAGGTAACGGCGGGGACGGAATAGTTGCTTTTAGACGTGAAAAATATGTACCTGACGGCGGACCAGCCGGAGGAGATGGCGGAATCGGCGGAAATATTGTATTTGTAGTCGATGAAGGTCTGAGGACTTTAATGGACTTCAGGTATAATCGCCATTTCAAAGCAAAGAATGGTGAAAACGGTATGTCCAAAGGTATGCATGGTCGTGGAGCAAAAGATTTGTTTGTAAAGGTTCCGCCTGGAACAGTCGTTAAAGATGCTCAAACAGGGCAGCTTTATGCTGACCTCATCAATCATGGACAAGAAGCAGTCATTGCTAAAGGCGGCCGCGGCGGAAGAGGCAATATTCGGTTTGCTACTCCAAGAAACCCAGCTCCAGAAATTGCTGAGAATGGTGAACCGGGAGAAGAAAAAGAAATTGAATTAGAATTAAAAGTTCTTGCTGATGTTGGGCTGGTTGGATTTCCTTCTGTAGGGAAGTCGACATTACTGTCTGTTGTATCAGCTGCTAGACCAAAAATCGGTGCCTACCATTTTACAACGATTGTACCAAATCTGGGTATGGTAGAAACAGAAGAGGGCAGAAGTTTCGTGTTAGCGGACATGCCGGGACTAATTGAAGGAGCTTCTCAAGGAGTAGGACTGGGTATCGAATTTCTTCGTCATATCGAACGTACGCGAGTCCTCTTGCATGTTATAGATATGAGCGGCATTGAAGGCAGAGATCCGTTTGAGGATTATCAGACGATCAATAATGAACTGCAGCAATATGATTTAAAACTGCGTGAAAGACCGCAGATCGTGATTGCGAATAAGATGGATATGCCTGATGCTCCAGATAACCTTGAAACCTTTAAAAAGAACCTTCAGGAAGCTGGAGAAGAACCAGAGATATTTGAAGTTTCGGCTATTTCACAAAAAGGATTGACAGCTGTTCTATCTAGAACCGCTGATCTACTTGAAACGACTCCAGAATTTCCATTATATGATGAAGAAACCGATCAAGAAGAAAGAGTTCTTTACAAGCATACGCCTGCAACGGATCACTTCAATATTATGCGCGAGCCAGACGGTACTTGGGTATTATCTGGGGAAAAACTTGAAAAACTATACCGCATGACGAATTTTGCCCACGATGAATCTATCATGCGATTTGCGCGTCAAATCCGTGGAATGGGTATTGATGAAGCATTAAGAGAAAAAGGCGCTAAAAATGGAGATGCTGTTCGTATAGATACATTTGAGTTTGAATTTGTAGAGTAATGAGCAGTTTATCAAGTTAATTTCGATATAGAATTTGAGGAAAGCTATGGATTTATTATTTTTAGGGACAGGGTCTGGTGTTCCAGCTAAACACCGCAATGTATCGAGTATCGCCCTTAAGTTATTAGAAGAACGAAATAGTATCTGGCTGTTTGACTGCGGGGAAGCCACTCAGCATCAGATTCTTCATACTACAGTAAAGCCTAGAAAAATCGAGAAAATTTTTATTACGCATATGCATGGTGACCATATCTTTGGACTGCCGGGTTTGATCAGCAGCAGAGCTTTTCAAGGCGGAGAGTCTACTCTGACGATTTACGGACCAGCGGGGATCAAACAGTTTGTTCTTTCTAGTCTTCGATTTTCTGCTACGCATATCAAATATCCGATAAAATTTGTAGAATTCAGTGAAGACGGTCTGATTTTTGAAGATGAACAATTTAAAGTATCTGTAAAAAAACTGAAGCATGGAATCCCATCATTCGGTTTTAGAATTGAAGAAGCGGATCATGAGGGAACGTTGAAAGCAGAGGATTTAAAGATGCTTGGCGTTCCGTTCGGTCCCTTGTTTGGCAAGCTGAAAAATGGAGAGACTGTAACGCTCGAAGATGGCAGAGTGATTGATGGGAAGGACTATATCGGACCTGCTCAAAAGGGACGTATCGTAACCATCCTGGGAGATACACTTAAAACCGAAAACAGTCGCCTGCTTGCCCAAGATGCAGATGTACTAGTCCATGAAAGTACCTTTGATCACTCAGATAGCCAGCTGGCAAAAAGTTATAACCATTCAACCAATTTGCAAGCAGCAGAGACTGCAAAAGAGGCTGGAGCGAAGAAGTTGTTGTTGACACATATCAGTGCTCGTTATTTAGCAAAGGATGTGCAGAATCTTCAATCAGAAGCTAGAAAAGTTTTTGACTCAACGTGGGTTATGCATGACCTTAAAGAAGTGAATATACCACTTGAAAAAGAAGGAGAAGATTAAATGACTCAATTAGAAGGGAAAATCGTTCTGATCACTGGTGCCTCTTCTGGAATCGGCGAAGCAATGGCTTATGAAGCAGCAGCTAAAAATGCAACAGTCCTACTATGTGCCAGAAGAGAAGATAAGCTTAAAGAAGTGAAGGATAAATGTGAAAGTATCAGTAATAAGCCTGCATATGTTTATACTTTAGATGTTTCTGATCCTGATGGAATTGATAATGTAATGGAAAGAATCAAATCTGAGGTAGGCGCTATAGATGTACTGATCAATAATGCTGGTTTTGGTCATTCAGAGACTTTCCTGTCTTATGACCTTAAAAAAGCTGAAAGTATGTTCAGAGTCAACGTTTTAGGGTTGATGTACTTATCACAGATAGCTGCAATTCAAATGGCAGATCGCAGAAGCGGTCATATTATCAATGTGGGATCTATCGCTGGTAAGGTCGCTACACCGAAGTCATCTGTTTATTCTGCTTCAAAATTTGCAGTGATCGGTTTCAGCAATGCTTTGCGATTAGAGCTTAAGCCTTTGAACATCAAAGTAACAACGATTAATCCGGGACCAGTCGATACGGCTTTCTTTGATGAGTTTGATCCTTCTGGCGACTATCTGAATCGTATCCGTTCTTTCGTTTTAACGAGTCAGGAAGTTGCTGAAAAAACCATTAAAGTCATTGGTACGAACAAACGAGAGGTGAATCTTCCATTTAGTTTAGGAGGCGCTTCTAAATTTTATTCCTTGTTTCCTGCTCTAGGTGATTACTTAATATTGACTTCATTTGATAAGAAGTAGGACAAGAAAAATGAATTTTTTCCTTTTACATGTTATTCTTCAATCAGAAAAGGATGAAAAAGGAGCGTTTTTAAGATGAAAAAACAATGGAGTATTGTGGGCGCGATCGTTTTAGTATTGCTGGGGGCTATTTTATCAGTGTTGAACGTGGAGCCTGTTCCGGTCAATTTTTGGTTTGCAACGTATGAGTGGCCATTGATAATTGTGATTTTAGGATCTCTTTTATTGGGTTCTTTAATTGCTTCTTTACTATCAACTGTTAAGATCTATCAAGAGACCAAAATGCGCAAAGATGCCGAGAAAACCGCAAGCGAGCTTAAAGAAAACGAGCAAACAAGAATCAATGCAGTCAAATCTGACTATGAAACGCAAATAGAAGAATTAAAAGCTGAATTAAAAGCAAAAAACGAGCAGCAGACAACCAACACATATTCTGCAGCTGATGATCAAAATTCGATGGGGAATCGTACATTTTGATTCATAGATAGGAGGAGCTATGAATAAACACAAAATAGCAATATTGACTGATTCAGGAGCGGATGTACCTGAAAGCGTCAAAGAACAATTTAATGTAAAAGTCATTCCTTTAAAAATCATCTTTAAAGACGGAGAGTATGTTGATAAACTCAATATTACTGCTGAAGAAGTCTATAAGAGGATGGAAAAAGAAATTCCGAAAACTTCATTACCAGACGGCGAAGCCATTAAAGAGATTCTGAATGAGATCAAAGCTGAAGGATATGAAAAAGTTATTGCTGTTACGATCTCAAGCGGATTAAGCGGTACAAACAATATGATGCGCATTGTCGCTGAAGAATACAAGGATATGGATATTTTTGTTCTGGATACAAAGAATATTGGTATCGGATCTGGATTTTCTGCAGTAGAAGCTGCCTTTCAAGCTGATCAGGGTCTGACGTTTGAGGAAATTAGAGCTAATTTACAGAAAAGTGCGGAAAAAGCAAAAGTTTATTTCCATGTTCCAACGCTTGAATATCTGCAAAAAGGCGGAAGAATCGGATTGGTTCAGTCTGTTCTCGGCAGTGTGATGAACTTGAAACCTGTTATCACTTGTAATGAAGACGGAATCTATCATACAGTTGCTAAAGTTCGCGGTAAAGCCAAATCTGTTAATAAAACAATTGAACTGGTTGAGGAATATGCTGCTAACTCCAATAAATATAATTTAGCTGTTGCCTATGGCGGAGAAACTGCTATTGAGGAAGCCAAATCTATTCGAGAAGAATTGAAGAAGAAACTACCAAAGTATGAACATTTCTTCTTTGATCAAGTCAGTCCGGCGCTAGGTGTCCACACAGGACCGGGATTGATTGGGATAGGTGTCCAGCTTCTAGACGATAAATAGAGTAAAAGCAAGAGCTTTGGGCTAAAGTAAACCATTGCTCATGCTTTTTTTATTGCACGTTTAAACAGCCAAGGAGTGAAATGATTGAGTCTTAGTCAAACAAAAAAATGGACCATTGCAGCTGAGCATGACAGAACCTTAGTAAATAAACTTTCTGCTGAACTGGATCGTTCAGCATTATTTATTCAGCTGTGTCTGAATAGAGGACTGACGTCAAAAGAAGAAATCGAAACCTTTCTTCATCCGGATGAAAGCTGGTTTCATGATCCATATGCGTTATATGATATGGAAAAAGTCATTGAAAGAATCTCTGCAGCTATAGAAAGCGGAGAGTCGATTATGATCTATGGAGATTACGATGCAGATGGAGTAACCAGTACAGCTATCCTTTATGAAACACTTGAAGCAATCGGAGCCAATGTAGAGTATTTTATCCCTAACCGGTTTGTTGAAGGATACGGACCAAACAAAAATGCTTTTGAAAGCTTTCTGGAACAGGGCACAAATTTGATCATTACGGTAGATAATGGAGTAGCTGGGCACGAAGCAATCCATTACATACAGGAAAAGGGTATCGATGTAATTGTAACGGATCATCATGAAATGCCGGATCAATTGCCCGATGCCTATGCGATTATACATCCTAACCATCCAAGTGGTCAGTATCCTTTTAAAGATTTATCAGGTGCCGGAGTGGCTTTAAAAGTTGCGACGGCGCTGTTGGGTGAACTGCCGACAGAATTGCTGGATTTAGCGGCAATTGGAACGGTTGCTGACTTAGTTGCTTTGAAGGACGAAAATAGAGCCATCGTCACATTTGGTCTTAAAGCTATGCAGCAGACACAAAGAGTAGGAATATTGAGTTTGTTTGAAGCTTTATCTGTCTCTTTAAAAGAAATAGATGAAACGACAATCGGCTTCAAAATCGCACCACCTATCAATGCCATCGGCCGACTTGAAAGTGCCGGTCCGGTAGTCGAGCTGCTGACGACATTTGATGAGCAAAGAGCAAAAGAAATCGCCGGGTTTTTAGATCAGAAAAATAATGAGCGAAAAGAAATCGTCAAAGACATTACAGCAGAAGCAATGACGATGCTTGCGGAACAAAAAGACTCTCTAGTCCATGTGCTGGCTAAAGAAGGTTGGCATGAAGGCGTATTGGGTATCGTTGCCAGTCGAATTGTCTCTGAGACAGGGAAACCAACTATCGTATTGAACTTGAATCCAGAACTTGGAGAAGCAAAAGGGTCTGGAAGAAGTATACAGGCATTTAATTTATTTGAAGAAGGTAACGCTGTAAGAAATCTATTTAAGCATTTTGGTGGACACCATATGGCTGCTGGAATGACATTGCCCATAGAGAATATTCAGCCGCTAAAAACTGCATTAGAACAAGCGGCAGAAAAAATACAGCAGTCGTCCGACTTTACAGATGAAATAGAAGTAGACGAAAAAGTTGCACTTCAAGATATTTCTTTGAAAGCCATAAACGAAATTGAACAGTTAAAGCCTTTTGGGACAGAAAATCCAAAACCTTTGTTCATGTTTGAAAAAGTATACCCTAAACAATCTAGAGCCATTGGCGCAGACCGCGCACATTTAAAGCTGAATATTGCTCAAGATGATGTTATGCTGGATGTTATTGCATTTAACTATGGTAAAGCTGCGGAAGCTTTAACTGACCAAACGCGTATTTCGCTCGTAGGAACATTGGAAATCAACGAATGGAACGGCACTAAAAAACCGCAAATGCAAATGGTTGATCTTAAATTCTCAGATGCAGTCATTATCGACAAGCGATCTTCTGACTTGAAAAAATCTGACTTTGCAGTACCGGATGTAACATATGTATTTTTCGGAGAAAAGCTTTATGAAAAAGCTAATGGATACGTGCACGATCAATCAGAAGCATTATTGATCAAGGATAAGGAAGCTGCAGAGGCATTTACTGCTCATCAGAGCTACATGCTTGTAGATTGTCCAGAATCTCTTGAACAGTTGGAGCGGACGGTAAAAGGGAACCATCAACAGACCCTATATTGTATGTTCTACACCCCAGATAGTTATTATCTTACGGGACTGCCGAATAGAACTCACTTTTCAAAAGTATACAAATTCTTGGCCAAACACAAATCAATTGATCTTAAAACAAAGGGATCCTTAATGGCTGATTACTTGAAAATCGATAAAAAGTTATTGAAATTCATAATCAGGGTGTTTTTAGATGCCGGATTTGTTACAATAGAAAATGGACTGCTAAAAGTTCGTATGACTGCTGAAAAAGCAGATTTAACAAGTACAGCACAGTATCAGCAAAGAGAACGTAAAATCGAAGTGGAAGAAAAAATTTTATATAGTTCTTTTAAAGAGCTTGCCGAACTGTTAAGAAGCTTTATTTAAATGAGTGTTACAAACACAAAGGAGTAATGACCATGGATTTGAAAAAGTATGTTGCAGATGTGCCTGATTTTCCGCAAGAAGGCATAACTTTTAGAGATATTTCGCCACTAATGGCTGACGGGAAAGCTTATGGAGAAGCTACACAGAAAATTGTCGAGTATGCAAAAGACAAAGAAGTCGATATGATCGTTGGACCAGAAGCTCGTGGATTTATTGTCGGCTGTCCAGTAGCTTTTGAACTGGGGATTGGGTTTGCACCTTGTCGCAAGAAAGGCAAGCTGCCTAGAGAAACAGTAGAAGTCAATTACGGATTAGAGTATGGTAACGATATACTTCAGCTTCATAAAGATGCTATCCAGCCAGGACAAAAAGTTCTTGTTTGTGATGATTTACTTGCAACAGGCGGAACGATTGCTGCAACAATCGAACTAGTTGAAAAACTGGGTGGAGAAGTTGTCGGAACAGCCTTTTTAATTGAATTAAAAGATTTGAACGGCAGAGATAAAATTAAAAATTATGATATTTTCACTTTAATGGACTATTAAAAATCAAGAGTGTTGTACATGGTGGGACTGATTTCTAAATCATTCTGCCAAGTGCAGCACTTTTTTTATGAACGATTTATCTTTAAATCGAAATATTTTTTTAGTATAATTTACTTACAATTTATAAGGAGTTGTTACGAGTGGAGCAATCCAGAATTTTACCTGAAATCAATCAATCAAAAGGGATGGAGTTTGGTCTTTACACCTTAGGAGATCACTTACCGAATCCGCATACGGGGAAACGGATTTCAGCACAACAAAGAATTAAAGAAATTATTGAAACGGCTGTGTTGGCAGAAGAAGCAGGTCTGGATACTTTTCAGATAGGTGAATCTCATCAAGATTCATTTATCTCCCAAGCCCATATGATCATCTTGTCTGCAATTGCTCAGGCCACAGACAGTATCAAGTTGTCGTCTGGCGCTACTATTATCAGTACTTCAGATCCAGTTCGTGTGTTTGAAGATGCAGCAACCATTGATCTGATTTCAAATGGAAGAATGGAGATCGTAGCCGGCAGAGCCTCTCGTATAGGGCTTTTTGATTTGTTGGGATATGATTTGAATGACTACGAAGGACTTTTTGAAGAAAAATTTGATCTGTTGTTGAAAATCAATGAGAATGAAATCGTGAATTGGAGTGGGAAATACCGTCCGTCTTTAAAAAATGCCCATATCATACCAAGACCGGATCATCCTAAAGGTGGTCTGCCGATCTGGCGAGCAGTCGGCGGATCCTATGCTTCGGCTCAAAAAACTGGACGAATAGGCGTGCCGATGTATCAAGCGCATTTAGGCGGACCAGCCTCTGAATTTAAAAAGCCGATCGACCTTTATAAAGAGACCGCAAGCGCAGCTGGATATCAGCAAAATGACCTGCGTATCGCAACAGCCGGCTTTTTCTTTACGGATGAGAATAAAATGGATGCCTTTCGAGCTTATTATCCTCATGTAAATGAAGGAATGAAAAGAACAAATGGTCAAGGGTTCCCTAAGCAGGCTTTCGCGCACGGACAAGACTATCGGAGTGTTATCAATGTAGGAGACCCTGAACTGATTATTGAAAAGATTCTTTATCAGCATGAATTGTTCGGACATCATCGTTATATTGCTCAATTAGATTTCGGTGGTGTACCGATGGAAGATATCAAGCGAAATATTCATATTATTGGAGAAAAAATACTTCCAGCCATTAAAAAACATACCAAAAAATAAAGGAGAGATGTAATGAATATCCTGGTTTTATCCGGATCCAATGTAGGGAACAAAACAGCCATTGCTTCTAAATCTGTATTTGACGTAATAAAGAACCGTTACGGAGCTGAACATAACATTCAGTTCATAGATTTAAAAGAAAAAGAGATGCAGTTTAGTGACGGCAGAAACTATCTCGACTATACAGGAGATACAAAAGAAGTCACACAGCAGATCATGGATGCAGATATCCTTTTTTTCGGTACTCCGATTTTTCAGGCCTCTATCCCAGCCTCATTAAAGAATCTTTTTGACCTATTGCCTCAGAATGCTTTGAGGAACAAGACTTGCAGTATTCTTACAACTGCAGGATCCAATATGCATTTTTTAGTACCAGAACAGCAGCTTAAACCGATTCTCGGATATATGAAATCCAATGTAGTACCTAACTATGTATATATATTGGATACGGACTTCGACAAAGACACGATTTATAACGATGATATCCATTTTAGAATACAGAAATTGGTAGAAGATACTTTAATTCTGGCTAGGGCTTATAAAGAAATCCAAAGACAAGAAGAAGAAGCTTACGGATTTTAACAAAAAAGAATCTGCGGCAGTTTGATCATACTGCCGCAGATTCTTTTTTTATTTAATAAATGTGGCTTCTGTATAGAGAAACAACTTTTCCAAGAATGGAGACATCTGAAAGGATGATAGGATCCATCGTGTCATTTTCGGGTTGAAGACGGAAATAACCATCTTCTTTGTAAAATCTCTTGCAGGTTGCTTCGTCTTCGTCTGTCATGGCAATAACGACATCGCCGTTTAGAGCAGTTTCCTGTTTACGGACGATTACTTGATCGCCGTCCAGGATACCGGCATTTATCATACTGTTTCCGCGAATGGTAAGCATGAATAGGTTACCTTTTTCAAGTTCAAGGTCACTGGGAATCGGGAAATAATCAGTCGCTTCTTCAACAGCCAGGATTGGTTCACCGGCAGTTACTACACCCAGCAAAGGAATATGATTCTCAAATTCATCGATACCGATCTTGATCAAGCCTTCTTTAGTAAACTCAATGGCTCTTGGCTTGGAAGGGTCTCTGAGAATAAAGCCGTTTTTTTCCAGTCTGGCTAAGTGACCGTGTACAGTTGAAGTAGAAGAAAGATCAGTTGCTGATCCAATCTCACGGACTGTAGGCGGATAACCTCGTTTATTTACCTGCTCATAAATATAGCGCAATATTTCTATTTGTTTTTCGCCTTTTCGGCCTCTAGTCGTCATTAAGTAACACCTCATCCTTTCAAGATTCATACAAACAATGATTTTTTAAAAGTGTTCTTGTTTCAAGTTGTTGTTATAGGCTTATATAGTCGTTTACTTAAAAAAATTATATCATAAACCGAACATTGAATCAAACGAATGTTCGAAAAATATCAGAGAAGAATCCAGTGAAAGTCTGTACAAGCGAGATTAGAAACAGAAGTGCTCAGTTTTCAGACTTTTAATCATTTCAAAGAGCGTGTATACTGAATAAACAAAGAATATAGGAGGAATAGAATGCTGCCAAAAGACCAATTAGATCGAATTAATGCACTCGTTCGCAAAGAAAGAAGCGAAGGTTTGACAGATGCCGAAAAGGCAGAACAAAAAGATTTGAGGGAAAAATATATCAAAGCTTTCCGTTCAGGAATGAGAACACACATTGAAGGAATGAAGGTCGTTGACCCCGAAGGAAAAGATGTTACACCAGAAAAACTGAAGCAAATTCAAAAGGATAAAGGCATTCACGATAGATAGCCTGATTTTTTATTGTACTGATTTATGCCGAGGAGAGTGTTATTTATGAAAGCGTTGAAAAAAATCGGCATAAATAGTACAATGACCTAGAGCTTTACTATTTTTAAAAATAGAAAGGAATGAATTTTTTTGTTTGATAAAACTGATCAAATGGCTGTAGATACAATTCGAACTCTGAGTATCGACGGCGTTCAGAAAGCCAATTCCGGACATCCTGGATTACCAATGGGGGCTGCTCCAATGGCGTATACTTTGTGGACTCGCCACTTGAATGCCAATCCCAAAAATTCAAAATGGTTCAACCGTGACCGTTTCATCTTATCAGCGGGACATGGATCTATGTTGTTATACAGTCTTCTGCACTTATCAGGATATGACGTGACAATAGAAGATTTGAAAAACTTCCGTCAATTTGACAGCCGTACTCCCGGACATCCTGAAGTTCATGTTACAGATGGTGTCGAAGCGACAACTGGTCCATTAGGACAAGGTGTTGCTAATGCTGTTGGTATGGCAATGGCTGAAGCTCATTTAGCAGCAACATACAATAAAGACGATTATAACCTTGTAGATCACTATACTTATGCTCTTTGCGGCGACGGTGATTTAATGGAAGGTGTTTCTCAAGAAGCGGCTTCTTTAGCAGGTCACCTGCAGTTAGGTAAATTGATTATGCTTTATGATTCAAACGATATTTCTTTAGATGGTCCTACTTCAAAGGCATTCACTGAAGATGTCGGTAAACGTTTTGAAGCATATGGCTGGGAACATATCTTAGTTGAAGATGGCAATGATCTGGAAGCGATCGATCAAGCTATTACAGCAGCTAAACAAACAACGGACAAACCTACATTGATTGAAATCAAAACCATTATCGGTTTTGGTGCACCTAACGCTGGAACACATACTGTTCATGGCGCTCCGCTTGGAACAGAAGGCGTAACAGCTACTAAGGAAGCGTATGGCTGGGAAGGAGAAGACTTCTTCGTACCAGAAGCAGTTGCTGCTCGATTCAAAGAATATATGGTTGAAAAAGGAAGCAAAGCTGAAGAAGAATGGAACAACTTGCTGGACAGCTATAAATCTGCTCATGCAGAATCAGCAGAAAAATTTGAATTAGCATTAAGCGGGGAGCTTCCAGAAAACTGGGATAGAAATCTTCCAGTTTATACTGAAGGCGACAAAGCTGCAGCAACCAGAGCAACAAGCGGAGAAGTGTTAAATGCATTGTCTCAATCTATTCCGAATCTATGGGGAGGTTCAGCAGACTTATCTGGATCTAATAACACCATGATGAAAGAACAGACAGACTTCCAGCCAGGACAATATGCAGGAAGAAACATCTGGTATGGTGTGCGAGAATTTGCGATGACAGCTGCCTTAAACGGTATCCTTCTTCATGGAGGAACAAAATCGTATGTGGGAACATTCTTTGTCTTCAGTGATTATTTACGTCCAGCAGTTCGTTTAGCAGCCCTTTCTGAGATTCCGGCTATTTATGTACTGACACATGATTCGATTGCGGTTGGTGAAGATGGACCGACTCACGAACCGGTTGAACAATTATCAAGTTTCCGCGGTATGCACAATCTTTCAGTCATCAGACCTGCTGATGGAAATGAAGTCGCAGCTGCTTGGGAAATTGCCTTGAAATCTACTGACAGACCTACAATGTTAGTACTGACACGTCAAGGACTGCCTGTATTGCCGAACTCTGCTTCCCTAGCAAGAGAACAGGTGAAAAAAGGAGCTTACGTTATTTCTCCTGCAGATAAAGAAACTCCAGAAGGCATCCTGATTGCTACAGGATCTGAAGTATCATTAGCGATCGAAGCTCAAAAAGCGCTGAAAGAACAAGGGAAAGATGTTTCTGTAGTCTCTATGCCGAGTCAAGATCTATTTGAACAGCAATCCAAAGAGTATAAAGAATCAGTATTACCTGCCGATGTATTAAGTCGTGTAACCATTGAAATGGGCTCTTCCTTCGGATGGGACCGTTATGCCGGACCTAAAGGCGCAATGCTTTCCATCGATAAATTCGGTGCTAGCGGCAATGGTACTGAAGTAGTGAAACAATACGGCTTTACAAAAGATAATATTGTTAAAACTTATTTATCACTAGGTTAATTTATTTAACAAAAACTGAATTTATATAATCAGTGAGTCTTTCTCTAAGCTTACAGAGTCAAAAATCCTTATAAGGATTTTTGACTATTGTGCTGGAAAAAGACTCGCTGTTTTTATCGCTTTTGAGAAATGTTTATAAAACGGTCAGTTTAGGTTTATTTTTTGTTGAAATTTGTGTAAAATAATCGAGTGAGTAATTAGAATTAGTACGTCTGTTTATTTAATAGGCTATTTAATCATTGATTCTATATTAACCAGTAATTTAGAGAGGAGTGAAACAATGCCTACATTCGGTTGGATCATTTTAGTAATTGTAGCGCTTATCGGCGGTTTAGTCGGTGGATTCTTTATTTCAAGAAAATACATGATGGATTATTTTGAAAAAAATCCGCCAATCGATGAAAATATGCTTCGCATGATGATGCTGCAAATGGGACAGAAGCCATCTGAAAGAAAAATCAATCAAATGATGAGTCAGATGAAGTCTCAACAAAGAAAGAAAAATAATGATAAAAAGAAATAGTATGATTTGACTACTCTAATGATTTGGTCAATACCTAAAAAAAGCAAACGGGCATGATTGATTGCCCGTTTGCTTTTTATACAAAAATGACACCGTGTCATAATTAGTTATATTTCATTATACTGTTATATTAAAAAGGAGAATCAAATAATGGGTATATTCAAACGATTGAGTTGGTTTTTCCTTAGAGAGAAAAAGTCCTATATCATTGGTGTTGCTTCGCTGATAATCGTAGCCTTGCTGCAACTGATTCCGCCAAGGATTATTGGAATCGTCGTAGATGAGATCGCTACAGATAGAATTACAGCACAGTCTCTTATTTTCTGGTTGGCTATCTTAGTCATATCTGCACTCGGTCAGTACTTTTTCAGATATCTTTGGAGGATGAAAATCTGGGGTAACGCGGCAAAATTAGAGCAAACAATGAGAGAGAAATTATATAAACATTTTACTAATATGGATAATCAGTTTTTTCAGAGATATCGTGCAGGAGATTTAATGGCACATGCAACAAATGACCTAAGAGGATTGCGTATGGTAGCCGGTGGCGGGATTCTTACGCTGGCTGATGCCATCAGTGTCGGATTAACGACTTTAATAGCCATGATGATCGTTGTCGATGTTAAACTGACTCTGATAGCCGTCATTCCTTTACCGCTGCTGGCTTTGACCTCACGAGTTCTCGGTCAGAAGCTTCACATGCGATTCAGAGATGCACAAGCAGCGTTTTCACAATTAAATGATAAAGTTCAGGAAAGTATTCAAGGTATTAAAGTATTGAAAACATTCGGACAAGCAAAAGAAGATATTGAAGAATTTGAAGGTCAGACGGATAATGTTGTGGCTAAGAACCGATTGGTATATAAAATCGATTCCCTTTTTGATCCAGCTATTACTTTTATTATGGGGATATCTTACTTTCTGACAATTCTTGTCGGTGGTTTGCTGATAACAGATGGAGATATTTCAATTGGTGATCTTGTCACCTTTATTAGTTATATCGGGATGCTGGTTTGGCCGATGTTTGCAATTGGCCGCCTGTTCAATATTATTGAACGAGGTGCAGCAAGTTATGATCGAATCGAAAATTTACTAAAAGAAAAGTCTTCAATTATTGAAAGAGAAAAGGCATCAACTCGACCTGTACACGGAAACCTGGAATTCGATATCCAAAGATTCAAGTATCCGGATGAAGAAGTTGTAACGCTTCATGATGTAAACTTCACTATCAAAGCAGGTCACACGTTAGGGATCGTAGGTAAAACCGGCGCTGGTAAGACATCGATCTTAAAGCTGCTGCTTAGAGAGTTTGATCATTATAAGGGAACCATCAAGTATGGTGGTCTGGACATTCGAGAGTATACTTTAGATGCTTTACTAAAGCATATTGGATACGTCCCGCAGGATAACTATCTTTTCTCTACAACGATCAGAGATAATATTCGTTTTGCAGATCCTTCGCTTCCACAAGAAGTTGTCGAAGAAGCTGCAAGACTTGCTGATATTCACGAGGATATCTTAGAGTTGCCGGATGGATATGATACTCAAGTCGGTGAAAGAGGAGTCTCGCTTTCTGGAGGGCAGAAACAGAGGATTTCTATTGCCAGATCGATTATCACAAATCCTGAACTGATGATTTTGGACGATTCGCTTTCAGCAGTTGATGCGAAAACTGAAGAAAGCATCCTATCCGGATTAAAAGAAAAACGTCAGAATCAGACAACAATTATCGCAGCCCATCGTATCAGTTCTGTTATGCATGCTGAAGAAATCATTGCTGTCGAAAACGGAACGATAGTGGAACGGGGTACGCATGAAGAACTGCTGCAACTCGGCGGCTGGTATAAAGATATGTATCAACAGCAGCAACTAGAGCAAAAACTGGAAGGAGCCGAATAAGATGGAACAAACCGTATCTCGAGATCGAACGATTCCTTTCAAAAAGCAAATGCATATATTGAAAAGAATAGTAAAATATGCACATCCTTATAGAAAGCAATTTGCTGCTGCAGTCGTTCTCAGTATATTACTGGCGATCATCAATGCAATACTGCCTAGAATCATTCAAATCTTTATCGATGATCATTTAACACCGGGCGGCGTTACGCTTGGAACGATTGTGTTTTTTGCTTCTCTGCATTTTGGAGTGACATTGCTCAGAATGGTCGTCTGGTACTTTGAATTATATATATTCAATATGGCTTCTGAACGCACAGTTAAACACATTCGTGAAAGTTTGTATAAAAAACTGCACAGTCTGGGGATGAGATTCTTTGATCAGACCTCGACAGGTTGGATCATTACACGTGCTACGAATGATACAGAAGCAATGAAAGACTTCTGGAATGTGTTTCTGACCATTATGCAAGGTATTTTTGGTGTAGTGATATCTTTAGGGGCGATGTTTGCACTCGATGCTTCTGTAGCAATCTGGATTTTGCTATTTGCACCGATTTTACTGGTTATTATTAGGTTTTATCAGGTTTACAGCTCCAAAACTTATGGAGAAATGAAATCTAAGTTAAGTTCGCTGAACACGAAGTTAGCAGAGACCATTAATGGGATGTCGATCATTCAACAATTCAGGCAGGAAAAAAGATTGCAGAAAGAATTTGAAGAAACCAATCAATCTTATTTTGATTCTAGGTACTCAATGGTTAGAATTAATGCAATCTTGTTGAGCCCTGTTATTAACTTCCTATACGCAATGGCGGTCGTGCTGATTCTTGCTATCTTCGGAGTTGAAGCTTTAAACAGTCCAGTCGAAGTAGGGGTCGTCTATCTTTTTACAACGTATGCCAATAACTTTTTCAGACCCTTGACAAGTTTGATGGATAGTTTGAGTTTATTCCAAGACGGTATTGTATCGAGCAGTCGTATTCTTACGGTAATGGACAACGAAGAATATGCACCTGCTCAGAAAGAAATACAAGGTGCAGAAATTGTATCTGGAAAAATCGAATTTAAAAATGTAACCTTCTCTTATGATGGTAAGTCGGATGTATTGAAAGATATCAGCTTTACCGTCAACCCTGGACAAACAATCGCACTTGTCGGACATACAGGAAGCGGTAAGTCTTCTATTATTAGCGTACTCATGCGGTTCTACGATTTCCAGAAAGGAGAAGTCTTGATTGACGGACGTTCTATCAAAGATTTTCCAATGCGCGAACTGCGTAAGAAAACTGGATTAGTTTTGCAGGATCCGTTTTTATTCTACGGAACGATCAAAGACAATATTCGAATAAAAAATGATACCATTCAAGATCATGAGATTATTAAAGCAGCAGAGTTTGTTCAAGCGGATCATTTTATTGAGGATCTGCCGGGAGAGTACGATGCCAAAGTTGTTGAACGAGGGGCAAGTTTCTCAAGCGGACAGAAACAGTTGATTTCATTTGCCAGCACAATCGTCCGGGATCCGAAAATCCTTATTCTTGACGAAGCAACTGCTAATATCGATACGGAGACAGAAACGCTGATTCAAGAAGGCTTAAATAGAATGCGTACTGGCCGTACGACGGTGGCGATCGCACATAGACTTTCTACGATTCGTGACGCAGACCAGATTCTTGTCCTTGATAAAGGGCGCATCATTGAAAGAGGAACCCATGATGAACTAATTGCCAGCGGAGGCAAGTACAAGGATATGTATGAATTGCAGAATATCGGATTGCAAACAACCTGATGAATTAAAAATAAAAAGGGATGAGACCGCAGCTGGCCTCATCCCTTTTTAATTGAGTAGGATTATTTTTTTACAGATATCTGATCCAGTTCTTCAAAAGACTGTTGAATTTTATCAGAATAATATTGATTTATATCATCGACACCTTCAAGTTTTCTTTCAACATAGAATGGATCGCCGATTTTGACAACGGCTTTCTTTCTTTTGAAAATATCTTTAATCGTATAAGGACCTTCATAGACAACAGGAACAATAGGACGCTTGCTCATTCTGGCGATTGTCACAGCGCCGCCTTTCAGCTCTTGAGAGTGGCGTGTTCCGGTTGGGAAAATCACAAGACTCAACTTATTTTCTTTTAATATTTTTATAGGCTTCTTAATAGCGCTCGGTTTTGGGTTGTCCCGGTCTACTGGAAAAGCATTCAGATTTGAAATAAACCATCCAAATAGTTTGTGATTGAACAATTCTTTTTTAGCCATAAAACAAAATTGTCTGGGACTGGCTGCCAGTGCTATGAACACCGGATCAATCAGTGAACGATGCGGTGCGATCAATACGTATGTTTCATCTTTAGGGAGTTTATCTCTGTTGATATAGGTAGGCTTACCATTGAAAATATAGAGGAGTATGCGAACGAATCCTCTTACAAAAGTAAAAAACACTTTTTACACTTCCTTTACCTTTTCTTTGAACTACATAATTATGATGCATTCTAAATCAAGAAGCAAGGTTTTTCTAAAAAGTTTGCTATTTGTACAAAAAGTATGTATAATGATTAACGGTGTAAAAAACACTAATTTCACACTTTATTGGATGTATCAAATGGTGCTCTAAAGCCATGGAGTGTTTGATACAAATGAAAATAAAGGAAGAAAAAAACCAATATGGAGGAATGTACAAATGGCAGTAGTATCAATGAAACAACTATTAGAATCAGGCGTTCACTTTGGTCACCAAACACGTCGCTGGAACCCTAAAATGAAACGTTATATCTTTACAGAAAGAAACGGCATCTACATCATCGACTTGCAAAAAACAGTTCGTATGATCGATCAAGCGTACAACTATGTTCGCGAAATCGCTGAAGATGGTGGAACAGTTCTTTTTGTAGGAACTAAAAAACAAGCTCAAGATGCAATCAAAGAAGAAGCAATCAGAGCTGGCGCTTACTACATCAACCACCGTTGGTTGGGTGGAACGCTGACTAACTGGGATACAATCCAAAAACGTATTACTCGTTTGAAAGAATTAGAAAAAATGGAAGAAGATGGTACTTTTGAAGTCCTTCCTAAAAAAGAAGTAGGAATCCTGCTTAAAGAACGTGACCGTCTTGAAAAATTCTTAGGCGGAATCAAAGATATGCCTAAGCGTCCGGACGTATTATTCGTAGTAGATCCTCGTAAAGAGCATATCGCTGTTAAAGAAGCACAAAAATTGAATATCCCAATCGTTGCTATGGTAGATACCAACTGCGACCCAGACGAAATCGATGTAATCATCCCTTCAAATGACGACGCGATCCGTGCTGTTAAATTATTAACTAAAACAATGGCAGACGCTGTTATTGAAGGAAACCAAGGAGAAGAAGGATTTGAAGAAGAAGTAAAATCCGACTCACTTGATGAAATTGTTGAAGTTGTAGAAGGCGACAACGAGTAATTTAAATTATTCCGATAAAGAGCAGTTACATTTCGATTAGGAGGAATTACATTGGCAAACATTAAGGCAGCACAAGTAAAAGAGTTGCGCGACAAAACAGGCGTTGGAATGATGGACGCTAAAAAAGCACTTGTAGAAACAGATGGAGATTTAGATGCAGCAATTGACTACCTGCGTGAAAAAGGTGTATCTAAAGCAGCTAAAAAAGCAGACCGTATTGCGGCTGAAGGATTAGCGAACGTATATTCTGCAGGAGATTCTGCAGCAATTGCAGAAATCAACTCTGAAACAGACTTCGTATCTAAAAATGAAAAGTTCCAAAACCTAGTTAAAAACATTACGAAAACAATCGTTGAGAACAAACCGGCATCAGTTGAAGAAGCTCTGGAAATTGAAATGGACGGAGAAACAATCAACTCTGTAATCACTGAAGCAACTCAGACAATCGGTGAAAAAATCACTTTGCGTCGTTTTGCAGTTTTAGAGAAAGCAGACGGTCAAGTGTTCGGAGACTACGAGCACATGGGTGGACGCATCACTGTTTTAACTTTAGTTGAAGGAACAGATAACGAAGAAGTTGCGCGTAATGTTGCAATGCATATCGCAGCGATCAATCCTAAATACATCACTCGTGATGAAGTACCTCAAGAAACACGCGATCACGAATTGAGTGTATTGAAAGAACAAGCTAAAAACGAAGGTAAACCTGAGAACATCGTAGAGAAAATGGTTCAAGGTAGACTAAACAAATGGTTGGCAGAAATCAGTCTTGTAGATCAACCATACGTTAAAGATTCAGATAAAACAGTTGGCCAATATTTGGAAGAAAATGGCGCAGCAATCAAATCTTTCATCCGTTATGAAGTTGGAGAAGGAATTGAAAAACGTTCTGAAGACTTCGCGGCTGAAGTTCAAAGCCAGTTAGGCAACAAGTAAGAGTAGTCTTTAAATCAGGTAGGAGCGTTGATTTTCGCGTTCCTGCCTTTTTTAGAGCCTGATACATATCAGCGTACTTTTATAAATGACCTAGTTAAGGGAATATGGTAAACTGTATCTGAACGACTGATGGAGGGAAATCAAAATGTTAGAACCTAAGTATAAGAGAATAATATTGAAACTAAGCGGAGAAGCTTTAGCTGGGGATACAGGTTTTGGGATTCAACCTCCAACTATTGATGAGATCTGCCAAGAAATCAAAGAAGTACATGACTTGGGAATCGAAATCGCTATTGTTGTCGGCGGCGGAAATATCTGGCGAGGACACGTTGGGTCGGAAATGGGTATGGAAAGAGCACAAGCGGATTATATGGGTATGATTGCTACAATTATGAATGCCTTAGCACTGCAAGACTGTCTTGAAAATAATGGTGTGCCGACTCGAGTACAGACATCTATTGAAATGAGACAAGTGGCTGAACCTTATATTCGCAGAAAAGCAATTCGTCACCTTGAAAAAGGAAGAGTTGTCATTTTTGCCGGAGGTATCGGCAGCCCATACTTCTCAACAGATACCACAGCAGCTTTGAGAGCGGCTGAAATCAATGCAGATGTTATCATGATGGCGAAAAATAACGTAGATGGGATTTACTCTTCTGATCCAAAAATCGATAAGTCTGCTGTTAAATATGAAAAATTAACATATCTTGAAATCATTAATCAGTCACTTCAAGTTATGGATACGACGGCTTCGTCATTAAGCATGGATAATGATATTCCGCTGGTCGTATTTAATTTAAACAAAACCGGCAATATCAAACGTGTTGCATTAGGTGAAACAATCGGTACAACCGTAAGGAGGACTCACAATGAGTGATAGTATAATTAAAGACACATCAGCAAGAATGAAGAAAGCTGAACAAGCTTATGTTCGTGAACTTGGCGGGATACGAGCAGGCAGAGCCAATCCTAGTCTGCTTAACCGTGTAACAGTAGATTATTATGGAGCGCCTACACCTTTGAATCAAATTGCTCAAATTGCGGTTCCGGAAGCCAGAGTACTATTGATTACCCCTTATGATAAAAGTGCATTAGGAGATATTGAAAAAGCTTTAAACCAATCTGATATTGGTATCCCACCTTCAAATGATGGAAATGTTATTCGTTTAGTTGTACCTGCGTTGACAGAAGAGCGCAGAAAAGAAATTGCTAAACAAGTAGGAAAAGAAGCAGAAAATGCAAAAATTGCTGTAAGAAATATTCGTCGCGACGCTATTGATTCTTTGAAAAAAGCAGAGAAAAATGGCGATTTGACAAAAGACGACTTGCATGATTTTGAAGAAGAAGTTCAAAATCTCACCAACAGCAGTGTTGCAGCTATTGATAACTTGTCTGCTGAAAAAGAAAAAGAAATCTTAGACGTATAAAAAATGCAAGGAGATCTCGTCATCTCCTTGCATTCTTTATTTTATAGATTTTGGTTTATAAGTTTTATATAAATAGTTGTATATTAGTGGTACCTTTAAAATTTGTCCATAATCAATTTGTTAACCAGTTTAGTCACAACTGCAGATAGAATTAAACCAACGATATACTTAAAAACTTTATTCTTCATACAAAACGGCCTCCTTTATTGTCTAACTAACCTACTATCAGTATAACAAAATCTAAAATAGATTAATATTTTTTTGCTTTAAAGCTTCTTTAAAGCTGTACGTTAAACTGGAATCGTTAAAGTATTTAAATCCTTATAGGAATTTTAGAAATTTTAATATGGTAATTTAAGAGATTATTTACTACAATAGAATAGATGTATATTGAATACTTGGAGGTTTTGAAGTGGTAGATCATCCACATAATAAAAAAATAATCGATCTGGTTCCGGATCATGTAGCCGTTATCATGGATGGGAATGGCCGCTGGGCACAAAAGTTGGGAAAAGAACGCAAGGAAGGCCATCAAGAAGGGATGGAAGCGATTCGCCGAGTGACGGTTCGTGCCAGTCAAAGAGGTGTCAAAGTGCTCACGCTTTATGCTTTCTCTACAGAAAACTGGAAACGTCCGCCTCAAGAAGTAAAGTTTTTAATGCAGCTTCCCGTTACTTTTTTTGATCGCTTTGTGCCCGAATTGCAAGAAAATAATGTGAAAGTCAATATGATCGGTTTTCGTAAAAATGTTCCAGGGACTACTAGAAAATCAATTGAAAAGGCCATTGATCAGACTAAAGATAATACAGGAATGATTTTGAATTTTGCTTTCAATTATGGCGGAAGAGCCGAGATTATTGAAGCAACAAAGTCAGTGATTGATAAAGTATTATCGGGTGAATTGAATAAAAAGGAAGTCACTGAAGAAACACTTCAAGCAGAATTATTAACAAACTCTATTGCCCCTTACGATAACGTAGATCTGTTGATTCGAAGCAGCGGCGAACAAAGGTTAAGTAACTTTTTGTTATGGCAGAATGCATATAGTGAATTCTACTTTTCGAAATTGTACTGGCCGGATTTTACCGGAGATATATTTGATGATGCGCTACTGGATTATCAAACTAGAAGCCGTCGATATGGAGCAATTTGAACTCATAAACTCAGGAGGAGACGGATGGTACAACGTTCTTTAACCGCAATTATTGCGCTGATATTTTTTGTGCCGATCATATGGATCGGTTCTTGGGTGCTGGAAGCATTTATTGTACTGTTGGCTATAGCGGCATTAATAGAGATCCAACAGATGAAAGGGATCCGACCGCTATCACTGCCTACTTTGTTTGCTTCCATCGCATTGATTTTTGTTATTTTATACGATCGAATGATGGAGCTGTTGCCTTTTATTCCCAATAACGGCTCAATCTTAGCTTTATTTGTATTACTATTGCCCTGTCTGTCATTATTCGATAAGCATTACTCTATCGAGGATGCAGCAATCTCATTTTTTGGAATCACTTATATCGGTACTGGTTTCCATGCTTTTATGTTAACAAGAGAAACAGATGTCCATCTACTGATTCTTTCCTTGCTGATTATCTACTCAACGGATACCGGTGCTTATCTGGTAGGAAGACAATTCGGGAAACATAAACTTGCTCCAAGCATTTCCCCCAACAAAACGATTGAAGGTTCTGTCGGGGGAGTGATCATTTCTCTGCTGGTATCAGCTGTCTATCTAGCGGGGTTCCCGGTTGAATGGTCCAGAATGTTTACACTCATGATGGTTGTTATATTATCCATTGCAGGACAAGTCGGTGATTTAATTGAGTCTTCATTCAAGCGTCACTATAATTTTAAAGATTCTGGAAATATTCTACCTGGACATGGCGGTATTTTTGACCGTTTTGACAGTTTATTGTTCGTTTTGTCTGTCATATTTGTCCTCGGTCTAGTATAAAGATAAAGGAGCATTCTCATGATTCAAACTATTCTAGTTTTCTTACTCGTATTCGGTATAATTGTAATCGTTCATGAGTTCGGACATTTCTATTTTGCTAAAAGGGCAGGAATATTAGTAAGAGAATTTTCTGTAGGATTCGGTCCGAAATTGTTTTACCATAGAAAAGGCGAAACAACCTACACAGTCAGAATGCTGCCTGTCGGCGGGTACGTGCGGATGGCTGGATATGAAGAAGAAGCAGATTTGCGTGCAGGCATGCCGGTATCTCTATACTTGAATGATCAAAATGAAGTAGAGAAAATCGATATTCAAAATAAAGTACAGGATGTCAACAGTATACCGATCGAAGTCACGAGTTTTGACTTGGAAGATTCTATGTTTATCTCTGGCAGAGTTGACGGCAGCACTGAAGAAACACAGACTTATACTGTCAGTTCAACGGCTTTACTGATCGAGCAAGACGGTACAATTCTGCAAGTTGCACCTAGAAACCGTCAATTCCAATCTGCTTCTTTGATTAATCGTATACTGACCAATTTTGCCGGACCTTTAAACAACTTTATTCTATCCATTGTAGCTTTCAGTATACTTGGTTTTCTTCAGGGCGGAGTAATGTCGGATGAACCGGTTATCGGGCAAGTAGAAGAAAGTTCGCCGGCTGCAGAAGCAGGATTAGAAACTGGGGACCGTATTCTGTCCATTGAAGAGACTGAAGTCGATTCCTGGATTCAAATGCTGACGACAATAAATGAATCGCCGAATGAATCTTTACAAGTGACGGTTCAAAAAAGCGATGAGTCTACGGTTGAAAAATCGATTACACCAGAGCCTTTTGAAACTGAACAAGGTACAGAGGTCGGAAGGATCGGCATTGTCAATGACATTGACCGCTCATTTTTCGGCAAACTGTCTTACGGGTTTACAAGAACCTGGGATATCATCACTCAAATTTTCACTATTTTAGGATCTTTCTTTACTGGCGGATTCAGCTTGGATAAATTAGGGGGGCCAGTTGCGATTTACGCTACAAGTGAAACTGTAGCTCAATCTGGCTTGATAGGAATCATCAGCTTTATAGGTCTATTAAGTGTGAACTTAGGCATTATGAATCTGTTGCCGATCCCAGCTCTAGACGGCGGCAAACTTTTATTGAATATCATTGAAGGTGTTCGCAGGAAACCGCTTAGTGAAGAAAAAGAAGGAATTATTACACTAGTAGGGGTAGGTTTCTTGCTAGTATTAATGCTTGCTGTTACATGGAACGATATTCAGACCTTTTTCTTAAATTAGTATCAAAGGAGATAAAACATATATGAAACAATCAAGATTATTTGCTCCAACATTAAGAGATACCCCAAATGATGCAGATGTCATCAGTCATCAGTTGCTGTTACGAGCAGGCTATATCAGACAAGTATCTGCTGGAATCTATACTTATCTGCCATTAGCACATAGAGTACTAGAAAACATCAAAACCATTATCAGAGAAGAAATGGATCGAATTGATGGTTCAGAAATGCTGCTGCCTACGTTGCTGCCAGCTGATTTATGGAAAGAGTCCGGCAGATACGAGACTTATGGCGAGGATCTTATTAAATTTGAAGACCGTCATGAACGTGATTTTATATTGGGACCGACACATGAAGAAACGTTTACGAGCTTGATTAGAGATGAAATTAAGTCCTATAAAAAGCTGCCGCTGATGCTATACCAATTCCAGACAAAATTTAGAGATGAAAAGCGTCCAAGATTTGGTTTGATGCGCGGTCGTGAATTTATTATGAAAGATGCTTATACATTCCATGACAGCTATGAAAGTCTTGATGAAGCTTATAACGAAATCGCGGGAGCTTATACAAGATCTTTTGAAAGAATCGGTTTGAATTTCCGCTCCATCATCGGAGATGCCGGTGCAATGGGTGGGAAAGACTCTATCGAATTCATGGCACTTGCTGAAGCTGGAGAAGATGTCGTCGTTTATTCGGATTCAAGCGACTATGCTGCGAACTTGGAAATGGCAAGCAGTTTATATAAGTCAACTCCAAAAACTAAAGTTCAAAATAATATCGAATTGGTTGATACTCCAGATACTAAAACAGTTCAAGAAGTTGCTGATTTCTTAAATGTTCCATTAGAACAAGTACTGAAATCTGTTTTATATGTTACAGATGATCAGAAACCAGTATTAGCTATTGTACGCGGGGATCACGAAGTGAATGAAGTAAAATTACGAACTGCTGCAGGCGCACAAGAAGTTGAACCAGCTTCAGATGAGCAAATTAAAGAGTTATTCCACACTGTTGCCGGATATGTGGGACCAGTTGATTTATCAGAAGACGTGTTAGTGATAGCAGATCTGTATATTCAAGATATTGTTAACGCCGTTACAGGAGCAAATCAAGACGGCAAGCATTACATTAATGTAAATGCAGGCGAAGATTTCAAACCTTCACAGTATACAGATATTCGAGTCGTCAATGAAAACGAGTTGTCTCCAGATGGAGAAGGACGTCTGAAATTTACTAGAGGTATCGAAATCGGACATATATTTAAACTGGGAACACGTTATTCTGAATCTATGAATGCTACTGTCTTGGACAATAACGGCAGACAGACACCTGTCATCATGGGAAGCTACGGAATCGGCGTCAGCCGTCTGCTCTCAGCGGTAGCTGAACAATATGCTGATGAAAAAGGGTTAGTTTGGCCAAATGCCATCGCACCATTTGATGTGCATATTGTTCCAATCAAAGTCAAAGACGATGCTCAACGAGAATTGGCAGAAGAACTTTATGAAGTACTGGAAAACAAAAACTATTCTGTACTGATTGATGATCGCCAAGAACGACCAGGAGTTAAATTCACTGATGCTGAATTGATCGGGATTCCTGTGAGAATCACAGTTGGTAAAAAAGCTGCGGAAGGTGTCGTTGAAGTGACATTCAGAAAGAGCGGAGAAATGGTCGAAATCAAGAAAGATGATTTACTGGATACATTGAGCATTTTAAATCATAACGAATAATGTTAATTAAGGAGAAGCCAAAGCTTTGATGATATTCTTTACCTATACAGAAAGTATAACTTGCCTCGGCTGTCGACTTTTTGTATAAATAAAGAATGGAAAAGCGATTTAACGGATTCTCCTTTTCGTTTACCATTGAGAGAACACAGGTAGAAAGAAGGCGCATATTTTGAGTCTCAATCAACAGGAATTATTTCAGACACTACTGCAGCAGATCGATTTTCACCCAATGCCTGATCAGAGAGCAGTCCTTGACAGTGGATTGGTTGTATCCGTTATTGTTGATAAACCGACTAAAACTTGGCGAATCACATTACAATTTCAGGATATTTTACCGTTTGAGACATTTACTCAACTAAAAGACTATCTGCAGCGAGGATTCAAAGAAATTGCCCGAGTAGAACTTAATATTCAAACGACGGGTCCTGTACTTACTGAAGAAAAACTGGTGAATTATTGGAGAACAGCTTGTAATGAAAGCAAACTGGATTCACCGTTATGCAATGACTTGTTCGCTAATGGATATCCCGTAATCAATGGAAAGAAAGTCGTTTTTTATATTGAACATGAACTGACAAAAGATAAATTTGCGGATGAATTCTTTCCGAAAATCGAGCAAGAATATAAAAAAATGGGATTTCCTCCACAATTTAAAATTGTACCTATGATAGATGAAAAAATCAGTAATGAAAAGATAACAGCTTTCAAGCAACAAAAAGAAGAGGAAGATCAATTGCTTGCAGAGCGATTGACTAAAAATATTGAGCAAGCATCGATTAATAAAGAAAAGAAAAAAGAGACTGCGCCCAGCGGACCTGTTAAAATGGGCCGACCTATCCAAGGGAACGATGCTATCCGACAAATGAGTACAATCGAAGAAGAAGAACGCAGTGTAACACTTGAAGGATATGTGTTTGATACAGAAGTTAGAGAACTGCGGTCTAAACGGAAATTACTTATTTTCAAGATCACAGACTACACCTCTTCATTTACGTGTAAAAAATTCTCGAATAATGCTTCTGACGAAGAAATGTTTGAATCGATCAAAAAAGGTATGTGGCTTAAAGTACGCGGCAGTGTGCAAGAAGACACATTTATGCGTGATCTTGTCGTCAATGCTCAAGATATTCAAGAAACAGCACACGAACAGAGAAAAGACAGTCAGCCTGAAGGCCAGAAACGGGTAGAGCTGCATGCTCATACAGCGATGAGTCAGATGGATGCAACGTCAACAGCCTCAGATCTTGTTGGGCAAGCAGCTAAATGGGGACATACAGCGATAGCAATTACGGATCATGGGGTTGCTCAATCCTTTCCAGAAGCACATTCAGCGGGTAAGAAAAATGGAGTTAAAATCCTTTACGGATTAGAAGCTAATTTAGTGGATGATGGTGTGCCGATTGCAAACAATTTAGCTGATATAGAGCTTCAAGAAGCTACGTATGTAGTTTTTGATGTGGAAACAACGGGATTATCTGCTATATATGATACGATCATCGAGTTGGCAGCCGTTAAGATGCATAAGGGCAATATTATTGAGGAGTTTCAGGAATTTATCGACCCGGGGCATCCTTTATCGGATACAACCATTAATCTGACTGGTATAACGGATGACATGGTCAAAGGATCTAAATCAGAAGAGCAAGTATTGAAAGCTTTTAAGGCTTTCAGCGAAGGAACGATTTTGGTTGCGCACAACGCCAGCTTTGATATGGGATTCTTGAATACGGCTTACCAGAAAAATCAGATGTCGGTATCTGAACTGCCGGTTATTGATACGCTGGAATTATCTCGATTCCTGCATCCTACGTTCAAAACTCATCGATTAAACACACTGGCAAAACGATACGGTGTTGCTTTAGAACAGCATCATAGAGCGATTTATGATTCTGAAACAACAGCACACTTATTATGGGCCTTTTTAAAAGAAGCATCAGAAGAATATTCTATCGAATACCACAATCAGTTGAATGATTACATGGGACAAGGGGACGCTTATAAGCGTACAAGACCCAGTCATGTAACGATCTTGGCTGCAAGCCAAGCAGGACTGAAAAACTTGTTCAAATTGATCTCCGCATCATTGACAGAATACTTTTACAGAGTTCCTAGAGTCCCTCGTTCACTGCTTGAAAAATATAGAGAAGGCTTGATTGTAGGATCTGGATGCGCTCAAGGAGAAGTTTTTGAAGCCATGATGCAAAAAGGCTATGATGAAGCCAAAAAATTGGCTAAGCAGTATGACTATCTGGAGATCATGCCTAAAGGTGCCTACAGCCACTTGATTGATCGGGAAATGGTCAATTCTATTAGAGATTTAGAAGATATCATTTCTAACATTACAAAGATCGGTAAAGAACTGGATATTCCAGTTGCTGCTACAGGTAATGTTCACTATATTCACAAAGAAGACGCTATTTACCGAGACATACTACTGGAAACCTTAAACAAAGGCGGATTCAAGAAAACTAAAAATCCGCAAGTTCATTTCAGAACGACTGATGAAATGTTGGAAGACTTATCGTTTTTAGGAGAAGAACTGGCAAAAGAAGTTGTTGTAAATAACACGCAAAAAATTGCTGATTTAGTAGATGACAATATCTCTCCAGTAAAAAAAGACCTGTTTACACCGAAAATGGAAGGGTCAGAACAAGAAATCCGTGATATGAGTTACAACGAAGCACACCGGCTTTATGGTGATCCGCTGCCTGAAATCATTGAAAAAAGATTAGAAAAAGAACTGGATAGTATTATTGGTAATGGTTTCTCTGTTATCTATCTGATTTCTCAAAAACTTGTGCATAAAAGTATGAATGATGGCTACTTGGTTGGTTCCAGGGGATCAGTTGGTTCTAGTTTTGTAGCGACAATGACTGGGATTACGGAAGTTAACCCTATGCCTCCGCATTATCGCTGCCCGTCATGTAAATATTCCGAATTCTTTACAGAAGGTGAAATAGGATCAGGGTTTGACTTGGCACCTAAAAAATGCCCGAATTGCGAACATGATTTAATGGCGGATGGCCATGACATTCCTTTTGAGACATTTCTTGGATTCAATGGAGATAAAGTACCCGATATCGATCTGAACTTTTCAGGGGATTATCAGTCAAAAGCCCACCATTATACAAAAGAGTTATTCGGCGAAGAATACGTATATAAAGCTGGAACAATAGGAACAATTGCCGACCGCACAGCTTTTGGATTTGTCAAAGGGTATGAAAGAGATAATCAGATGACCATCCGTTCTGCGGAAATCGATCGATTAGCAAAAGGAGTAACAGGCGTTAAAAGAACGACTGGACAGCATCCAGGAGGAATCATTGTTATACCGGAGTATATGGATGTTTATGACTTTACACCTATTCAGTATCCGGCAGATGACCAGAATGCTGATTGGAAAACCACTCACTTTGACTTCCATTCTATTCATGATAATGTTTTAAAATTGGATATCCTTGGTCACGATGATCCGACAATGATCAGAATGCTGCAAGACCTTTCTGGCATCGATCCGAAAACGATCCCTGTCAATGATCCGGGCGTTATGAAGTTGTTCAGCGGAACAGAGATCTTAGGGGTGGATGAAAGTCAGATCTTCTCTAAAACAGGAACGCTGGGTGTTCCGGAATTTGGAACACGATTTGTCCGCCAAATGCTTGAACAGACAAATCCAACAACTTTTTCCGAGCTGCTGCAGATTTCCGGTTTGTCTCACGGGACAGATGTTTGGTTGGGAAACGCTGAGGAATTGGTCAGACAGCAGAATATTCCTTTATCTGAAGTGATCGGATGTCGTGATGATATCATGGTTTACTTGCAGCATAAAGGCATTGAAGACAGCATTGCTTTCCAGATTATGGAGCATGTACGTAAAGGAAAAGGAATACCGGATGAATGGCAAGCGATTATGCGGGAAAATAATGTGCCTAAATGGTATATCGACTCCTGCTTGAGGATCAAGTATATGTTCCCGAAAGCCCATGCAGCAGCCTATGTATTAATGGCTTTACGAGTTGCTTATTTCAAAGTACATTATCCTCTGTATTATTACGCAGCTTACTTCTCTATTCGGGCGAGTGATTTTGATTTACAGGCAATGAGTCAAGGGAAAGCTTCTATTAAAGCAAGAATGAAAGAAATTACTGATAAGGGTCTGGATGCTTCGACAAAAGAAAAAAATCTGTTGACTGTGCTGGAATTAGCCAACGAAATGGTGGAAAGAGGCTACCAGTTCAAAATGGTTGATATAGACAAATCAGACGCGACTAACTTCATTATTGAAGGAGATGCTTTAAGAGCACCTTTCAGATGTGTACCGTCTTTAGGGGGCAACGCAGCTGCGGCAATTGTTGAGGCTAGACAAGAAAGTCCCTTCCTTTCAAAGGAAGATTTGTCTAAACGAGGCAAAGTTTCTAAGACTGTCATTGAGTATCTAGACGCCAATAGTGTACTGTCTCATCTTCCCGATGAGAATCAACTATCACTATTTGATATCTAAAACTCGTTGTATCGGCATAAAAAGTATGTGCAAAAGGGTTCAAGTTGCACAGAAAGCCTGATTATGGTATACTACTCTTGAGTAAAGGAATATTTTCCGAGAGTGAGCGCATTCCGCTCACTCTTTTTAATGAAAAATTTAAAACAGATAATGATTGAGAGGAGATGCTTTTTGAGTACTGTAGATAAAGTAACAGCGATTGCCGGCCCAGTTGCTGAGCAAGCGGGATATGAACTGGTGGATGTAGAATATGTCAAAGAAGGAAAAAACTGGTTTTTACGCTTATATATCGATAAAGATGGTGGCGTAGACTTAGATGACTGTACAAAATTCAGCGAAAAAATCGGAGAAGAACTGGATGCCCAAAAAGTTGATCCGATTCCGCATCCTTATTATTTAGAAGTTTCTTCGCCCGGAGCAGAAAGACCTTTGAAAAAAGAAAAAGATTTAATAGAAGCTGTTGGGAAATATATTCATGTATCTTTATATCAACAGATCAGCGGTGAGAACACCTTTGAGGGTACCTTGAAAGAATTGAACGATCAGACACTGACTTTGGTGATCAGAATCAAAACAAGGGAAAAAGAGATCGAAATCGATCGCTCAAATATCGCTAAAGCAAGACTGGCAATCAAATTTTAAAGAAATCTATTGAGTGTCAGATCTCAGAAGCATAAACTATAATAAGGGAGTAGAATAATGAGTAAAGAATTAGCAGCAGCTCTTGAAACGCTGGAGAAAGAGAAGGGGATCTCCAAAAAAATTGTCATCGATGCATTAGAAGCTGCACTGGTTTCTGCCTATAAACGAAATTACGGTACAGCTCAGAACGTGGAAGTGGCGTTTGACGAAGCTAATGGAGAAATCAAGGTCTATCAAGTAAAAGAGGTGTCTGAAGAAGTCTATGATTCTCAGCTTGAAATCAGTCTGACAGATGCACTGGAAATCAACAAGGCCTATGAAGTCGGAGATAAAATTCGATTTGAAGTTACGCCGAAAAACTTCGGAAGAATCGCAGCACAAACGGCAAAACAAGTGATTATGCAGCGTATGCGTGAAGCTGAACGCTCGATCGTCTATAATGAATATATCGAATATGCAGACGATCTGATGACGGGTACAGTAGAAAGACAAGATAATCGTTTCATTTATGTTAACCTTGGTAAAGTTGAAGCAGTATTATCTAAGCGTGATCAGATTGAAAATGAACGCTACAGCACGCATGATCGAATTAAAGTATATGTCAGCAATGTTGAAAACTCTACAAAAGGCCCACAGGTTTTTGTCAGCAGAACACATCCAAATTTAATTAAACGACTTTTCGAGCAAGAGGTACCAGAGATTTATGATGGTACAGTCGAAATCATCTCTATTGCACGAGAAGCTGGAGATCGTTCCAAGATCGCTGTAATGTCGCGCGATGAAAATGTTGATCCTGTCGGAACCTGTGTTGGTCCCAAAGGTGCTAGAGTACAAGCTATCGTCAATGAGCTGAACGGTGAAAATATGGATATTGTTGAGTGGGATGAAGATCCTGCAGTTTATATCAAGAATGCTTTAAATCCTGCTCAAGTTCTTGAAGTCATGTTTGACAAAGAAAATAAAAGCTGTGTTATTGTGGTGCCGGATTATCAATTATCATTGGCAATCGGAAAACGCGGTCAAAACGTTCGTTTAGCAGCAAAATTGACTGGATTCAAAATCGACATCAAGTCTGAGAGCGACATGGAAGATCTCGAAGATGTTTCAGATGAACTGACCAACGACTCTTTCTTTGATGCGCTGAATGAAGGAGATGAAGTTGCTGAACAGGAGGTTGATTCTTTGGAAAGTGCAGAACGTTCATTCTTTGATGCTACCGAAGGTGTAGAAGTTGAAGAGTATGATGACGTACAAGTGACAGATGCGGCAGATGCTAACTCAGATGTGATTGCAGAAGGATTATCTGATGATTTTAGTCAACAGACAGATCCTGCGAATGACGGAGATTTCCAAGCAGGAGAACTGACACCTGAAGATGCAGAAGATTTGATTCAAAATGCTGAACAAAGAGATGGCATGGATGAAGAAATCGATCATGAGGCAACACTCGAAGAAATCGAAGAAATCTCTGAAGAAACTGACGAAGAGAATGAAATTTAATAAACGGGTTTAGTTTTTTGTCAAAGGTGGGATAAAGATGCGGCAACGAAAAATTCCAATGAGAAAATGTGTAGCATCCAATGAAATGAAGCCAAAAAAAGAAATGGTTCGGGTAGTCAGAGATAAAGAAGGTACAGTATCCATTGATCCGACTGGCAAGAAAAATGGTCGCGGCGCCTACATCTCTCTGGACCCTGAGCTAGTAAAAAAAGCTCAGCAGAAACAAGTGTTGAATCAGGCTTTAAACACTAAAGTAGATGAAGCATTCTATGAAGAACTGCAGGAGTATGTTGAGTATCAGAAAGCAAGAATGGAATTGAAGAATGGATAACAAGCAAAAGTGTATGAACCTATTAGGTTTGGCACAGAGATCAGGTAATCTGATCTCGGGTGAAGCATTAGTTCTTAATGCAATTAGAAGCCGGGAAGCAAAGATAGTGATCTTGGCTTCTGATGCAAGTGATAACACAACCAAGCAATTTTTGAATAAGAGCGACCATTATCGTGTTCCTGTATTGAAAGAACTGACGCGCGGAGAATTATCGGCAGCGATCGGACGAGCACGAACAGTGGCGGCTGTTACAGACGGAGGATTTGCACAATCCCTTCAAAAATTGCAATAATCGGAATAGGAAGGTGATTGCATGGGCAAAAAACGCGTCTATGAATTCGCAAAAGAAAAGAATATTGAAAGTAAAAAGGTTATTGAAACGGCAAATAGCCTTGGAATCGACTATAAAAGTCATATGTCTACAATGAACGACAATGATGTAGAGCGCATCAACAAAGCTTTATCCAGTCCTTCTAAACCAGCTTCAGCATCTACTAAGCCGGCAGAAAGACCTAAACAAACATCTTCTGGACAAGACAAGCGTCCGCAATCCAGTCATAAACCGGCTCAGAAACGTCCGCAAAACCAGAACCAGAATCAAAAAGGACAGAGCAAATCTCAAAACAGTAAAGGACAAAACAACATACAATCTCAAAATCGAGCAGAAAATAAACCAAACAAACCAAATAAACCAAATAAACCAAGTCAATCAAACAGTAAAAAGAAACCGACTCAACCGAATACTGCTGAGCCTCAAGTTCAAAAACGAACTACAGACGAACAGCAGAAACAACAATTCCAGCAAAACAAGAAAAGAAGAAATTCGCGTCAACACCGCGGAATTAATGGCGGACCTGCCGGAAGAAAACGTAAAGGCAAAAAAAACCAGCAATCTCAGTCTACACCTACACCGCGTAAGGTAAGAGAACTGCCAAAGGTGTTAGAATACACGGATGGCAATACAGTTGCTGAGATCGCTAAAAAAATCCACCGTGAACCTGCTGAAATCGTTAAAAAGCTTTTCATGATGGGTGTTGCGGCAACACAGAACCAATCATTAGATAAAGATACGATTGAACTGCTTGCAGCTGACTATGGTATGGAAACAGAAGAAAAAGTACAAGTGGATCTGACAGACTTCGATACTTTCTTTGATCAAGAAGTTGTTGAAGAAAACTTAGTCAACCGTCCTGCTACTGTAACAATCATGGGACACGTTGACCATGGTAAAACTACTTTACTAGATACGCTGCGTCATACAAACGTTACTGAAGGCGAAGCAGGCGGCATCACACAGCATATCGGAGCTTATCAGGTTGAAGAGAACGGCAAGTTAATCACATTCCTTGATACCCCCGGACATGCTGCCTTTACAACAATGCGTGCTCGCGGTGCAGACATTACAGATATTGCAATTATTGTTGTAGCGGCTGATGATGGTGTAATGCCTCAGACAGTAGAAGCAATCAATCATGCAAAAGCTGCTGAAGTACCGATTATCGTTGCGGTCAATAAAGTGGACAAACCAGGTGCTAATCCTGATCGTGTAATGCAGGAGCTGACAGAATATGAGTTGATTCCAGAAGACTGGGGCGGCGACACGATTTTCGTTCAGATATCAGCATTATTCAACAAAAATCTTGATGAGCTGCTGGAAATGATTCTATTAGTAGCAGAAGTAGAAGATCTTAAAGCAGATCCTAAACGTCCTGCTCTAGGCTCTGTTATCGAAGCTAGACTGGATAAAGCAAAAGGACCGATCGCGACATTGCTCGTACAAGAAGGTACACTGTCTCAAGGAGATCCAATCGTTGTTGGGAATACTTTCGGACGTGTTCGTACAATGACCAATGATAAAGGCCGTCGAGTGAAAACCGCATCACCTTCTACTCCAGTAGAGATTACTGGATTGAATATGGCACCACAAGCAGGAGATCGCTTCGTCGTCTTTGAAGATGAAAAAACAGCCAGACAGGTTGGAGAATCAAGAGCAACTGCAGCGAATGAAGCTAAACGTTCTACAACGAATAAAGTAACACTTGAAAACTTATTTGAAAGTCTTGAAGAAGGCGAACTGAAAGAAGTAAACGTCATAATCAAAGCTGACGTTCAAGGTTCTGTTGAAGCATTGGCTTCAAGCTTGCAGAAGATTGAGGTTGAAGGTGTGAAAGTCAACATCATTCACACGGGTGTTGGAGCAATCAATGAAAGTGATGTTACTCTTGCATCAGCAAGTTCTGCGATCATTATTGGATTTAATGTTCGTCCGACTGTTCAAGCTAAAGAAAGTGCAGATCGTGAAGAAGTCGATATTCGTACTCACCGAGTTATCTATAACGCAATTGACGAAATCGAAGCAGCAATGACTGGTATGCTGGATCCTGAATTTGAAGAGCAAGTAACGGGTCAAGCAACTGTTCGTGAAACATATTCAGTTTCTAAAGTTGGGACGATCGCCGGTTGTTTCGTTAATGATGGCGTCATCAAACGTAACAGTTCTATCCGTTTAGTACGGAACGGTATTGTTCAATACGAAGGAGAGCTTTCAAGTCTTAAACGATTTAAAGATGATGCGAAAGAAGTTCGTAATGGTTACGAGTGTGGTATTACAATCGAAGGATATAACGATATCAAAGTTGATGATGTAATTGAAGCATTCGAAATGGTTGAAATTCAAAGATAATCTTATTATGATGGTATTGATCACCCTTCATAAGAGGTGATGAGCATGCACATCATAAAAAGATTAAAGGATAGGTGAGCGAATATGCCAAATTATAGAGTTGGACGAGTCTCCCAAGAAATTCAAAGAGAAGTCAATGACATTTTACAAAAACGTGTCAGAGATCCAAGAGTTCAAGGGATCACGATTACGGATGTAGAAGTAACAGGCGATCTTCAACAGGCGACAGTGTATTACAGTACGCTGAAAGATGATGAAGAGACGTCCAAAGAAACACAAATTGGATTAGATAAAGCAAAAGGGCTGATCAGAAAAGAATTAGGCAGCCGATTAACCATTCATAAAACACCAGAACTGTTTTTTGAACGAGATCAATCCGTAGCATATGGAAACCATATCGATGCTTTGCTGAATCAAATCAAAAATGATGAGTAAACGACCGTATCAATCTGGTCATATCCACATTGTTTAATGGTCCGAAGAGAAAGAGAATCGATTGTCTTTGAGACATTGATTCTCTTTTTCCATGTTTACTCTCTATACATAATCCGTTATGTTATACTATATGTGCTTAAAATAGGGGGAATCAAGGTGGAAGGTATTTTACCTTTATGGAAAGAAAAAGGAATGACCAGTCATGACTGCGTATATAAACTAAGAAAAATTCTTGGAACTAAAAAGGTCGGACACTCTGGAACCTTAGATCCTGATGTAGAAGGAGTTTTACCGATTGCAGTCGGAAAAGCAACAAAAGTACTGGAATATCTTGTCGAATTCGGAAAAGTGTATGAAGGCGAAATCACTTTAGGATATTCAACTTCTACAGAAGACAGTTCTGGAGAACTTGTGGAACAAAGATCTGTAGAGCACTGTTTTTCTTTAGAAGAGATTGATCAAGTCATACGTTCTTTCGAAGGAGAAATCACGCAGACGCCTCCAATGTATTCTGCTGTAAAAGTAAATGGCAGACGATTATATGAATATGCAAGAGCAGGAAAAACGGTTGAACGCCCCTCAAGAAACGTTCAGATCTATGGATATCAGCGAACTTCCGAGGTGCAATACGATCATGATAAAAAAACGGCCTCCTTTACTTTCGCGGTCAGTTGCAGCAAAGGGACGTATATTCGTACGCTGGCGGTCGATACTGGAAAAAAATTAGGATTTCCAGCTCATATGTCGAATTTAGTTAGAACAGAAAGCGGTGGCTACAAAGCATCCGAGGCGCTTACTTTGAAACAAGTGAAAGAATCTGAGTTGCCAGAAGATTTGTTGAAACCTTTAGAGTCTGCGCTGCAGGCTTTTCCCAGCTATCCGTTAAACGATACTGAGTGGTCAAATGTAAAAAATGGTTCTTTGATTGAAAAAGAACTGATGCCGGCAGAACTTAACTACCCAGCGGTGTTCTACTATCATAATAAAGCCGTTGCTATTTATAACACCCACCCAAAAAAACCATTATATATAAAACCAGTAAAAGTTTTAAGAACAGAAATGTAGGTGATCAAATGGAAATTATTAAAATACACCATCCTTATAGTGCATCAGAAATCGTACAAGAAGATATCGTTTTGATACTTGGCTTTTTCGATGGGTTGCATAGAGGACACCAAAAAGTGATCAAAAAAGGGATAGAGCTGGCAAAAGAAAAAGGCATCAAATCTGCCTTGATGACATTCAATCGTCATCCTGCATTTGTTTACCGTCGGTTTGATCCAGAGTATCACTCTTATTTAACACCGCTTAAAAGAAAAGAAGAGCTGATAGCATCTTTTGGTATTGATATTTTGTATGAAGTAGAATTCACATCTGCTTTTGGAACTCTTCCGCCGCAAGATTTTGTGGATCAGTATATCGCAGGCTGGAACGCTAAAGCAGTTGTTGCCGGGTTTGATTATACCTATGGCAAAGAGGCTTCTGACAATATGGATCATCTTCATTTATATGCTAAAAAACGCTTTGAAATTTATAAAGTTGATGTCGAGAACGAAGCAGAAAGCAAAGTCAGTTCTACCCGGATTCGTCAGGCTATATTAGATGGGAAAATGGCAGAAGCGAATAAACTGCTGGGGCATATCTATGAAACCAGCGGCTTTGTGATTCATGGTGATGCTAGAGGAAGAACGCTAGGCTATCCGACAGCCAACGTCTTATCCGATCCAGATGTCTTTATGCCTAAAATTGGTGTTTATGCCGTTCTGATGAAAGTTAATGATGAATGGATCAAGGGAATGGCTTCCATCGGATATAACCCAACTTTTGGATACCGGAAAAATATCTCTGTAGAGGTGAATTTGTTTGACTTTAAACAGGAAATCTACGGTGAAAATGTTCGCATCAAATGGGTTAAATATTTAAGAAATGAAGAAAAATATGACTCTAAAGAAGCTTTGATCTCTCAATTAGAACAGGATAAGACTGATTCAGAAAAAGTATTGTCAAAGGTCAAAATAAATCAGATTTTATAGTTGACAATAACTAGCTCATTTGTTAAATTATAGTTGTGTTAGCACTCGTGTAACTCGAGTGCTAATTTAATGGAGATAGATAAAATAGTTTAGAACCTTCTCCGTTCACTAATAAATTGTTATGTCTCTACCGTGCTTAGGGAGATGATGCACATGTTGACCAAGAGACAGTTGATTATTCTGGAAACGATTATTAAGCTGTTTACATCAACCAGCCTTCCCATAGGGTCCAAAAGAATAGCAGATGAAACGAACATCGATGCGAGTTCTGCAACGATTCGTAATGAAATGAGTTATCTTGAAAAGATGGGGTTTATTGAAAAGACGCACTCTTCTTCTGGTCGAATCCCTTCGTTGAAAGGTTATCGATTCTATGTCGATCATTTGATTCGTCCAAAACAGGTGGAAGAAGAACAGATTTTGATGATCAATCAAGCATTTGGTCATCATGTTCGGCAAATGGACGATCTATTTCATCAATCAGCTCAGCTATTGTCTCGATTGACAAGCTATACTGCTTTAGTACTTGGACCTAAAGCCCAGACCAGCAGATTGACTGGATTTAGATTAGTACCGCTCAATAATAATCAGGTCATGGCGATTATTCAGACAGATACAGGGGCTATCGAAAACACTGTTTTTGAGATGCCCAGTCATATAGAAGATACTGATATTGAGAAAATTACGAATATCTTTAATCAACACTTAGTGGGGTACACACTGCACGAAGTGTACAAAAAGCTGCATACAGATATCCCGCTCCTAGTGGACAAATATGCGTCCAGAGCTAAAAGTATGCTGATAACAATTGACGATATATTCGGACAGTCTCAAGAAGAAAGACTCCATATTTCCGGTAAGACCAACCTGTTAGATTTTACAGACAATATGGACAGAAAAAAATTGAAGTCTCTATATGAGCTGCTGGATAACGAACTGAATCTGAATCGCATTCTAAATGAATCAACGCAAGATTTTGAAGTTAAGATCGGCAGTGAATTAAATCATGAATTGTTCGATAATTTCAGTCTAGTCACTGCCACATATAGAGTAGGCGGGCATGGTGAAGGAATGATTGCAGTTCTGGGACCCACCAGCATGCCTTATGATCAGACTTTTGGGATGCTTGAGGCTTTCAGAAATCAATTATCAGAAACTTTACTGAGGTTTTATTTAGATTAACAAGCTAGTACGGAAAGATAAATACAGAGTAACGGATAGAAGCGAGGGATTAGTATGACAGAGAATCATGAACAACCAGAAGAATTAGATAAGCAAGAACAATCTGTTGATCCGATTGTTGAAGAAGCTGCTGCAGAAGCAGAAGTACTTGAAACAGATCCGGTCAGCGACGAACTTGAAAGTACTAAGCGTGAATTGAATGAAATGGAAGATCGTTACTTGCGCTTGCAAGCTGAATTAGCCAACATTCAAAAACGCAATCAGCGAGACAGAGAGCAGGCAGCACGCTATCGTTCGCAAGATCTGGCAAAACAGCTGTTGCCCGCACTGGACAATATGGAACGAGCACTTTCAATCGAAGTTAGTGATGAAGCTGGCAAAAACCTTAAAAAAGGTGTAGAAATGGTTATTGAGAGCTTAAATCAAGCTCTAAAAGCAGAAGGTGTCGAAGTCATCGAGGCGGCTGGAAAGCCATTCGATCCTAACTTCCACGAAGCTTATACTCAAGTACCGGCTGATAACGACCAGCAGAGCGGAACAGTCGCTCAAGTCTTTGAAAAAGGCTATAAATTGCATGACAGAGTTCTGCGTGCAGCTAAAGTAGCTGTTTATCAATAAATCTATTTAGTAAATATTAAATAAAAAATTATGAAGCAAAGGTGAGGATATCATGGGTAAAATTATTGGTATTGACTTAGGAACAACTAACTCTGCAGTCGCAGTTCTTGAAGGCGGAGAGTCAAAAATCATTCCAAACAAAGAAGGTAACCGTACAACGCCTTCAGTCGTTTCTTTCAAAGATGGAGAAATTCAAGTTGGAGAAGTCGCAAAACGTCAAGCTATCACTAACCCGAACACGGTTATTTCAATCAAACGCCACATGGGTGAAGATTATAAAGTTGAAGCAGAAGGAAAAGAGTATTCTCCACAACAAGTTTCAGCATTTATTTTGCAGCATTTAAAAGCTTATGCTGAAGACTATCTTGGAGAAGAAGTAACAAATGCAGTTATTACTGTTCCTGCTTACTTTAACGACTCTCAACGTCAAGCAACAAAAGATGCTGGTAAAATCGCTGGTTTGGAAGTAGACCGTATCGTGAACGAACCAACAGCTGCTTCCTTGGCTTACGGATTAGACAAAGTTGATACAGATGAGAAAATCCTAGTATTTGACTTAGGCGGAGGAACATTCGACGTTTCAATTCTTGAGTTGGGTGATGGAGTATTCGAAGTTATGTCTACTGCAGGAGACAACTTACTAGGTGGAGATGACTTTGACGAAAAAATCATTGATTATCTAGTAGCTGAATTCAAAAAAGAAAACGGTGTTGATCTTTCTAAAGATAAAATGGCATTACAACGTTTGAAAGATGCAGCTGAAAAAGCGAAAAAAGACTTGTCAGGTGTTTCTTCTACTCAAATCAGCTTGCCATTCATCAGTGCAGGAGAAGCTGGACCGTTACACTTAGAAATGACATTAACTCGTGCTAAATTCGACGAGATTACTGACGACCTAGTTGAAAGAACAAAACAACCAGTCCGTCAAGCATTGAAAGACGCTGGACTTTCTCAATCTGATATCGACCAAGTTATCTTAGTCGGCGGATCTACTCGTATTCCAGCTGTAGTTGAAGCAGTAAAAAGAGAAACTGGCAAAGAACCTAACCGTTCTGTAAACCCAGACGAAGTGGTTGCAATGGGTGCAGCGATTCAAGGTGGAGTAATTTCAGGTGATGTTAAAGATATCGTATTGCTGGATGTTACACCACTTTCATTAGGTATTGAAACAATGGGCGGAGTGTTCACCAAACTGATCGACCGCAATACAACAATCCCTACAAGCAAGTCTCAAACATTCTCTACAGCTGCTGATAACCAGCCAGCCGTTGATGTACATGTCTTGCAAGGTGAACGTCCGATGGCGAAAGATAATAAAACTCTGGGACGCTTCCAATTAACGGATATTCCACTAGCACCACGCGGTGTACCACAAATCGAAGTTAAATTTGACATCGATAAAAATGGTATCGTAAATGTTTCTGCTAAAGATCTAGGTACTGGTAAAGCACAAGATATTACGATCAAATCTTCTTCAGGTCTTTCTGATGATGAAATCGAACGTATGGTAAAAGAAGCGGAAGAAAATGCTGAAGCGGACAAACAACGTAAAGAAGAAGTTGAAGTACGCAATGAAGCAGACCAATTAGTCTTCCAAATCGATAAAACATTGAAAGATTTAGAAGGAAAAGTTGATGAAGCTGACGTTAAAAAAGCAGAAGAAGCTCGTGACGAGTTGAAAACTGCTTTGGAAAATGACGATCTTGAAGAAATCAAAGCAAAAAGAGATGCTTTAAGTGAAGTCGTTCAAGAAATGTCAGTGAAGCTTTATGAACAAGCTGCAGCACAGCAAGCAGAAGCACAAGGACAAGAAGCGGATCAAACTGGATCTTCAGACGATAATGTTGTAGATGCTGAATTTGAAGAAGTTGACGACGATAAAAAATAATTGATAGATCAAAAATATCTTTCAATTAAGTTTACACCCCTAACTCTATAGATGCATAGACAAAAAGCCAAAGCGTAGCGCTTTTGGCTTTTTGTTCTAAATATAGTATAGTCAAAGAGAAGAATTTACATCTAGCAATATTGAAAGTGTGGAGGATTGGAATGCCAGAAAAAGAAGATTTTTATGACCTTTTAGGTGTCTCTAAAGGCGCTTCAAAAGATGAAATCAAAAAAGCTTACAGAAAATTATCAAAAAAGTATCATCCGGACATTAGTGACGACCCTAATGCAGATGAAATGTTCAAAAAAATTACAGAAGCTTATGAAGTATTAAGCGATGATCAAAAAAGAGCAGCGTATGACCAGTATGGTCATGCTTCTACCGATCCAAACTTTGGTGCCGGTGGTTTCGGCGGCGGCGGATTCGGTGGAGCTGGCGGCTTTGGCGGCGGGTTCGAAGATATCTTTGAACAATTTTTCGGCGGCGGCGGACGCCGTTCAAGAAACCCGAATGCACCGATGCAAGGAGAAGATCTGCAGTATGTGCTGGATTTGTCTTTTGAAGAGGCGATTTTCGGTAAAGAGACGACAATCAAGTATAGAAGACAAGAAGAATGCAATAACTGCGGTGGAGACGGTGCTAAACCGGGAACAAGTCCACAGACCTGTTCGCAGTGTGGTGGAGCAGGTGCAATCAATGTAGAGCGAAACACACCGTTTGGTCGAGTTATGACTCAGCAAGTTTGCCCAACCTGTAATGGTACTGGACAAGAAATCAAAGAGAAATGTGAAGTTTGTCATGGATCTGGCCATACAAAAGAAGAGCACTCTGTTAAAGTAACAGTCCCTGCTGGTGTTGAAGACGGCAACCAAATGCGTCTGCAAAATCAAGGAGATGCTGGTAAAAACGGTGGACCTTATGGAGACCTTTATGTAGTATTCAGAGTCGCAGCTTCTAAACAGTTTGATCGTCGGGGACCAGAGATTTATCTGGAACTGCCGATCAATATGGTTCAAGCAGCTCTGGGAGATGAGCTTGAAGTGCCCACAGTGCATGGGAAAGTGAAATTCAAAATCCCAGCTGGAACACAACCGGGTACAACGTTCCGTTTAAGAGGAAAAGGAGCACCAAGACTCAGAGGAGCCGGAAATGGCGATCAGCATATCACTATAAACGTAGAAATTCCGAAGAATATTACTGAAGCTCAAGCCGAACAATTGAGAAAATTTGCTGAGGTCAGCAACTATGCTGAAGTGCAAGAACAAGAAGAAGGTTCATTTTTTTCAAAAGTAAAAGATGCATTTAAAGATAAGCATAAATAATCGATAAGGAGATGGCATTTTGTCATCTCCTTATTAACTATATGATCTATCCTTGAATAAGATTGTACTCTTTTCTAATCGTTGGTATAATAGATAGGAACGTTTGTGAAGACGAAGGAATGAGGATTTATATAATGGACAAAAATCAAGCTCGAAAGAGACAAAAACAGATCAGGAACTTTTCGATCATTGCACATATTGATCACGGGAAATCTACCTTGGCTGATCGTATATTGCAACTGACTCATACGGTAGCAGATCGAGAAATGCAGGCTCAGCTTCTGGATTCAATGGATCTTGAAAGAGAACGCGGTATTACAATTAAATTAAACACTGTTGAACTGCAATATACAGCAAAAAACGGAGAAACATATATACTTCACTTGATCGACACTCCAGGACATGTCGATTTCACCTATGAAGTATCTAGAAGTTTAGCTGCCTGTGAAGGAGCAATCCTAGTTGTAGATGCTGCTCAAGGGGTAGAAGCGCAGACGTTGGCAAATGTGTATTTAGCATTGGATAACGAATTGGAAATTCTTCCGGTTATCAATAAAATCGATTTGCCTGCTGCAGATCCTGAACGAGTACGTACAGAAATCGAAGATATCATTGGACTGGATGCCAGTGAAGCAGTACTAGCTAGTGCAAAATCAGGTATTGGTATTGAAGATATTTTAGAAGAAATCGTACAGAAAGTACCAGCCCCTGAAGGTGATATCGATAACCCGCTGCAGGCTCTGATTTTTGATTCAGCATATGATGCTTATCGCGGTGTTGTCTTGAACATCCGAGTAATGGATGGTGTATTAAGAAAAGGCGATACCATTCAACTAATGAGTAACGGAAAGAAATTTGAAGTAACAGATATAGGGATTTTTTCACCTAAACCGATCTCTCGCGATTATCTGATGGTAGGAGATGTAGGATTTGTTACTGCCAACATTAAGACAGTACGTGATACTCGTGTCGGGGATACCATTACTTTAGCTGATAATCCGACAACAAAAGCTCTGCCTGGTTATCGTCAGATGAATCCAATGGTTTTCTGTGGAATGTATCCAACAGATTCCTCAAAATATGAAGATTTAAGAGAAGCTTTAGAAAGATTGCAATTAAATGATGCAGCCTTGCAATATGAAGCAGAAACTTCACAAGCATTAGGATTTGGTTTCAGATGCGGATTTCTGGGAATGCTTCATATGGATGTTATCCAGGAACGACTTGAGAGAGAATTTAATCTTGAATTGATTACAACTGCGCCTTCTGTTATTTACCATGTAAATAAAACGGATGGCGATATGGTCGAAGTTTCTAATCCGGCTGATATGCCGTCACCGCAAGAAATCGAATCTATCGAAGAGCCGTATGTAAAAGCGGTCATTACAGTCCCAAATGATTATGTTGGTGCAGTAATGGAAATTGCTCAGCGAAAACGCGGAGAATTTATTACAATGGAATATCTGGATGATGTACGTGTGAATATCTCTTACTTTATTCCACTTTCTGAAATTGTTTATGACTTCTTTGACAGACTAAAATCCAGCACAAAAGGATATGCTTCCTTAGATTATTCAGAAGCTGGATACAGAGCCAGCGACTTAGTGAAGATGGATATCCTGATTCACGGAGAAACGGTTGATGCTTTGAGCTTCATCGTTCATAAAGACTTCTCTTATGGAAGAGGACGCTCTGTTGCTGAGCAGTTGAAAGAAACCATTCCGCGCCAGCAGTTCGAGATTCCGATCCAAGCGGCAATTGGACAGCATATTGTTGCTCGTACAACCGTTAAAGCTTACAGAAAAGATGTTACGGCTAAACTGTACGGTGGTGACGTTACCCGTCGTCAGAAACTGCTTAAGAAACAAAAAGAAGGTAAGAAACGAATGAAGAATGTGGGTAGTGTAGAGATCCCGCAGGAAGCCTTCATGGCAGTATTGAATTTGGATGACGAGTAGTTAATCAATAGAGTGAATTTAAATAATTTAAATATAAAGTATTAGTATGGAGGGTCTAAAACTCTCCATGCTGAATTTTTTTCGTACTGCTGCTGTTTTATAAGTAGTAATGAGTATACTCACAAAGGGGGAAGTCCATTTCAATGGACAGTGGAGATTTATCTAGTATAGTACTTTTAATTGTATTAATATTGTTATCAGCTTATTTTTCATCTTCGGAGACTGCATTTACTTCAGCGAACCGAATCAGATTAAAAAACGAGGCTGAAAACGGGAGTAAACAGGCGAAGAGAACCTTGAATCTAGCCGATAACTTTGATGCTGTATTATCTACGATTTTAATAGGGAACAATATTGTCAATATTGCGACATCTGCAATTGCTACGCTGCTTTTTGTAGGGTGGTTTCCGACGTATGGTGCAACAATTGCTACAATTGTCATTACAGTTATTGTTTTGATTTTTGGAGAAATCACACCTAAAACAATTGCAAAAGAAAAATCTGAGACGATTGCCAAGTTCTCAACACCCGTTATTTACGTGTTGATGAACTTATTCAAGCCAGCTATCTGGTTTTTTGAAAGATGGCGTATGTTGTTAGATAAAGTTTTCAACTTTGATACCTATGAGACAATCAGTGAAGATGAGCTGCTCTCTATTGTTGATCAAGCCGAAATGGGCGGAAGTATTGAAGATCATGAGCACAGACTGGTACGCAGTGCAATTGAATTTGATGATTTGGAAGTCTCAACGATACTAATGCCGCGTGTGGATGTAGTAGCCTGTGATGTAAATGAAGGAGATAGTAAAATTGATGAGTTATTCAGTACACATAACTTTTCTAGACTGATCGTTTATGACGACACTATTGATAACATTGTAGGGATTCTTCATGAAAAAGACTTCAATCGCTACTTGAAAACGAAACAGCGGACAGGTAAAGCGACTTCGATTCTAACCATTATAAAAGAAGTGATTTTTGTTCCACCTGTGATGAATTTATCGCGCTTATTAAGAACAATGCAGCTGAAAAAAACGCATATGGCGATCGTAACTGATGAGCATGGCGGAACAGTAGGAATTGCAACGATGGAAGATGTCCTTGAAGAACTAGTTGGAGAAATCTGGGATGAGTCTGATATTATTGAAGAAGAAATTGTTGAAGTTGTTCCAGAACAGACGTATAGAATTAAGGGCGCTGCTAAGCTGGATAAATTATTTGATTTATTCTATTTAGATCATTCTGATGATTTTATTTCTAATACAGTCAGCGGGTTTGTGATTGAAGAATTGAATCGTGTACCTGAAGAAGGTGACCTATTTGAGTATGAAAATATGCAGGTAGAAGTAATTGAAGTAAAAAACAGACGGGTTATTGAGATCAAAGCAGATCGTCTGCATACAAATATTGAAGAATAAGTCAAGAGTCAAGCATGTTGATTGTCAACATGCTTTTTCTTTACCATAATAGAGATAAGAAGCAAAAATGAAGGATGAAATAATAGTGATACAGGACATTATAGATACAAGTAAAACAACAGAAGAAGCTGCTCAGTTGTTACTAGGTAAGCTCCTTGTGCATGAAACGCCAGTAGGCAGAATTTCAGGCTGGATTGTAGAGACAGAAGCTTATCTAGGAGCTGAAGATGCAGCAGCGCATACTTATCGAGGAAGAAAAACCCCGAAAGTTCTTTCAATGTATGAACAGGCAGGAACGATTTATATTTATCAGATGCACACGCATCATCTATTAAATATAGTGACCCAGGAAGAAGGAACGCCCCATGCAGTATTAATCAGAGCGGTAGAGCCTTATGAAGGTAAAGATTTAATGGAGTTATACCGTCAGAAACAAGGCGTAGATTTAACAAATGGTCCTGGTAAGCTGACCAAAGCTTTCAACATTACAATGGATCAGGATGGAGAAGATGTTTTTAATAAACCGCTTTATTTGGACCCGGATTTGAAACGTGAACCTGTCAGAGTAGAGGCTACTCCGAGAATCGGAATACCGAATAAAGGAGAATGGACAGAAGCGGCGTTGAGGTATACAGTCAGTGGGAATCCTTATGTTTCAAGAAAACGAGGAAAGATTACCATGGATAACGGATGGAGAACTATGGTAAAATAAATTATTGAATATTAGAGGAGGATCTCTTTTGAAACAGGACCTTGCGAGTTATTTAGATGATGAACTAAAGGCGATCTACCCGTCTTTTCAGTGGAAAGTAAAAAAAGATACTAAAAAAAGACTAGTAGAAGTCTATGTAACCTTTAATGTTAAAGTGAGCGAATCTCTTCAAGTACAAGATGTTATCGGGCAATCGAATCGTCCGGGATCAATACAGTTTGAAGACGTCATCTGCTTCTATGATCCTGCATATGCACATGTGAAACCGCAGAGCTACCTTACAGCGATATCAGTAAACAGTCATACCGGTGTCGAAAAAGGGTTGATTGAAGCTGTGCTTAAGCAATTGACTATTGTCGTAGAACAAGGAATGTCGGATCTGGAAAAGTTTGCAACTGATGAAGTTACAGGAGAATTTAGATTGATCTGGAGTGACCATCATCTTGAAAGTACAATCCAGACACTCAAAACATTAGATCGCTATAATGACGAAAAGGTTCAGTTGAAATTAGATGAAGAAGAATCATTTTTCGATCAAATTAAAAAGGATGAATCGAATGGCGGAGTGGAAAGAATATAATATCCATATTAATCGAGAAGCAACAGAGGCAGTATCTAATATATTACTAGAACTCGGATCTTCAGGAGTTTCAGTTTCTGATAGAAAAGATTTTCTGACGCTGCCTGAATATGGATTTGATACACTGTGGGCTTTGGATGAAAACGATTTTCCAGTTGACGGTGTATTGATCAAAGGGTATTTTTATGAAGAACCTGCAGAAAACAAGACAAGAGAAGTATTGGTTGAAAGGATTGAAGCATTAAAAGCATTTGATCTGGATATTCAGGACTTCAAAGTTGAAACAGAAGACGTCATAGAAGAAGAATGGGCAAACGCATGGAAAAAGCATTATCATCCAGTACCTGTCACTCGTTATATGACGATTGTCCCGCAGTGGGAAGACTATGAGAAACAACATGATGAAGAAAAAATCATCTATCTTGATCCGGGCTTGGCTTTTGGTACAGGTACACATCCTACAACTAAACTATGCTTGCAAGCTCTAGAGAGTAATTTAAGAGGCGGCGAATATGTTTTAGATGTTGGAACAGGTTCCGGGGTGTTGACTATAGCTAGTGCCTTGCTTGGTGCTTCTTTCATTGATGCTTATGACTTGGATGATGTAGCTGTCAAGTCAGCTTTAGACAATGTAAATTTGAATCAGTTGGATGCAGAGATTGCCATCAAGCCGAATAATCTTTTAAATGGCGTTGATGTTCAGGCTGATATGATCGTTGCTAATATTTTAGCAGAGATTATCTTAATGCTTGTACCAAATGCATATAAAAATCTAAAACCCGGTGGACTTTTCTTATCATCCGGTATTATTATAGAGAAAAAAGAAACTGTTCTGGATAGTTTGAAAAAAAGCGGTTTTGAAATTGAGCAGATTCATCAAATGAGTGATTGGATTGTAATTTTGGCTCGTAAACCTAAAGAAAATGAATAAACGGATTATTAAGTAAATAGAGAGAAGGAATTTAAATGGTAGAAAATTTGAAGAACTATATTGATCATACCGTATTAAAACCAGAATCAACAGATTTGGATATTCAGAAAGCTTGTTTGGATGCTAAGGAAAATCAGTTTAAAGCAGTCTGCGTGAATCCTACCTGGGTTTCTTATGTATCTGATCTTTTAAGCGATACGGAAGTAAATACTTGCACCGTTATTGGGTTTCCTTTAGGAGCGAATACAACAGCCGTCAAAGTAGCTGAAACTCAAAAGGCTATTGAAGACGGTGCTGATGAAGTGGATATGGTCATTAACATCGGCGCAATGAAGAGTGAAGATTTTGCGCTTGTTCATGATGACATTCGTGCAGTAGTTAAAGCAGCTGAAAAGAAAGCGCTGGTAAAAGTCATTATTGAAACAGCTTTATTGGATCATAATGAAAAGATACGCGCATGCGAAATTGCCAAACGAGCAGGAGCAGATTATGTTAAAACATCTACCGGATTCTCTACAGGCGGCGCTACAATTGAAGATATTAAATTAATGCGTTCAGCAGTAGGTCCTGACATGGGCGTTAAAGCATCTGGCGGTGTAAGAACATTTGCTGATGCTGAAGCAATGATTGAAGCAGGTGCTACTAGAATCGGCACATCGAATGGTGTTGCATTAATAGCAGGAGAAGAAGGAACTGCTTCTTACTAAAAGTTAGCATAATTTCTTCCCTTAGTTGAAAGATAGCTGTAAACGCGTTATAATATATTTGAAAACCAGCACTTTACAGTGCTGGTTTTATTATAACATTCATTCTGATATGCTCAGTAAAATTAAAAATCCAAGTAATAGATCATTCGATTAAGGGAAGATCATGAGAAAAGAAGGTAGGACTTATGTCACAAAAAAAAGACTATACTCCTCAAGAAGTCATTGCGCTCTGCTTAACGTACATGAACAGCAAGCATGTTACGTTTGTAAAGAGAGCCTATGATTTAGCGGAAGAAGCGCACAGAGGGCAAATACGCAAATCAGGCGAAGCTTATATTATGCATCCTGTGCAAGTAGCTGGAATTCTAGCAGATTTAAAAATGGATCCAGTAACTGTTGCTACTGGATTTCTTCATGATGTGATCGAAGACACAGAATATACCTATGAAGATATAGCGACCATTTTTACCCCTGAAGTAGCAGACCTGGTAGATGGTGTCACTAAACTAGGAAAAATTAAATTTAAATCAAAACAAGAGCATCAAGCTGAAAATCACCGTAAAATGCTGTTAGCGATGGCACAAGATGTGCGTGTAGTTTTGGTTAAATTAGCTGACCGTGTTCACAATATGCGGACATTAAAGCATCATCGTCCAGAAAAACAGCGGGATATTGCTAAAGAAACATTAGAAATTTATGCTCCTCTGGCAGATCGTTTAGGGATCAGCCGAATCAAGTGGGAGCTGGAAGATATTTCATTGAGATATATGAATCCTCAACAATATTACCGGATCGTTCACTTGATGAACTCAAGAAGAGAAGATAGAGAACGATATATTGAGGATGCTAAGAAAGCTATCAATGAGTCAGTTGAAGAGCTGGAAATTGAGGCGAATATAACAGGTCGTCCAAAACATATTTATTCTATTTATAAAAAAATGAAAGGACAGAAAAAGCAGTTTAATGAAATTTATGATTTGCTGGCCATTCGCGTTATAGTAGACTCAATCAAAGACTGTTATGGGGTATTAGGAGCCATTCATACTAGATGGAAACCTATGCCGGGGCGTTTCAAAGATTATATTGCCATGCCTAAAGCGAATATGTATCAATCTCTTCATACAACTGTATTAGGTCCGAATGCAACACCGCTTGAAGTGCAGATTCGAACTTATAAAATGCATGAGGTTGCTGAATATGGAGTTGCAGCACATTGGGCTTACAAAGAAGGCGTTACAGAGAAAGTCGCCAACGATGACTTATCTGAACATATCTCATGGTTTAGAGATATTTTAGAACTGCAAAGCGAATCCAACAATGCCAGTGATTTTATGGATTCAATTAAACAAGATATCTTCAAGGACAAAGTATATGTTTTTAGTCCAAAAGGTGATGTAATGGAGTTGCCCTCAGGTTCCAGTACGCTTGATTTTGCTTTTCATGTCCATACAGAAGTAGGAAACAAGTCAATGGGTGCTAAAGTCAATGGCAAGATCGTCCCTTTAAACTATAAACTTAAAACAGGCGATATTGTAGAAATGCTGACTTCTTCTAATTCTTTTGGACCCAGCAGAGACTGGCTGAATTATGTGAATACGTCTAAAGCAAAAAACAAAATCAAACGATTCTTTAAGACTCAGGAAAAAGAGCAGAATATTGAACGCGGCAAAGAGATTCTTGAAAAACAGATTCAGGAAATGGGTTTTAATCCAAAAGAAATTCTAAAAAAAGATAACGTTCAAAAAGTAACCAAACGATTCAATTATCAAAACAGTGAAGATCTCTATGCTTCAATAGGCTTTGGAGAAGTCAAAGTTGTAAGTGTAGCGAACAAACTGACAGAAAAAGAAAGAAAACAAAAAGAAGAAAAAGAGTTTCAGTTTGATGCCAATCAGTCCATTGAGCTTAAAAAGAAAAAAGAACCTGAAAAAATGAAAATCAAGCATGAAGGCGGCGTTGTCATTCAAGGTGCTGACAATCTGCTTGTTCGATTGAGCAAATGCTGTAATCCGGTACCTGGTGATGATATTGTCGGATACATTACCCGGGGACGAGGCGTTTCAATTCACCGCCGAGATTGTGCAAATGTCCACGCTTCTGAAGGTGTGGAAGAACGTTTGATCGATGTCGAATGGGAATCTGCCGGAACAGAAAAATCTTATAATGCTGAGCTTCAAGTACAAGGCTATGACCGATCCGGTCTATTGAATGAGATTTTGCAGGTTATTAATTCTCAGACAAGCCAGCTCAGCAATGTGAATGGTAAGATCGATCATAACAAGATGGCTATCATTCGCTTGACCATAGGGATTCAAAATCTTATCGAACTTGAAAAGATCGTCGATAAAGTTAAATCAATTCCAGATGTATATTCAGTGAAGAGAATTACATCTTAGTCATTCAGGCTCACCGGATTGAGTGATGTTCAGGAGGGATATATTGCGATTAGTTATTCAAAGAGTTTCAGAAGCATCGGTAAAGATCAATCAAGAAACAGTTGGAGCTATAGGCAAAGGATTTATGATTCTTGTAGGGGTAGGGCATGAAGATACAGAAGCAGATGTAGAGTACTTGGTGCGGAAAGTAAGTAAAATGCGCATTTTTGAAGACGAAGAGGGAAAAATGAATCTTTCGATTGATCAAGTGAAAGGCTCTGTCCTTTCCATTTCTCAATTCACTTTATATGCTGATACTAAAAAAGGCAATCGTCCAAGTTTTACAAGTTCTGCAAAACCCAATCTAGCAATACCATTGTATGAAAAGTTCAACACCTGTCTTGAAGCTGAAGGGATCAGAGTAGAGACCGGACGATTTGGAGAAGATATGAAAGTTTCTTTAATCAATGATGGACCTGTTACAATCATTATTGATTCTAAAGATAAGTAAAAAAATTAGAAAAAACAAGCTTCTGACTCTAGGGTCAGAAGCTTGTTTTTTCATTTGGTTTACAGCTATTTTCTGTGAAGAAGCTTGGTAAGCGGGTAAATTCCAGCACTTTGAAGTACAAAGGAAATCAGTATCGAAGCGAAACCTAAAGAGATAAACAGTTCGATATTTTTGACTGGACTGTTTACTGTCCAAAGCAGAAGTACGACTGACATAGACCCTTTAATACCTGACCAAGATAATAATATTAAAATAGATAAGAAGTGGCTGAATTTTTTACGCCATTTTGGAACAGCAAAAAGTGATCCTCCTAAAATAATAAATCGTGCAACCACAGATAATGCGAAAATAATGAAAGCTAAGTGCCAGTATCCAAAATCAAGATAAGGGGCTGCTTGTATACCGATAAATAGGAAAAGAATTGAACTTAAGATCGGATTGACGACATTCCAGAAACCACCCAAGGCTTTTCTGAATTCTATTTCTCTGACGTTTTCCTTCAAGAAAGTAAACGATAATGAGATTCCGGTAACAACCGTTGCAAGTACACCGGAAAATCCGAAATGTTCTGCCAGCATAAAACTTCCATAAGCTACTAAAACACTGAGCATGACTTGGTAGTCACGGTGAGCCGTAATATAAATAGCATGGCTGAGAATCCAGCCAAATACGAGCCCCATACCGACTCCGCCTAAAGAAACATAACCAAAGCTTGCCAAAAATTCAAGAGTGGAGAAGCTGGATCCTGATTCTACCATCCCTAAAATTATCGTAAAGATAACGATACTGGTACCATCATTCAGCATCGACTCGCCTTCTAATATATCAGCCAGATCATTCGGTCCTGAACTGTGTTTCAAAATGGAAACGACAGATATGGGATCTGTAGGAACGAGAATTGCTGAAAGCAAGAGCGAAAGATTCCAAGACAATGGGTAGAACAAAGCTGTAGCCCAGTAAATTCCTGCCGCTAATAAGAATACTGTACCAACCATTCCGATTGTACTTAACGTAATGATAAGCCAAGCGTTCCTTTTAAATGCTCGTGCAGAGAATTGATAAGCTGAAACAAAAAGCAGACCGGGTATGAAAATTTCATACAAAACTTCCCTCTCAACAGTAAATCCTGAAAACAAGGAGATAAATGACAGTGCGATTCCTATCAATACCAATACTACCGGAACAGGAAAATATTCTTGCTTTACATCAATCGTAAAGATGACCACACTGATCAGTAAGAGGATCAGAAGTTGATTAATTAATTCCATGTTATTGCCTACCTTCTAAATAAAACCGTTTCTTTAACAATAACAAAGAACCAAAAAATATTAAAGAAAATCGCTTTTCTAAAAGCTTTATTGACGTAAAGGAAACATAAAAAGCATGAAAATCAGAGCTGTAAGTCTCTGGTCTTCATGCAGTTATTTAGGAACAGATTAATGGCTTAATCAAGATAATTGTGGTTCCCCTTATTCAACCATGAGTAGGTGAGACCAATTATAAGTCCTCCGCCTGCAAAATTTCCTAGTGCAGCTAGAATCCAGTTTATCGCAACTGCTGATCCTGTCATACCAGCTATTGAACTGGTGGAGGTGAAAAAAGCCAATGGGAAAGAAGCAAAGTTTGCAATAACGTGTTCAAAGCCTAAAAAAGCAAATATAAATATTATAAAAATCATTGCAATAACTTTTCCAGCATCATCTTTCATTCGAATAGTACAATAAACAGCCGTATTAACGATAACATTGGCAAAAATTCCTTCAGTGAAAATCTGAACAGGAGATTTAGCCAGTTTTCCTTCAATGGCTGTAAATAAAAAGTGATCAGCCGGCAGGTCCTGAAAGACTGAAGTCAGCGAAACAAGGTAACTTGCCAGTGTACCTCCGATTAAGTTAAAAAGAAGGCAAGCAAATAGAATAGCTGATGCTTGTTTTACAGTTAACAGTTTGCGATGGACTGCAACAGTTGTATACATCATATTAGATGTTCCAAGTTCCGCATTCATATAAATAATCATAACTAGTGACCAGCTGAACATGAAAGAATATAAAAATTTTCCAGATCCGTGTACAACTTTTTCTGCAGCCTGAGCCGTGATAACAGCAATTGCTGTTCCTAAAGTCAGAAATAAAGTAGCCAGCATGGCACGTACAGCATAACGAACCAAACTTGAGTCGAATAATTGCTTTTTCTTTTCTATACTTTTCTCAATTGCATAAAAAAGACCTTGATAATTTGCATCCATTAAAACCCATCCTTCTTGTTAATTCATACACAATGTACACATCTTATCATGTTATTCAGCTTTTTAAAATAGGTATTTTCAAAATATTATTAATAAAATATGAACATACTGAATAAAACGCATACTTTTGAAAAGAATATTACTTTATAAATGATTTTGAAAGATAAGTTAAACTGGAAAGTCTTTGCAAATATTTCTTTGAAAAAAGCGAAATTAAAAAGATTGCGCAACAAAAAAAGCAGCCCGATTATGAGGTCGTCATCAGTCAGGCTGCAGTTTTATTCGATTTTATTGAGCTGAAGAATAATACTCTCTTAAACCTTGATAGATAGCCTCAACGACTGTAGTTTGATAAGATTGTGTGTTGACCATTGAAATATCAAGATCATTATTTAGGTATCCAAGCTCAAGTAAGATAGAAGGAGTAGGATTATTTCGTAGTACATAGTAATTTCCGTAGCGTACACCGTTATTAGACAATGGACCGTTATCTTTTAAATAGCGATTGATTGTTTCTGCCAGATTAAGTTCTGAATCAGCATAATAATAAGTTGTGGTTCCGCTCATTGAGTTCTCTATTTCCATGGCATCGTAGTGTAGACTGATAAAAGCATCTGCAGATGCTTTTGAGGTGAGATAAACACGATCATTCAAAGAGATGAACGTATCGTCTGATCTAGTCATCATTACATTTGCTCCGGCATCTTGAAGGCGTTTCTGCAGCAGTTTAGCTGTGCTGAGCGCTACATCTTTTTCATAAAAGCCAGTTTCAGATACTGCACCTGGATCCTTACCACCATGACCGGCATCGATCATAATGGTTGCTTCAGAAAGATTAGTAGCTGCTCGACTGATTGCTTCAGTGGTCTCTTCGACATTTACAGTTTCTACATTAGTCAAACTAGAGACCCAGTCAGCAACATAGCCGGTTCTGCCATCTTCTAACTGGACTTTATACCATTCTTTCTCAGTATCTAAATAGATCAGTTGCTGTCCAGGTGAAGCAGTAGTTATCACTTCATTTTCAGTAGAGGGGCCGGTTCTGATATTGGTTGTCGCTTCTCCTATTGTAACTGACTGAGTGGACGTTTCTGTAGAAGATGCTTGCGAGGCAGGTGCGTCAATCAGCTCCACAAATTGTTTGCTGATCCAAGCGACTTTCCCCATATACAATATCTGGTACCAATCTTGTTCTTCATATAGAATAGACAATTCAGTATTTTCATATACGGTTCCCATAATTTGAGAATCAGTGCCGGCATACTGGCGAATATTGACTTCAGTTCCGGTTACTTTACCATATCGCTGGTTTTCAGTAGAGATTTCATCGTTCTCAACTAACCAGCTGGCTACCCAGCCGATTTCGTCATCTGAGATTCTGACTTTATACCACTGATTTTCTTCGTCCAGTACATTGAGTCGCTGATCTTCATTAACCTGGGTCATTACATCATAAGATAGTCCTGGTCCCATACGGACATTCAGTACACTTGCTTTGACAATCACCCTGTTTTCATTAGCCAATACAATAGAGGATGCAACAGTAAGGCTCAAAAGAATGAAAATCAAAAAAAGAAAAATATTTTTTTTAGGCAGATAATTATGTATAGAAGATTCTGATATTCCCAAATCTGTCATCCTTTCATAGAATGCGCATGTTAAAAAACGTTTTACTTATTATATCAATTAAGTCTTATTGATTGCAATATGAATCGGTGAAGCAGAACATGAAAACCTATATTGACAAAGCAGGTCCTTTCTTGTAAGCTTGTAATCAATTAAAGAAATCATCATCTGAATCACATATAATCCTGTGATAGAGATAGTAGATTAAAGGCTTGGAATACAGAAAGGTTCTCCGCGGCTGAAAGAGACCCCAGACTTTTACTTGAACGACACTCTTGAGGAATGACAGTGCAAAGCTGTCACGCTTACCAGCGTTAATGGGAGAGAGAAAGTTTAGGCTTTCTGAATTTAGGTGGTACCACGTGATACTCAATTAACACACGTCCTTCTGTTGTATTTTACAATAGGAGGATTTTTTTATAGGGAAAAATAGTCAATTGGAGGGTTATGATGAATTACCAGAAAATAAAAGGAACACCGGATTTTCTACCGGAAGATACTAAAAAATGGCAGGATGTTGAGAATAAAGCGAAAGTAGTTTTATCTCGATATCAATTCAAGGAAATTAGAACACCGATTTTTGAGCAATTCGAGTTGTTTGCTAGAGGAGTTGGTGAAACGAGTGATATTGTTTCAAAAGAAATGTACGATTTTGTGGATAAAGGCAAGCGCCATATCGCATTAAGACCTGAAGGAACTGCCGGTGTCGTCCGATCATTTGTGGAGAATAAACTGTACGGTCCGGAACATCATAAACCACTTAAATTTTACTATATCGCTCCTATGTTCCGCTATGAACGACCGCAAAAAGGCCGTATGCGCCAGTTCCATCAATTAGGAGTAGAAGTCTTCGGAAGCAGCAATCCTGCGACAGATGTTGAAACAATGGCATTAGCGATGGACTTATTTAGAGCTTTTGGTCTGGATAACTTAAAGCTGGTCATCAATTCACTCGGCAGTACTGAATCGCGTAAAAAATATCGTAAAGCTTTGATTGAGTACTTGGAACCTTTTGCTGATGAACTCAGTAAGGATTCCAAGGAACGGCTGCATAAAAATCCGTTGCGTGTACTGGATAGTAAAGACAGAAACGATCAGCAAATCGTTCAAGGGGCTCCCTCTATTTTAGATTACCTTGACGAGACTTCCAAAGCTCATTTCGAAACCGTGAAAGACTATCTAAACATGCTGGGAATCGATTATACTATCGACTCTAATATGGTTAGAGGACTAGATTACTATAATGATACGATTTTTGAAATCATGACCGAAGATCCTGAATTCGGGTCAAACACAACAGTCTGTGCAGGTGGAAGATACGACGGATTAGTTGAAGAAGTCGGAGGGCCTGCTACACCTGGATTCGGGTTTGGAGCTGGGCTGGAACGTCTAGTCATGCTGTTAGAAAATGCAGGGTATAACTTTACTGAAGTGGATGCATTAGATGCTTTTATTGTAACGATTGGAGAAGCAGCGGATAAAGAAGCAGCGAAATTGGCATATGTTCTGCGTTCAGCTGGTATGAATATAGAAAGAGAATTCATGAATCGTAAACCAGCTAAGCAATTCAAGACTGCAGACAAGTTAGACGCTGAATATGTCTTTACACTAGGTGAAAATGAAGTTGAAAATCGGACAGTAAATGTTAAAAAGCTGGAAAACGGAAAAGAATTAACAGCCGATTTAAGCAAACTATACAGTCAGGATAAAAAAGCTTATTTAGAAGAAATCAAAGCACAATTAAAATAAGAGTAGGATGTGGGTAGAATGAACAGAACAATGTATTGTGGAGAAGTGAGAAGTGAACAAGTCGGAGAAACGATCACATTATACGGGTGGGTGCAGAAAAGACGCGACTTAGGCGGAATGATTTTTATCGACTTGCGCGACCGTGCTGGTATTGTCCAAGTTGTCTTTAATTCTGAGCGTTCTCAGGATGCTTTTTCAATCGCTGAGTCGATTCGTTCAGAGTTTGTTGTAGAAATTACGGGTAAAGTGGTCAACCGTCAAGAAGGTACGGTCAATTCAGAACTTCCAACTGGAGATGTTGAGATCGAGGCACAAACCATTTCAATATTAAACAAAGCGAAAACACCGCCGTTTGATATCCAGGATGCAGTTGAAGTATCGGACGATATCCGTTTGAAGTATCGCTACTTGGATCTAAGAAGAAATAAAATGAAAGAAAATATGATCATCAGACATAAAGTGAAAAAAGTATTCAGCGATTTCCTGGATCGAAATGGTTTTTTGGATATCGAAACGCCTTATCTCACAAAGTCTACGCCAGAAGGAGCTCGCGATTATCTAGTTCCATCACGAGTTCACGAAGGTAAGTTTTTTGCATTACCGCAGTCTCCGCAGTTATTCAAGCAGCTTCTAATGGGTGGCGGGATCGATCGCTATTATCAGATTGTCCGCTGTTTCAGAGACGAAGACTTGCGCGGTGACCGTCAACCTGAATTTACACAAGTTGATATTGAAACGAGTTTTATTGACGAAAAGGAAATTCAAGATCTGATGGAAGCTTTGCTGGTTGAAATCGTTCAAGTGACTAAAGGAATTGAAATCCCAAGACCGTTTGCTCGTATTTCATACGATGAAGCGATGAATCGATATGGAAGTGACAAGCCGGATACTCGTTTTGAAATGGAATTGATTGAATTAGGTGACATTACAGCTGATTCTGATTTTAAAGTATTTTCAAATGCAATCGAAAATGGCGGAATGGTTAAAGGGTTGACTGTAAAAGGTGCTGCAGATCAGTATTCACGCAAGAATATAGATGCACTTGGAGAAGTTGCGGCAATCTATGGTGCCAAAGGATTAGCCTGGATGAAAGTGACTAATGAAGGATTAAGCGGTCCAATTGCTAAATTCTTTAATGACAAGCCGATTGCTCAAGAATTGATAGATAGAATGGATGCCGAAGAAGGCGATCTGCTTTTATTCGTTGCAGATAAACCAAAAATTGTTTTTGATGCACTAGGCGCTCTACGCGTTCACCTTGGGAAAGAATTACAGTTAATTGACGAGTCACAACTGGCATTTGTATGGGTAGACGAATGGCCATTGCTGGAATATGATGAAGAAGCTGGGCGTTATAGTGCCGCGCATCATCCGTTTACTATGCCGCTGGAAAAAGATCTGGGTCTGCTGGAGACTGATCCGAAAAATGTCTATGCTAATGCATATGACATCGTATTGAACGGATATGAAATTGGCGGTGGATCAATTCGTATCCATCAGCGAGAATTACAAGAAAAAATGCTTAAAGCATTAGGATTCTCTAAAGAAGAAGCATATTCGCAATTCGGCTTTTTGCTTGATGCATTAGAGTACGGTTTCCCTCCACATGGCGGTATTGCTTTTGGTTTGGACCGTTTAGTAATGATATTGGCGAACGAAAAGAACATCCGAGAAGTCATCGCATTTCCTAAAAATGGTAAATCGATCGATCCTCTTACAAGCGCGCCATCTATTGTTTCCGATGCACAATTAGCAGAATTGTCTTTAACAATTACTGATGAAACGAAAAAGGAGTAAATAAATGGTCTTAATTGGTTCGCATGTAGGAATGAAAGGGAAAAAGATGCTATTAGGAGCAGCTGAAGAAGCTGCTTCTTATGAGGCTTCAACATTTATGATCTATACGGGTGCTCCTCAGAATACGCGTCGTAAAGACATCAGTGAAATGAATATTGAAGCTGGTCAAACATTCATGGAAACAAATAATATCGACATCAAGACGATCGTTGTCCATGCGCCTTATATTATCAATCTAGGAAACACAGTAAAGAAAGAAAACTTCGGCTTTGCGATTGATTTTATGAAACAGGAAATCGAACGTGCTGAAGCTATTGGTGCTACTCAAATGACGATGCATCCGGGCGCACATGTAGGCGCAGGAGTAGATGCGGGAATCGATCAGATTGCTAGAGGCTTGAATGAGATTCTGCATAAAGATCAGAAGATTCAGATAGCACTTGAAACAATGGCAGGAAAAGGAACGGAGATCGGACGCAACTTTGAAGAAATCGCAAAAATTATTGAAAAAGTTGACTTAGATGATAAACTGTCCGTTACTTTGGACACTTGCCATACGCATGATGCCGGTTACCAGATCCGTGACGATTTTGACAGTGTTTTAGATGAATTTGATCGTATTATTGGCTTGGATCGCTTAAAAGTGGTCCATGTAAATGATTCAAAGAATGTGCAAGGAGCAGGAAAAGATCGACATGCAAATATCGGTTTTGGAGAAATCGGATTTGAATCATTGAACTATGTGGTTCATCATCCGAAACTAGAGACGGTTCCTAAAATACTTGAAACTCCATACGTTGGAGAAGACAAGAAGAATAAAAAAGCACCTTATGGACACGAAATCAGTATGTTCAATCTTAAAACCTTTAATCCAGACCTTCTTGATGACATACTAAATGAAAAAAACTGGAAATAAAGATTCTAAAAATACACTCGTATCATTGAACTTGAGGGTTCAATAGTACGAGTGTATTTTATTATATAAGATTAAGTTAATTACATAGAAATGCCGGTCTCTTTAAAGACCGGCATAAAAGTATAAAAATATGGAATCATATTAAAGAATAATATGATCTAAACCTTTTCATTAATTGGTAATTGTTTAATATATTTAGTAGGCGTCTGACCAGTAATCTTCTTAAATACTTTTGTAAAATAAGAATGACTATTAAATCCAGCTAAATTCGCTACTTCGCTTAACTGATAATTTCCTAGGTGGAAATAGTATTTAGCAAGATAAATACGCTGCTGATTGACATATCCGATAAAAGTTGTACCCGTTTCTTGCTTGAATTTACGCGCTAAGTGAACAGGGTGCATGCCAAAGATTGATGCAATATTGGTCAATGTCAATTCACTCGTCAAGTTTTCAGTAATATAGCTAACAACTTCTGTCATTGCGCTTGAATAAGTCAATGTTGAGAAGTCGATAACAGCCTGACAATATTCTCTATAAATTTCGTAGTAAACATTTTCTCTCAAATACTGAATAGATTCAGCATCTTCGATCAGAATTGAAAAACGTTCAGAAATCAAGTGAAGATATAACGGTAGTACGCCGCCATTTTTAGCAGCAATTCTGCAGTACGTATTCACAATGATCAAATGGTTCTTAAAGTTTCTCAGTTGATGTTCAATACCTTCCTCGCCCAAATACTCCAGCATTTCATCAAGATTGATGATTTTTAAAGTATCTTCAAGCATAGAACGATTACCTTCTGTAATAGCATCTGTTACTTGGTCCTCAATCAAGTAACGGTAACTGAACGCATCGCTGTTTAATTTCTTCAACTTGTTTACACGTTCACGCTTGTATTGTTCTTTCACTTCTACCTTGTCCATAATACACGACCCTTCATTTTAGAAAAGCTATTTTTATACTCCCGTCTATCTTGTCTTAATATACCACAAATTCGTAATAAATAAAGGTTTTTTTAATAAAAAGCGGACGAATCATAAAATTTATACTGCTTTTTAAAAGAAAATTGTATAAAGGTTCAATTCTTTTTAACACAATATTAGTGTAAATAACGAAAATAAAATAAAAAAGAATTAATAAAAAACGTTTGCATTAAAGGTTATAGTTTTATTTTGTATTTTTTTGTATGTTTATTTCAAAATATCACTTGAAAAAAACGTATATAATGTAATATTTTTGATAAATTTATTAGAATCATTATAAGTATTGCTAATAGTATCTATTAATAAAACTACATTAAATTTGAGCAAGCCATATCTTTTTACTTAAAAATAAGAGGGTGGTAACATGCAATTAAGATAAATTCAAAGAAAACTTATATATATATTAGGAGGCTGATTCAGTATATGGAGCGTCGTTTTGAAGGAACATTCCAGACTGAAAATGAAGCAAGAGAAGAAATTAAGAGATTGATCAACGAAGAACATTACACCGCAGATGAACTACTCATCATCACCGATGATCAGAATAGAAGCAAGTTCAACAGCGAAACGTTAGGTTCTGTAGAGGTAGATATCGTTGACTCCGATGATAATGGATCTTTCTGGGAAAAAATTAAAGAAACACTATCCTTTGGAACTTATAATTCTCAAGAAACACAAAGTGCTATAGAAGAACACGGAGTACCGCATGATGTCGCAGAACAACACATGGATGCTTTAACAGAAGGAGATATTGTTCTGCTGGCAGATACGGATGCACCTAAAAGTGGTAAACTTTCTGATTTGAACAAAGAAATGACAACAAAAAAGGAGCAGGATTTTGATATGAATAAAGAAAATAATGCAAGACCTATCGACTCTGTAAATACAGAAGAGGAGAAAGCGATCAAAAATGATGAAGCTAACCCTTCTGATGTTGAAACAACAGAAACAGATAATCAAAGCATGAATCAATCTATAGATCCTTCACAAGCCCAAGATACTAGAAAAGAAGAACAAGTAGATACAAATGAAAAAGACAGGTCTAATCAAAACGTTCAAAATGACTATACGACAACGGAAGACGATGGACGATCACTGGAAACTAATCCAGATTTGACCGGTGAAGAAGATACAGTAGTAATAGAAGATACTGATCGCGGTTATCCAGATAATATTGCCCATGGAGTTGTGAAACCAGAAGCAACTAATCCGTTAAATACTGAACCGAAAAGTGAAAAAAGTCCGTCTGAAAATACGCAAGCACCAGAAAGTGATGCGAAATATACAACTGCCTCAAATGAAGCAGGCATGAAAGAAGAACCATCTAAAGAAGACGACAAGAAATAAATGAACCAGAAAAAATGAAAGAAATAAACGCTCAAGTTTTTAAAACTATGTATAAGGAGAGATTGTATGTATGAAGAAGAAAAAATTCAAACCCAAGAACCTAAAAAGAATTATTTAATGAATGATGAATCTGAAAATATGCGACGTGAACCTATCGTAGAAAATGACCAGTATAAGCCAGCTGGCAAGTTAGAAGGCAAAACGGCTGTCATTACTGGAGGCGATTCAGGAATAGGTGCTGCTACAGCCATTCTTTTCGCCAAGGAAAGTGCGAAAGTAGCCTTCACATATTATTCGTCTGATGATGATGCAGAAAAAACAAAAAATCGCCTTGAAGAAATTGGAGCAGATGTTCTTGTTTTTAAAGGAGATGTAGGGGATGAATCATTTGCCCAGCAGACAGTTTCTGAGATCAAAGATAAGTGGGGTAATATTGATGTATTAGTCAATCATGCTGGAGAGCAGCATTACCAGTCTTCAATAACTGATATCACTGCTGAACAAATCGATAGAACTTATCGTACAAATATCTACAGCATGTTCTATTTTGTCAAAGCAGCATTTCCGCATATGAATGAAGGTGGGAGTATTATCAATACTTCTTCTATCACTGCATATAAAGGGAGTCATTACTTGATGGATTATTCAGGAACTAATGGAGCAGTTGTTTCATTTACACGCTCACTATCAAATAATACAGAATTTGTTGATAAAAAAATCAGAGTTAACTCAGTTGCCCCTGGTGAAACTTGGACACCAATGATTCCAGCTACTTTTCCGAAAGATATTTTAGCTGGATGGGGTAAGAAAAGTGCTCTTAAGCGCCCAGGTGAAGCGTATGAATTAGCACCTGCTTATGTCTTTTTAGCTAGTGACGATGCCAGCTATATTACTGGACAAACAATACATGTTAATGGCGGAAGAATAGTGAACGGTTAATAGTAAAATCTAACGTCTATATTATAAAACTATATTTAATGGAGGAATAGTAATGGACAGACCAGATAAAACTTCTAATAATGACCTGAAAAGAACCGGTCAACCTGATGCAACGCCAGATAGAAGGGATCCGGAAAGAGATGAAGTGACCAGTCCGGATACTTCAGCACCATTAGGATATATTAAAGATCGCCCTGCTAAAGATGGTATGGATAGAGATGATCGAGCAGTTTACGAAAAAGCTAAAGGTGATTCAGTCGGAAATGAAGTAGAAAAAGATTTATAATTCTTTTCATGGAGCTTGTCCAAGCCGGATGAGCTCTTTTTCTGTCAAAAAAGCCATTGGAACATACGATCGTTTGTTTGGAAAAGGTGAATGTATGTTATAATAAAGTTAATCAGAATCTGGAAGGTGATATGAATGAACCCATCTGAAGATAACAGCAGAAGACCAGATCAGTTGATCAGGCTTGAACCTAATCAAAAACAGCAAGATCATACATTCAAGTTAGACAAGACAAAGCAACTTGAACAAGCAATAGAAGCGAATTCTCGGGAAACCGGAGATAAAAGTAATACGATTACCAGTATACAAGCACAAAAGAGACCAGGGAGATATAATATTTATCTTGGTGAAGAGTATGCTTTCCCTGTAGATGAAGAACTGATTATCAAGTATATGCTTCATAAAGGAATGGTTTTGTCTCCGGCTTTTCAAGAAGAATTAAAAGTTGAAGATGTTTCGAGAAAAGCGTATCAAAGAGCTTTAAATTATTTAAGTTATGGCTTGAGATCTGAAAAAGAAGTCAGAGATGATCTGAAAGAAAAAGAATTTGAAGAACAAGCGGACGAAGTGATCGAAAGATTAAAAGAGCAGCGATTGATTGATGATCTTGAATATGCAAAAAGTTATGTCAGAACATCTGCCAACTTGAATCGGAAAGGACCCTCTGTTATTCAAAATGAATTATTCAGACGAGGTATAGACAAGTTATCAATTGAAGAAGCAATGTTTGAATATTCTTATGAAGATCAGTTTGATAATGCATATATTCTGGCAGAAAAAACCTGGAAAAAAGCGCGGCAGAAGTCACAGCGAGAAGCCGTACAGAAAGTCAAACAGCATTTAATGCAAAAAGGGTTCAACATGAATATCATACAAGAAGTCATCAATGAAATGGATACTGATAAATCTGAAGATGAAGAGTTTGAAGCACTAGCCATCCAGGGCGAAAAAGCCTGGAAAAGGTACTCAAGAAAATCAAGCGGTTATGAGCTGGTTCAAAAAACAAAATCCAATCTCTTTCAAAAAGGATATCCATCAGAATTGATAAAAAGATTTACAGACATGAAGGAAGAAGAGAATGCAGAAGAGTAAATTAAATAAAGCTGAGCTTAAAAAACAGTACAATATAGAAATGTGGACGGATGACAAGATCCAAGCATTCAGAGAAACTTTATTAAATTGGTATGACCAGGAAAAACGAGATCTTCCTTGGCGCAGAACCTCGGATCCTTATAAAATATGGATTTCAGAGATCATGCTTCAGCAAACAAGAGTGGATACCGTCATTCCCTACTTTGAACGCTTTGTCAAAATGTTCCCTACCGTTCAGGATTTGGCTGAAGCCGATGATGATAGTTTGTTGAAAGTGTGGGAAGGATTAGGATATTATTCGAGAGTCAGAAATATGAAACAGGCAGCGATTCAAGTAGTATCAGAATATAATGGTGCATTTCCTAGTGAACCAGAGGAAATCAGAAAGCTTAAAGGAATTGGTCCTTACACAGCCGGAGCAATCTCAAGTATTGCATTTGGTCATATAGAGCCGGCAGTTGACGGGAACCTTATGAGAGTGCTGAGCAGACTATTTGAGATAGAGATAGATATTGCCAAACCGGCAAGCAGAGGTGTTTTTGAGGCCGTTATGTATCATCTGCTTGATCCTGATCGGCCTGGGGATTTCAACCAGGCTTTGATGGATTTAGGAGCAACGATCTGTACGCCTAAAAACTACTACCCTGAAAACAGTCCCGTCAAAGACTTTAATGCTTCTTATGTAAATGAGACCTACCTCAAATATCCTATTAAAAGTAAAAAGAAAAAGAAAAAAACTGTAAATTATTTTGCGGTAGCCATTCAAAATGACAAAGGGGAATACTTATTAGAAAAGCGTACAGAACAAAAATTGCTATCTAATATGTGGACCTTCCCATTATTAGAAGAAACCGTTTTGGAAACTAGTTCAAACTGGAAGTCATTCCAGAAACCAGACTTGTACTCAATCGATCCCAGCGATTTAAACATTTTACAAAAATATCTGCAAGCATCTTTTGGAATATATGCAGAAATAAATGCGCAATCAAAAGGTATGGTGTCACATGTATTCACACATCTTCACTGGAATGTCTATCTGTATAAAGCAACTGTTAAAAAAGACGCTGAAATGATACCAGCAAACTGTAATTGGGTCAGTGAAGAAGAATTTGATGAATATGTGTTTCCAGTCTTGCAGCAGAAACTTTGTAAATTACTAAAGGAAGTTACCCTTTTTTGAAAATACAAAGCGCGTCTTAAAACATTATTACTCGTCTGCTTTTTAATTGGTATATGATTTCCCTACGGAACATTTGACGTCTATGATATAATACTTAATGAGTATGAAAAGTGTTGAAAATTCTCAGCACTTAAAAGAAAGTTGGTTCTTAGATGCAATTTCCGAAAGAAGGGGATTTCATCACAATTAAGAGTTATAAGCATGATGGGAGTCTGCACAGAACCTGGAGAGATACAATGGTTCTGAAAACGACAGATCACTCATTGATCGGATGCAACGATCATACCCTAGTGATCGAATCGGATGGCAGACGATGGCGTACAAGAGAACCAGCACTTGTTTATTTCCATAAACATTACTGGTTCAATATTGTAACCATGATCCGTCAAAAAGGAACTTCTTACTATTGCAACATGGCTTCTCCTTTTTTGATCGATGAAGAAGGTGCAAAATACATCGACTATGATTTAGATGTGAAGGTTTTTCCAGACGGGGAAAAACGTTTGCTGGATGTTGATGAATATGAAGAACATGGTAAAAAGTGGCAGTATCCAGATGAAGTCGATTTAATTTTAAAGGAACATATTAAAATTCTTGTTGACTGGATTCGAGAAGAAAAAGGACCTTTTTCTGAAGGATATGTTGACTTATGGTATGACCGTTACAAACAACTTACCGGCAAAAAGTAAAAATTGTGATGAAATGTACTGAAAGATGCAGCAGATGTTCTAGAGAGTAGACGTTTGCTGCTTTTTCTGTTGTCAAGCTGTATAAAAGTGTGATATGCTTTTTAAGAATTGGTTTGAAAGGATGTTAACATGTGAAAAAAAACATTATAGGTACTATATTTTTGGCTATTATGGCAGTTTTAGTTATTTTTTTTGGAAGACAGTACGCTGCTAGACAAGAAGAAGACATGCTTCAGGACAGTTTAAGTGCTGCGGAAACTGGGAATACCAGCGGAACAGACAGTAGCACCGGAAGTCAGTCGGAAAAAGAGGATGCAGCAGATGTGTCTTCAGAAGATTTGATCACTCGTTATGAAGAAAACAGCGGGGTATTATCTATTCTGGAAGAAATTGATTATCAGTCACTGACTAATGATCCTGCAATGTTGGTTTATTACGGAGATGCAGATTTGTCCGAAGCTCAATACGCTCATATGAATACTTTTATTACAGAAGGAATCAATGGAGCTGTCGAAGTCGAAGACCTTACTTATTTAGATGATGATACATATGAACTATATATTCAAGAAACAGTGGACAGTGTAGTAGCGTCTGAAGCGGATGTTGTTATCTATTCAATGCCGGCGCTGCCAGACAAAATCAGAGATATTGGGACAGCTGAGACAAACCAATATTTGACCTCGATTTTAACAGCTCTTACAGAGGGGCTTCCTGAGTCTAAAATTATCTTGAAAGAACCTACTCCTGTTTTAGGAGAAATGGACAATTTAAATTCTCGTTCATTAGACTATCTGAATTATATGGAAGAAATGAATGAAGTAGCAAAAACATTTGGCTTATCCGTCTTGTCAACACACGAACGATTCCTATCATTGGCTGAAGCAGAGGGTATAGAACTAAGTACACTTTTTGATTCAGAAGGAATAGAACTGAACGAAGGTGGACAAGCACTGCTGCAGCAAGCTGTTGAACAAGCGTTAACAAGTACAGACTAAAAAGCAAGGAAGGATCGCATTTGATCCTTCCTTTTTAATGCAGTTCTTTGATTTCCGCAACTTTTTCATTATGATTTTTTTTGAAGCTGCTTACTAATTTATTTAAATGCTGAAGACTTTCCTCGTAATCAAGTACAGCTGACATAATATGAATTACAGCATTACTTTGACCATAATCATTTTTCATATAAGATTCTAAATTTGCTTCATTAAAAAATGAATCCATAAATGACTTTCTTAGAGTTGCTTTATGAGTAATGAAGTTGACTTCTTCAGGTAATACTCTGCCATTCCATTTTAGAATTATCTGTTCATGTGCTGACATAAGTGTTTCCAGTCGTTCAATCAGCAACTGGCGCATTTCGTTTGGGAAGTGATTATAAACATTTTCTGCCTGATGAAGTGTTTTCACCAAGTTATATGCAGCTTCTGTCGTACGGATAAATTGTCGGTATACTACAATCGTGCGAGCATAAGAAAATTCTGTCTTTCGGAATAATCTTCTTAAGTCACCGTCAATTAGATGACCCAGATAGGTTTTCATCTTTGAGATACTTTTATCTAAATTACTAAGATCTCTTCGTATCATAGGATATTGAATATTTTTTCGTAAACTGGTTCGAATAAAACGCGAAAGGTCATTGGTTACTTGGTTATTCAAATGGAACAGCTTTTCATCATATTTCGGCGGTAAAAATAAGCCGTTGATCAAGAAAGCAGAAACAACACCGACTACGGTAGCAAGGACTCGAATGGCAGCACTGATTAGAATGGGATGATCTGTAGACATCATAATTACGATAAGCGTAATCGTAGAAAGCACAATCACATTGTTAAGTTTAAACTGATGCAAAATGGCAATCAGAATTGTTGCAGCAATGCTGATCATGACAAAAGAATTTCCAAACAACAGAACCGTTATTACTGCAACGATTCCGCCTATTGTATTTGCCGTAATGCGGTCTTTTAGTGTCTGAAAGGATTTTTTCACAGATGGCTGCATGGAAGCGACAGCAGAAATACCAGCCAGAGCAAAACCGTCATAGACATTAAATAATGCCGGGATACCCAGAGATATTAAAATTGCAAGACCAGATTTGAATGTTCGGGCGCCTATTTTCATAATTAAGAATTCACTGCCTTTAAATAGTTGTTTTCACGTATGAATGATATAATAGTATAGCATATTTTGAGAATACTCAAAGGATATTTTATAAAGTAAGCATTTTCTTGCATAAAACTGCATCAGAGAGTATCATTGAAGCTGAAAAGAATTGAGAAAACAAATCACATCAGTAAAAAGGACAGATTTTAATGAGTTATCTAGTGGATCAATCGATTGAGCGCTTGAAATATAATAACATAAGAATTACGCCACAAAGACATGCTGTTTTGGAGTTTCTGATTGATCAGGACTCTCATCCTACAGCAGATGAAATCTATCAAGAGTTGGCTAGTCGATTTCCAAGCATGAGTGTAGCAACTGTATACAACAACCTAAAATTATTTATTAAACTGGGATTGGTTAAAGAGATGAAATACGGAGATACATCCAGCCGTTTTGATTTTTCTTCCACAGAGCACTATCATGCTATCTGCACAGAATGCGGACAGATTGAAGATGTTTACTATCCTGGACTTGACGATGTGGAAGAAGTGACCAGCAGCCTGACCGGTTATGCTGTGACTTCTCATAGACTTGAAATCTATGGTTTGTGTCCAGAATGTCAGAAGAATCACTAATATGCCAGACTGTGCTGTTTATTTCAGTACAGTCTTTTCGTTTACGCTGTATTATTCAGATATAGTATACTAATAACAACGATTATAGAAGAGAGGTACCTAATGTGATTACGACAATGATTATTGCTAACCCTTCTTCTGGTAAAAAACAGGCAGAAGAGTATGCAGTTAGAGCAAAAGAAATATTAGAGCGCAGTGGTAGTACAGTTGTTGTCAAATTGACAAAACAAAAATCGGATATTGAAAAATATGCAAAAACAGCCTGTTCTGAAAAGTTTGACCAGATAGTGGTTTTAGGAGGAGACGGGACAGTTTCAGAACTCGGTAATGCATTGAAAAATGAAGAATACCGACCAAAAATCGGCATTATACCGGTTGGAACCATTAATAATATTGCTCGCGGTCTTGGAATTGCAACCAATATGAATAGAGCTGTCCAGGATTTGGCAAACTGCAGAGAAAAGAAGGCTGATGCAGGGTTGATCAATGACCGGCTTTTTTTAAGCTCAGTTTCAGCAGGATCTATTCCAGAAACAGTTTGGGAAGTAACGGATGAGCAAAAGGAGAATTTAGGACCAATGGCTTATTTTATTGAAGGATTCAAGTCTATCAGGGAAGAAGAGCCTTATTCTATTAAGATGAACCTGGACGGAGAAGAAAAAGAGCACGAGTTAAGCTTACTGCTGATCGGTCTGAGCAGTTCAGTAGCCGGTATTCCCAACTTCTTCAAAAATGCTGAATATGATGACGGTTACCTTTATATGTTTGGACTGAAAAAGTCGACTTTTGGAGAAAAAGTATCAGTTTTGACCACTTTGATCAGTGGTAGTGAAGCATTATCTGATGAAAATAATAAAGGGTTTATCTGTAAGTTCAAAGAAGGAACAATTGAAAACGACTATATAACCAATGTGGCGTTAGATGGTGAAAAAGGACCATCTTTCCCATTTAGTGTCAAAATTTTACCCAGTTTCTTTACTTTTTTAGTTCCTCAAATTTAATTAACAAAAAGTAAGCATAAAACTCGTTTGAATTCTCAGTCATTGCTATACTATTAATAAAGACTAATTTAGAAAGCGAGTTTTTAGATGCGAAGTGAAAAATGGTGGGAAGATGCAATTATTTATCAGATCTATCCGAGAAGTTTTAAAGATTCTAACAATGATGGAATCGGAGACTTAAAGGGTATCATTGAAAAGTTGGATTATATCAAGGGACTTGGGATCAATACGCTTTGGCTGAACCCAGTCGTTTCTTCTAACCAAGTAGACAATGGGTATGATGTCACTAATTATAAAACGATCGATCCAATCTTTGGAACAGAAGAAGATTTTGGAAATTTTGTAAATGAGCCGAAAAGAAGAGAGTTTAAATTGATTTATGACCTTCCTTTGAATCATACTTCTATTAACCATCCTTGGTTCAAAAAAGCACAAGAAGGTAAAGAGAATCCCTATCGTGACTATTATATATGGGCGGACTCCGGTAAAAATCGTTTTTATCCTAATAACTGGAAAGCGGCATTCGGCGGACCAACTTGGTCGAAAGAGTTAAACGGAGACCAGTTCTATATGCATATTTTTAAGAAAGAAATGCCAGAATTAAACTGGGAACATCCGCCAGTTAGAGAAGAAATGGCAGAATTGATTAATTATTGGATCAACAAAGGGATAGACGGCGTTCGATTAGATGCATTTATTTACTTAGATATCGATAAACGATTTCCGGATCAGTCTGAAAACCAATCATCAGGTCAAGAAGTTATTGAATATGGTGAAAGATTGAAAGGGTATCTTTCAGTATTTAATGATCATATTTATAAAAATAAACGAAATTTATTTTTAATGGGGGAAGCCACCAGTGCAGATGCTGATTATGCGTCTGAATATACGAGTGAAGAGGTTATTGACAGAGTTATTTCGCTTCGGCACTTCACTGAAAAAGACTACGAAAAAATCAGTGAGCTTCCTTCCAGTAATCAGCATGTGCCATTAGATCTGAAAAAATTTAAAAAGGTTCAGAAATCTTTTCAGGAAAAACTGGCCCGATGTTGTTCTGGAATAATCATGATCATCCTAGAGCTGCTCAGAAGTATGGAAATGCGGACCAGTTTCGAGATGAGTCTTCTATAATGATGGCTGCTTTATTATATCTTCAAAAAGGAATTCCGATAATTTACTACGGAGAAGAAATCGGTATGAATAATGCCTGGTTTCAAGATCCAACAAATATATCTGAGAGTACAGCAATGACCTTTTATCAGTCAGCCCTGGACTATGGATGGCCGCACGATAAAATCATGAAAAATCTTAATCTGACGGTAAGAGATGCCAGCAGAGGAATCATGCAGTGGACAAAAAATCATAGAGCAGGATTTACAGAAAATGCTGCACCTTGGATCATATATCATAAAGAAGATGTCTATAACGTTGCAGATCAGGAAAAGGATCTGAATAGTATACTGAATTTTTATAGAAATCTGATTGCTTTAAAGAAAACGCCTCTCTTTAAAAAAGGCAGCTGGAAAATGTTAGAAACAAAAGAATCGCTGTATGTTTATGAAAGAGCTCATGAGAACAAGAAAGCTATAGTTATTTGTAATTTTTCAGACCAAACAGATGAGTTTCCTATGGATAGTGAGTATATTGAAGCAGAGAGCGTGCTTGCTACGCATGACCAGAAGATAAACGATCAGAAACTTAGTTTGCCTCCTTATAGTGCTTTTGTTTTCAAAAAACGTGTTTAAATCAAATAAAGACCCTGTTTGCAACTTAGGCAGGGTCTTTGTCTAATTTATTTTTCATTCATTTTGTACTAAAAACAGATTGACAATATAACCACTCCGCGATATACTAATAGAGTTCTAAATATTTTATTCCGCAATAGCTCAGTTGGTAGAGCGCGCGACTGTTAATCGCGTTGTCGCAGG